>Ga0209692_10000517_pt1 | contig 86013 bp, 84 predicted proteins | sample tdDd472_FD_187129 | JGI IMG/M metagenome (GOLD analysis project Ga0209692, IMG submission 187129) | Marine sediment microbial communities from the Atlantic coast under amendment with organic carbon and nitrate - tdDd47.2 (SPAdes)... | ecosystem: Environmental > Aquatic > Marine > Coastal >...
TTTCGTAACGATAAATTTCCTGCATTTTTCTGTCCTGTTTCCTGAAACGTCCGTCCGCTAAACCCGTTCGATGATGGTCGCCGACCCCATGCCGCCGCCGATGCATAAGGTGACCAGACCGCGCTTCAGGTCGCGACGCTCCAACTCGTCAAGCAATGTGCCGACCAGCATGGCGCCCGTCGCGCCGAGCGGATGGCCCAGCGCAATCGCCCCGCCATTGACATTGACCCTGTCCATCGACAGCTTCATTTCATCGACAAAGCGCATCACCACCGAAGCGAAGGCCTCATTGACCTCGAACAGGTCAATGTCTTCGGCAACGAGCCCCGCCTTCTTCAGCGCCTTGCGCGTCGCCGGGGCCGGACCGGTCAGCATGATGGTCGGCTCCGTGCTGGTCACCGCCGCCGAGACAATCCGCGCCCGCGGCGTCAGGCCCATCGCCCGCCCGGCTTCTTCCGAGCCGATCAGGACTGCCGCCGCGCCGTCAACGATGCCCGACGAATTGCCGCCGGTATGAACATGATTGATGTGATCGACCTCCGGATAGACCGACAGGGCCCGGGCGTCAAAACCCAGGTCCCCCATCTGGGCGAAAGCCGGCTTGAGGCTCGCCAATCCCTCCAGCGTCGTGTCGGGGCGAATGAATTCATCTTTTTCCAGCACCACAAAACCGTTGTCATCCACAACCGGGATCACCGAACGGTCGAAACGGCCTTCCTTTTGCGCCGCGGCGGCCCGGCACTGCGATTGCAGGGCGTAAGCGTCCACATCCCCGCGGCTTTTGCCGTCCAGTGTGGCGATCAGGTCGGCGCCAATGCCCTGGGGGACGAAATTCAGATCGAAACTGGTCTGCGGGTCCAGCGCCCAGGCCCCGCCGTCGGACATCATCGGCACCCGCGACATGGATTCGACGCCACCGGCGACCATCATGTCGTCCCAGCCCGAAATCACTTTCTGCGCCGACATATTGACCGCCTCAAGCCCGGAGGCGCAAAAACGGTTAATCTGCACCCCGGCGACCTTGACATCCCAGTCGGCGGCCTGCACCGCCATTTTGGCGATGCAGGATCCCTGATCGCCGACCGGCGTCACGCACCCCATAATGACATCATCAATGCGGGATGTGTCCAGATCATGCCGCTGTTGCAAGGCCCGCAACAATCCGCCAAGCAGCTTGATCGGTTTGACCTCATAAAGAGAGCCGTCTTTCCGTCCCTTGCCGCGCGGCGTGCGAATCGCATCATATATAAAGGCGCCTTCCGCCATTTCATTCTCCTGCTGTAACCGGATATTCGCCACGCGTCAGGGGCGCAGCCTATTAACTTTCATAAAAAGACTAAGTAACAAAATCCTGAAATGCAAGTTATTTTTCTGGAAAAATATTTTGCCCGGCTTTGGCGAAGATATTTCCCCCGGTAAAGCGCCTGCTCCTCTGTTCCCAGGCCCGAAGCCCGTCACGGACGACGCCCCCTCCGGACAGCAACAAAACCGGAGAGTCATATATAGCCGGCTGAAATTTCGATGATTTTTTCCCGCAGCCATCGGTTCGCCTGATCCTGGTCCCGGCTTTTATGCCAATAGAGATGCAGTTCCAGGTCCGGCAGGGCAAAGGGCAGTTCCATGATCCGGGCATCATATTGCCGCACCAGCCCGAGCGGCGCCGTCAACACCATGTCCGACTGCGAAACGATCAGGGGCGCCACCATGTAATGTTGCAGCCGGAGCTGGATATGGCGTCTTTCGCCAATGGCGTTGAGGGCGATTTCCACATGACCCTGGCCGCTGCGCCGGCTGGAGACATGGATATGCTTCAGGCGCAGATAATCGGCCAGCGTCAGCTCGCGCCCGACCAGCGGATGATCCCGGCGCACCATACAGACATAGCGTTCCCGCAGCAGCGGCGTATGACAAAGCTGCGGATCATTGAGCAACGGCGCATCCACCGCCAGATCGACCGCGCCGGCGGCCATGTCGCGCATCAGCTCCTGGCGCGGGATATGATAACTTTCCAGCATGACGCCCGGCGCCTTGCGGCTGATAATTTCCTCCAGCGGCGGCAGAATCATCGCCGCGATCAGGTCCGACATGTTGATGCGAAAGGTCTTGTCGGCGCTGTCCGGCTGAAAGAGCCCGCCCTCATTCAGGCTGCTGCTCATCAGCTCCAGCGCGTGGCGCACCCGGCCAATGATATTTTCCGCCACCGGAGTCGGCGCCATTTCCTTGCCGGTGCGGATAAACAGCGGATCGTTAAAATTCCGCCGCAGGCGCGACAGGGCGTTGCTGACCGCCGGCTGGCTCAGGCATAATATCTCGGCCGCCCGGGTCAGATTGCGTTCCCGGTATATGGTTTCAAAGACGACAAATAAATTCAGGTCTGTCCGGTTCAGGCGCATCGCGTTACTTTCATTATAATTTTGATGAATAACATACTATATATATAATAAATTTTAAAAATAGTAATATCCGGGGTATGCTCTTGCCCAGCAAAGAGGATACAAATGACGGAAATATATCTGGTTCGCCATGGGCAGGCGTCCTTCGCATCGGACAATTATGACCAGCTTTCGGACCTGGGCCGGCGGCAATCGGAATTTCTCGGCCAGTATTTTGCCGAACGGCACATCTCTTTCGCACAGGTTTTCACCGGCAGCCAGCAGCGCCATCGCCAAACGGCGGACGCCATTCTCCGTGACCGGCAGAAACCCGCCCACCGCATCCATCCCGGCCTCAATGAATATGATTTTTCGGCGCTTTATCGGGCCTATATGGATCAGCATCCGGCGGAGGGGGACCAGGCCCGCGACGGCGACAGACGCATATTTTATCGCCGCCTGAAAAAGGCGCTCGCCCTCTGGGCCGAAAACGGGTTGCGGGGCGAACTGCCCGAAAGCTGGTCCGCCTTCGGCGACCGGGTAAGCGCGGCTTTCAATCATATTCGCGACGACGCCCGCGGCCCCTGTCTGGTGGTCAGTTCCGGCGGGGCGATCTCCATGCTGATCGGCCAGATTCTCGCGCTCGCGCCGCCGCGGATCATCGACCTCAATCTGCAAATCAGGAACGCCAGCTTCAGCCATATCCGGCTCGGCCGTGACGCGGCGCATTTATCCAGCTTCAACAATATTCCGCATTTGGACCGCATCGACCGTCTGAATGCCATCACCTATAACTGACAAGGAGAGAATCATGGATTTTGATCACAGCCCCAAAGTCGAGGCGTTAAGTCGTCGGGTAACGGATTTTATGGAGGACCATATCGTGCCCCGCATCCGCCAGCATCATGACGAGATCGCGGCGGGCCATTTCCCCGTCTCCTTCATGGAGGACCTCAAGGCGCTGGCCAAATCCGAGGGCCTGTGGAATCTATTCCTGCCGCACCTCAAGGACGGCGAGGCCGGCACCCGGCTCACCAACCTCGAATATGCGCCGCTGGCCGAAATCATGGGCCGGGTGATCTGGGCGTCCGAGGTCTTCAACTGCAGCGCCCCCGACACCGGCAATATGGAAATTCTTCATATGTTCGGCACCGACGCCCAGAAGAAACAATGGCTCGCGCCGCTGCTCGACGGCGAAATCCGTTCCGCCTTCGCCATGACCGAGCCCGATGTCGCTTCCTCCGACGCCACCAATATTCAGACCGTCATTCGGCGCGACGGTGACGATTATGTCGTCAATGGCCGCAAGTGGTTTATCTCCAACGCCGCCCACCCCAATTGCAAAATGATGATCCTGATGGGCAAGACCGATCCCGACAGCGCCGACCGCCACCGCCAGCAAAGCATGATCATCGTGCCGACGGACACGCCGGGCGTCACCGTTGAGCGCAACATCACGATCATGAACCACCATTCGCCGGAAGGCCATTGTGAAATCACCTTTCAGGATGTCCGGGTTCCGGTCTGCAACATCCTCGGCGGCGAAGGCGACGGCTTCATGATGGCCCAGGCGCGGCTCGGCCCCGGCCGCATCCATCACTGCATGCGCTCCATCGGCCAGGCGGAACTGGCGCTGGATTTGATGGTCGAGCGGGCCCAGGAGCGCAAATCCTTCGGCAAATATCTCCATCAGCATGGCGCGGTCAGCGAATGGATCGCCCGCTCGCGCATGGAAATCGACCAGGCGCGGCTTCTGGTGCTGAAATGCGCCGATATGATCGACAAGGTGGGGGCCAGGGGGGCGCGCAAGGAAATTTCCATGATCAAGGCCATTGTGCCGAAAATGCAGACCACCATCACCGACCGGGCGATGCAGGTCTTTGGCGCCATGGGCATCTCGCCCGATACGCCGCTGGCCGACATCTGGACCTGGGGCCGGGCGCTGCGCTTTGCCGACGGGCCGGACGAGGTCCACCTGCGCAGCATCGCCCGACTGGAAATTCAGCAGGCGCGGGAGAAGGCCGGCTTCACCCTGCCCTATCTCACCGCCCCCGCCAGACCATCACCCCAATCATCATAGAGGACAGGCCATGCAGGATATTTTCAGCCTGGAGGGCAAAATCGCCCTCGTCACCGGCGCCTCCAGCGGCCTGGGCAGCCATTTCGCCAAAACTCTGGCCCGGGCCGGCGCCGAAGTCGTCATCGCCGCCCGCCGCCGGGAAAAACTCGACCAACTGGTCCGCGACATCGCCGGGGACGGCGGCCGGGTGATCGCCATCACCATGGATGTCACCAACCCGGACAGCATCCGCCGCGGCTATGAAGAGGCCGAAGCGCACCTCGGCCTGATCGATGTCATCGTCAGCAACGCCGGCGTCGCCGACCCGAAAGCCTTTCTCGATATTGACGAGGAAAGCTGGGACTTGACCATGGACACTAACCTGAAGGGCGTCTGGCGGGTCACCCAGCAAGGCTGCAAACGGCTGGTTCAGGCGGGGCGGCCCGGGGTGGTGATCAATATTTCCTCCCTGCTCGGCCTCGCGGTGCAATCCCTGCAGACCGGCTACGCCACCTCGAAGGCGGCGGTCATTCATATGACCCGCTGCATGGCCTCGGAACTGATGCGCCACAATATCCGGGTCAACAGCATCGCCCCCGGTTACTTCAAGACCGAAATGAATGCGGATTTCTTTGACAGCGAAAAGGGCCGGGCCTATATCAGGACCATTCCCGCCCGCCGGCTCGGCGAATTGTCGGAACTGGACGGCCCGCTGTTGCTGCTCGCCAGTGACGCCTCTTCCTTTATCAACGGCGCGACCCTTGTCGTCGACGGCGGTCATCAGGTAAAGTCATTCTAGAGAAGAAAAGGGCGCAGGATGGACGAACAAAAACTCGCAACATATCTCGAACGGCATATCGAAGGCTTCAAAGGGCCGTTAACCCTGGAGAAATTTGCCGGCGGCCAGTCGAATCCGACCTTCCTGATCCGCGCCCGCTCCGGCCGCTATGTCCTGCGCCGCAAACCACCGGGAATTTTGCTCAAATCCGCCCATGCCGTCGATCGGGAATATCGCGTCACCCGGGCGCTGGAAAATACGGATGTCCCGGTCGCCAACCCGCTGCATCTCTGTCTTGACGAAGCGATCATCGGCAGCTGGTTTTACGTGATGGATTTTATCGACGGCCGCATCTTCTGGGACCCGGCCCTGCCCGATCTCGACAAGGCTGAACGGCGCGCCATGTTTCAGGAAATGAACCGGGTTCTGGCGGCGATCCATTCGGTGGACCTCAAAGCCGCCGGGCTTGAGGATTATGGCCGGCCGGGCAATTATTTCGAGCGTCAGACAAGCCGTTGGACCAAACAATACAAGGCGTCCGAAACCGAACATATCGCGCCGATGGAGCAGCTGATGGACTGGGTCGGCAAGAATATTCCCCAGGATGACGGCGCAGTCAGCCTGATCCACGGCGATTACCGGCTCGACAATCTGATCTTTCATCCGACCAGACCGGAAATCATCGCCGTCGTTGACTGGGAATTGTCGACCCTCGGCCATCCGCTCGCCGACCTCGCCTATCAATGCATGCAGTGGCGGATGCCCAGCGCCTCGCTGATGCGTGGCCTCGACGGGCTGGACAGAAAGGAGCTCGGCATTCCGGCCGAGGAAGATTATGTCCGCGCCTACGCCGACCGCATGGGCCGGGACAAAATTGATCACTGGCCTTTTTATCTCGCCTTCAGTTTCTTCCGGCTGGCGGCCATCGTCCAGGGGGTGCTGAAACGCAGCCTCGACGGCAATGCCTCCAGCAAACAGGCCGAAGAGGTCGGACGGCTTGCCCGGCCGCTGGCGGAAAAAGCCCTGACCATGCTGCGGGCGGCCGGAGAATTATAAACAGCAGGGGAATTATAAACAGGGGTCATGACAACTGGCGCGCCGGCATAAATCGTGACCTTCCCGATAAAGGCCGGCGACGCCACCGGGTCCGGGCTTTTACTGGGGGCTGGCGTTCACCCTGCCGCTCAGTCTGACGGGCGTCCATGACAATGTTTCTGACGCCCGGCGGCGAGTATTCAGGCGCGGGTCGCGCCGGTGTCAGATAATTTCATCCTCGTCGAACAGCGGGTCTTCATCGAGCTGGGTCGCGAGACTGTCGATGGCGGCTTCCGCATCGTCACTTCGGCGCACCTTGGCAACATGAAACAGCGCGTCGCCTTCATTAATGACCGGCAGGTTGCTGCGTCCGATCAGCAGTCCCCCGCCCTTCACCAGCACCTCGGTTTCCATCTCGCCAAACGGATCTGAAATCACCCCCAGCACATCCCCCTCGCCCACCTGTTCGCCGATCGTCTTGAAAGTCCGCAGCAGACCCCCGGCCGGAGCTCGCAGCCAATAACTGGACGTGGACAGGAGCGGCCTCGTCTTGGGTTTCGCGATGCCCCGCCCCGGCGCCATGCCAAGATGGCGCATCACCCGCAAAATCCCGGCAACGCCGACCCGCACGGCGAACTCGTCAAAGCGCAGCCCCTCGCCGGCTTCATAGAGCAGAACATCAGTATCCTTTTCCTGCGCCGCGTGCCGCAGCGATCCGGGCCGCACCCTGGACGTCAGGGTCAGGGGCGCGCCAAAAGCCCTGGCCAGCGCCATGGTTTCCTCCCTCGCGGGGGAAACCCTGATCTGCGGCAGATTGGTCCGGTGAATGGCCGCCGAATGGATATCGATGCCGGCGTCGGATTTCTCCACGATCTCGGTCATGAAAAGATGGGCGAGCCGCGCGGCGAGCGAGCCCTGCGCGCTGCCCGGGAAAGAGCGGTTCAGGTCGCGCCGGTCCGGCAGATAACGCGAATGACTCATGAAGCCGAACGCATTGACAATGGGCACGGCGAGCAGGGTCCCTTTGAGCCGGTCCAGGACGGGGCTGCGCAGGAGCCGCCGCACGATCTCGACACCAATGACTTCGTCGCCATGCACCGCCGCGCTGACAAACAGCACCGGGCCGGACCGGCGGCCATGAACAACCTGCACCGACATGGTGATCGGGGTATGATCCGACAGGACGCTGACCGGCAGGTCAACGGTTTCCCGGCTGCCCGGCGCGATCCGATGCGCCCCAAGCTCAAACGCGGGCCGCTTCTTCATTATCCCCGTCCCCGGGTTCGGGTGTTGCCTGATTTGGCCCGTTTTTCGAGCAGGCCGATGATCTGGCCGGCCACATCAATGCCGGTCGCCTTCTCGACCCCTTCCAGCCCCGGCGAGGAATTGACCTCCATCACAACCGGGCCGTGATTGGCCCGCAGCATATCAACGCCACAGACATTAAGCCCCATGACCTTGGCCGATCGAACCGCCGTGGACCGTTCCTCAGGGGAGATCTTGATTGACTGGGCGCTGCCGCCACGATGCAGGTTCGACCGAAACTCCCCCTCGGCGCCCGTGCGTTGCATCGTCGCGATGACCTTGCCGCCGACCACAAGGGCGCGGATATCCGTCCCCCCGGCCTCCTTGATAAATTCCTGCACCAGAATATTCACCTGGGCGCCGCGAAACGCCTCGATCACTGATTTTGCCGACCGGTTCGAATCGGCGAGCACGACGCCGATCCCCTGGGTCCCCTCCAGAAGCTTGATCACCAACGGCGCATTCCCGGCCAGCTTGAGCACCTCCTCCGTCTGTTTCGGATCATGGGCGAAGGTCGTCACCGGCAGGCCAAGCCCTTCGCGCGATAATATCTGCAGGGAACGAAGTTTGTCGCGGGATCTGCCGATCGCCACCGATTCATTCAGGGGATAGACGCCCATCATTTCGAACTGGCGCAGCACGGCGAGACCATAAAATGTCACGGAGGCGCCGATGCGCGGAATGACCGCGTCATAGGGCGGCAGTTTTTCACCGTTATAATAGACTTCCGGGCGACGGGAGGCGATATTCATATAGCAGCGCAGCGTATTGATGACATCCAGCTCATGACCGCGCGCCTCCGCCGCCTCTTTTAAGCGCTGATGGGAATAAAGGGTGGGATTGCGCGCCAGCATGGCGATCTTCATGGTTCATCTCCTGCGGTGGTGTAGCGTTGGTTCGTCCTGTCGGCATGTCAAGTTGCGGCAGGGCGGCGTCATCTGGGCTGATTACGCGACGGGGGGAACTGGTCAGCCTCAGCGCGCGCCTGCCCATTTCATCATACCATAGCGTGCCTTGTCACGCCAGTTGGGGCCGGGCCGGAAAGGACCACTACCTGGATCAGATGCCGCCGCGAGGCCGCCTTTCCCCATACGCCGCAGATTTACTCAAGACATCCGGCATGGTATAAATACAGATCAACATGAAAATATCCGCGAACGGGATATGACATGATGTGGCTGTGCAGCGATGAAAACAGCTTCACCACCGGTCAGGCGCTGGCCTTTGACGGCGGGCTGTCCACCGGTTGACCCGGCCTCAGGGGGCTCGGCAAAAATAAATTTTCCGGCTCTCATCGCCTGATTTCAATTGAATATTAGCAAAAAACAATGTATACTATGACTTTCAGTCAGGGACGTGGTTGGTTAGCCTGTTATTGACTGGAAAATGGGTGAACGCGAACCACGCCACGTTCACCTTTTTATTTGCCCCCGCCTGTTTTTCCGGGATTTATTTTCGGCAGCCGCATAAAAAAAGGCCGGCGCATGGCCAGCCTTCTTATTATACCTGTTATCATTCCGGCGATCATTTCATTGACCTGGCCGGAAAAGCCGCATTCAGTCGATCAGTTTCAGACTGCCGGCTGAAGAACGACCGCGACGGTCTTCTTCCATTTCATAGGAAACTTTCTGATTGTCCTGCAGACCATTGAGGCCGGCGGCTTCAACCGCGGAAATATGCACAAACACATCGTTGCCGCCGTCGTCCGGCTGAATGAACCCAAATCCTTTGGTGGCGTTAAACCATTTAACTGTACCGTTAGACATTGTATTTTATCCTCTTACGCATCGTGAATATAGAGCCGGAGAAGTAGCGTAAGAAAGGTCTCGTCAGGCGTCATAGCGTCAGGGTTTATCCCCTGACACATCCTCTCTACACCCAGTTTTCAGACAAGTAAAGAACAAGTTTTCTCTGAGGCCCGAAAGAGCGCATAAAAAGAGTTTTTTCGGAAATTTATCAGGGAATGCGTTGTAGGGGGAAGAGTGTCAAGGGAAAAATCAGGAGATGCGGCAAGCACCTCCTGAAATTCATCGGATAAGGGATCAGAAGTTGGCCCGAACCGTCAGCCCGAAGGTCCGGGGCTGGTTGGTCCGGAAACCAAGCCGCGCCCGTCCGCCGCGTTCACGGTCAAAGGACAGGTTGGCGTTTTCGTCCGTCACATTATTGACATAGGCGACAACTTCCCAATTGTCCATCACCACGCCGGCGCTCAGGTTCAACGTCTGATAACTGTCCAGTTCCAGATCAAGCACCGTGGCCTCGGTCCCGGTCGCGCCGCCGAACGGCAGGCCGGAAATGAAAGTGCCCGCCCCCGGCTCCTGATCGGTCGGCTGGGTAAAGACGCTGCTGCGATGCTGGAAGGTGGCGGATACAAAGCCTTCGGCCCCGTCATTGGCCATTTCCAGCGGAAAGCTGTAAGTGGTGGTCATGGCGAAGTTGAACTTGGGCGTCGACGGCAGGCGGTTGCCTTCGCGTATACCCCCGAGAATCTTGCCGTCACTTCTCTTTATCTCTGAATCGAATTCGGATTCAATCAGGCTGCTGGCGATGGAAATATCAAGCCCCTCGACCGGGTGGGCCTTGAATTCAACCTCGACCCCCTGGGAATGGGCGTCCGGTACGTTTAACACCACACGTGACGAACAGGACCCGGCGTCAAGCGTTACCTGAAGATCGGAGATCTTGGTATAAAAGGCCGCCGCGTTCAGGGTCATATTGCCGGCGTTGACCTTGACCCCGGCTTCATAGTTCCACAGCGTTTCATCTTCATAGGACGGAAAACCACCAAAAACTTCTCGATCAATGGGTTCACAAATCGATGCATTCAACGGATCATTTACCCCGCCCAAACGAAAACCCTTGGAGATCTGGGCATTAAGCGTCACCTCGTCGCTGACGTCATAGCTGGCGAGGAAACGTGGCGTGAAGCCGTCGGAGGAGGTCTTGTCAATCTGCTCAACAATACCGGCGGCAAACATACCGACCTGGGTTGCACTGCGTTCTTCGCTATAGTCATAATAACGGCCGCCGGCGGTGACCTGAAGGCGATCGGAAACATCATAGGAAGCTTCGCCAAAGATCGCCACCTGCTCCAAAGTATAAGGCAGCAAGGAAAAGAACGGCGAATCAACCGGCGCAATTCCGGCACCAGCAGCAGCAGATGTTCCTGCTCCGAATGCAGCATCGATAAAGGCATCATAGCCCGGTGTCGGTAGGAACTGTTGGTAAAACCGATCAGTGTTGGAATAAAAGCCGCCGACAAGCCATTGCAGGGCGCTGTCGTTATTGGAGCTTAAGCGCACTTCCTGGGTGAATTGTTCGACTTTGGTGGTATCCCGCAAATTTGACGGCAGTAGCGCAATATCAGGCGATACACCAAAAACCGTGATAAAGGGGGAGACGGAGACACTGCCGGTCAGCGCACTGCCGTCGCGGCTTACCAGAATATCACGGTCGGTATAGCTGGTGACAGATGTCAGGTCGGCCCCGTCAAAGCTAACCTCAATGGTCGCATCGGCAATCAGGGTTTCATCCTTGAAGCTTTCACGCAACAGCAGGAATTGCTGGCGTTCTTCAAAGGTCACCGGCGTCCGCGTTGTGGTGAAGGGATTGGCGTACAGGTTATAGACTTCCTGGCGGTTGTTGCCGTCGGTGCTGATTTCCTGATAGATCACCCGCGGGGTGATGGTCACCATTTCGGACGGCTCGAATCTCAGCGTAATGCGTCCGCCGGAGCGGGAGCCGCTGTTGACATTTTCATCAATACTGCCGCCTTCGCGCAGAGCATCAATAAAGCCGCCATATTCCGTATGATAGCCGACGACACGCACCGCCGCCTTGCCTTCAACAATCGGGACATTGATCATCCCCTTGATATGACCGCCGGTGCCGCCGCCATCGATGGTGTTGATATCCCCCTCGACACTGCCCGCAAAACCATCCAGGCTCGGCTGACTGGTGATATAGCGGATGGTGCCGCCGACGGAGCCGGAACCAAAGAGGGTGCCCTGCGGCCCGCGCAGAACCTCGACCCGGCTCAGGTCATAAAGATCAAGATCAGGGGTAAAGAGCGACAGTGAGATCACTGATTCATCAAGATAGACCCCGACCTGTTCCTTGACCCCGGGCTGGTCGCGGACGATCTGACCCGCGGACACGCCGCGAATGGCGACCTGGCTTTGGCCCGGGCCCAGATTCTGAATCATCAGGCCGGCCACATTACGGGCGACATCCTCAAGATTGTTGGACCCCGTGCGTTGAATATCCGCCTGGCTGAGGGCGTTGATCGAAAAGGGGACATCCTGAATGGTCGAGGAGCGCTTTGTCGCCGTCACGAGGATTTCCTCAAAAACGAATTCCTTGTCCTGCGGGGCTTGTTCCTGGGCGACGGCGGCGCCGATCATGACCAGGCTGCCGCCAATGGCCGTTCCGGTAAGCGCGCGTAATTTTCTGGTTAATTTACGAGACATGTTTCCTCCATATTTTGTCATCTGAAACTTTTACAGTTCCGGGATTGGGTCTGCACATGGCGCAACAGCTGGAAAGCCCACAGGGGCCCGTCCAATTGTCGCCATGTATTGAGTTAGAGGCCGGCGCCATCAAAAATCCCCCACTCCGCACGTCACTTTTTTTTGAAAAACGCCGAAACAGGCAGATTACTTGACTGATTGCCCTGTCCCGTGCTAGGAAAATCTACAGGGAGTGAAATTACATCATAATCAACAAAGCCTTAAAATGACGGCAAATGAAAACAAGCAATCCGTTTTTTTAGCCTATCAGGAAACCAAAGGGTTTCTGCGGCAATATCTGCGCCGTTTTTACAGCAATCATCAGGATATTGAAGACGCCCTGCAGGAAGGCTTTCTGAAAACTTTTGAAATCGAGCAAAAACAGCAGATAACCTCGCCCTCAGCCTATCTTTTCATGACGGTAAAAAATTTTGCCTGTCGCGATCTGAAAAAAAAATCACGTTTAAATGTGACGGGAATAGAGGATATTGATCTCAATGGCCTCACTATTGATAGGAAAGCGATTGAAGAAAGCCTTGAATCGCGGCAGAACCTGTCAATATTCTGTCAAGCGGTCGATACGCTGCCCGAACAATGCCGCAAGGCGTTCCTGCTGCGAAAAGTCTACGGTTTCTCTCAAAAGGAGATTGCGGAACTGATGAATATTTCGATCAGCACGGTGGAAAAGCACTTGGCGAAGGGACTGTTGAGGTCTATGGAATATATGAATAATCACGGCGACAGCAATTCCGTGGCATGGGGACCTCCCGCGAAAAAGGCAGAGCGTAAGGATAAATAAATTTTTATATGGGTAAAGTCGTCAACATCAATAATCCAAAAAATTTGGATTCAGAGGCCATTGCGTGGGTTGTAAGACTTGATGGACAAAGATTGTCCGCGGCGGAATTTGACCGGTTCAGGAACTGGCATGACAAATCCGCCGCTCACGCCGCCGCCTTTCAGAACGCCGCCACCACCTGGGGCAATCTTGATATTCTCTCGGAGCTGCGCCTGCTCCGCCCGGCCAATCAGAACAATCCCTGGTGGCGCACTGTCCCGCGCCTTCTTATGCAGAATATGCTGCGTCCGCAGTATGCCGCCGCCCTCGCCCTGCTGGTCCTGGTGATTGCGGGCTTCGGTTATTTCACCCATCCGTCGCGGGACTTGGACCCTGTCCTCTACAGCACCGCCATCGGCAGCCACAAGACGGTTACGCTGGCCGATGGCTCCCGCATCACATTGAATACCGGCAGCCGGGTCGAAGTCCTGTTTTCCGACGACCGGCGAACCGTGAAGCTCCTCAATGGCGAAGCGCATTTTGATGTCGCCGCCGACCGTTCGCGCCCCTTCGAGGTCCATACCGGCCATAATATTGTCCGCGCCGTCGGAACCGCCTTCACGGTCGAATTGAAAGCGGACCTGGTGGAAGTCAACGTCACCGAGGGCAAGGTCCAACTCGCGGCGCTGCGCCGGGAAAGCGACCCCAATGGCCCTCCGGCGGAAACCCCGCTCGCCCTGGTCCGGTCCGGTCAAAGCGCCCATTTCTCCGATGAAATTGAAACAATCGTCTCCATCGACGGCGAAGAAATGGACCGGCACCTTGCCTGGCGGACCGGGGCCCTGGTTTTCAAGGGCGAAGCGCTGGAAGACGTCATCCGGGAAGTCAGCCGATATACAACAACAAAAATCATTATTTCGGACCCTGAAATACGCCGGTTGAAAATCGGCGGTTATTACAAGACAAACGAAACAGACGCCATGCTACAGGCGCTGGAAACCAGTTTCGGGATTTCAGTGAAGCATATTAACCAGGAACTGGTATTCTTATCCCGCGCTTCTGGAAAATAACGTCCCACAGTGCTTGACGAAACAGGGGGGCTGAATTTTATTACGTAAAGAACAGGCCGGTGAAGCGGCTGGATATGTTTGCGGCATGGGAGCCTGATCAGGTGAGAGGATTTTTTTTCCGCAGAGTATTATTTATTCTGATATTGGTTATTCTGGCTGCTTTTGGGGCATTCCCGGCAACACCGACAGCAACCGCCGCGGCCGACGGCAGGCTCTATCAGATCAATATTGCCGCAGGCCCGGCCCATGAGACCATGACCCGGCTGGCGGAAATCACCAATACCCAGCTTTTGTTCCCCTATGACCAGGTCAAGGACATCCGGACCAATGCGGTGCGCGGGCGCTATAATTTCAGGCAGGCGCTGGAACTGATGCTGCAGGATACGCCGCTGGATATGACCGTGGCGCAAAATGGCGCCGTCCACATCAATCTCGCCACCGCCGGAACCGGAGTCCGCGCCCGACCCGCAGCGGATAATCAATTTACCGGACAAAAACAACAGGACCCCGCCAGGAACGGCTCCGCTTCCGACAGCAATTATTTTATTGAGGAAATATCCGTCACCGCCCGCAAACGGCTGGAATCCATTCGCGAAGTGCCTTTTTCGGTCGCGGCCAAGACGTCCTCGACCATTTTTCTGTCCGGCGCCCAGGATTTTTCCGAACTGGCGCGCAGCGTCAGCGGCCTGTTTTTTGCCGACCTCGGGCCCGGCCAGAGCCAGATCGCCATTCGGGGCATTTCCGCCGGCCAGGTGGTCCGCGACCAGCCGGGAGTCAAGGAACAGGTCGGGGTTTACCTTGATGAATCGGTGATTTCAATGGCGCTCTTTACCCCGGATCTGGATCTTTTCGACCTGAACCGGGTCGAGGTTCTGCGCGGCCCCCAGGGCACCCTCTATGGCTCCGGATCGCTTTCGGGCACGGTGCGATATATTTCAAACGCCCCCGACCTTTCAGGAGTCCGCCTGATCTCGGAAGCGACGCTGAAAGCCGCCGAAAGCGGCGACTGGGCGACGAACCTTAAAATGGCGGTCAATCTTCCCCTGATCGAGGACAAGGCCGCCGCGCGCCTCGTGGGCTATTACAATGACCTGATCGGATATGTCGATGCGCGCCAGCCCGACGGGGCGATCCTGAAGAATGTCAATGACGGTGATAAATATGGCGGGCGGCTCGCCCTTGCCCTCCGGCCCAATGAACAGCTGTCGATCACGCCGCGGCTGGTGATTCAGAGGATAAACACCAATGGTTTTCCCCGGGTCGACATTTATAATGTTCTGGCCAATCCCTTTACCGAAAGCCGGCCCAAGGTAACCCTGGGACCGAACGAACAGTTCACGCAGCTCAGGGAAGGTCTGGCCGATGACTTCCTGCTGGCGGATCTTCAGGTTGAGTATGACTTTACGGCGGCCAAACTGACCGCCATCACCTCCTATATCGACCGGGAGATTACCGTGGTCCGGGATTCCGGCCAGCTGACCACCAGCATTCTGACCCAGCCTTCCGGCTTCAATCTGTCGGGCGTGGTTCTCGACCAGGCCGCGCCGCTGATCGACCAGACCGACCTGCATAAATTCAGCCAGGAAATTCGTCTCAATTCGATGGACGAAGCCCCCTTGCAATATGTTGTCGGCGCCTTTTACACCACATCCGACCGGAAATACGGCCAGAATTTACAGGTAGATGGCTTTGAAAGCCTGACCGGACTGCAAACCACCCGTTTCCTCACCCAACCGGATATACTCTATTTTTCCAGCTATGATTATGATTTCAGGCAATGGGCCCTGTTCGGCGAGACCACCTATGCGCTGACCCGTCGCCTGAAAGTCACCGGCGGCCTGCGCTGGTTTGAATTCCGCGAAAGCCGTCATATGATTCTGGACGGCCTGTTTCCGGTCTCGACCAAACCGGAAGGGCTGTCGGCCAAAACCGTAAGCCGTGGCCTGACGCCGCGGATCATTCTGGCCTATACGGCCGCCGACAACATCCAGATCAATGCGCAGATCGCCAAAGGCTTTCGCCTCGGCGGCATCAATGATCCTCTGAACAAACCGCTCTGTACGCCCGAAGACTTTGAAACCTTCAGCAACCGGCAGATCTATGACAATGAGGAATTATGGAACTATGAAATCGGCTTCAAGTCGAGCTTTAATGACGGCAAGGCGACCTTTGACGCCTCACTGTTTTATGCCGACATCCATGACCTCCAGGCCACGGTCGACGCCGGCAGCTGTTCGTCGCGGATTATTTTCAATCTGCCCCGCGCCCGCAGCATCGGCATCGAGACGGAACTGCATCTGAAGCCCCATCCGGACCTGGATATTACCTTCTCGGCCTCGGTTCAGGACGCCACCATCCGTTCGACCATTGATGACCTCGGCAGTTCGGCGCAGGATATATTAAGCGGCATAAAACGCGGCAACCGCCTGCCGTCCTCGCCCGCCTTTCAGGCCGCGACCCAAATCATCTATTACTGGGATATGAGAAATTCCTGGGGCGGTTTCGCCTCCCTCAACCTGTATTATATCGGCTCCTCTTATACCCAGATCAAGGATCAGGTGCCCGACTTCGGCGCCATTGACCTGACCATCACCCAATATGGCGATCCCAACACTGACAGCTTCACGTTCGATCCCAGGCTGCCCGCCTATAAAACCGGCAACATCCGGGTCGGCATCCGCCAGGAAAATCTGGAACTGTCCCTGTTTGTCAGCAATATCTGGAACGAACGAATCCGCACCTCCCTCGACCGGGAACGGGGCGGGCTCGCCCGGGTCGGCCATATGGTCAGCCCGCCACGAACCTTCGGCCTGACCCTGCGCAGCCAGTTTTAGAACCGCGGATAAAAGGCCCTAAAATTCCTCACGAACAACCTGAATTTGCTTTCGATTATTTTTCCTTATGCAGCGATGAAAAAGGAATAGCCCGCTGTGCGGCGGGCTATTGCGAATCAGATCATAGAAAATAATAGCCGTAATATTTTCACCCTTATTTGATTTCCGTCGTCATATAGAGGCTGGAAGTTTCGCAGGTCGCCATTTTCCGGAACCGGGCGCGGATATCCGCATTGGCTTTACTCCCCTCCCAGAAATCATTGAGAGCGCCGATCCGCGCGGCGTTGGGCGCTTTGCCGGACCAGTAAAACGAACCGCGGGAAATATCCTGTGAAAACAGCGGCCACAGAAATTCCATGGAATAATCCTTGAAGCCTTCGGCGCGGGCGATCTTCATGAAATCATTGGCGAGCTCTTCCAGGGCCGCCCCCTCGGTGCCGTCGGTCAGCTTGCATTTGAAATATTCCCGGGCGTCGGCCCGGGCGAGTGATGTAAAAGATAGGCTAAGCAGGGCAACCAGCAGGGTAACACCAAGATGATTAAGCTTGCGTCTCATGTTCTTTCCTCTCATCGGATTAGGTCAGGCCGCTGAACTGCGGCAATAGCCGGAATTTACCATATTCTATTAATATATTCTAATGTTTTGATACTCTACCGTCGGAGGTGGCCATGACAAAAAAACGCCATGGTCAAAAATCAGCCGCCTTTTCAGGATATTGATCCCGGGACCCGGGCCAACAGCGACCATTTCATCCGCTGGGTCAGCCGTGAAATGTCCGGGGATCGCTGACCGCCGCCGCTGTCGGATCAAAAACCGTCGAACACAATAAGTTTACCGCCGCCGCCGTTCCGGATCATGTATCCTTGCCGGACCATCCGTCATGTCAACGCGCCAGGCCACGGAACGGCCGGCCTGACGGGCCGGGCAAGCGCCCAGGAAAGGAGCGGCGGGATGTCATTCAAAATTCGTTATCTCGCCGACGTGCCGCAAGCCGTCCCCAGACTGGCGGACTATTTCCGTGCGGAATGGCGTCCCTATTACGGTCCGTCCGGCCCGGGCGATGCAGCGGCGGACATCAAGGCCTGCTGCCAGACGGATCGCCTGCCGCTGGCGCTCGTCGCCATCGGCCACAGGGGGGAAATATACGGCACGGGGGCGCTCAAGACGACCTCCGTTGGCGCCAAGCCCGGTCAGGGGCCGTGGATCGCGGCGCTGATGGTCGAAAAGAACAACCGGCGAAAGGGTATCGGCGCGGCGCTGATTTCAGCCCTTGAAGGGGAGGCCCGGCGGCGCGGCTTTGACGCGCTCTACACCTCCACCGACACGGCCGGCGGCATCCTGCTGCGCCGGCAATGGCGGGCCATGGATCAGGTGGCGTCGCTGCGCGGTCCGATAACCGTTTACCGGTTGTCCCTGCGCCCCGGCGATCTGACAGGCGGGAAATAACCCACTAGGAACAAAAAGGTAAAATATGCTATGATGAGGGTTGCACGCGGGCTGTATTGATCGGAGCGCCGTTGTTCCGGTCGCTTTTGGGGTGTCAAAAGATCGGGCGCTGATGAAAAAGATCGTCTTGAGTCTCATATTGTCTCTTCTGCCCTTCGCCCTCCTCCAGGGGGCGAAGGCGGCGCCCGTTGTCCAGATCAGCATTGACGGCCCGATCGGCCCCGGGGTCGCCTCTTTCGTCACCGGCGCCATTGAGGACGCCCAGGGCCGGGACGTCGGCGCCATTCTGCTGCGCCTCGACACGCCCGGCGGCCTCGACAGCTCCATGCGCGAGATCATCCAGCAGATCCTCGATTCGAGCAAACCGGTCGTCTGTTTCGTCTCGCCCAGCGGCGCCCGCGCCGCCAGCGCCGGCACCTATATCCTGATGGCCTGCCATGTCGCCGCCATGGCGGAGGGCACCACCATCGGCGCGGCGACCCCGGTGGCGATCGGCGGCGGCAGCCCGCCCCAGGATGACCAGAAGGACCCGGCGAAGGGCAAACCGGGCATGAGCGAAAAGATTCTCAATGATTCCGCCGCCTATATGCGCGGCCTTGCGGAAATGCGCGGCCGTCCCGTCGACTGGGCCGAACGATTCGTCCGCGAGGCGGTCAGCGTCTCCGATGCTGAGGCCCTGAAGCATGGCGTCATCGATTATCAGGCGGACTCGGTCCGCGCCCTGCTGACGGCGATCGACGGCCGCGAGGTGAAAGTGAAGGAACGCCTGCTCACCCTGAACACGGCGCAGTCCGAGGTCATCCGCGCCGAGCCCAGCTGGCGCGATGATTTCCTCGCCGCCATATCCGACCCCAACATCGCCTATATCCTGTTGCTGATTGGCATTTACGGCCTGGTGTTTGAATTTTCCAACCCCGGCTTTATCCTGCCCGGCATCGTCGGCGCGACGTCTCTCATTCTCGCCATGTACGCCCTGCAGCTTCTGCCGGTCAATTACGCCGGGCTGGCCCTGTTGCTGCTCGGTCTCGGGCTGATCACCGCCGAGGCCTTCCTGCCGTCCTTCGGCATTCTCGGCATCGGCGGCATCGTCACCTTTGTTTTTGGCTCGATCATGCTGTTCGACACGGATATTCCCGGGTTTCAGGTCTCGCGCAACCTGATCGGCGGCCTGGCGGCCTTCAGCAGCATGCTGGCGCTTTTTTTCATCACCTTCGCCGTCCGGGCGTGGCGCCGGCCGGCGATCAGCGGCGGCGAAGGCATGATCGGCGCGCCGGGCGTCGTCCTCGACTGGCGGGGGTCGGCGGGGCGCATTCGCACCCACGGCGAGGTCTGGACCGCAACCAGCCGGGGCAAACTGCACAAGGGCGCGGAAGTGCGGGTCACCGCCCGCGACGGATTGACATTGGAGGTCGAACCCCAACCTTCGGAGGGAGAACAAAATGAGTGAAATTGAAATCGGACAAAGCTTTGGCTTTTATCTGCCCCTTTTGTTTCTGATTGGCCTGATTTTATACGCCTTCAGGGTCCTCAGGGAATATGAACGCGGGGTTATTTTCCTGCTCGGGCGGTTCTGGAAGGTCAAGGGCCCCGGCCTGATCATCGTCATTCCGGTGATTCAGAAAATGGTCCGGGTCGACCTGCGCACCACGGTGATGGACGTGCCGGAACAGGATGTCATCTCCCGCGATAACGTCTCGGTTCAGGTTAACGCCGTCGTCTATTACCGGGTCGTCGACGCCCAGCGCGCCATCATCGAGGTCGAGGATTTCAAATTCGCCACCAGCCAGCTGGCGCAAACCACCCTGCGATCGGTCCTCGGCCAGCACCAGCTCGACGAAATGCTGGCGAAGCGGGATATGCTCAACCGGGACATTCAGCAGCTTCTCGACGCCCAGACCGACGCCTGGGGCATCAAGGTCTCCAATGTGGAGCTGAAGCATGTCGATCTCGACAAAAGCATGATCCGCGCCATCGCCAAGGAAGCCGAGGCCGAACGGCTGCGGCGGGCCAAGGTGATCTCGGCCCAGGGGGAACAGCAGGCGGCGGGCAAATTGCTCGAGGCGGCGGAAATCCTCCATCAACGCCATGAGGCCATGCAGATCCGCTATTTAAGCGCCCTGCAGGAACTCGCCAGCGAGCGCACCTCGACCATCGTCTTTCCCTTCCCGATCAATCTGATCAGGGAATGGCTCGATCCGGATCAGGGGGATGGGGCAAAATCACCGCCGAAATCAAAACCCGGCAAAGCGAAATAGCCGGCAAGGACGCCCGCGCAACTCACGGCATAAGAAAGGCGGCCCGAAGACCGCCTTTTGCTGTTCCGTTGCGCCGGGCATCTGGGCGCCGGTCATCTGGGCCCCGGCCTGATTATCTGGCGAGGGACCTGCCGGCGGAGCCGAGGTCGGTGAAGGCCTCGTCAAGGCGGGCGATAAAGCCCTGTTCGCCGGCGCGCAGCCATTTGCGCGGATCATACTGCTTCTTATAGGGCGTGCCGTCTGCCGGATCGATCTGATATTTAAACGCCTTGGCGTTGTCGTCGACATAGCGGCCGACGGCTTCGGCGAAAGCAAACTGGGTATCGGTGTCGATATTCATCTTGAAGACGCCGTAGGTCAGCGCCTCGGCGATCTTGGCCTTTTCAGAGCCGGAGCCGCCATGGAACACCAGGTTCAGCGGGTTATGGCCGGCGCCGTGGGTTTCGCTGACCAGCGCCTGGCTGTTGCGCAGGATTTCCGGCCGCAACTGAACATTGCCCGGCTTGTAGACCCCGTGGACATTGCCGAAGGAGGCCGCGACCGAGAAATGACCGATCGGCGACAGCAGTTCATAGGCCTTCAGCACATCTTCCGGCTGGGTATAGAGCCGTGAATTGTCGGCCTTTTCATCGACGTCATGACCGACGCCGTCTTCCTCGCCGCCGGTGATGCCGAGCTCGATCTCGAGGCTCATGTTGAGCCTGGCCATCCGCTCGAGAACCCGGGCGCATTCAGTGAGGTTGTCGTCAATATCCTCTTCCGACAGGTCCAGCATGTGGGAGCTGTACAGCGGCCGGCCGGTCGCCTGGAAATAGGCTTCGGACTGATCGATCAGCGCATCGACCCAGGGCACCAGCTTGCGGTTGGCGTGATCGGTATGCAGCACGGCGCAGACGCCGTAATGTTCCGCCAGCAGATGGACATGCTGGGCCGCCGACACCGCGCCGAGGACCTTGGCCTTGAAGCCGTCCTCCATGCCCTGCCCGGCATAGAATTGCGCCCCGCCGTTCGAGAACTGAATGATGACGTCGCTGTTGTTCTTCGCCGCGGCTTCCATCACCGCATTGACCGAATTTGTGCCGACACAATTCACCGCCGCCAGGGCGTAACCGCCTTCCTTGCAGGCATTGACAAGTTCAATATAATCTTCGCCGCTCACGACGCCGGGTTTGAGAGCCATCGGTTTAGTCCTTAATTTTATGGTTGTGATGAATTGGTCTGATTATATAAGCTGCGGCCAGCTTCGCAAGCCAAAAGCGCCGCTTTCCGCCCATAAAAAAAGCAGCCCCCCGATACGGACAAGGGAGCTGCTCCTGCAGGATTTTTTTAAACCTTGGCCCTTAAGCGGCTTCGGTTTCATCCGTTTCAACGGCAAGGTCAGGCCCGCTGGTCTGGCCCTTGGCGTCGACATCGCGATCCACCAGTTCAATGACGGCGACCGGCGCCGCATCCCCATGCCGGTAACCGGCTTTCAGGACGCGAGTGTAACCGCCGCTGCGGTCCTTGTAGCGTTCGGCCAGAACATCGAACAATTTCGCCAGGACATCGGTTTCCTTGCCGTCCCGGATCGTGTCGCGGGCGATCGCCGGCAGCTTGGCGGCCGCTTGACGCCGCGCATGAAGCGAGCCGCGCTTGCCCAGGGTGATCAGACGCTCGACAATCGGGCGCAGTTCCTTGGCTTTGGGCAGGGTTGTTACAATCTGCTCGTGTTTCAAAAGGGCATGAGCCATATTGGCAAACATCGCCTTGCGATGTGAGCTTGTTTTATTCAGCTTACGCCCAGCTTTACGATGGCGCATATCTCTTACTCCTTGAGGGGGTATCCGGTGATCAGGACCCTACCCAATTAATTATCCAAAATTAGAATTCTTGTTCCATTTTCTTGACGAGTTCGTCAATATTTTCCGGCGGCCAGCCCGGGTTGTCAATCCCAAGACGCAGCCCCATGGCGGACAGAACCTCTTTGATCTCGTTCAAAGACTTGCGGCCAAAATTCGGGGTCCGCAGCATCTCAGCCTCGGTCTTGCGCACCAGATCACCGATATAAACGATATTATCATTTTTCAGGCAGTTGGCGGAACGCACGGACAATTCCAGCTCATCCACGCGACGCAGAAGATTGCGGTTGAAATCAAGCTCGTCGGATTCTTTTTCGGACGCCACATCTTCGGGCTCGTCAAAGTTGATGAAGGTCTGAAGCTGATCCTGCAGAATGCGCGCGGCAAAGGCCAGGGCGTCTTCCGTGGTCACGGTGCCGTCGGTTTCGATGGTCATGATCAGCTTGTCATAATCGAGAACCTGGCCTTCACGGGTGTTCTCCACCCGATAGCTGACCTTGCGCACCGGGCTGAACAGGCTGTCCACCGGGATCAGGCCGATCGGCGCATCTTCCGGGCGGTTGTTGACCGCGGCGACATAGCCCTTGCCGGTTTCCACCGTAAGCTCCATGCGCAGTTCCGCGCCGTCATCGAGCGTACAGATCACCAGGTCGGGATTGTGAATCGTCACATCCGCGACCTCGCTGATCTGAGCGGCGGTGACTTCACCGGGGCCGGTCGCCTGAAGCGTCAGACGCTTTTTGTCTTCGCCGGCCATTTCAACGGCCAGATTTTTCACATTCAGAACAATGTCGGTCACATCTTCCCGCACCCCCGGGATAGAGGAGAATTCATGCAGAACATTTTCGATATGAATGGACGTGACAGCAGCCCCCTGCAGGGAAGACAGTAAAACCCGGCGCAATGAATTGCCCAAGGTCATGCCATAGCCGCGTTCCAGCGGTTCTGCGACGATAGTTGCCTTCCTGCGCTCGTCACCTTCCTGTTTGATGTCAAGCTTGTTTGGCTTAATTAGTTCCTGCCAATTCTTCTGGATCACTGTTAAATCCTCGTAAGTTCCTGGTCCCGATTTGTCTCTTCAAACAAACGTAATAACACCCTGTTATCATCTGGATAATAACAGGGCAAATTCAGTATATTATACTCTGCGGCGTTTCGGCGGCCGACATCCGTTATGCGGGATCGGCGTCACATCGCGAATCGTTGTAATGGTGAAACCGATCGCCTGAAGCGCGCGCAGGGCCGATTCACGTCCTGAACCGGGGCCCTTGACTTCAACCTCAAGGGTTTTCATGCCATGTTCCTGGGCCTTTTTACCGGCATCTTCCGCCGCCATCTGCGCCGCGTAAGGCGTCGATTTACGGGATCCCTTAAACCCCATGGCGCCGGCTGTTGACCAGGAAATGGCGTTCCCCTGGGCATCGGTGATGGTGATAATGGTATTGTTGAATGTCGAATTCACGTGGGCAACGCCATTGGTGATATTCTTGCGCTCTCTGCGCCGGACTCTTTTTTCTTCAGCCATTTTTCAATACCTTATTTCTTCTTACCGGCGATAGCGACCGCCTTGCCCTTGCGGGTGCGGGCGTTTGTGCTTGTCCGCTGACCACGTACAGGCAATTTCTTGCGATGCCGCAGACCGCGATAGGAACCGAGGTCCAGAAGACGCTTGATGTTCATCGCCGTATCCCGACGAAGATCGCCTTCCACCATGAAATCCTGATCGATTGTCTCACGGATTTTGATCACCTCGGCATCACTCAGTTGGTTGACCCGGGTTTCGGGACTGATGCCAACTTTCTCACAAATTTCTTTTGAAACTGCAGGACCAATCCCATGGATATAAGTCAATGCAATCTCCACCCGCTTTGCGGTGGGTATATTCACGCCAGCTATACGTGCCACGATCGCTTCTCCCGATCTAAAAAATCATAAAACTGCAACCATTCCCGGGATACCCGTGAAGTTGCGCGATTATATGTATTAAACCCCCACAGTCAACCACAGAGATGAAACTTATATAAGTTTTTTCCCAAAAGGTCTACAGCCGGGTTAATACATCATTTATCTGGCTGGTGACATTATCAATGTCCACCATGCCGTCAATTGTTCTCAAAACGCCTTTTTCTGCGTAATAGGGCAGCAAAGGCGCGGTTTGTGCGTGATAGGTTTCCAGTCGGGAAACAACCGTTTCACGGTTATCGTCCGCCCGGCGGGTGAAATTCGTAGAACCACAGCTGTCACACACGCCAGCCACTTGTGGTTTGAGGTTCGTATCATGATAACCGCGATTACATTCCGCACATGTATAGCGGCCCGTGATCCGGTCAACAAGAGATTCGTCATCAACCTTCATTTCGACAACCGCGTCGACCTTCAGGTTTTTATCGCTCAGCAGCCGGTCCAGGGCTTCCGCCTGGGCCACGGTGCGCGGAAAACCGTCGAGAAGAAAACCGTCCTTGCAGTCTTCTTCCTCGATTCTCTCCGCAATAATGCCGATCACGATTTCATCGGTGACCAGCTTACCGGCATTCATAAATTCCCTGGCTTTTTTACCAATCTCGGTTTCGGCCGCAACCGCCGCCCGCAGCATATCGCCCGTTGACAGTTGAACCAGGCCGTGCGTTTCCATGATCCGCGCCGCCTGGGTGCCCTTGCCGGCGCCGGGAGGTCCCAATAATATGACAATCATCTGCGTCTCCCCTTGCCCCGGATTTTGGATTTTTTCAACAGGCCTTCATACTGGTGCGCCATCAGGTGGCTGTGGATCTGGGCCACCGTATCCATGGTCACGCTGACCACGATCAACAGCGACGTCCCGCCGAAATAAAACGGTATGCTGTATTTCGCCCGCAGAACTTCCGGCAGAAGACAGACCAGCGTCAGGTAAAGTGAACCGACAACCGTCAGCCGCGTCAGGACATAATCCAGATAGTTGGCGGTATTCTTGCCCGGACGGATGCCTGGAATAAAGCCGCCGTATTTCTTCAGGTTGTCCGCCGTATCGACAGGGTTAAACTGGATTGCGGTATAGAAGAAACAGAAGAAGATAATTCCCGCCGCATAGAGCGCCATATAGAGCGGCTGTCCCGGGCCGAGCAGGGTCGTGACCGTGGTCATCCATTCCGGGCCGCCATCGGCGGCGAAACCGGCGATGGTCATCGGCATCAGCAACAGGGACGAAGCGAAGATCGGCGGGATAACCCCGGCGGTATTCAGCTTCATCGGCATATGGGACTGTTCGCCCTTGGCCGCGCCGGTGGCGGTCTGCCGCTTGGGATACTGAATCAGCAGGCGGCGCTGCGCCCGCTCCATAAAGACGATAAAGGCGATAACCACCGTCACCATGACAATCAGGCCGACAATGACCAGCGGCCCGCCGAGCTGTCCCTTGGCGCTTTGCTCCAGGGTGCCGACGATCGCAGATGGCAACTGGGCGACAATGCCGGCGAAGATGATCAGGGAAATGCCGTTGCCGACGCCGCGGGCGGTAATCTGCTCGCCGAGCCACATCAGGAACAGGGTGCCGCCGACCAGGGTGATGACCGTGGTGATGACAAAGAACACCCCGCCGCCATCAAGGGCGATGCCGCTGGACTGCAGGCTGGTCGCGATGGCGTAGCCCTGAACAACCGTCAGCAGCACCGTGCCGTAACGGGTATATTGATTGATCTTTTGCCGGCCGGCCTCGCCCTCTTTCTTCAGTTCACCGATAGTCGGTGAGATCGAGGTCATCAACTGCATGATAATCGAGGCCGAAATATACGGCATAATGCCCAGCGCCAGCACGCTCATCCGCTGAATGGCGCCGCCATTGAACAGGTCGATCATGCCCAGAATGCCCTGCTGGTTCTGCTCGAACATTCTGGCCAGTTCAATCGGATTGATTCCCGGCAGGGGAACATAGGTCCCCAACCGGTAGGCAACAAGGGCAAACAGGGTAAACCAGATACGCTTCTTCAGTTCGGTCGCCTTCGAGAAAGCGCTGAAATTCAGATTTGCCGCCAGTTGTTCAGCTGCTGATGCCATCTATATGATCCCTGTTGCCTGTTTTATATTATTCTGTCGCTTCGGCAGGCGCGGCCTTGGCGATCACCGTCACCTTGCCGCCCGCTTTTTCAACCGCGGCGAGCGCAGCGGCGGAAGCGCCGGAAACTTCGATATTCACTTTTGACTTCAGTTCCCCGGTCGCCAGCAGGCGAACGCCGTGCTTAACGCCATTCACCAGGCCAGCTTCTTTCAGCACGTCAATGGTGATGGCCTTTTTGGCGTCAACTTTCTTGGCGTCGATCGCCTCCTGCAGCTTGCCAAGATTAAGCGCAACAAATGTTTTGCGGTTAATGTTGTTAAAGCCGCGTTTCGGCAGGCGTTGATAGAGCGGCATCTGACCGCCTTCAAAGCCCTTGATCGCAACACCTGAACGGGATTTCTGGCCTTTTACGCCGCGCCCGCCGGTCTTGCCGGTGCCGGACCCGATACCGCGGCCAATGCGCTTGCGGTCCTTGGTTGAGCCTGGCTTGTTGGCAATTTCATTCAGTTTCATGGTTCTTACCTTGTCACCTTTTCCCTATGACACTGTCATATAGGGAGGGATTAAACTTCTTCAACCTTCACCATGTGGCTGACCTTGCGGATCATGCCACGCACAGCCGGCGTATCTTCCAGCTCACGGGTACGGTTCATTTTATTCAGACCAAGGCCGACCAATGTGGCGCGCTGGTCCTGAGGGCGGCGGATCGGGCTGCCGATCTGCGTGACCTTCAATGTTTTCTTCTTCGTCGCCATGAGATTACTCCGTAGCTTCCTGGACAGCAGCTTCCTGATCGCCGCGACGGCTCACAATGTCACTGACTTTTTTGCCCCGTTTTGCGGCAATCATCCGTGGTGAGAACTGTTGGCTCAACGCATCGAACGTACCGCGAACCATGTTATAGGGATTTGAGGACCCCAATGATTTGGTCACGACATCCTGAACGCCCAGAGCCTCGAACACCGCGCGCATCGGACCACCGGCAATGATGCCGGTACCCGGTTTCGCGGAACGGATAACCACTTTACCCGCGCCGTGACGGCCTTCGATGTCGTGATGCAACGTCCGGCCTTCGCGCAGAGGAATGCGAACCATGTTTTTCTTCGCTTCTTCTGTCGCCTTGCGAATCGCTTCCGGAACTTCGCGGGCCTTGCCCTTGCCGAAACCGACCTTGCCTTTGCCGTCGCCAACAACGACCAACGCGGCAAAACCGAAACGACGACCACCCTTGACCACTTTGGCCACACGGTTAATGTGAACCAATTTTTCAATCAGATCACTTTCCGGCTGACGGTTTTCTCTTTCAGACCGTGCCATATTGTCTTCCTTTCATAACCCTTTAGAAATTCAAACCAGCTTCACGCGCAGCATCGGCCAGGGCTTTTACGCGACCATGGAACAGGAAACCGCCCCGGTCAAAAACCACTGTATCGACACCGGCGCTCTTGGCGCGGTCTGCAATCATTTTTCCGACTTCTGCGGCGGCCTGAATGTTGCTGCCAACCTTCAGGTTCTTGCGCAGATCCGCATCCAGCGTGGATGCCGTTGCAACGGTCTCACCCTTTGCATCATCGATCACCTGGGCATAGATATGCTGGTTGGTGCGATGAACCGAAAGGCGCGGCCGTCCTGCCGCCACCTTGCGGATGTTCGTCCGCACCCGCTGGCGGCGACGATTGAATAACTTTTTACCACTAAGCATAACGACCACCTATTATTTCTTCTTACCTTCTTTACGGAAGATATATTCATCAGCGTATTTGACACCCTTGCCTTTATAAGGCTCCGGTTTACGCCATTCACGAATTTCCGCTGCGACCTGTCCGACCATCTGCTTGTTGATTCCGGAGATCACAATCGTTGTCTGATCCGGACATTTCACGTCAATGCCTTCAGGGATCGGGTAGATAACATCATGGCTATAGCCAAGCTGCAGCTGAATGTTTTTACCCTGAACCGCGGCGCGATAGCCGACGCCGACCAGTTGCAGCGTCTTGCTGAAACCTTCGGTGACGCCTTCGACCAGGTTGCTGGCCAGCGTGCGCTGCATGCCCCACATGGCGCGGGCCCGCTTCGTTTCGCCGACCGGCAGCACGGAAATAGTGCCGTCTTCGCACGTCACATCAACATCGTCAACGAAGGTCATGGACAATTCGCCCTTTGGCCCCTTGACGACAAGATCCTTGCCGTCGAGCTTTGCCTCAACACCTTGCGGCACAGCAACGGCTTTTTTACCAATTCTAGACATAATAACCTATCCTTAGAATACTGTGCAGATGATCTCGCCGCCAACGTTATTCGCGCGGGCTTCTGAATCGGAGAGAACACCTTTAGGGGTTGATACAATTGAAATACCCAGGCCATTCCGGATCCGCGGCAGGTTCGCCACAGAGGAATAAACCCGAAGACCGGGCTTGGAAACGCGCTTGATTTCGCGGATCACCGGGCTGCCCTCGTTATATTTCAGTTCAATGTTAATCTGGGGTTTGCCATTCGCATCTTCGACGCGATTGTATCCCCGGATAAAGCCTTCACGCTCCAGTACATCAAGAACACGCTGACGCATGTTGGACGCAGGCGAACTAACAGTTTCTTTATTAACACGTTGGCCGTTCCGGATACGTGTCAGCATATCTGCTAGAGGATCACTCATAGACATTTGCCTGTCCTCCTTACCAGCTCGATTTCACAACACCGGGAAGATAGCCTGTGGAGGCCAGATCACGGAGTGAAATACGGGACATTTTAAATTTACGGTAATAGCTGCGGGGGCGGCCGGTTACCTGACAACGGTTGCGCAAACGTGTTGCGGCGCCGTTTCTTGGCAACTTGGCGAGCTTCAAACGCGCCATGAACTGTTCCTCAGGAGACAATTCCGGATCAACCGCGGCTTTCTTCAAAGCGGCGCGTTTCACGGCGTATTTCGCCACCAAACGTTCCCGCCTTTTATTCTTTTCTACAGCACTTACTTTAGCCATATCAAATTCTCTCCTGCCTTATACTGATTTCTGGAACGGCATCTGAAAACCATCGAGAAGCGACTTGGCTTCCGCATCGGTTTTCGCAGTTGTACAAATAATGATGTCCATTCCCCGGGTATCATCCACGTCATCGTAGGAGATCTCGGGAAACACCAACTGTTCCTTCAGACCCAGGGCATAATTGCCGCGACCGTCGAAACTGGTTGCCTTGACACCGCGAAAGTCGCGAACGCGCGGCAATGCGACCTGAATCAGACGATCCAGAAATTCATACATCTGGTTGCCGCGCAGGGTGACCTTGCAGCCGATCGGCATGCCGTCACGCAGCTTGAAACCCGCGATGGATTTCTTCGCCTTGTTGACCACAGGCTTCTGACCGGAAATCTTGGCCATTTCCTCAACAGCCTTCTTGATCTTCTTGCTGTCGCCAACGGCTTCGCCAACACCCATGTTGATGACGATTTTTTCAAGGCGCGGAATTTCCATCACGTTTGAAAATTTAAATTCTTCTTGCAGCTTGCCGCGAACTTCTTTTTCATAGACTTCGCTCAAGCGAGGACGATAAGCAGCCATTAGATTGCCTCCCCTGATGCTTTTGCAATGCGAACCTTGGTTCCGTCTTTTTCCATCTTGAAACCAGCTTTCGTCGCCTTACCGGATTTCGGGTCGATCAAGGCCAGGTTGGAAACATGGATTGACGCTTCCTTGGTCTTGATGCCGCCTTCTTCGGTCTGTGTCTGGCGCGTATGGCGCTTGACCAGGTTGATGCCCTGAACAACGGCGCGTCCTTCGGATGGAATCATGCGAATGATTTCACCGGTCTTGCCTTTGTCCTTGCCTGTCAGGACGATAACTTCATCACCCTTTTTGATTTTGAACTTCGCCGTAGCCATTATAATACCTCCGGAGCGAGAGAGATAATTTTCATGTGGTTAGCTGCACGCAACTCACGTACCACAGGGCCGAAGATACGGGTGCCGATAGGTTCATTCTGCTTGTTGATCAAAACAGCAGCATTGCCATCAAAACGGATGGCGGTCCCATCAGACCGTTTAATATCTTTGGCTGTGCGAACGATAACGGCACGATGCACCTGACCTTTTTTCACTTTGCCGCGTGGAATTGCTTCCTTTACGCTGACAACAATGACATCGCCGACTCCAGCCACTTTACGCTTGGAGCCACCGAGTACCTTGATGCACTGAACACGGCGAGCGCCTGAGTTATCGGCAACGTCAAGGTTGGTTTGCATTTGAATCATTAGTTCATTCCAAATTATTTACGTTAACAACGAAAACACCTTTTAAGCGTTTTCAACTATTTTCCAAGTCTTATTTTTGGAAATCGGACGACATTCCTCGATACGAACAACGTCACCCACTTTACTTGCATTGTTTTCATCATGGGCGTGGTACTTTTTGGTACGACGAACCACCTTGTGAAGCAATGGGTGCTTAAAGCGACGCTCAACAAGAACGACAACAGTCTTGTCATTTTTGTCGCTGACGACTTCCCCTTGCAAAATACGTTTAGGCATTTGCTTCCACCTTCTCTGATTGATTGAGCAGCGTACGGACCCGGGCGATATCCCGACGGACCAGACGCACGCGAGCGGTATTTTCCAACTGGGCGGTCGCCTTCTGAAAACGCAGGTTGAACTGCTCTTTTTTCAGATCGTTCAGCAACCCCTTCAGTTCGTCTACCGACTTACCATTTAGTTCTGAAGCTTTCATCTCGAATACTCCTAATTATTCACCAAGACGCGTCACGAAACGGGTCGCGACAGGCAGCTTGGCGGCGGCGCGTTCAAAGGCTTCCCGAGCCAGATCAAGCGGAACGCCATCCATTTCAAACATGATACGCCCAGGTTTCACCTTACAGGCCCAGAATTCAACAGAACCCTTGCCTTTACCCATACGGACTTCGGCAGGTTTCTTTGACACGGGCACATCGGGGAAGATGCGAATCCATACTTTACCCTGACGCTTGATATGACGCGTCATGGCGCGACGCGCGGCCTCAATCTGGCGGGCGGTGATTCTTTCCGGCTCAAGCGCCTTCAGGCCACAGGAGCCAAAAGTGAGCGATGTGCCGCCTTTCGCCGCGCCCTTGATCCGGCCTTTATGCGCTTTGCGAAATTTTGTTTTTTTCGGCTGAAGCATAACTAATTACCCCGCATTCCGAGGAGGTCTGGCTGGCCGGCCTCTGCCGCCGCCGCCAGAACTCTTCTGCTGTTCATTGATACGGTTATCACGAGCCATTGGATCATGTTCCAAAATCTCGCCCTTGAAGATCCAGACCTTGACGCCGATGATGCCGTAAGGCGTTTTCGCCTTGCTCTCGGCATAATCAATGTCAGACCGGAGCGTGTGCAGCGGCACACGGCCTTCACGATACCATTCCGTACGCGCGATCTCCGCCCCGCCGAGACGGCCGGCGCTGTTGATCCGGATGCCGAGCGCGCCAAGACGCATGGCGCTCTGCATCACCCGTTTCATGGCGCGGCGGAAAGCCACACGACGCTCCAACTGCTGGGCGACGCTGTCGGCGACCAGCTGGGCGTCGATTTCCGGCTTGCGGACTTCAACGATATTCAGGCTGACGTCCAGGGCCACCGTCATGTCGGCGACGGCCTTGCGCAATTTTTCAATATCGGCGCCTTTTTTGCCGATGATCACGCCCGGACGGCCGGCATAGATTGTCACCCGGGCCTTCTTGGCCGGACGCTCAATCACAACCCGGCTGACGGCAGCCTGCTTGAGGTTTTCCATCAGATAATCGCGGATCGCCAGATCTTCATGAAGCAGATTGGCATATTCCTCGCCATCCGCATACCAGCGGCTGTCCCAGGTGCGGTTGATGCCAAGGCGAAGGCCGATTGGATTAACTTTTTGACCCATTATGCTTGCTCCTCAACCTCGCGGACCATGATCCGGATCCGACTGAATGGTTTTAAAATTTTACCGGTGCGTCCACGGGCCCGCGGACGAAAACGCTTCATGACCAGAGCCTTGCCGACGCTCGCCTCGGCGACAACCAGGCTGTCTACATCGAGACCATGGTTGTTTTCCGCGTTGGCGATGGCGGACTCAAGTACTTTTTTCACGTCATTGGCAATGCGACGTTTTGAGAAAGTGAGGTTTGCAAGTGCTGTTTCAACTTTCTTGCCACGGATGAGACCGGCCACCAGATTGAGTTTCTGGGGGCTGATACGAACCATATTGCACACGGCAATGGCTTCGTTGTCTGCGACGCGGCGTGGTGCTGTTTTCTTACCCACGGTTCCTACCTCTTCCTCGCTTTTTTGTCGGCGCCGTGACCATAATAGGTCCGGGTCGGCGCAAATTCACCAAGCTTGTGGCCCACCATATCTTCCGTCACATAGACGGGGATAAATTTGTGACCATTATGAACATTAAAAGTCTGTCCGACGAACTGCGGCAGAATTGTCGACCGACGAGACCAGGTCTTGATCGGTGAATTCTTGCCGGAATCTGTCATTGCTTCTGATTTCTTAAGCAAATGTAGATCGACGAACGGACCCTTCCATACTGAACGTGCCATTAGTCTCTCCTAGCTCTTCTTACGTTCGTGACGCGACCGTACAATAAAGCGGTCTGTCGACTTGTTACTACGTGTCCGTTTACCCTTGGTCGGCTTGCCCCATGGGGTCACGGGATGACGACCGCCGGATGTCCGGCCTTCACCGCCACCATGGGGGTGATCCACCGGGTTCATGGCGACGCCACGAACACTTGGACGTTTTCCGAGCCAGCGATTGCGACCGGCTTTCGCCAGTTTGATGTTCTTGTGGTCCGGGTTGGATACCGCACCGATCGTCGCCATGCAGGCGGACGGAACATACCGCTGTTCACCGGAAGCCAAACGAATAAGAACCTGAGAGCGGTCACGGCCGGTCACCTGTACATAGCCGCCGGCGGAACGGGCGATCTGCCCGCCCTTCTTCGGCTTCATTTCGACATTATGCACGATGGAGCCCACCGGAACACTATACAGCGGCATGGCGTTGCCGGGCTTCACATCAACCTTCTCGCCGGCGATAATCTTGTCGCCAACGCTCAGGCGCTGCGGCGCCAGAATATAGGCCTGCTCGCCATCGGTATATTCGATCAGCGCAATGAAAGATGTCCGGTTCGGATCATATTCCAGATGCAGGACGGTTGCTTCCATGTCCCATTTCTGACGCTTGAAGTCGATCAGGCGATAGGTCCGCTTGTGACCGCCGCCACGACGACGGGCGGTAATGCGGCCGTTGTTGTTGCGACCACCGGTTTTTGTCAAACCCTCTGTCAGTGACTTGACAGGCTTGCCCTTCCACAGATCGGAACGATCAACCTGCACCAGACCACGCTGGCCGGGAGAGGTAGGATTATATGTTTTTAACGCCATTTTCCTATACTCCCGTCGTCACGTCAATGGACTGACCTTCAGCCAGTTTAACCATTGCTTTTTTGTAATCGCTTCTGCGGCCCTTGACGCCGCGGAACCGTTTTGTCTTACCTTTGACACGGATCGTGTTGACATTTTCAACCTTGACGTCAAACAGGCCTTCGACAGCGGCCTTGATTTCCGGCTTGGTTGCTGTCAAGGGCACCCGAAAGACCACCTGGTTATATTCGGAAACCAGGGTTGATTTTTCCGTGATCACAGGGCCAAGGATGGTATCGTAATGTTTGATATCCGTCATTTGAGCCTCTCCGTCAGGCTTTCTACGGCCGCCTTGGTCAGCACCAGCTTCTCAGCCCGCAGAATGTCATAGACATTCGCGCCCTGGGTTGGCAGCACATCAACATGCGGGATGTTGCCCGCGGCAAGCAGAAAGTTCTTGTTTACTTCCGCGCCGTCAATGAACAGCGCATTCTCCAGGCCGAGCTTCGCCAGCTTGGCTTTCAGGTCTTTTGTCTTGGCGATCTTCAGATCCATATTTTCAAGGACAACAAGATTTCCATTGGCCAGCTTTGACGACAAAGCGGTTTTCAGACCCAGGGTTCTGATTTTCTTTGGCAGGCTGTGCGCGTGTGAGCGCACCACGGGACCAAATGCGCGGCCACCACTGCGGAACTGGCTGACCTTGCCGGAACCGTGACGGGCGGTGCCGCCGCCTTTTTGACGACCGATCCGCTTGGTTGATCCGGTGATTTCACCGCGGGTCAGAACCTTGTGGGTTCCGGCGCGACGCTTCGCCAGTTGCCATACGACAACGCGCTGAAGAATATCGGCGCGCTCCGGCAGGGCATAGATGCCGTCTTCCAGCTCGACATCGCCGGCCTTCTTGGCGTCAAGTGTGATTACTTCGGCTTTCATTGATTATTCCTTACTCTCTTCAGCTGCGTCTTCCGCCGGAGCCTCCGCCGGAGCAGCCTCTTCCGCAGCCGCCGCGCGAACCGCGCCCGGATAAGGCGCTTCCGTATTCGCCGGCTTCTTAACCGCATCATTAATCAAAACCCAGCCACCTTTCGAACCCGGGATCGCGCCTTTTACAAGGATCAGCCCTTCGTCCAGATCAGTGCCCACAACTTCGAGATTAAGAATAGTCTTTCGCTCGTCACCATAATGACCGGCCATCTTCTTGCCCTTGAACACGCGGCCCGGGTCCTGACACTGACCCGTTGAACCGTGTGAACGGTGAGAGATGGACACGCCATGGGTCGCCCGAAGACCGCCAAAATTATGACGCTTCATGGCCCCGGCGAAACCTTTACCCTTGGAGGTTCCGGTAACATCCACCATCTGACCGGCAATAAAATGCTCAACCGTCATTTCGGAACCGACCTCGATAAAGGCGTCGTCCGCAACGCGGAATTCGGCGAGCTTGGCTTTCGGCTCAACCTTGGCTTTGGCGAAATGGCCGCGCATCGGCTGCGTGGTCCGTTTTACCTTGGCCTGGCCAACACCGAGCTGAAGCGCGTTATAGCCGTCCTTTTCATTGGTTTTATGTGAAACAACCTGACAATTGTCAACATGCAGCAGAGTGACCGGAATATGCTTCCCGCCCTCGGCGAAAACACGCGACATGCCAACTTTCTTAGCAATAAGTCCTGCACGCATTTTTCTTAACCCTGCAATTTGATTTCAACGTCAACACCGGCAGCCAGGTCGAGCTTCATCAGCGCGTCCACCGTCTGCGGGGTTGGTTCAACAATATCCAAAAGACGCTTGAAAGTGCGCATTTCGAACTGCTCACGGGATTTCTTATTCACGTGCGGCGACCGCAGGACGGTGAATTTTTCAATCCGCGTCGGCATCGGAATAGGGCCGCGAACGCTGGCGCCTGTTCTTTTCGCCGTATTGGCGATCTCGCCGGCGGCCTGATCAAGAATACGATGATCAAATGCCTTCAGGCGGATGCGAATATTTTGTGATTCCAACATATAAATTTACGCGGACCTTACGATCCGCGCTCCTAAACCTTGATTATTCAACGATGCTTGCGACGACGCCGGCGCCGACGGTGCGGCCGCCTTCGCGGATCGCGAAACGCAGGCCTTCATCCATGGCGATCGGGTTGATCAGCTCCACATTGACCGTCACATTGTCGCCCGGCATGACCATTTCAACCCCTTCGTCCAGGGTCACAACACCGGTCACATCCGTCGTCCGGAAATAGAACTGCGGCCGGTAGTTGGTGAAGAACGGCGTATGACGGCCGCCCTCTTCCTTCGTCAGGATATAGGCTTCGGCCTTGAACTTGGTGTGCGGCGTGATCGTGCCGACATGGGCCAGAACCTGGCCGCGCTCAACCTCGTCACGGGCGACGCCGCGGATCAGGGCGCCGATATTGTCGCCGGCTTCGCCGCTGTCCAGCAGCTTGCGGAACATTTCAACCCCGGTGACGGTCGTCTTCTGGGTGTCCTTGATGCCGACGATTTCAACTTCGTCGCCGACCTTGACAATCCCGCGCTCGACGCGACCGGTGACAACCGTGCCGCGGCCGGAAATGGAGAAAACATCTTCGATCGGCATCAGGAAGGCGCCGTCAACCGCCCGCTCGGGCTGCGGAATATACTCGTCAACCGCCGCCATCAGCTTCAGAATGCTTTCCTTGCCGATATTGTCGTCGCGACCCTCAAGCGCCGCCAGCGCCGAACCGGCGATGATCGGAATGTCGTCGCCCGGGAATTCATATTCGCTCAGCAGCTCGCGGATTTCCATCTCGACCAGCTCCAGAAGTTCTTCATCATCAACCTGGTCAACCTTGTTCAGGTAAACCACCAGCGCCGGCACGCCGACCTGGCGGGCGAGCAGGATATGCTCGCGGGTCTGGGGCATCGGGCCGTCGGCGGCATTGACCACCAGGATCGCGCCGTCCATCTGCGCCGCACCCGTGATCATGTTCTTCACATAGTCGGCATGGCCCGGGCAGTCAACGTGAGCATAGTGACGCGCTTCCGTCTCATACTCAACGTGGGACGTCGAAATCGTGATCCCCCGCTCGCGCTCTTCAGGCGCCTTGTCAATGTTGGAAAATTCGGTGAAGGTCGCCCCGCCGGTCTCCGCAAGCACTTTCGTGATCGCCGCCGTCAGCGTCGTCTTACCATGGTCAACGTGACCGATTGTACCAATGTTACAATGCGGCTTATTACGTTCAAACTTCTCTTTAGCCATTTTCTAAGTCCTTCTCACTTATATTCAAGCGTCCCGCTTTATCCTCACGGGAAAAGTTAGTTTCAAATTAAATGTTTAAGCGTATTGCTCTTTTACTTTCTCAACTTCGCTCTGGGGCACCTCTGCGTAGTGATCAAACTGCATAGAGTAAGTCGCCCGCCCCTGAGTGAAAGACCGCAGCTGGTTCACATAGCCAAACATGTTGGCCAGGGGAACCTTCGCGGAGACGACAGTATTTGGTCCGCGGGTTTCAGATCCTGAAATCTGACCGCGGCGGGATGAAATATCGCCAATCACATCCCCCATATAATCTTCCGGCGTCACGACTTCGACATCCATCATCGGCTCGAGGATTTTGATGCCCGCCTGCCGGGCCGCTTCACGCATGCCCGCACGACCGGCGATCTCGAAGGCCATGACCGAGGAGTCGACATCATGGTAGGCCCCGTCAATCAGACGGATGCTGAAGTCAATAATCGGAAAGCCGATCAAGGCGCCGGTTTCGGCAATATCCCTGATCCCCTTTTCAACACCAGGAATATATTCTTTGGGAATGTTACCGCCCTTGATCTCGTCAATGAACTGGATCCCGGAACCGCGCTCGCCGGGGGTGATGACGAATTTAATCCGCGCGAACTGACCCGACCCGCCAGACTGTTTCTTATGGGTATAGTCAATTTCAGCCTCGCGGGCGATGGATTCGCGGTAAGCCACCTGCGGCGCGCCGACATTGGCCTCCACCTTGAATTCCCGCTTCATGCGATCGACGAGAATATCCAGATGCAGTTCACCCATGCCGGAAATCACCGTCTGACCGCTTTCCTCATCGGATTTGACCCGGAAAGAGGGGTCTTCCGCCGCCAGACGATTAAGCGCGATGCCCATTTTCTCCTGGTCAGCCTTTGTTTTCGGCTCAACCGCAACTGAAATCACCGGATCCGGAAACTCCATCCGCTCCAGAACGATCTGGTCATTGTTGGCGCACAGCGTGTCGCCGGTTGTCGTCTGCTTCAGACCGCAGAGCGCCACAATATCACCGGCGCGGGCTTCCTTGATGTCTTCGCGGGAGTTGGAATGCATTTGCAGCATCCGGCCGACTTTTTCCTTCTTGCCCTTGACGGAGTTGGTGACCTGCGTGCCGGCCTCCAGAACGCCGGAATAGATCCGGGCGAAAGTCAAGGTGCCGACAAAGGGATCGGTCATCACCTTGAAGGCGAGGGCGGAAAAAGGCGCGTCATCAGAAGACGGCCGGGTCATTTCCTTTTCCCCGTCAACGGAGACACCTTCGACATCCTTAATGTCGAGCGGAGACGGCATGAAGTCGACAACCGCGTCAAGCAGCGTCTGCACGCCCTTGTTCTTGAAAGCGGTCCCGGTCAGCACCGGCACAAAATCACCGGCGATGGTGCCCTTGCGGATCAGCTCTTTCATTTTTTCAACGGACGGCTCTTCACCTTCGAGATAAGCCTCCATGGCTTCTTCGTCCTGCTCAACAATCATTTCGATCATTTCAGTACGGTAAGTTTCAACTTCATCGGCAATGTCAGCCGGGATCTCCACCTCGGAATAGTTGGCGCCCATCGCTTCATCTTCCCAGATGATGCCGACGTTCTTCACCAGATCAACATGACCCCTATATTCGGCTTCGGCGCCGATTGGATACTGGAGCACCAGAGCATTGGAGCCCAGACGCTGCTTGATCATATCGACACAGCGGAAGAAGTTGGCGCCCATGCGGTCCATCTTGTTGACGAAACACATCCGCGGCACGTCATATTTGTCCGCCTGACGCCATACGGTTTCAGACTGTGGTTCAACGCCGGCGACAGAATCGAAAACAGCAACCGCGCCATCCAGAACACGCAAGGACCGCTCAACCTCAATGGTGAAATCCACGTGACCGGGGGTGTCAATAATATTGATCCGTTTTTCTTTCCAGAAACAGGTCGTCGCAGCGGAGGTAATGGTAATGCCACGCTCCTGTTCCTGCTCCATCCAGTCCATGGTGGCGGCGCCATCATGCACCTCGCCGATTTTGTGACTTACACCCGTGTAAAACAAAATACGTTCAGTAGTGGTTGTCTTACCCGCATCGATATGGGCCATAATGCCGATATTGCGATAATCCTGTAACGGAGTAGTACGTGCCATTTTCTTAAACCTTCAAACCTGCAACTACCAACGATAATGGGAGAAGGCCTTGTTGGCCTCCGCCATCTTATGAGTGTCTTCGCGTTTCTTGACCGAAGCGCCGCGATTATTCAGCGAGTCCAGAAGCTCACCCGCCAGACGTTCGGTCATGGTGTTCTCGTTGCGCTTGCGGGACATTTCAATCAACCAGCGGATCGCCAGCGCCTGCGCACGATCGGAACGCACCTCAATCGGAACCTGATAGGTGGCGCCGCCCACGCGGCGGGACTTCACTTCAACAGCCGGCTTGATGTTATTCAAGGACTGGTGGAACACTTCCAGAGGCTCCTGGCCGGATTTGGCCTGAACCATGTCCAGCGCACCATAAACAATACGCTCCGCAGTGGATTTCTTGCCATCAACCATCAGGTTGTTGATGAATTTGGTCAAAACCAGATCCCCGAATTTGGGGTCTGGCAGCACTTTACGTTTTTCAGCAGCGTGACGACGCGACATATCATATATTCCTTTAACGAAACACGAAAAAGCTATTCCCTACAGAACAGCTTATTTCGGACGTTTTGTACCATATTTAGAACGACTTTGACGGCGGTCGGATACACCCTGGGTATCCAGAACACCACGAAGCACGTGATAACGAACACCAGGCAAGTCCTTCACACGACCGCCGCGGATCAGCACAACACTATGCTCCTGGAGGTTATGGCCTTCACCTGGAATATAACTGGTAACCTCAAAACCGTTCGTCAGGCGCACACGGGCAACTTTACGAAGAGCTGAGTTCGGTTTCTTTGGTGTCGTGGTATAAACGCGCGTACACACGCCCCGTTTTTGAGGACATGCTTCAAGCGCAGGCACCTTATTGCGCACCGGCTTGTTTTTACGTGGTTTACGCACCAACTGGTTAATTGTCGGCATCTTAAATCCTTAGGTCTTTCTACAATGCATACAACAAAACAGATCGCCCGTTTTTTTGAATAAAAAAAACAACAGAACAGTGTCAACCTGTCCTGGCCATCCGCAAAATTCTATATTTTTTCATTCTCTGAGCTAATAGGCACAGCGTTTAGACTGTTTTGTCTACCACCTGACCTCAAAGAGTGAGCGCATACTATGGACGGGCATACCAACAGTCAAGCAAAATATATCATCCGCCGAATGAACCGCCGTTTTTATAAAAAAAGGCCGGTAAATCAGCATAAACTGAACTCCCGGCCTTATTCATTTTATTGTTTTTGCTGAAAAGCGCCCTTCCGCACGGGTCCTTTTCAGAAAATCAGATCATCAGAGTGATTCTGCGCCCTACGCTGAGTCGCCCTCGGCGGTCTGAAGCACATCACTTTCCTCACGGCCCTCGGCCTGGATCTTGTCATCACGCCGTTTCGCCAGATGACGAAATTCCTGCATCTTGGCCCCGGTGCCGGCCGGCACCAGGCGGCCCACAATGACATTTTCCTTCAGGCCGACAAGCGCATCGCTCTTGCCGGAAACGGCGGCTTCGGTCAGAACCCGGGTTGTTTCCTGGAAGGAGGCCGCCGAAATGAACGACCGTGTCTGCAGGGAGGCTTTGGTAATGCCAAGCAGAATGGGCTCGCCCTTCGCCGGCAGTCTGCCCGCCGCTTCCAGCTTGCGGTTGGCTTCCTCAAATTCCTCGCGATCGACCTGTTCGCCCAGCAGGAAGGTCGATTCACCGGAAGACGTGATTTCAACTTTTTGCAGCATCTGGCGGACAATCACTTCAATATGCTTGTCATTGATGCCCACGCCCTGAAGCCGGTAAACATCCTGAACCTCATCGACAAGATAATTGGCCAGAGCCTCGACACCCATGGTTTTCAGAATGTCGTGCGGGGCCGGATTGCCGTCGATCAGATATTCGCCGCGCCGGATGAAGTCACCCTCCTGGACGGAGATATGCTTGCCTTTCGGAATCAGATATTCCGCCGGTTCCTGCTCTTCATCCTTCGGGCGGATGCTGATGCGGCGTTTGTTTTTATAGTCGCGGCCGAATTCAACATAGCCGTCAACCTCGGCAATGACCGCATGATCCTTCGGCCGCCGGGCTTCGAACAATTCCGCCACCCGCGGCAGACCACCGGTAATATCCTTGGTCTTGGAGGCTTCGCGCGGAATACGCGCCACCACGTCACCGGCATGCACTTCGTCGCCGTCGTTGACCGACAGAATGGCGCCGACGGACATGAAATAGCGCGCCTCCGTGCCATTGGCCAGCTCGACAACCTCGTCATTGTCATCCCGCAAAGTGATCCGCGGCCGGAGGTCGGCGCCTTTCGGCTGCGACCGCCAGTCGATCACGACCTTGCTGGAAATACCGGTCGCCTCATCGACCGTTTCACTGATGGAGATCCCCTCCGCCAGATCAACAAAACGCACTCTTCCGCCGCGCTCCGTAATAATCGGCAGGGTATAGGGATCCCATTCGACCAGCTTGTCGCCATGGGTTACTTCCTCACCCTCATCCTTGAACAGATGAGACCCGAAAGGAACCTTGTAGGTGACCCGCTCACGGCCTTCCTTATCAATGATGACGATTTCCATGTTGCGGCTCATGACAATCATGCGGCCTTTTGAATCGGTCACCACATTGCGGTTCAGCAGCTTCACCTTGCCGTCATGGGAGGCTTCATGGGTCGACTGTTCGGACACCGATGACGCCGTCCCGCCGATATGGAAGGTCCGCATGGTCAACTGGGTGCCCGGCTCACCGATCGACTGGGCGGCGATGACGCCGACAGATTCACCCAGATTGACCGGGATGCCGCGGGCCAGATCACGACCGTAACATTTACAGCAGATGCCGCCCCGGGTTTCACAGGTCAGCGCCGAACGGACCTTGACCGTCGCCACCCCGGCCTTTTCAACGATTTCGACCGCTTCTTCATCCAGATGGGCGCCGGCTTCGACGATCACGTCTCCATTGACCGGATCGCAAATGTCAACCGCGGCGCAACGGCCCAGGATACGTTCGCCCAGGGTGACCGTCACATCGCCGCCATCAGCGACTTCGGTGATGTCGATCCCGTCATGGGTGCCGCAATCTTCCTCGATGGTGACGCAGTCCTGGGACACATCCACCAGGCGACGGGTCAGATACCCCGAGTTCGCCGTTTTCAGCGCCGTATCGGCAAGACCCTTACGCGCCCCATGGGTGGAGTTAAAATATTCCAGAACGCTCAGGCCTTCTTTGAAGTTGGAAATAATCGGCTTTTCGATAATCTCCCCGGACGGCTTGGCCATCAGGCCGCGCATCCCGGCAAGCTGTTTCATCTGGGCCGCCGAACCACGGGCGCCGGAATCGGCCATCATATAGATCGAGTTAATATCCAGCGTCCGGCCATTTTCATCAACACCGGTTTTGGAAATCTCGGCCATCATGGCGTCGGCCACCCGGTCGGTACATTGCGACCAGGCGTCAACCACCTTGTTGTATTTCTCGCCCTGGGTGATCAGACCCTGGTTATACTGGGCTTCGAATTCCTTGACCGCGGCCGTGGTGTCATCAATCATGCCCACTTTGGCATCCGGAATAATCATATCGTCCTTGCCAAAGGAGATGCCGGCCTTGCAGGCTTCGCGGAAGCCGAGACGCATGATCGCATCGGCGAACAGGACCGTTTCCTTCTGGCCGGCGTGGCGGTAAACCACATCAATGATACGGGAAATATCCTTCTTGGTCAGATTATGGTTGATCAGGTCGAAAGGAATATTCGGATGCTTCGGCAGATGATTGGCCAGCAACATCCGTCCCGGCGTCGTCTCAACCCGCATGGAAAGCGGTTTGAAATTCTCGTCCACCGTATGATAGCGCGCCGTGATCTTCGTATGCAGCGTGATCACGCCGTTGAAAAGCGCCTGCTCAATCTCCTCCATGCTGGAAAAGATCATGCCTTCGCCCGGCTCACCCTGTTTATCGAGGGTGATATAATAAAGACCCAGAATAATATCCTGTGACGGCACGATGATCGGCTTGCCGTTGGACGGGCTGAGGATGTTGTTGGTGGACATCATCAGCACCCGGGCTTCGAGCTGGGCTTCGAGGCTGAGCGGCACATGAACCGCCATCTGGTCCCCGTCAAAGTCGGCGTTAAAGGCGGCGCAGACCAGCGGATGAAGCTGAATCGCCTTACCTTCGATCAGCACCGGTTCAAATGCCTGAATCCCCAGTCTGTGCAACGTCGGCGCCCGGTTGAGCAGGATCGGATGCTCGCGGATCACCACGTCAAGCACGTCCCAGACTTCGCGACGCTCTTTTTCCACCAGCTTTTTGGCCTGCTTGATGGTGGTGGCGATGCCCAGCTTGTCGAGGCGGGCGTAAATGAACGGCTTGAACAGTTCGAGGGCCATTTTCTTCGGCAGACCGCACTGGTGCAGCAACAGGTCGGGACCGACCACGATCACCGAACGACCGGAATAATCCACCCGCTTGCCGAGCAGATTCTGACGGAACCGGCCCTGCTTGCCCTTCAGCATGTCGGACAGGGATTTCAGCGGACGCTTGTTGGCGCCGGTAATGACCCGGCCGCGACGGCCATTGTCAAACAGGGCGTCAACCGCTTCCTGCAGCATGCGTTTTTCGTTGCGGACGATAATGTCCGGCGCCCGCAGCTCAATCAGCCGTTTCAGACGGTTGTTCCGGTTGATCACCCGGCGGTACAGATCATTGAGGTCGGAGGTCGCAAAACGACCGCCGTCCAGCGGCACCAGCGGACGCAGTTCCGGCGGAATCACCGGCAGCATGTCGAGGATCATCCATTCCGGACGGTTTTCCGACTCCAGAAATCCTTCAATCACCTTGAGGCGCTTGACGATCTTCTTTGGTTTCAGTTCGGATTTGGTTTCCGCCAGTTCCCGGCGCAGATCTTCCTGTTCCAGCTCCAGGTCAACATTTTCCAGCAGGATCTTGATCGCTTCGGCGCCGATGCCGGCGGTGAAGCTGTCCTCGCCATAATCTTCCTGGGCGCGGATATATTCATCTTCCGTCAGCAGCTGCTTCATCTTCAGCGGCGTCAGACCCGGCTCGGTGACAATGAAATATTCGAAATAGAGCACCCGCTCCAGATCCTTCAAGGTCATATCCAGCACCAGGCCGATCCGGCTCGGCAGGGATTTCAGGAACCAGATGTGGGCCACCGGCGCCGCCAGTTCGATATGACCCATGCGGTCGCGGCGCACCTTGCTCAGCGTCACTTCAACGCCACATTTTTCACAGGTGATGCCGCGGTATTTCATCCGCTTGTATTTGCCGCACAGACACTCATAGTCCTTCATCGGACCGAAAATGCGCGCACAGAACAGGCCGTCTTTTTCCGGTTTGAAGGTCCGGTAGTTGATGGTTTCAGGTTTCTTGATCTCACCAAAGGACCATGACCGGATATGTTCCGCGCTGGCGATCGTGATTTTGATGTTATCAAAAGTCTCCGGTTTTGAAACCGGGTTGAAGAAATTCATAATTTCCTGGCGCATAGCCTATTCTCTCCTGTTCAGATCCGGTTTAGTCGGCAAGATTCACAAGTTCAACATTCAGACACAGAGATTTCATCTCCTTGACCAGAACATTGAAGGATTCCGGTATACCGGCCTCGAAACTGTCATCTCCGCGGACAATCGCTTCATAAACCTTGGTCCGGCCGCTGACGTCATCAGACTTGACGGTCAGCATTTCCTGCAAGGTGTACGCCGCGCCGTAAGCCTGCAGCGCCCATACTTCCATCTCGCCAAACCTCTGGCCGCCGAACTGGGCCTTACCGCCCAGCGGCTGCTGGGTCACCAGAGAGTATGGCCCGATGGAGCGGGCATGGATCTTGTCATCAACAAGATGGTGCAGTTTCAGCATATAGATGTAACCGACGGTGACTTTCCGGTCGAATTTCTCACCGGTCCGGCCGTCATAGAGGTCAACCTGACCCGAACGGTCCACGCCGGCAAGCTCCAGCATGTCACAGATGTCCGCTTCATGGGCGCCGTCAAATACCGGGGTCGCCATCGGAATCCCGTTGCGCAGGTTGCCGGACATCTCGACGGTGTCTTCGTCATTCAACGGGGCGATTTCCTCGTCATACTGCTCCTTGGAGAAGACCTCCCTGAACTTGCCGCGCAGGGCGTCCGCCTTGGCCGCCTGATTCATTTCAAAGTTATCCAGCATCTCGGAAACCTGCACGCCGAGCGAACGTGACGCCCAGCCGAGATGGGTTTCCAGAATCTGTCCGACGTTCATCCGTGACGGCACCCCGAGCGGGTTCAACACGATGTCAACCGGCGTCCCGTCTTCGAGGAACGGCATGTCTTCCTGCGGCAGAATCCGCGAAATAACACCCTTGTTCCCGTGACGACCGGCCATTTTGTCACCCGGTTGCAGCTTGCGCTTGACGGCGACAAAGACCTTGACCATCTTCAACACGCCCGGCAGAAGCTCATCACCGCGCTGCAGTTTCTCGATCTTCTCTTCAAAACGGCCGCGCAGACGATCCCGGTCTTCCTGAAATTTCTGATGCAGGGCATCAATTTTTTCCATCGTGCTTTCATCGTCAACGGCGATCTGCCACCACAGACCCCTGGACAGCTCATCAAGCATTTCCGTCGTGACGGTTTCGCCCTTCTTGATTTCCTTCGGCCCGCTGGTCACCACATTGCCCACCAGCAAAGGCCTCAGGCGGGTATAGATGCTGCGGTCCAGAATGGCCTGCTCGTCTTCCCGGTCCTTGCTGAGCCGTTCGATTTCCTCACGCTCGATCGCGATCGAGCGTTCGTCCTTGTCAATGCCGTGACGGTTGAAGACGCGCACCTCGACGACGGTGCCGACAACCCCCGGCGGCAAGCGCATGGAGGTATCCCGCACGTCGGCGGCCTTCTCGCCAAAGATGGCGCGCAGGAGTTTTTCCTCCGGCGTCATCGGGCTTTCGCCTTTCGGCGTGATCTTGCCGACCAGAATGTCGCGGGGGTGAACCTCGGCCCCGATATAAACGATCCCGGCCTCGTCAAGGTTTTTCAACCCTTCTTCGCCGACATTGGGAATGTCGCGGGTGATGTCTTCCGGACCCAGCTTGGTGTCCCGGGCCATCACTTCGAATTCCTCGATATGAACCGAGGTAAAGACGTCGTCCTTCACAATCCGTTCGGAAATCAGGATACTGTCTTCAAAGTTATAGCCGTTCCACGGCATAAAGGCCACCAGAACGTTACGTCCCAGCGCCAGTTCGCCCATATCGGTTGACGGGCCGTCCGCCAGAACATTGCCCCGCTTCACCACATCGCCCACTTTGACAATCGGCCGCTGGTTGATGCAGGTATTCTGGTTTGACCGCTGGAACTTCTGCAGGGTGTAGATATCGACCCCGGAGGTGCCGTCCTCCACATCCTCGCTGACCCGGATCACAATGCGACGGGCGTCAACCTGATCGATGATCCCGGCCCGCTCGGCGACAATCGCCGCGCCGGAATCCCGCGCCACAACCCGCTCCATGCCGGTGCCGACAAAGGGCGATTCCGCTTTCAGGAGGGGGACGGCCTGACGTTGCATGTTCGAGCCCATCAGCGCCCGGTTCGCGTCATCGTTTTCGAGGAAGGGTATAAGCGCCGCCGCAACGGACACCACCTGTTTCGGCGACACGTCCATCAGGGTGATATTTTCAGGCTTGATCAGGTGATGCTCGCCGGCTTCACGACAGTCGATCAGCTCCCCGACAAAGGTTCCGTCCTCATTCAGGTCCGTATTGGCCTGGGCGATGGTGTATTTTTCTTCTTCCATCGCCGACAGGTAAACCACCTCGTCGGTGACCTTGCCGCCTTCCACTTTCCGGTAAGGGGCTTCGATGAAGCCGTATTTATTGACCTTGGCGAAGATCGACAGCGAGTTGATCAGACCAATATTCGGCCCTTCGGGCGTTTCAATCGGACAGATGCGGCCGTAATGGGTCGTATGCACGTCACGGACCTCGAAACCGGCCCGTTCGCGGGTCAGGCCGCCGGGGCCAAGCGCCGACAGGCGACGCTTGTGCGTGATCTCGCTGAGCGGGTTGGTCTGATCCATAAACTGGCTGAGCTGCGACGAGCCGAAGAATTCGCGCACCGCGGCGACCGCCGGCTTGGCGTTGACCAGGTCATGGGGCATCACGGTGTCGATGTCGATGCTGCTCATCCGTTCGCGGATGGCGCGCTCCATGCGCAGCAGCCCGATACGATACTGATTTTCCATCAGCTCGCCGACGGAACGCACCCGCCGGTTGCCCAGATGGTCAATATCATCGACAACCCCCTTGCCGTCCTTCAGGTCGACAAGGGTCTTCAGGACCGCGAGAATGTCTTCCTTGCGCAGAACCCGCAGGTCATCCGGCGCATCCAGATCGAGACGCATATTCATCTTGACCCGGCCGACGGCGCTCAGGTCATAGCGTTCCGCATCAAAGAACAGGCCGTCGAACAGGGCCTCGGCGGTTTCCTTTGTCGGCGGCTCGCCGGGACGCATGACGCGATAAATATCGGACATGGCCATTTCCCAGTTTTCCACCTTGTCGCCCATCAGGGTATTGCGGATATGCGGGCCGACCTTGACATGGTCGATGTCGAGGGTGTCAATTTCCTTGTAGCCGGCATCGGTCAGCTTCGTCAGATGATCTTCGGTGATTTCCTCACCGGCTTCGATGTAGATTTCACCGGTCTTGCCGTTGACCACGTCAAGGGCGGCGAAGCGGCCGTGCAGCTCCTCGTCAGGCAGCAGAATTTCCTTCAGCCCGTCCTTGGCCAGCTTGTTGGCCGTCCGCGGGGTGATCTTCTTGCCGGCTTCGGCGACGACTTCGCCGTTGGCCGCATTGACCAGATCGAAGGTCGGCTTGACGCCGCGCCAGGCCTCGGCGTCAAACGGCGCGCACCAGCCGCCTTTTTTCTTCTTGTAGCTTTGGGTGCCGTAAAAGGCGCCGAGAATTTCTTCCGCCGACATGCCCAGGGCGTAAAGCAATGTGGTGACCGGCAGCTTGCGGCGACGGTCAATACGGACAAAGACCGTATCCTTGGCGTCAAATTCAAAATCAAGCCATGATCCGCGGTAGGGAATCACACGGGCGGCAAAGAGGAATTTGCCGGAGGCGTGGGTCTTGCCCTTGTCATGGTCGAAGAAAACGCCCGGCGAACGGTGCATCTGGCTGACGATCACCCGCTCGGTGCCATTGACGATAAACGTCCCGCGGTCCGTCATCAGCGGCAGGTCGCCCATATAGACGTCCTGCTCCTTGATATCGAGAACGGAGCGGGCTTCGGTTTCCTCGTCAACCTCAAAAACAATCAGACGCAGCGTCACGCGCAACGGCGCCGCATAGGTCATATCCCGTTGCTGACATTCCTCAGTATCATATTTCGGAGCTTCCAGCTCATAGGACACAAATTCCAGAGATGCCGTTCCGGCAAAATCGGAAATTGGAAAAACAGATTTAAAAACACCCTGCAAACCGTCGTTTACACGATCATCCGCCGGAACATCCGTTTGTAAAAACTGGTCATAAGAACTCCGCTGAACCTTAATCAGGTTCGGCATTTCCGCCACTTCTTCAATTCGACCGAAATTTTTACGAACTTTTTTACGACTGGAATAGGAAGTCGCCATGCTTTATCCTCGCCACATTTCCTTGATCAGACCCTGTTACCCTTGTTGAAAATTATATTTTTTCAGCACCGGACAACCACTCACTTTGCGCCTGTTAAAACGCCCTCTCTCAATACGCCAGAAACCGCTTCAGAAAAAATCTGAAAACGGCCATTTAAAATAATCCAAACAATTCACTTTTTTGATTAAGAACTGTCTTCACTATATATCTGCACCCATCAAAAGCATATATTTTTTTACCCCGAAACGGGAAAGAGGGCGCGCGCCGGAATACGGCGCGCACCACCCTTGAAAACCATGAACCTATTTAAGTTCAACAGAAGCGCCGACGGCTTCAAGCTTGGCTTTGATTTCTTCAGCCTCAGCTTTGGGAGCAGCTTCCTTAACAGTCTTGGGCGCGCCCTCGACCAGTTCTTTCGCTTCTTTAAGCCCAAGACCCGTGATGGCGCGGACTTCTTTAATCACGTTGATTTTCTTGTCGCCGATAGCGGTCAGCACAACATCGAAATCATCTTTTGCTTCTTCGGCTTCACCACCGGCAGCCGCACCAGGCGCCGCAGCAACAGCAACAGGAGCCGCCGCAGACACGCCCCATTTTTCTTCCAGAAGTTTAGAGAGTTCAGCAGCTTCCATAACAGTCAGCGCTGACAGGTCTTCAGCAATCTTTTCAAGATCAGCCATTTTCATATTTCCTTAGTCTAAAAAATCAAATTTTTACCAGAAACCTAAGCGGCATCGCCCTGCGATCCGTAGGCACTGAATACACGAGCCAATTGTCCGGCCGGCGCTTGCGTAACACTTGCGAGCTTGCCTGCAGGCGCCTGAAGAAGACCGACAAGCTTGCCGCGCAGTTCATCAAGAGAAGGCAATTCAGCCAACGCCTTGACACCGCTGAGATCAAGCATGGTCGTTCCCATGACGCCACCAAGAACTTCGAGTTTCTCGTTTTTCTTGGCGAACTTGACGAGCACCCTGGCCGCCGCAACGGGATCCTCGGAATAACCGAGCACCGCTGGACCGACAAGATATTCGCCCACTGATTCAATTTCCGTACCTTCGAGAGCAAGACGAGCGAGCCGGTTTTTGGCCACTTTAAGGCTGGCGCCCGCTTCGCGCATTTCATTACGCAGAGATGTCATTTCGCTCACATCCAGACCCGTGTTGCGGACGACCACAACAGAGGTGGAGCTTACAAAGACATCCCTCAAGAAGGCGACCATTTCCCTTTTTTGGGCCCGATCCATTCTCGTCTCCGATATAATTTAGCCAATGCGATACACACATTCGCCGGTTGAGTTAAGCATGACCACATCGTGCGATCATGCCGCGATATGCCTGTCGCCCGATCCCGAACAGCGGATCAGGCTGGAAACCGCAAATCTGAAAACCAGATCCGCAACCCCATCTATTGCAGGCCGACATGTCGACGCTTAAGCCCGGCGATCCATGCGTAAACACAAACATCCGACAGATCACCGGTCACCTGCAGTTTCGGACAGGCAGGCTTTCGGATTTCGCCGAAAGCCCTGTTCCCGCCAGGCAAACCCAACGGAAATTCTTGTTATCCCCCCGACCGATGCCGGGGGAACCGCCCCGCAGCTTATTCCGCGGCGGAGGTCGTCGCCACTTGCAGGCCGGGCCCCATCGTGGAACTGACTGAAATCCGCTTCAGGTAGGTTCCTTTGGTTGCGGCGGGCCGCGCCTTGATCACCGCACCGATCAGGGCGCGGGCATTTTCAATAATGGCTTTTTCATCGAAGCTGACTTTACCAACACCGGCATGAATGATGCCGGCCTTTTCAACCCGATATTCCACCTGACCGCCCTTGGCCGCCTCAACAGCGGCGGCGACATCCTGGGTCACCGTGCCAAGCTTGGGGTTCGGCATCAGGCCGCGCGGACCCAGAACCTTGCCCAGCCGGCCAACCACGGCCATCATGTCCGGGGTCGCGATACAGCGGTCAAAATTCATTTCGCCCTTCTGGATGACTTCCATCAGGTCTTCCGCGCCGACCAGCTCGGCGCCGGCCTTTTTCGCTTCCTCGGCCTTGTCGCCCCGGGCGAATACCGCAACCCGGACCGACTTGCCCGTGCCGTTTGGCAGGGTTACGACGCCGCGAACCATCTGGTCAGCGTGACGGGGGTCAACCCCTAGGTTCAGGCTGATTTCCACCGTTTCGTCAAATTTCGCTCTGGCGCGGCTTTTGACTTCCCGGATGGCGTCTTCCAGGGAATATTCAGTCTTCAGGTCAAGACCTTCGCGAACTTCTTTATAGCGCTTGGAGTGTCGTGCCATCTGCCTTATCCTTCCACCTTGATACCCATGGAACGGGCTGTTCCTTTGATAATCTCGATCGCCCCGTCCATATCCACGGCATTCAGATCAGCCATCTTGGCTTCGGCGATCTCCCGCACCCTGGCGACAGGAATGGTGGCGACCGTCGCACGCCCCGGCGTCGCCCCGCCACTTTTCAGATTCGCCGCCTTCTTCAACAGATAAGCCGCCGGTGGAGTTTTAATCTCGAACGTAAAGCTTTTGTCCGCATAAACCGTGATCTTGGTCGGAATCGGAGAATTTTTCTCCATTTCCTGGGTTTTTGCGTTAAACGCCTTACAGAATTCCATGATATTCACACCGCGCTGGCCCAGCGCGGGGCCAATGGGTGGAGAAGGATTCGCTGCGCCCGCAGGCACATGCAAATTAATGTAACCGTCAATTTTCTTCGCCATTACAGACCCTTTTCATAATACATGCGGGACCATTCCCGACTTGAGTTAAGGGGTGTGGTGCGGCTATGGCTAACCTCCCACACGGGACGGGAAATAAAATTTCCACATCACAACGGCATCAGGCAAAAAAGAATCACCCGACCACCGTAAGGGCGGCTTATAGCAGCCCCGAATTAGAAACGCCAGTCATTTTTTAACTTTACGGCCTAAGTCTTTTCAACCTGGGCATATTCAAGCTCGACAGGGGTCGCCCGGCCAAAGATCGAGACCGAAACCTTGAGACGCTCGCGCTCCTGATCGACCCCTTCCACCGTGCCGGTGAACGAAACAAACGGTCCGTCAATAACCTTGACCTCTTCGCCCACTTCATAGGTGATCGCCGCCTTCGGCCGCTCGATGCCTTCCTGAACCTGATTCATGATCCGGTCCGCCTCTTTCTGGCTGATCGGCGCCGGCTTACCGGACGCGCCGAGGAAGCCGGAGACTTTCGGCGTATTTTTGACCAGATGAAAGGTCACGTCATTCATGACCATCTTGGCCAGCACATAGCCCGGGAAAAATTTCCGCTCGGACGTGACCTTCTTGCCCTTTTTGACCTCGATGACTTCTTCCACAGGAACGATGACATCCTCGACAAAACTGTCCAGGTCCTGGGCCACAGCCTGATCCTTGATGCTTTGAGCAACTTTTTTCTCAAATCCGGAATGGGCTTGAACAATATACCAGCGCGCACGGGATGCCATAATCGATTATCCTAGTATGAGTTTAATGATATAAGACAGGGCCTGATCCACGCCCAGGAAGAAAACCGCCATAAAAGCGGCCATAATAAACACCATGATGGTCGTAACCGTGGTTTCCTTGCGCGTCGGCCAGGTTACTTTCGATACTTCCTGCCGGACCTGCCGGACAAATTCTGCGGGGCTCGTTTTCGCCATATTCTAATAATCCGTTATTCTATCCAGAATTCTGATCCTGTCGGCCTCTTAAGCAATTCCGGGAGCTCAGACTTAAGGGTCCAAGCACATGAAATACTGACAAACGGCGGCGCAATCAAGCTAAATCCATATTGGCCCGCCAGAATTTACATCGGAATTTGCATGAAGTGGCAGGAGTGGAGAGACTCGAACTCCCGACACCCGGTTTTGGAGACCGGTGCTCTACCAACTGAGCTACACTCCTTCACCTCATAGCGCACGCCTTTATATATAGGCGCGCAAAAGCATATTCAATGTGAAAATGACCAATCGGAAAATTAATCACCTTCGATATCCGTTTGAACAAGACAGGGCGGATAATTTATCCGCCCTGGTCCGTTCGACTTTTAAGGTCGGCCTTATTCAACGATGCTTGCGACGACGCCGGCGCCGACGGTGCGGCCGCCTTCGCGGATCGCGAAACGCAGGCCTTCATCCATGGCGATCGGGTTGATCAGCTCCACATTGACCGTCACATTGTCGCCCGGCATGACCATTTCAACCCCTTCGTCCAGGGTCACAACACCGGTCACATCCGTCGTCCGGAAATAGAACTGCGGCCGGTAGTTGGTGAAGAACGGCGTATGACGGCCGCCCTCTTCCTTCGTCAGGATATAGGCTTCGGCCTTGAACTTGGTGTGCGGCGTGATCGTGCCGACATGGGCCAGAACCTGGCCGCGCTCAACCTCGTCACGGGCGACGCCGCGGATCAGGGCGCCGATATTGTCGCCGGCTTCGCCGCTGTCCAGCAGCTTGCGGAACATTTCAACCCCGGTGACGGTCGTCTTCTGGGTGTCCTTGATGCCGACGATTTCAACTTCGTCGCCGACCTTGACAATCCCGCGCTCGACGCGACCGGTGACAACCGTGCCGCGGCCGGAAATGGAGAAAACATCTTCGATCGGCATCAGGAAGGCGCCGTCAACCGCCCGCTCGGGCTGCGGAATATACTCGTCAACCGCCGCCATCAGCTTCAGAATGCTTTCCTTGCCGATATTGTCGTCGCGACCCTCAAGCGCCGCCAGCGCCGAACCGGCGATGATCGGAATGTCGTCGCCCGGGAATTCATATTCGCTCAGCAGCTCGCGGATTTCCATCTCGACCAGCTCCAGAAGTTCTTCATCATCAACCTGGTCAACCTTGTTCAGGTAAACCACCAGCGCCGGCACGCCGACCTGGCGGGCGAGCAGGATATGCTCGCGGGTCTGGGGCATCGGGCCGTCGGCGGCATTGACCACCAGGATCGCGCCGTCCATCTGCGCCGCACCCGTGATCATGTTCTTCACATAGTCGGCATGGCCCGGGCAGTCAACGTGAGCATAGTGACGCGCTTCCGTCTCATACTCAACGTGGGACGTCGAAATCGTGATCCCCCGCTCGCGCTCTTCAGGCGCCTTGTCAATGTTGGAAAATTCGGTGAAGGTCGCCCCGCCGGTCTCCGCAAGCACTTTCGTGATCGCCGCCGTCAGCGTCGTCTTACCATGGTCAACGTGACCGATTGTACCAATGTTACAATGCGGCTTATTACGTTCAAACTTCTCTTTAGCCATTTTCTTTCACTACCTAAAAATATAAAGGGATTTATTCACCCCTGAACAATTCAAGCCAGCAAATGGGCCATGGACTTAACGTTGGGCCGCATTTACCGCATTTAAAATTTGGAGCGGGTGATGGGAATCGAACCCACGTAATCAGCTTGGAAGGCTGGAGCTTTACCATTAAGCTACACCCGCACATTCGCCACCCCTTATACCCCCCTTGACTTCAGGCTACAAGGAAAATGGTGGAGGGGACAGGATTCGAACCTGTGTACGCATACGCGGGCAGATTTACAGTCTGCTGCCTTTAACCACTCGGCCACCCCTCCCAGGATGAACTGTCCCGCCATAAGATTACAGTACCGTAAAAATACAGCAGGTGTGAAGCCGCAATATGGACATTTATTTGGTCATGTCAAACGAATTTTTGCAGAAAAAACACATTGCCGAAAAGAAAACTCCGTTTTCACTCTGCTTTTGCAAATTACGCATCTTGCCCTGCCTTTGCGGTTGCCCCGCCCCGCCGTCTGGCGTATAGCTTTGTCCATGAGCAAGAAAGACCAGAAGAAGCAGCGCCACGGATCCCGAAGCCCCGGAACTGACCAGTACAGGCCAGGCCGACAGGCCGCCTCCAAAGGCGCCGCGGCAAACCCCAAGGCGCCGCGCAAAAGCCCGGCCGCCAGACAAAAAACCGCGGCGACGCCGGCCCGCTCGGACGATCTGTGGCTCTTTGGCCATCATGCGGTGATCGCCGCCCTCACCAACCGGGAACGGGCCGTGCGCCGCCTGCTGCTGACCAAGAGAAGCTTCGGGCAATATGGCGCGGAGATCGGCCGGATCACCACGATACAACCTTCCCTCGAAGCGGAAATTGTCACCACCGAAATGCTCGAAGACCTGTTGCCGGATCACTGCGTTCATCAGGGGATCGCCCTGTTGACCCGGCCCCTGCCGGCGCGAGACCTTACGGACTGCTGCCGGATCAGCGGGGACGAATCGCATCTGGCGCTGATCCTCGACCAGGTGACCGATCCCCATAATGTCGGCGCGATCATCCGCTCCGCCACCGCCTTCGGCGCCCGCGCCATCATCAGTCCCGAACGGCATTCGCCGCCGGAATCGGGCGCGCTCGCCAAATCCGCCTCCGGCACGCTGGAAATTCTGCCGTGGATCCGGGTCACCAACCTCGGCCGGGCGCTGGACGAACTGGCCGAACTGGGCTATTGGCGGCTGGGGCTCGACGGCGCGGCCGATCTGTCGATCCGCGAGGCGGATTTTGGCCGCAATATCGCCCTGGTCATGGGCGCCGAGGGCAAGGGCCTGCGCCAGGGTACGGTCCGCCATTGCGACGCCCTGGTGAAACTGCCGATCCAGCGCAGCGTCGAAAGCCTCAATGTCTCCAACGCCGCCGCCATCGCGCTCTATCAATTCTCGCAGCTGTGAGCCCTTGCCCGACCGGCCCGTCACCCGGAGACGAGGCGTTCGCTATAACTATTTGGTATATATGAATAAATTCATGAAATGCCCCCGGCGCGGCAAATTTCCGGCCGCCGGTGTATTTTTCGCTTGATTTTGAAATCAAAGGACACTAGGTTGCGCCTACCCTGCAAAGGGTGATCGTGGTTCAAGCCCCTATAGCTCAGTTGGTAGAGCAACTGATTTGTAATCAGTAGGTCCGCAGTTCGAGTCTGTGTGGGGGCACCAATTTTCCAACTTATTTAAAATCACTTTTCCAACTCCTTACTGTTTTTAGCTGCTTCAAAGCTAACTAATTTGGCTATTCCATGCTCTGCCATTTGGGTATGTTTTGGCAGATAAACACTCAGTATATTTGTTGCGCTCTTTAAGGTGTGGCCTGTCACAGATACTATCTCTGCAACCGTTGCCCCTGATAAAGCCAACCGCACCACCGCAGTACGTCGCAAGTCTCTATACTGATACTCTTTTCCTATTCCGGCCTGACTTCTGACCTCTGCGAACAAATGCCTGAAATGATCCCCTTTGTATGGCTGCTTAGTAGCTTCTGATACAACGATATGAGTTGAAACCCTTTTAACCTTAGCAAGCACCCTTTGTAGTTCAGGCGTTGCAGGAACGGTTACAAGCTCCCCTGTCTTGCTTTGCTTAAAGTGAAAGGCTTCACCATCATATTGTGTCCAGGTGAGACTTAGAATGTCCCCCTGACGCTGGCCAGTATCCGCAGCTAGCCGGACTGCCAAGGCCATTGATCGGTGATTACCCTTATTTGCAATAGCCAGAAAGTTATCAATAGAATCATTGCTCCACACGGCTTGTCTAGGAGGCACTGTAACCATTCTTATCTTCTTAACTGGGTTCTGACCTATTAACTCTTCCAGAACGGCATATTCCATCAGGACAGACAAAACCCGCATAACAGCATTTGCCGAAGCGGGTCTAATTTCTCTAATTTTGTCATACCACCGCTCAATTAATCGGGGTTTCAATTTTCGAGGGTGCTTATCCCCGGCAAATCTTTCAATCACATTGAGATTCTGAATATAATCTTTTTGAGTATTTCCGCGAAGTTTCTTAAAACGGGAACTCTTTTTATATTGTCGGATAAGCCATGAAATAGTGCCATAATGGGGGTCTGGTTCTGATAATGAACCCCTTGTTTTATCAGCTTCCTTATTCCAATACTCTGCAACCTTGATAGATTCTGATATATTTTTACCGAGTGAAATAGAACTGTACCCAAGATTTTTAAGTGAGGCTGAAGGCTCCCAATAAAACCTTCCCCCCTTCTCCCTTAAATGCCTTATGTTGAACTGTCCCATTGTTCTATCCTTTTTTCCAAATCTGGATCATAATCATCATCATTCATAGGGGCGATACCAGAAGCCATATCCAAATAATGTTCCATGGCCTTGAGATACCAGCGCTTTGTTCCCCGAATTGGTTTAGGAGCAATACCTTGCCTCACATATTTATCAAAGGTATTAACGCCAACATTATAAAATTCCGCTGCTTGCGACCTTGTCAGCATTCGGGGGGTTAAGGTGTCAGACATTGCCAAGTTCCTTTATTTTATAACGCTCACCAAAACGGGGGAACGTCCTAGGGTTAAGGTGTCAATCATTGCCACGCCCTTCTTTAATTTCATCATCCTCAACTATGCCAATAACAATTTGCCTTTGGTGATTATGGGTGCTTCTTGGAAACCCATTAGCCATCTCTGAATTACTTCCCATAAATCGGTTAAACCTGATAGTTGCGGGCTGCCTAAATTTGGCAAAGGAATTTTCCTTTTCAGAAACGGACTTAGCCATTATCCACACCCTTTTTATCGGTTTGATATTCATCCCCACCTGCAATGATGCTCATATTTTCACGCTGACGAATGTCATTAACACTCAACCATCCCCCCTCTTTTCCAGTTTTATAGGCCTCATACCGATCCTTCAGATTGCCTCTGAGAAGGCCATCAAGACTATGTTCTATGAAAAAGGTCTTTCTGTCCCGTTCTGACAGCAAAGCCCTGTTCATGGCTTGTTCAAAGCGAACCGTCCAAGGCCTAATGCAATTCTGAACCAGGATCCTGGATTGTTCTGTAATGTTTGAGTATGTTGCATCATCCAATATCCCCACCGCCGGAGGAGGCACTCGGAACAACCGGCAAATGTCCAAATTGACCAGCCTTGCCAGTGCGATAAATTCCATCTCCTGATTATTCTGGCTTGTCGGTTGATATTTAAGGCCGCTATCAAGAAATAAAGCCCGGCGCGCGTTTGCAGTCCCAGTATGATGCTTAATAAATGCGCGCCTGATCTTGTTCATAGAGTCATGGCTAAGTAGTTGGTCAGTTTGGAAGATCCCCCCCAGTCTGGCGCCATTGGCAAGCGACGTCCCCATGAATTCCTGAATAGCGAGAGCGAGACCGATCACCTCTTTACCATTTGAGATAAGTGACTGGCCTTGTGACTTGTATTTCACATGCAATACATCACTTTGAAGCAGAATACGGGTTTCCTCTTCAGGAGAACGATATTCATACCTTGAAATTCCACCGCCCAGTTTTTTAACCGTCACATGCTCCCATTGTAAGGGCCACAGGGCGACGATCCGACCATTGTCGTCACTTTCTATCCACGCAAGGCCATGTCCATGTAGCATAACGCTGGTAGCAAGAAACTCTCTGAATTCATATGCATCCTGATCCGGGTTAGGATTATTGTGCAAAATATCATAAAGAGGGTGAGAAACCGCTTTGTTCCGGCCACCATTATCAGTCCTTTCAAATACGCCCAAGGGAACACTTGCCAGTGTTTCAGAAATAAGGTGCATACAGGCCTGAACTGTTGCCACCTGAACGGCTGTCTTTGCTGTCACAGATTGTTTTGTGATCGAGTCCCGGACTCCAAAATATTCACCCAGATATGGGTCACTGGATTTGACAGACCTTTTTTCAGATTTAAATATATCCATAATACCCATTACACACCCCCCATGACACGAAGTCTAAGTTTGTAGAAATACAGTGGATCAAGGGTTTCAATACACATCATGGAGCGTTTGACAACACTGGTATCTGGATAAGCCGGCTGTGACGTAATCGTTACATCAAGCAAATCTATCTCTGATAATATTCTAAGAGGTTTACCGTCCTGTTGTGTCCACCTATCGCCGCCCTTGGCTGTACGGAAAGCAAAGGATGCTCCGGTAACATCACCACGAGTCACAAGTTCCAGCACATCCAGCCCAAGAGACGTATTAGGGACATCAAGGGAGAAATGAAGCCCCCTTGTATCTTCTGATAGGCGTAACGTCCCTGAAGACGTGCGTCCTAGAAGGTTGCGCGGTTCGTGGTCATACAAAGCCACAACATCTTTTTGACTGGCAAGGGATCGGGTGAAGGCTCCCCGCTCAATCTTTTCGACAAATCCCCCTAAATCTTTAGAGAATTTATCAAAGACGGCGGCATAACCCTCTACCCTATTGCCAGAGGCCCGCAACTCAATTGCTGTTCTGCGTTCCATATCAGTCATGATTTAAACAGTCTTAATATCTGTGACTTTTACGAAACTTTCATCCCGGCGCAATACCGTGTCCACGTCCAGGAAGGCATTTACCATTACCCCGCCTTTGTCATAGACAGCGCTGTGATAGGGATTAACCAGGATGTCCACCGCAGACCAGTATCCTACAATCAGATCCGACCAGTTGCCGAAAATCAGGGAACTTAGATTCGTACCTGTTCCTTTGGTGAGGTTATTAGGCATCTGCTTTGTGGATACCAAATTGAACCCTGCAAGTTGATTTATCGTTTCCATAATCATTGTGGAATCTGTACTTGCCACTTTGACAGTGTTGCGGAGTTTCTTAACCACATCCTTTGTCGTCATAAAGCCAAGGCTTCCCTGCAGGGCGTTATCATCATCCACCGCAGCGATAATATCCAGAACCTTGGCCCAGTCGATATTGGCGCCGTTTGTCCCTAGGGAGACAGTTTCAACACTAGCGTTTTGCAAGAGTCCTGTGGGCTTTTTGATGCCATCCCCGTCAAGAATAGCGCTATCAAGACCAAGAGCCATTTGCGCGCCAATATCTCGCCGAATGATATTTTCAATCCCCGGGTTTGTTTGCAACATTGTCCGGCGGCTGAATGCAGTCATGCAGGACGCAGTATTTGGTGACATGGAAATTTTATCAAATGTCAGGTCACTTTCTGTAGTGGCTTCATCTTCATCAATCCAGTTAACGGTAACACTCCCTGTTTGCCGGGGAATGTCCACCGGACCAGTCAGGCCAGAAAGAGGGGTCACACCCATACTCAAAGTCAGGGCTTGGTTACGTAATGGATCAATAAACTGTTCGCCCTTGAAGTCCGTACTGACAAGATTGCCTGCTGAGGCAGAAGTCAGGGCGTCACGCTTTTCAACATTTAGGGCTTCCAAGGGAACAAATATCCCACGGGGTTCTTTACCCATTGATCGGGTTAATTCCTGATGAACCTCTGCTTCAAGACCATCTAGAGGCGTACCGTTGATCTGTGACTGAATAGACCGTTGAAGGTTATATCCTGCAATTTCTTTCTTAATCTCAAAATTGCCATTTGCGGCCCGTTTCTGCATATCCTGGATTTTATCAAGATTGCCTATCCGGCCATCCAACTGGGTTTTAATTTTTTCCAATTCATCAAATCGGGATTGTTCATTATCAGAGAGGGAACGCTTTTTCTTCTCTGCAGTCTCCACCAAAGAGGTCATTTCCCGAACGTGTTTTGCACGTTCTTCTTTCAAATTGCGTAGATTTGGCATATTTTGAGATTCCTTTCTCGTTCACCATGAATGTTTAAGGGTGCCCTCCGGTGGTCGCGGTCGCCAAACTCAGACCACCGGGGGCGTTTTGTAGCTTTGTTTCATATGATTGAAACACCTATTTCAGGCGACCCGCATCATATGAAACTCTTGAGGTCATAGACTTGCTACCAGCCTATGGGACGCGCGGGTAAATTGTGTTATTCAGAAATCAAACTTGCGATCTCCCTTATTCGACTGATGCCTAATCTCGCAACCAGGTCGTATCGATCGTAAGAGATGTTATTATTATGATAAAAGCACTGATAATCGTCTCCGTCATCCAGACAGTGAAGTATCACGGATTTTCCAGGCCTTAATATTTCAAGATGAAGGGGCATTAGCCTTCTTCCTTCACCATTTTTAAAAAATGGCCCGAGCCTTCCAGAACTTAATGTTTCAAAAAGCCAATCAATAAGCTCTCCAGCAGTTAATGGCTTTTTATCATTATCAAACAGAAAATCTAACGGGATATTTAATTTACCGTCTGTCCAGAACGGAAAATTTGCGGCGCCTTCCAAGCCCTCAACAGTACCATCCTCTGTCCATGCCTTCTTGCCATCAATGACAACCATATCTAATTGACAGTTTCTTGCTTGATCAACCACCTTTGGGGCATCAATAGCATTGTTCGCTCCGATTACCCCCAAAAGTAAATTTGTGACATCTTGGCGTGTCATATCAGCACCACCCCTTCCGCGCCCCCCTGAGGAGATTAGGCCATTTCTTCTAAGATGCATTGCAATAACCCTGATACTTTTTTCTTCAAGGCCAAGAATATTTGCCATAGATGGCATGAGTTTGCTTAATTTTGTCATATTGAAATAATATTTTATTTCTTTATGCCCGTCAACACAAATTAAAATAATATTCTAAATATATGTAACTCCCTGAAAAACTAGCCGTTTTGCAACCTTCCCAAGAAGAGCATCTGCGCTGTTCGGATCTGCCTTCAGAATAAATTCGATCTTTGCCGCCAAGCCTTTGGGGGTTCTTGCTGGATGCTGTGCAATAAGCAACATCAATTCACCCATCCGGTTTAATACATAGCTTTCACGCTCTTTAAGGCCATAGAACCCTGATTTTCTCTTGAGGTTTTCCCTTTTTTCTTGAACTTTTCTCAAATCAGATAGCATTGCTTCTTTAATCTCGTCGGATCCTTCAACGCCATTGTCCTTCATGCCCTTGCAATACCCGTTAATCAGAGCGCTGTTGTTGTATCGAATTTCCCTTGGACCGTATACATCTCTCCGCACAACAATGCCATCAGGACCAAGGTTGGCAATTATTTTGGTTTTTCTCTCATTCAACTCAATTGATTCTATCTCAAGATCATTATATTCCTTGATTGCAGCGAACAAAACATGATCGCCATTATGCTCAGTTGCCATTGCTGACATTCCTATTGCCGTTGCCGCCCCCACTGCAACCCCACCGCTCAACACTTTTCTTCTGGATAAAGTTTCCATAGCTTGCTCCTTTAAGTAAACAATTAGCGTTGAATTTTAACGATATTAGTTTATTAATGTCAACTATTTTCGTTAATTATTGACAAAATTGCTATTCTTCCCCAATATTGCCCTATGATAACACCGGAACAAAGCAGAGCTGGCCGCGCCCTAATCAATTGGTCGCAGACTCAATTAGCTGAAGCCTCCAATTTAGGCTTAAGTACAATTCGCGATTTCGAGAAAGGCCGCAGAACACCTACACCCAACAATCTCATGGCCATAAAAATGGCCCTATCCAATTTCATCGAATTCATACCTGAAAATGGTGGTGGTGCCGGGGTTAGGTTGAAGAAATAGCACAAGATCCAAAACGCAACTAGGGACTTTGCTTCTTTTCACCACTCAACCACCGCCCCCTCAGTCTCCCATATGCTTCGCTCAGGCGCTGTACTGACTGTTGCCCTGCCCAGGGCCATGATCAAGGCAACAATGCCGTCTATGCGCTCTACTGACTTATTCTTGGCGGGTTTTAAATTCCCTGCCGGATCTTCCTGAACAACCACGTTATTTGCCATCCAGGTTAAAACCGGATGGGCCCCATGTCTCATTTGCCGGCCAGTAACCAGTTTTTCAAGTTCCTTTGATGGGGCAGACATAGACGCAAAACCCTGCCCGAATTCAACCATTGGCGCATTTTCCGCCATGAGGTTATTGACCAGCTGGCTTGAATTCCATCGATCATAGGCTATTTCCCTGATATTAAATTTCTTGGAAAGCTCCCTGATCTTATGTTGAATATAGTCATAATCAACCACATTGCCCGCTGTGGCCTCAATATGCCCTTGCCGCGCCCATACATCATAGGGAACTTTATCACGCTCTGCGCGTTTGCGTATGTTATCCTCAGGCACCCAAAAATAGGGTAAGGTATCATAACCTCCCTCATCATCCGGAAATACCAGGACAAGGGCCGAAATATCCGTTGTCGTGGAAAGGTCGAGACCGGCGAAGCATTCCCGTCCTTCCAGCTTCTCCTCATCCACGGGGACGCCGCATTCTTCCCAGGCAACACTGTCAAGCCATCGACTTTCCGCTTCGGTCCATATACATAAATGAAGCCGTTTAAAGGTATTGGTGTATCCAGGAACTTCAATGGCTCTCTTGCATTCCTCCGCAAGATATTCCTCACTCACGCTGATTCCAAGGCCGGGGTTCGCCTTATGCCAGATTTCAGGCTGCGTCCAATCGTCACTTTCCCCAGCAGCATAAATAACCGGAAGAAAATAGGGATCGTCAATGATACCATCACGCACTTTCAGGGCATAGTCATGCATTTCATAACAGATCGAGTATTTGTCCCAACCTGATGTGGTAATTGCCACGGTCAAGGGCTGTTTCCGCGCTCCGGTAGATGTTGTCAGAACGTCCCACAGTTCCCTGTTTTTTTGAGTATGTAGTTCATCAAAGATAATTCCATGCGCGTTCAAGCCGTGTTTGGTACCGGCATCTGCGCTCAGAACACGATAGACCGCTTCAGACTTTGGAACGGCAATACTGTTTTTGAAAACCTGAGACATACCATCAAGCTTCCTATGGCCGTACACCATGGATTTCGCCACGTCAAAAACAATCCGCGCCTGGTCACGATCGGCGGCCGCTGAATAAATTTCCGCGCCGGCCTCCCGATCGCAGTACAGCATATACAAAGCAATCCCAGCGGAAAGCGTGCTTTTCCCGTTCTTGCGTGGAATCTCGATATACACCCGCCTGTATTTCCGGGTGCCGTCTTTTCTTTTCCAGCCGAACATGGGGCGAACAATGTCATCCTGCTGCCAGTCAGAAAGTTCCAGCGGTTTACCCGCCCATTGCCCTTTTGAATGACGCAAAAATCGCGCAAAAAATTCACAGGCCCTGTCTGCCTCTTCTTCATCAAACCAAAACTCAGGAGAAGAATTTTTCATCATCATCCATTCCCGGTAAATTTATTTGTCCTGAAGTGCCCTTCAATCGTGTTCGACTGCTTGGCGTTAACCCAAACTCACTTGCGAAAGCCCGCATCTGGCGCATGGCTTCCTCCGCAATTTTTAATTCAGGACGCACACGGATGATTGTTCCCTTGGCTGTTTTGCTTTCATAAGTGGTGCCTTTTTCAGTGAGTATTTTTTCGGCGACCACCCAGCGGCTATAATTCTTGCAGTATGCCGCCAAGGTCGCACCATCTATCTTGGTCAAAACACCTATTTTCTCAAGCTCAGGGGCAACGCTTCTCCATTTTGCTTTTGAGATCTTGTCCAGCCATGCAGGACATGCCGGAGCACCTGATTCCGGTTGTGGCTCTGCATCATTAAGAGGACGTTTGCCCGGGTTTCCTTGTACAAGCTTTAACTTCGTTGGTTTTGGTTTTCTGCCTGCCATATTTTACTTTCTCAATTCGCGGACGTGTAAAGATGACTAACCGCCCGGTCTACAGAATGGCTTACTTTCATGATTTTCTTCCAAAGGATTGATCTCTTGCTGTCCGTCTCGAATGGCATGGCTTACAAAGGCTTCTAAGGTTATGTGCTGCCAACCTTAAATCTGGCCGCTCACTGACAGGTAAGATGTGATCCACCTCAGTCGCAATTGTCAGCAACGGTTTACAGAACTCACATAAAGGATTGAGTGACAAGAACCTTCTTCTCAGCTTACGCCATGCCCTATCGTAACCCCTCTTAGATGCACTCTGCCTTTGCTTATCATACTGCCTACCACTATCTGTATTAGGGTTCGGGTTATGCTTGGGGGGACGGCTAGGCATAGGCACCTACCCCACTCACTGCTGAATGCCTCATTGATTGCAGTATCTCAGCGTCTGTTAGCTTCCCATTCCATAACTGCTTGGCAAACATATCTGCTCTATCTTCCCCAATCTCACATAACCAACCCCACACCATTGAAGGGTCAAAGCCCAATCCCTCACAGTGGCGTACTAACCTGCTGGTATTTTCCTGCTTATTCCTTTGATCCCATTGGTTGGCTTTCTTTCCCGGAATGACATGGAGCATTTCTATCTGCTTTTTATTTGGTCTTGAAATATCTTTGCCAATTGATTTGGATCTTTGCTTCCTCTCAGTTCCCCCTTGCCAAGCATCTGAAGAACGTCTCAACCTCTCTGGCTTATCAGATAATTTTTCTTCCCCCTCAAAGCATTTCTTAGTGGGCTGATAAGTATGTGGGCTGATAAAGTGGGCTGTTACTGTAACCCCTGGAGTTCCCATGGAGTTGTAACCCCTAGAGGTTACATGGCCCGTGTAACCCTCAGAGGTTACACGGCTCGCGTTTCTTGCCGCTAAAATATCTTCATCTGTAAAGTTGATTTTATATTGGGAAACTTGGTAGCGTTTTGAATTCTTCTGACGCCTGAGCCTTTTCTTGATGTAGCCCCTTTCCTCTAATAATTTTATTGATTTGTTGACTGTTTTACGGGAAATCCCGACCACCTTTGAAAGAGTTTCTTGGGATGGAAAAGCTATAAAATGCTCATCACAATACTTACAAAGAGCGATTAAAGTACGCAAAGCACCAAAAGTTAATTCTTGATCTTCCGCCGCCTGATACGGCACCCGTGAAAATTGGTCAGCCATGCTTCACCCCCACAATATTCTTTCCAACAGGGGGGTATAAGTCATTGATTTTGCTACATGAGAACAAAGGGGGAATGGTTGGAAATTTCTTTATCTCCCCTATAACAACAGTATATTTGTAATCAGTAGGTCCGCAGTTCGAGTCTGTGTGGGGGCACCATTTGAGGTCAAAGGTGGGCACCAATAGTTTGGTGCTGTCAAACGCTATAGCCTGTTCGGCTAAAGCGGCCTTTGGACCACGCATTTTGATTTTACTTTTACCCACATCAACACGGGTAATCACATGCGCCAGATAGACCCGCGTGAATTTTGGGTCTTTGTTTTCTTTCAACAGTTTCCTCACCGCCGCCGCAAATTCACGACAATCATTACGGGTAAGATTGCGCACCGGAAATGCTTGTTGTTGTTCTAATCGGCGAATGGCGCGGCTGTAATCCTCATTCTTGGATTGAAGCTCTTTGATGAATTTTTGCAGTGTTGCATCAAGAGTTATCTCGGACACGCTAATTTGCTGCCATAGCTCTTTAAGCTGGTTTTTAACGCCACGTTGTTCGTTCTTTAATGTTTCAGCCCGCCCGTCATAGCTTTCACTGCGCCTTTGGGCGTGATCCACCAATTCAGGAACAATAACCTCTATGCGCTTCGAGGACAGAGCTGTATCGCAGAGCGTGTTGATCACAATGTCATTCAGTTTCTGCATGGGAACCGAATTGCCTGAACAAGCTGCACGCCCGGCATCGGCCCGCAATCCGCATTTGTAATATCGATATTTACCGCCTTTTCCGGTGGCGATCCGCATGGGTGAACCGCAGCTTTTGCAATGGGCAATACCGGTCAGCAGGGTTGGGCCATTGATAACCCGTGGCGGCGTGGAAAAGGCCGTATTGCGACGAAGCCGCTCATTAGCGGCATGAAATATCTCGTCACCAATGATTCGTGGCGTTTTCAGGAAAACCCATTCGTCTTCCGGCTTTGAAATTCCACTCTTGTCTTTTTTGTTGAAATGATACCGCCCCACATAGATTTCATTGGTCAGAAGCCGCTGAATGAATTGTTGCAGGAACTTGCCGCCATTACGGGTGGTTTCTCCCCGGTCATTCAGATCATAGGCAATGGCCCGCAAGCCCATAGGCCCGCTTTTGCCATCTCCGGTCACATAATGCCTGAAAATCATTTTTACGATCTCAGCCTCTTGTGGCGCGATCTCCAGCTTCTTCTTGTCCTTCTTGCCGCGCCTCTCGGCAATATAGGTGCGATAGCCAAAGGGCGGGCGCGATCCGTTCCAGAAGCCTTGCCGCGTATTCTCAAGCATGGAGCGGCTTGTATGCTTGGAGGTTTCCTTGGATTGATATTCATCCATGGCCCCAAGGATGGTGCGCAGGACATCGGCTTGCTCCCCTTTTCCTATGTCCTGGGTGATGGAAACAAACTGCACCCCTGCCTTTTCAAGCTTTTTGGTGTTATTGAGCAGGTCGAATGTGTTGCGGGCAAAGCGTGACTGTGAATGGACAATCACAACATCAAACGGATTGGCCGGAGAGCAGGCTTCGGCAATCATCGCCTGAAATTCAATACGATTATCATTGGTAGCACTGGCCCCGGCATCCACATAGCTTTTGGCCACATGCCATTCTTTTTGCGCGCAGTAGCGTTCGCATTGGTTAATCTGATCGGGAATGGAAATATCCTGGGCAGCCTGATTTCCCGTCGATACCCTTGCATAAATAACTGCACGCATGTTTTGTTTTACCCTTTCAGTTTTTCCTTTTGTAATAACGGCTCAATCAAGGGCCCTAAATAGGTCAAGAGTAAGTCCAGCTCCCGTTGTGTCACTGGCAAATGATCCGGGTCATGGGTCGTATGAATTGTAACCTCAAACGCGCCATCGATTTTAACGGTGTGGCTGTATTCAACGTCTTCTTCATCAGCCCCCGCTACATGTTTTTCTGTTTCCATATTCTGCCTTCCTAAGAAGGCGGGCATTGGAAAATTATACCAAAAATATGACTAAAAGTCAATATTACATAACAATATCAATATGTTATGAGAAATTTAATACTATTCGAAACAATTCAATCTCACTCACTATTTGCCTGTACGAATCGATCCTATTCCTTCCATTCTAAAAGCAAAGCATCTGCTCTGCCGGATTCTTCATCCTTGGCGATTTTGCGCACTATGTGTTTGCTGCGGAAGCTGGCTTGTATAAGCTCGGCCTCGGTCATTCCCACATTTGCCATGAGATGAAGCAAGCTACGTTGCCCCTGATCTTTACAGATAGATTTTTCTGCTTTGAGGTACTTTTCTAACTTTTTACGCTTTTTGCACTGATCCCAGCGATACGCACTATATCCGAATGCAGCAATGATGGCAGTGAAGATAGCCGCGATGTTGGCCAAAATACTAAACCAGCTCATTCCTTATCACTCCCAGGCTTGTTTTTCGTATCAGCAGAAGAGTTGGATTGCTTGATTTCATGACGATTCAGAATAAGCAGTTGGCTGCCAAGAATTACATGCCAGCATTCACGAAATGCAATGCTAGATATTAAGTAAAGACCCCATTCAACAGCAGGAACTATGCATGACAGGAAATTAGCATCGAAAGCCTTCAGGCCAGCCAACCCCCATCCAATCAATGAGATCAAAATAGTTAAAATAGCGGTCTGGAATGTGTAGATATAATTTTCAATACCATCTTCATGCTGTTTCGCCATTTTTTCAATTTCATCGGATTGCAACAAGGCTTGCGCATTACCCGCCCATGCAAAAGATAATCCGATAAAGATGCCAGCTAACGGCAACATCATTGTACGAGCGACTTCAGCAAGCGGTATTGAAATCCATAAGGCCAAAGCCGTAGCTATCGTCATATGCAGTAACAGCCAGCGATTCCAGAATTTGAAAATACCTGGCTTCCCGTTCAACCCCCTAAACAACCATTTCCAGTAACGCCATTTCATTTATAGTTCCCCAGCATTTCTGATCGATTGGTAAAGTGCAATAACTTTGGATAAAAGTGAATTTTTCTCATCCTTAGTGGCAAATTCATCCGTAGCCAAACTGGCCGGATTTCCACCAATTTTCTTGGTGATAAAATTCCCATCCTGCTCTTGCTTTAACTGGGCAGATGCAGAATTTCCCGTTGCCGCTGCGGCAGCGGCAAGTTTCTCTATGGGATCTTTTTCAAGGCTTTCCCCTTGAATTGTTGTCTTACCTTTTTGGCCGCCAGTTTCATCAAGAAGATTTTCCATCGGCTTTTGGAAATCCTGCTCTACATCCCATGGGTTTGGCGGGCTGAATTCGACGTCAAATTTCCTTATTCTGTAAGCATTTCGAATATATTCGAGAAATTCATGCGGATCACTAATTTCCGCCATTACAAGCTTCAGATTATTATCTTTCGCTTTGCTTGTTTCATTTAGAAGTTTGGCCAAATTACTGGCGATTTGTGAAACTTTAGGGGCAATTTTGGATTTGTGAGCAACCGCACAAACCTGATATTTCAAGTCAATAATGACATAAGTGTAGGGAGCCTGTTCCTCTGGTTCGTCGCAAAAATTTCCGTCTTTTTCATTATATTTTTCTACAATTGATTTAGTAACTCGACCAAAAGCGAAAAATAGTCCTGTTTCTCCTACTTGCTCAATGTTCCCAATATGCCAGATATTACCTTTTCTAATTTCTTTCGCAGGCTTTTCTTCAATAGCGGTCCGAATAATATCTGAGGGTGAACTCGAAGTGTCATCAAATAGTCCTGGCTCTTTGGAACGCTCAATTTTCAATCGATATAAATAAAAAATAATACTCATAGTGGAGGCCCTGCTTTATTGGACAATTTATCAGCAATAAATTTTACGGCTTCTTCATTGTATATTGAGGGTGTCCCGGAAGGGAGCGCCCCGGATTGTTTATATTTGTCAGCGAGACTTTTATTCCGAAAATTGAAAGATGAGTATTTCTTGTTGACCTTCAGCTTTTCTGATTTAATCAAGTTGTTGATCTGGGTATTGGTTGCGCCCGCGATCTTCTTTTTCACCAAATCAACCATCTCTTGCCATGAATATGGATAGAGTTTGATAAGCTCTTCTTTTTTGGTGGCAACAATTTTGGTGGATTTTTTGATTTCTCCGATAAGCTTCAAAGTCGGAGTACCGGATTTCTCGACAAATTCGCCTTCCTTGATAAAGCTAATTTTAGGCAAAAGTTCTTCATCAATGACAAAGCTACCTGCCTTGCCGTCCACGACACCGGAATCCAAATTTAATACGGCAGAATTTTCAATTCCGTTCGACAGAATATTGCTAACGTGCTTGCTCAAAATGGTTTCGGAGAGGGTACGTATGCGCTCCTCAATAATTTGTTGCAGTTCCGTCGGGGCGATCAGGCGGTTTTCGCCCTGGTAACGGTAGTAGATATGTCCTTCAGCCGCTCCTTCAACCTGCCTGATAAACATAACGGGCTTAATCTTTACCGGGGGAATATGAAGGACACCGATGGTTTTTCCACCGCGACCCAATGATGACATATCAAAATTAACGCCGCAACTAAAGTAACTACGGAGTTTTTGGTTTAGGTTTTTCCTGTCGTATTTTTCGTATTTAACCTTATCCGTTCCAACAATTTCCCAAGTTTTATCCTTAAGGCCGAACGCAATATAACCGCCTTTGTTATTGGCAAAAGCGGCAATGGCCTTAATGCAATTGTCGATCCAGTGCTGGCCACCAAAAGATTCTTTACATTCAATCTGATCTGTTTCGGTGATGGCAAGGTGGTCTTTACTACCCTTGCGCATTGGAAATAGAGCCTCCAAAATATTTATGCTTACCGGACCAGTATCAATTTTCTCAAAACCCGCCGGTTTTTTCGCCCGCGTGATGAAGGAATCTGTATCTTTGTCCGATGTGGCCTTTATTCCTTTGTATCGTGGTTTATTAGTTTTAACTTCGGAAATGCGCCCGCCATTGGTTTCATCGCGCCCTTCAAGGCGACGAACCGTATTTATCAACCCCAATATATCCTGGTTTTTGTATCCTCCCCGCGCCAGCAGGTTTCTGATGATGCCAACTTCATCATCTGTCAAAGAACCTGCTCTTTGCATACGCCCAACCATTATGCATCCTCCAACAAATTGCGCTTCAAAAGTCGTTGTTCAGGGTTCGAACCATCAAGCGTTACAATATGGCATTCGGTGCTAATCAGGTTTTTTGGGGGCTCTGTGGTGGTGGTTACAATGTATTGAAAAGGTGGTTCTTCTGCTATCTTTTCTAGTTCGCGGACAAATAGGAAAAGCTTGTGATAATATGACAGCCCAAGGTCTGCCTCACGGGGGCTATCATGGATTAAAAATGCCGGTAGGTTTGACCGCCCTTCAATAGTAAGAAGAAGAGCTGATAGATCAAAAACAACTGCCTTCAAAGAGGTCATTGCCAAACCACCCACCTGCACCTGAGCTTCAAGCCCAGAGCCTGTCAGAGAGATTTTTGCGGTTGTATTTCCTCCCAAAAATCCCTTTGAGACATAACAAAAAAACTCGTTAAACTTGGTCATTGCAGCTTTGTGCTGCTCTCTTAATTTTGCAAGTTGTTCACCGTATTTCTTGCTATCCTTTGCCCGGTTATCGCGCTGAGTTTCGAATTCAGTTTTCTTATCAAGAAAGGCATTCAATTTCTTTGCTTGCTTTACAAGATTGTCAGCATTGAATTTACGGCCTATATAGTCATCGCGTGTTTCCTGATCCATCTTCTGAATAGTATTTATCTGTGCCTGAACCGCCTCTAGTTCAATTTCAATTTGTTCCAGGAGCAATTCTTTCTCAATTTTTTGATTTTTAAAACCAGCAGCAGCGGCATTGCACTGTTTAATTTGTTCCTGAACATGTGCTTTATCTCCCTCAATCTGATCAACATCAGTCAGCTTGTGGGAAAGACCACATCCCTCTGCAAGAGCTATATCAATCATGACATTGCAAATGGGGCAACGATCTCCAAATTCTGCTTTCAATGTATTACCATCCAGTTTTTTGTGTTCCCCTTGAAGGTTGCTCAAATGACTGGATTGGAGCGCAATACGGCCATCTAACTGGCCAATCTGTTCTTTTAGAACAGCCAAATTCCCAATTAGACTATCCCGTTGTTTGCAAAGAGGGTCCAATTCATTGCTAGATACTTTTGGGCTTCCTTCTTTCTCAATATTTGACAAACTGGTTTTAGCAGCATTAGCCAGAATACCTGCCCCAATGGGGTCCGTAGCTGGCACAGTCATAGACACATCCAGATTATTAGCTAACTCCGCAGCAACGCGATCAATCGTCTTGGTATAATGTTCGATATTCTGCTCTATTGTAGATTCTTTCGGGAGCGTGTCTCGTTTCTGTCTGACATCCATTTCCTCTTTGGAAATCAGGTTTAAGAACAGCCGAACGGCCAAGAGCCTTTCATCTTTTGAAAGACCACTTATAGGCGATTGAGTATTTGCGTCTGCATGACGCCAATCTAATAGATGGTCAAAACGACATTCCTGGTCCCGGCTTGACCAGCCAAGGGCGTAGGGCCAGCCCTTTCGATTTTTAGTGCCCGGCAAGGCCACCTCTAAATCTCTTGATATCAGGTCAGAGGAAATAGCATCAAGCAGAGGTTCCATGCCCGTCTGAGGGAGATCGCTTTCCAAGATTTCGTCCAGCGTTCTTCCCTCGGTTGCCCAATGCTTACGTGTAATCCCTAATGGGCGGATCACGGCCCACGGATTTCCACCAACCATCACTTCCGCACCAACCAAACCGGAGGGCAGTTCTCGAGCAATTGAGTGATGAAGGGCATCATTTGCAAAACGCTCTTCACCTAAACAGTAGCGCAGCAATCTACAAAAAAGGGTTTTTCCAGCGCCGTGGCCACTACCCGCACTTTCTCCGAGGCCAACCGCATCCGCGCCGGGATCAGGGGACCAAATAATATTGAGGCCTTTGCGCAGTGGCAGATCACGTATAACCTTTCCCGGCTTTTCCCATATGATCAGTCGTCGAACCCATACATGGGGTTCCAGACGATCTTGCGCTGGAGATACAACCTCTAACGGCTCATGAAATAGCTCTGTCTGCCGCCCCATCTTGTTTATCTCCAAAGAATGTAATGATATTTTGCTCAGCTTCTACAATTGAAATATCCTTCAGTAATTCTGCACAAACGGTCACACGTCCCTGCATCCAGTCCTGGCGAGATGATGTCGGAAAATCAACTCCCATCGACCATGTACCATTGCCTGCTTCAACCAAAGCACCAGAGGCCTTCATGGTTTGTATTGCTTCCCCCCACATTCGGTCGGCTCCATCTCTTCTAAATTCGGCAAGACTGATAACAGTATTTGGAAGTGGCTGTGTTTCTTGACCCACAACCCGCACCCAGTGATCTTTTTTATCATCAGGTAAGAAAGGCATAGCTAGAAGTGGCTTCCGCGCCAGATCGGCAACCATACGCACTTTGTTAGCGTCAGTGGGGGTGTTGAAATATCGCATGGAATCCACGATGGCCGCCATAACAGCAGCTTCAGCATCGAAGTCATCTGGCATGGCCCACGCGTTATTGGGTAGAGTAGCAATGTTCTGTCCAGTTACGACAACCTCAACTTCTCGGTTTTCAGTGAAAGTCCCCTTCAATCCAACAACGTCCATTAATTTTCCATAGTCGGTGACAACGTCATATTTGACCTTTTCAGATTGGGTATGTTTATTGATGCCATCAAAGAATTTACGGGCACATTCGATTTTGGTTTTCTCAATTTCGCGCAATTTCATTGTGGACATTGTGCCCTTGGTCTCTGCCACAAAGTAAATATGTTTAACGCTGCCCTGCTTAAATGAAATTGCCCAGTCGGGGTTATAATCGCCAACAGGTGTTGGAATGAGGAAACCGCCCGGCAGTTTTGCATAGACCACGACTTCATCGCTCACATCCAGTTCACCGACAAACCGGCGCTCGACAGAGGAATCGGTGACACAGTAATCATAGACGTGATTGTTGAGTTTTTCCGTGGCACGTGAGAAATCCTGCCCTGTTTGAGCGGCAGTGAATATATCAGTCTCATAGCGATCTTCAACTCCGTCATAATTGAGTTTTTCAATAATGGCGGTGGCTTTTTGTTCCTTGATCAACCTTGAAGTTTCTGTGATGAAATGTTCAGGGTTTAGTTGAAATTGCGCGAATATGGCTGGTTCAATTTGCGTAAGAATTTCCGCTACGGTTTTGCGGGTCAGGTGGGCATTCTCGGCAATTTTACCGACAAGATCGTAGGTAACATCTGAATATACTGTGCCGCCCCGTTCTGTGCTTGCGCCAGTAATCTTGAAGCTTTCACCAGATTTAAGCTGGTCATCAGTTACGGCAGCAATTTGCTCACCTTCTTGCACTGTGTATTGCAACGGGGTGACGCGAAGCTCTTTATTGAGCGCAACAACTGATTTTTGCACAAGCTCACCGGACTCAAATTCAACACGATAAACCGCCTTGCGATTGATACGTGACCAGAGTTCCAGAAATTCCTTTTTTTCGAAATTAGCGTTGAGTGGATTGGTTTTCGGCTTGCGGCCATCATCAATTTTGGGAAGTTTGCTATCGTCAAATACGCTGTCAATCAGGTCTATTATCTGCGCCATATAAGGTTCAAGCTCCTCGGCAAAACCTGCAAGCTCGCCTGCTTCCTTGGCCAGATGATACGTATCAGTGATCCCGTCATCATCATCGGTGTAATCGTTCTTGATCAAATAGCGATAAATTTGCTTGGCCATTTGTGGGGTTATTTCCACAGAACCGGATTCTGTATCTATAATCTTTCCGGTAAAATAGGCTTCGGTGGCTTTTCTGGGGCGGGCTGAAAGTGTTTCTGCGATTTCAGTTTGCAGGCCCGCAACAAAGTCCTTGTAGCTTTCACTGGCGACAACGGTGAGCACATTAATGTCATGCACAATGGCCGGATGATCCATACGTTCACCATATTGATCAACGGACAAGCGAAGTCCGCGACCGACTTCCTGGCGACGAGACAGTGTGTTGTCACTGTGTTTCAACATGCACATGACAAAGACATTAGGGTTATCCCACCCCTCACGCAGAGCGGAATGCGAGAAGATGAAACGGGTTGGCTCATCAAAGGATAGAAGCCGTTCCTTGTCTTTCAGGATCAGGTCATAAGCATCAACGTCATCAGAATCGACCGCGCGTGCGCCAACATTGGGGTCCTTCAGGCGCTTGGTTTTCTTGTCGATGGCGAAATAGCCGTTATGGGTTTTTTCTGCCTCAATACCGGCAAGGTATTTGCGGTAAGCCTCATTGTCGATGGCAAGTTCTGACAGGTATTCGTCTTTTAGTGTCTGATATTCACGTTCAAAGACGCGGGCATAGTCGCCTTTTTCGTCTTCCTGGCCGTAGTCACGATATTTGGCAACGGTATCGATAAAGAACAGGGACAGCACCTTGATACCTTGGGCAAAGAGCTGCTTTTCCTTGTCAAAATGCGCTTTGATGGTTTCGCGTATCTGGATACGGCGAATATCCTGTTCATTCACATCACCGGTGGCTTCACCGGCATTCAGAACTTCACCATTGGTAAATTCAACCGTGTCGTGATTATAATCAATCTGGCTGATGGTAAAGCCGCGATATTGATCCAGTTCACCGGATTCCACAAACAGATCGCGCCCGAATTCCAGCCGTTTGAGCTGGCGCTTAATCTCACCGTTTTTGAGTTTTACCTCCAGATCAATGCGCGCGACAGGGGCTTTCTTGGAAATCTCAATACTTTCCAGATAGAGATAGGCATTGGTGCCCGCCAGCCCGCGCGTCTGAATACCGCGCACGGCAATTTTCTTCACCAGTTTCTGGTTATAGGCATCAAGCGCATCAAGCCTGTGTATCTTGTTGTGATTGGTTTTGTGGGTTGCGGAATAGCGCATAATGAACAGCGGGTTGAATTTCGGCAGGGCGTCCATGGTGGCCGCGCCTTCCATCTTTTGTGGTTCATCCAGGATCAGGATCGGGCGGTTGGAGCTGATCACATCAATGGGGCGACGGGATTGGAAGTCGTCCAACTCATCATATATCCGGCGATTGTCCGCACCGCGCGCGTTGAATGCCTGAATATTGATAATCATCACATTAATGCCAGCATCTGATGAAAAGCTTTCCAGCTCATGCAAGCGTTTGGAATTATAGATGAAAAAACGGGCTTTCTTGCCGTAGCTTTCGGTAAAATGGTCAGCGGTGATTTCGAATGATTTTTTTATGCCCTCGCGGATGGCAATGCTGGGCACCATGATGATAAATTTTGACCAGCCGAAACGCTTGTGCATCTCGAATATGCTCTTGATATAGCAATAGGTCTTGCCGGTGCCGGTCTCCATCTCGATATCAAGATTGAGGCGCGCGCCGGGCTTGTATGATTTTTGCTTTGGCTTGACCACGCCCTTGCGGTCGGTTTCGGTGAAATCGGCAAGCGACTTTGACAGGGGCAGGTTTTGGCGTTTCTGCACGACCTGAATATTGTCCAGAAGCTGAACATCGGTCAGATGAATATCAGCATTTTTAAAGCCTTCATATTCAGACTCGGATCGATAATACTCACCTTTCTTCACCTGTCCCGGATCAATCCGATAGCGTAACGCGTCACTTTTGGGCTGTCCGGCAAAGCAATCCAGAACCGCGTCAACGGCGTTGGTTTGATAGGGCTGAATTTTGAATTTAAGTTTCATCGTCGCCCTCCAAATTCCCTTTTTTTGCCTGGAAGTACACGGGCACATCAAAAGTAATTCTATTTAGCTGTTCCGTCTTTCCTTCAGCCTTAATTTCAGCCATTGACAGAACAGATATGCTTCCTCCGCCTTCTTTGTTAGTTGTTACAACAACTTCGAAAGACACGTGTTGAGGCAGGGTGACTTTTTCGCCTTCGACACGTCCAGGCGCAATCCAAGACGGTGATGTTTGTTGAGCTTCCGATACGCCTTCGGCAATATCCAGCAGGGTCTTTTTTACAAATTCTTTGAGTTTCATCACCAAGCCTTCCTAAATCGACTTAACGTCGGTTGCGGGAGATAATGAACGGAAAATCTGATCGACATTGATTTTGACCGCATCCGAGACAAAACCATTGTCGCGGAACACCATGCGCACGGGTTTATGGGTCGCCAGTTCCTTGACCAGCTCTTCGGTAATGCCTTTGTCAAAACAGGCGACCAGGTCATAAGGTTCGTGATTAACGAAAAAGACGGCCTTGCCCTGAATGGTGTCCTTAGCGATGGGCAGAGTGAGGTCAACACCCCAATCCACCAATACCTGAAACAACAGGTCTTCCGGATTATCCCGCCCCGGCTTGATATTATCCACAGTGGAAAGCAGATCGGCCTGCTTGGTTGCTTGCGGCGTGTAATAAACATCCGCCATATTGGACGTGTCGATTTTCAGGACACGGAAGCCGACATCCTTATTCCAGTCTTTGTGGTATTCCCCCTCAAGTATTTTCTTGCCCGCACGGCGGATGCGTTCCTTGGATATTTCGGCGATGGTTTTATATCCGGCTTTATAGGCTTCCGATTGTTCATCAGCTATTTCAGGAAGTTGAACCGAAATTAGTTTTCTCTTACCTCCATCTTTTGAGTTCATTTCGAACAGTGCCTCTGCAGTTGCGTTTGACCCTGCAAAAAAGTCGAGCATGAACCCATCTTTACAAGCCATATGCATTAAAGTTTCTAATAACCCTACCGGCTTTGGTGTCTCAAAAACCGCACGACCGTCAAAGAGTTCTTTTAAAGAGTTTTTTGCAGTTTCGTTTGTTCCAGCCTCTGCGGCGAATAGGATACTCTCTGGTGTAAGCCCTCTTTCTTTTGCATCAAGATACGTTTTAATCCGAGGTACACCGTTGCCAGTTTTTCCAAACCAAATTCTTTTTTCAAGTATCGCCTTTTCCATTTCTGGCTTTGTGTAAACCCAACAGCGGCCACTTTCGAGTTCGTGTTTAGTGCCATTTGGTGCTTCAAGTGTGTAAAATTGTGCCTTCGTCCCGTGGCCAGCTTGGGCACTGGCCGGATCAGATTTCCATTTTCCACGGAGGTCGTTGTCTGGATTCTTATAGTTTGCCAATGCTTTCTCGGACAGTGGTAATTGGGCCAGAGGTCGGACACCCTTCTCAATAGATTTTGCGTAACAGATAATATAATCGTGACGAGAGGATACAACTTTTCGATTTTCTCGATTCGTCCGTTTTTCCCAAATAAAATTAGCTAGAAAATTATCATTGCCAAAAATATCGTCACAAACTTTGTTAAGGTTTGCTAGTTCTGCGTCACCGATTGATATAAATATAATACCGTCCTGTGCGAGCAAATTTCTTGCAAGTTTAAGGCGAGGATAAATCATGGAAAGCCAATCAGAGTGGAATCTCCCATTGGTTTCTGTGTTTGCAACCAAACGATTGCCTTCAATGTCAGTTTGAAGTGACTTTTTTAGAAATTCTTCTGTATTCTCAGAAAAATCATCTTCATAGATAAAATCATTCCCTGTATTATAAGGTGGATCGATATAGATCATTTTGATTTTGCCAAGATAGGTTTCCTGCAGCAGTTTCAGGGCTTCCAGATTGTCGCCTTCAATAAACAGGTTTTTGGTGGTATCAAAATCGACGCTTTCTGCGCGGCAGGGGCGCAGGGTTTTGGCAATGGGGGCATTGGCGGTGAGCAGGGCTTCGCGCTTGCCCGGCCAGTCAAGGCGATAGCGTTCCTGTGGCCCCTCCACAATACTGTCCGATAATTCCTGCCGGAGCTGGTCAAAATCTACGGCCAGTCGCAATTTGCCATTTTCGTCTTTGGCTTCGTTCACGCAATTTGGAAACAGGTCGCGGATTTTGGCGATATTTCCCTCCGTTAAATCAGGGCTGTGCATTTTTAGCTTTTCCATGTTTTTATTCCTTGTCGCCCTAATTCTTCCGGCCTGTTAATTGTTTTAATTCTTGTTGCACCGTCCGCAATTCTGCGTTGATGGCGATACGCTTGTTAAACTGTTTTTCACGGGCCATGCGAGCCTTGATCCGTGCTATTTCGCGCTCACTCGCCCGAATAGCTTCCAGATTTTCAACCCGCGCTGCGAGTGGCGCATCCTTGCCGACTTCACCGGGCAGCAGGCCGCTTAACAGCTTTTCATAGAGCGCACCCAGATCAAGCGCTGTGGGTAAGGCCACTCGCGGCCTGTCTGTCGTTTGCCAATCAGTTTCAAAATATTCGCTCAGCACCCATTTTGTACTATCCGCCTCACCTTTTTGATTAATTGGGGGCCGTTTATAGGCCGCAACCATTTTGCATTTGCCATCATGTGACAGTTCAAAAATGATTGGGAAAGGAATGGCCTTATCAATGGCCCGCAAAATATCTTCATCACATGCCGCCGTCCGCAAGCGGATTTCAAAAACCTGAATTTCCGACACGAATTTTGTGGCGGCCAGATTGATGGTTTCCGGCGCCAGCTTGACTTTCCAGAAGATTTTTTCCACCTGATTTACAAAGAGCTGTTGCAGTTTTGAAGATGCGTGGGCGTGATCATAGATTTTGCTCTTGGGTAAGATTCTACCAAATTTCGCTGCTTTGGGATATTCGAAGAATGCTGTCATTCGCTACCTCCCTGAACAACCAGAAAGGCAATCAACTCAAAATCATCCAGTCCGGCAATGGTGTTGACCAGCGCCGTGGTGCGCCCGCCGCTGAACAGGCTGTCAATATCCTTTTCTTCCTTGACCTCTATCATGGAACGAATGGCGGCACTCAAAAGCTCTGATTGTTGCCCCATATCGTTGCCGTCCTTTGTTTGCTCATTAAACAGGCGGCAAATGTTCTGGATAGGCGCTGACTGCCCCTTGCAGCTTGAACGTATCAGATCGAGAAGGCGTTTGACTTGCGTTTGGTCAACCACAACCTCGCCATCATTATTGATATAGACAAGGTAATAGGGATGCAGCCGGTTCTGCTGGTTAATATTAACGCTGTCATGGATATTTTTCAGTGCGAAAATCACACCGGCAGGAAGCCCAAGGTCCGCATCAGCCGAAACCACTGCATGAAGGCCATTGGGCATGCTTATCAGATCGCCATTTTCCTTCACATAGTTGAGCAAATCCATGCGAAAGTCATTAAGGCCAAGATCAGTGATTGAAATGCCGGTTTTCACATCTTCCAACTCAATCACTTCTTCCTGCATGCGTTTGAGCTGTTCCTTGCGATAGGCAATTTCGCTGCTCTTGGCGGTCAGTACATTGTCGTCGCCGGTTGCCGTCACATCGGCAATCATCATGCGATTTTCAACACGTTCTTTCAGATTGATATATTCATCGAGCGTAATATCCGGCCAATAGTTCACAAGCTGAATTTGTGCATTGGGTGAACCAATACGGTCAATCCGCCCGAAACGCTGGATGATCCTCACCGGGTTCCAGTGAATATCGTAATTGATGAGATAGTCGCAATCCTGAAGGTTTTGGCCTTCGGAAATACAGTCGGTGCCGATGAGAATGTCAATCTCATTATTATCATCGGGCATGATGAGATGCTTTTCCTTCGCACGCGGTGAGAAAAGCGTGAGGACGGACTGGAAGTCATAAGCTTTTTTGAACGTTGTTTTAGGTGCGTCCGAACCAGTAACTTTTGCGCAGTGCAAGCCTTGGGTCTTTAAAATATCGGCAGCAATATTTTTATATAAATAATTTGCCGTGTCGGCGAAGGCGGTAAAAATAAGTATCTTTTTGTTACCCGCATTAATTGGATTTTTGATTTTGTCGCGAATTTGCGCCTTTAAATGCTGAAGCTTGCTATCATCTTCGGGCCGGATCAGTTCCATGGAAGCAAGAAGCCCATCGATCAAAGCAAGATCGCCTTTAAGGTCGTGCTGCCAGGATTGAACATCCATATCGGCAAGACTGATTTTGACTTTCTTGCCAACGGTAAAATCACCAAGGCCACTTAAATCGTCATCATCACCATCAAAATCATCAACATTGGCGGTATAATCGGATATGTCCGGCATACTTCCAGAACGCTCAAAATCTGCTATGGCATCAAGGGTGGTTGTGAGATTGCTTTTAAGTGCGCCCAGTGTCAGACGAAATGCCTGTACCGAGCTTTCAAGTCGTTTTAACAGATTGGTCGTCATAAGCGCTTGCAGGCTGCGTTCGCGGTCCGCTTGTCTCAAGCGGCCTTTACCACCTTCAAGCTCAGTATCATATAGCTCTTCATATTTTGTCATGCGGCTGGGCAGGATGTAGCTAAGCGGTGCATAGACGGCGAGTTTTAACAAGGTGAGCTGGGCGACAATCTCGTTCAAGCTCATGACATCTGTTCTGGCCGTGAGCGGGCAATGGAAGGAAAGCGGTTTACGACGTTCTGGGAATTTACCAATGTCTTTGGTGTCGTAAAATGTTTCAATATGCTTGCGGGAACGGGCAATGGTTACGCTGTCCAATAACTCGAAAAAATCAAAATCAAGTGCCTTGAGAATGGCTTGTGCAGTGCGATCTTCGGGGGGTAGTTTTGACCACATATTAAAAGCGGTTTGAGCTTTGCGGAATATTTCTTCGACACTGGTATTGGTTTTCAGCTTTTGGCTAAGAGCTTCGGACTGCCCCTCATAGGCAAGGGCAAGCTGGTTACGCAGATCAGTGAAACGGTTGTTTACCGGCGTTGCTGACAACATCAGAACTTTGGTTTTAACACCCTCACGAATAACCTGCCGCATCAGCCTCTGGTAGCGCGTTTCCTTGTCCTTATAGATGTCATTATTTCGAAAATTATGAGATTCATCAATAACGACGAGATCGTAATTTCCCCAGTTGACACGGTTTAGAGGTATGCCAAAAGACATGCCGCTGTCCCGCGATAAATCCGTGTGGCAGAGCACATCGTAATTCAAACGGTCCTTGGCAAATAGGTTGGTCTTTAAATTGCTGTTATAGTTCATCCAGTTGTCAGCCAGTTTTTTAGGGCAAAGCACCAGAACAGAACGGTTGCGAAGTTCATAATATTTTATGACGGCAAGTGCCGTGAAGGTTTTGCCAAGGCCAACACTGTCCGCCAGAATGCAGCCATTATAGGTTTCAAGTTTGTTGATGATCCCTGTTGCCGCATCACGTTGAAAGTTGAAAAGTTTATTCCAAATCAAACTATCCAGATAACCGGTGCGGTCGTTTGGCAGAACATCCTCGTCAATTTCTTCCAGAAATTCATTGAAGAGATTATAGAGGATCAGAAAGTAAATGCGTTCCGGTGAGTTTTCCTGATAGATGGATTCAATATGCTGGCAGATGGATTCGGTAACGTCTTCCAGTTTGTCGGGGTCGCCCCAAATCTGATCGAACAGATCAAGATATGTATTGGTATAAGGTGCGCCATCGAAACGATTGACAATATTTGAAACGGCGTTACCTTTTTGCAGGCCCAGATCAACAGCAGTAAAACCACCTATCGGCATGTAGGCAATCTGTTCAGATTTACCATCGATGCAAATAAATTGTTGCATCGGAGCCTTGGTTTTATTGGAACGAAAGGTCGCCTTTTTTCTTATCCAATCAGCACATTCACGGGCAACAGCACGCTGTGTCATTTTGTTACGAAGTTGAATTTCAAATTCAGTTCCATAGAGATTTCTCTCGCGCTGTGCCTTTGGAATGAAAAATTCGCGCTGCTCTCGCTTGACCTGATCCGTTGCCCCTTCCGGTACAAAAGTGGGTGCAGTGAAAACAAAATCCAGTTTGTCGATTTTTGACAATTCAGTTTTTAGAGCTTCAAACGCATATATCGAAAAGCACGAGGCCGCGACTTTCAACCGCGTCCCGTTCTTTAGGGTCGTTTTGAGATCATCTCCAAGAAGATTGTTAATGTTATCTACTATTTTCACGCTAATTCCCTATCAATATGCTGCTGATATGGAAGAAATCGGCGGATATATCTTTCTTCATAATGTGTACCATGTGGCTCTTGCTTTCCCGTGTCGTCTGATCTTTCCGGCAGCCACCAGCTCCCGCAGTCGCAGCTTAATCGTATTTCTGTTTGCGCCGGTTGCCTCGGTAATCTGCACAATGTTTTGGCGATTATGAGTGCGTAGCAGGGTCAGAATCTTTAAGGCAATCTCCGGCAATTCGGCATCATCGTCACTGGCGATTTGTTCACTATCCAGTCTCTGAGCCAGATTGTTTTTCTGTTTTTTAAGGCAGCGCAGGAAGAAACCCACCCACGGCTCCCAGTCAGGTTCATCGCCTTTTAACGTTATCTGGGTGCGGCGCAGGGCTTTGTAATAAAGGTCTTTATTTTCTTCAATCACGCTTTCAAGCGAAGCGTAAGGGACATAATCATACCCGGCCCTAAGCAATAGCAATGTTGTCAGCACGCGGGACAAACGACCATTTCCATCCTGAAACGGATGGATGGCGAGGAATGTCACCACGAATACAGCAATGGTCAACAGCGGATGCAGTGCTTCTTCATCAATTGCTTTTGCGGTCCAGGCAACCAGCTCTTCCATTTCGCGCGGCGTATCAAAAGGCGTGGTGGTTGCAAAAATAACGCCTATCTCCTGGCCGTCAGCATCAAAAGCAACCACATGATTATCAAGCGTCTTATATGACCCGCGATGGCGCTCATCCTTATGGCTGTAGCGCAGTAATGTCTGGTGAAGTTGACGAATGTGGTTTTCTGTAAGGCGCAAGTCGGCAAAAGCCTCGAACACAAGGTCCATGGCATGGGCATAGCCCGCCACTTCCTGTTCATCCCGGGATGTGAAAGAAGTTTTACCTAAACCCGACAACAGGGTTTCAACTTGCGCATCGGTCAGCTTTGCGCCTTCAATACGGGTTGAAGAACCAACACTTTCAACCGTTGCCACTTTGCGCAAAGCAGACAGACGTTCAGGCGAGAGGTTTTCCAGTGCCTGCCAACGGCCTTTAAACTCGTCAATCTCTGCGACAAGCTTCACGATATCCGGTGTCAGATAAAGATTTGGGTCTTTCATACGGGTTCATATCCAATAATTTACCCCATAATACCCAATTTAATCCGATAAACCAAGAGGAAAATCCGCCTCAAATTCCCACGTCGTTTAAATCGGCGGAGAGGTCGGTGAAAATTCACTGGAATTTGATTAAAATTTTCAGGGGCTAATGCTATAATGGGGGTGAGCTTTCTTGAGTGAATGATGAACCGGACATCGATATAAATGGGTAATATTGCACTTATCAACATGGAATTGGCGCCAACAGCGTCAATAGTAACCGCCGAAGACAGGCGGTACTTCCCGATCTACATTCAACTTCTGGATTTGGATTCAGCGGGGAAATGTTGGAAAGAGACCACTCGGAAATTGCTGGAAATCGACCCGGATGAAGATAGTGAAATGGCCAGACGGCTTTATGATTCCTATCTGGCGCGGGCGAAATGGATGTATGAGACCGGGATTAAAACCATATCTTCTGATACAAATGCGTCCTTTGAGCATTGGGTGGTTCATATCCTTAAATCCGCCATCGAGGCCGGCAAGATATTAAAGCCTGAAACGCAAAATCTTGATCAATGGGCACACGAACAGGTCCGCCGTTTGACGGATCAGAATATATTGCAGGCAGACCCAAATCTGTCCCATAAGGTGTGCGAAGAAATCTTGCTTAAGCATTTTTGACTGTTTTCTTATAAAATTTGATACGCCTTTTTTGTAGTCAAAATTAGCTAATTTTGTCTGCATTCTTGGAAGTATTTCTGGTGGGGGAAAGCCTTCTCCCTAGCTTCAACCAGTCTAAAATAGCCTGTTTTCAGCACACCCCCTTCCAGCGGGGATACCCCGCAACGCCCCAAGATCATAAGGACACCGACCCCCAAGTAAAATAGTAGCCGGTGGCTTTTGGATTATTTTCCCCTGTCGGCTGGTGGGCGGTCGGCCTTTATAGCCCCAAGCGGTCACGCCGCAACAATTTTGGTTTTAAGTTCGTCTGGATCATTTCATTTCTCCTACCAAAAATATTGCGCCGCGCCCTGAAGCTTGGGGCTAACCGGCCTTTTCACCGCCCCCCATCCTCCGGGGGAAAATACGGCGAAGAGGAGAAGGAACCAGACGCAATGACCAAATATAACCAACAAACACCTTACAGGCGGCAAACGGTTTACCAACAGGTGACTGCCCGCATCATTCAGGAACTGGAACAAGGCCGGGTGCCATGGGTGCAACCATGGGGCAATGGGAGCGGCGCGGCAGGACTTCCAGCTAATGCCGATACGGGCAAGAACTATTCCGGTATTAATATTCTGCTTCTTTGGGGAGCCGTCTTTGAACGGGGTTTTTCGCTTCAAAGCTGGCTCACTTACAAACAGGCGCAAAAGCTTGGTGGTACGGTTCGCAAGGGTGAGAAATCAACTTCCATTGTTTATGCCGACAGTTTTATCACCAAAGAGGAACGCCAGACCGCACGTGCAGAACAGCGCGACCCGGAGCGCATTCCTTTTCTAAAACGATATAGTGTTTTCAATATCGCGCAATGCGAAGGCTTGCCGGAAGAGCTTTATGAGGATGCGCCGGAGCTTCCAGAGTGTGAGCAAATCCCCCACGCCGAAGCCCTGATAAAAGACACAGGCGCGGATTTTCGCGTTAGCGGCAATCGGGCTTTTTATGTGCCGTCACAGGATTTTATTCAGGTGCCGCCGCAACCCGCTTTTCATGAGCAGATTAATTATTACCGCACCTGTTTTCATGAACTGGGACACTGGACAGGCCACAAATCCCGCCTTGATCGAGACTTGCGCCACGCAAAAGGCGGCAAGCCCTATGCCCATGAGGAACTTGTCGCGGAAATAACCAGCGCCTTTGTTTGCGCATCGCTCACCATCAAACCCACCGTTCGCCATACGGACTATATCGCCTCATGGCTTGCACAGCTGAAAGACGATGACAGGGCGATTTTTCGCGCCGCCAGTCTGGCCAGCAAAGCCGCCGATTATCTCTTAACCACCCGCCAAATTGAAAAAATACGGGCGGCGGCATGACCGCGCCCGGCTTTCCCGCACATCAACCAGAAGAATTTTGAAAGGCAAAATCATGCTACTCATACCAGAAAATATCCGCAAAAAACTTATCGCCAATTGGCAAAATGAAGATGAAAACAAAGACCCGTTTCCCGTTGTGAAACTGTTCAATCCAGTGGGTGCCGCCACATGGCTGATAACGGAAATGGTCTTGGGTCAGCCGGATATTCTATTCGGCCTTTGTGATCTTGGTTTTCAGTGCCCTGAACTCGGGATTGTAAGCCTGTCAGAAATCGAAAGTATCAGGCTTTTTGGTGCGCTTGGCATTGAACGGGACAGGCATTTTACCGCTGAATTTTCGCTTTCCATCTATGCGCAAGCCGCGCGCATACACGGCCAAATCACCTTTGATAAAAAGGCGCTTTTACAAGCCAAAGCAGGGCTTGAATCTGAAAAGCGTAGATTAAGAAACTGACCGCGAGGCCCTCTAAACCAACCCACTAGAGCAAGGTCACATCAAATAGATTCATTTTAGGGATTCCCAAAGAGGCCATAATGTGATTCAAGATAGAAGCTGGAAAAGGAGGCCAGCCTCTATGGTAAAATCTCTATCTATCGACCTGCGTGAGCGCGTTGTTGCTGCTGTTTGCGAGGGTGTGTCCTGTCATGAAGCGGCCA
>Ga0209692_10000520_pt1 | contig 85256 bp, 76 predicted proteins | sample tdDd472_FD_187129 | JGI IMG/M metagenome (GOLD analysis project Ga0209692, IMG submission 187129) | Marine sediment microbial communities from the Atlantic coast under amendment with organic carbon and nitrate - tdDd47.2 (SPAdes)... | ecosystem: Environmental > Aquatic > Marine > Coastal >...
ATGAAATGTTAATGGTCAGGTCACGAACAAGAGGTGTTGCTGCTGCGACAACTATAGGAGTGTTGGGAGCAGACATGGATCTTAACCAGTTTTGTAATGTCTGGTAATCAATGTCACCTTCATCGATGATCCATATTTTAACAACTGCTCTTTGTTTACTAGGATCCCATGCCCAACCTGAACTTACGCCAAGCACACCGGTGTAGCTTTTAGTGAGCGCATCAAAATCCTGAATAGAAACGGCGCGCCCCAAAGTTAAAACCGAAGAGGAGGCATGAGCTTTGATACTTTCTGGACTCTCAATATCGCGCCCTCCCTTAGCTCGAGTGGCTCCATACACAGCTTTAAGTCCCTTTGCTCCTTTTGCTATTGAATGGATGCTTCCGACTGGTGGTTTCGATTCGCCTGCACCATAATAATAGTCCGCGACAATATTGTTGACTCCAGATGCAGGTCTTTCTCCACGAATACCATCCCCAAACCTGATCCATGAGTCTCCATTTTCATCCGTTTCTATGATATACACTCGGTCGTTAGGCTTGGCTGTAAAAAGAGAGTCTACTCGCTTCCAGAGTACGCCATTGACATATAGATCAAGTAACGGTCTGGCCCCTAATTCATTGGTGCTGTCTTCAATCCAGCTCAACGGTTGTTTTTTGAATTTAAACCGATTACTAGCAGTCCCCGAGTCGGTAGATCCCAAAACTTCTTGCTTAACACTTTCGCCACGATAAACGGTAATAATGTTTCCTCTAAGTGAAACCGGAACTTTTAAGGGATGTTCAAAGTCAGTAGTATCCATCCCTGCACTAAAGTGATAATTATTGAAATCATCGCGACTGACTGTTCCTGAAAGCTCTTTGCCCAGTTTACTCTGCCCTATTAACATAAATTGTGCCGACAAAGAGTTATCAACCATCTCTATTGCTGGCTTTTTGAGTGATGCTCCAGGTTCCAGGTCGCTGAGTTTCAGACGTGATTTATTTAGCCCCGTAAGCTTACCAACTGAAATTGGATTAAAGTGAAGTCTTAACCCAGTTGCATTATTCACCTCTGAATATAAAGAAGATGGGAAACCAATTTGAGTGACAGGAACTTCTATATCATCTATACCAGTAGCCACATTAACCTTAGTTACACTGCTAATCAGGAATGGGTATAGCTGACCATTGATTTCGAAAACTGCAGGTTGATCTTTTATTAACTGTGGATAAACACCATCTAAATATATTTTATAACCTGAGATTGAATCATTATAAGGCGACTGATGAGCCGTTAGCCCCATAAGGGACATGCGTAAATTAGAAACGTCTTTATCGATCAAGCTACTACTAATATCGGGCACTAAGGTTACTTCTTGGTATTTAGTGCTATCTGCAGCCGTGTAGGCTTCAATTGAATCAATATAGCCGCCCCATACCTCTTCTTCTGAAGAATCTACAATGGTTAGAATGCCACTTCGAGGCACACCGGATCCTTTAGGCTTGACTAAAATCCTACCCGGAAATTTTGAATCTGGAATATCAACTAGCTGCCACTTGTTAAACTGTGGGCTAACTTCTGCATCAGAGATTAATTCAAAAACTTGTGGAGGTTGGTCGTCAAAAGCTTCGGAACGAAAACGCACTCCTGAGCTCAGTGTTACTTTGTCATGTCCATCTATTTCGACTGACAAATTAACTTTTGCACTTAGCGCAGGTTTTCTCTTATAACCAAGCAGTTCAACGATTCTATTCGTTGACACTGCCCTTTTTGCTGTTCTTATATAAGATTCTTCAGCAATTTTTTCGTCATAAAATTGCGTTACATCCAATACGTATGACCACATATCAAATAGCATGACACCAAGGTCATGCTCAACCTCACCGGACCATCCATTTAATGCAGGCTGACTAGCGATATCAGTTAGCATGGCTCCTCGATAATCATTGAAGGTCATATATTGACGCGGCAAATCTTCAAGGCCTGGTGAAATATTGAGGCAGTCATTTATTAAATGGTTATCACAAGGACATGTTGCCATCAGCCACCTCCATGAGCATTAATTGAGACATGCCCTGTTTCGGGATGTTCAGGATTATTAGTAATCTGGATAATTTCATGTGCAGCCACATGCAAAGAAGCATCAAAGTTTTTGAAACTACTCTCACCTTTTTTGCGTATTTGTATGTTCTCGATTCCTTTAACCCCATCAACTGACTGGATAGCTGCTTCAAGTTTTGATCGAATCAGTGGGTCGCCAAATGAAAAATTATTAGGGTGGAAAAAAGCATTAACGTTATTTCGATCTGTCAATGCAGACTGTATCGAACGAATAACTTTGGCATTTTGGAAATCACTTTTAGTGCACACTTCCACCTTGAGATCGATTGGCAAATAAATTGCAGCTTTATGACACACCGAGCGACCGGCTTGACGAATACAATCAAGAGTGTCCTTGATACCATTTCTTAACTCTTGACTCATGAATGTTGTGTCCATAGGGTCAACCGAGATAAAGTCAGTAGTCCAACTCCCCGTCCAGCGACTGCTCGCTCTAGACTGCTGTACTCTTTCATCACGTTCTAAAATTTCTTGATAGTCTTCTAACTTGACGGCCCTTAAAGGTAGGTGCTGATACGCTTCCGGCGCATTGTCTTTTATTGACTCAATGCTTTCTGCCTCTGTTGCTGAATTAATGCTAAATGGATTGGTTACCCATTCAGCATAATCCAAGCTGATAGAGTTATCGGTAGGCGATGCCAGCAATGTTATGGTATCGCTGGATAAATTTGCATTGGTTCCCGGCGCCGTTAGATAAGTAACCTGTAAAATAGCGCCTTCGTTAGGTAGCCTTCCGAAAGTTCCATCGCCAAAACGCACACTAAAACCTTCGTTACTGACATAATCATAATGAACCACATCACCCGATGGTTTTTGATATCGTTTGACCTCTCCCCAGTAACCATGCTCTACCGTGTAAATCGCGCTTTCACTATGGGCGTTAAGAACTGAATTTACATATTGCCAATTTAAACTGCCCGGGAAGGGTTGGTATTGTAGTCTCTCTGGATTTGATGCGTCAGGCTCAACTTCAGTTATGCTAATCAATGGCTCACTGATCTGCCCTTGCTGGGCGGCTGACCAGGCAATACCCTCACTAATACTATCGACTAAGCCGTATCGTAGTATGAGGCCTCGACTTTCAACACAAGCACCTAATCGCTCAACAGCTGGCGGCAAATCAGCAAGTTGGGCGAGCTCGAAATCATTAAGACTTGAAGTGTATTTTTCAGTAATCGTTTGTGTGGAGCCAATACGAAAGTATTCTTTTACTGTTTCGCCTGCTATTGCATCAACGCAATTCAAGTAAGCATAAGCACTGGAATAAGGCATCTGGAACGGTAATGCATGTTCTTTTGACCAGGCAACACGCGTCAACACTGTAGGCAAGCCCGTATCCGGATCTAAGATCAATGGGTCTTCATAGGGTTCGACTTCTGTGATGACAACCATCCAAGAACGCTTAGGTTCATCAGGAATGCCTACTCCTGAACGAAGGATCATGCGTCTACCCAACCAGAAATTTTCTGCGGAACTGAAAGCAACGTCAGGAGGCAGTTCACTGTCCACTGGAGGGCTTAACTTGAGATAAGCCTCGGTAGCTCCAATCTCAAGACATGGTTCGCCTGCATCAGGCATATGCACTTGCGCTTGATTCCAACGAGGATGAAGCCAGTTTTTTTCAATCAATTGAAATGGAATTGCTCCAATGCTTTCTTTAAGAGCATAGACGGTGTCAGGCTCTACGCTGGAACTATCGTCACGTATTCGAGTGTATTGTGGTAATCCGGTAGCACCAACAATCAGTGTAGTAACCGCTGATTGGCCACGGCCAACTTCGTAATCTACAAGTTTTGCATGATTAATAACGTTTTGAGTCTGAGTGGCTGTGGAAAGATAAGCTTCCAGCGCATAACGGTCTTGGGTATAAGCAAACTCATCACCGAGCGCAGCCATGACTTCTAAAATCATCATAGCTTGATCGGCTTCAATTTTTTCTTCCCACTCTGGGTAATATTGGGATGCAAAATCAATTAAAGCACTTCTATAACTCCAAAAATCTCGAGCAAGGTAATCCACGTTGACATCTTTTTTTCCTTCAATTGGACATTCAGTTTCTTTGCCGCAGTCCAAACCTGTCGGACATGCTTGCTTAAAACTAAAGATGCTCGAATTGAAAAACCGATCCAGTTGCTCAAAATGTAAAGTTAGCTCATATAATTCAAAACCACCCGGTTCAGGGACATTAATTTCTAAAATGATTCGAGTGTCTGCACCTGAATCTGTGGTGCAGCTGTCTTTTTCGATCCAGTTAGCACTGGTAACTTGAATGTGTTGGCCGCTACTCTGAGAGTATATTTCTATAGCATCTCGTTCCGCTGCTGTTAATGCTACGGGTAAGGCTCCACCATCAACCAGTGGGGCGCTTAAATCATCAGGCTCTACGATAAAAAACACCTGTAATGTGGTTTGAATATCTTTGTCCTTTATTTGAACAAAGTCGATCCCCGTCAATTGAGCGGGTATCGGTTGAGCACACAATGCTGTTTTTCGATCCTGATTAGACATTAGATGCTAAGCTCCACATTTAAAAATCGTTTCTCGCCATTTGCAATAACGGTATATTCGACACTCACATAGAGCGTTGACTCTTCTGACAGAACTTCTATTGCTTCCGTTTTAATATAACCTGATAACCACTGAGTTAAGGCCTGATAAACAATGGTTTTTCCAAATGATGACGTCGCCGGGTTATTTAAATCAAAAACCATACTTTTTATGTTGCAACCAAAATCAGGACGGTTAATTCGTTCACCTAAATTGGTTAGTAAAACCTGTCTGATAAGTTGTTTAATGTAACTGTCGTAATCATGCTCCTCTCTAAGCTGACCTGAGGCAGCATCAACCTTGAACGGGAACCTTAGAGAATTTAAAACCTCCATCGCTATAAACCTTTAACTTTGTCGTCTGCTTGTGCGACCGAAAGTGGTCCTGTAGAAGACGGGACAGCATTTAAGCCGACACCGACTGAAGCGGTATTAATAATCGGTAGGCCGTTAACCTTGACTCTGGTTGCACCTACTGTCCACATACCCGTTACTGTAGTGCCAGCAAATTGTGGTACATCAGTAATAATTCCTATCGGACCATAAGTAGTTTTGACCCTTTGATTGGCAGTAATATTAGACACTGAGCTGCCGCCCGAACTGTCCTGTACTCCATTGGGTTTACTGTTAACTGGGTTTGACATAATAATTCCTTAGGTTACGGTAAATGCACCGTTATTAACGTCCAGTCCAGATGCTTTGAGTTGGTGCTTTGAACCATTGGCAACTTGATTAACTTCTTGTGCATCAAGTTTTATTTCATTAGGGCCGATAAGGAGAATAGCGCCACTCTCTGTTTCTATGGTTAATGAACCCTCATCATCATCGATACGCAGGACAACCCCTTCTGTACGCCAAAATTTTATAGAAGGCTTGGCATCCTCTGCTGAGATTTGTTCATCTCCTTCACCCCAAAAGCACCCGACCCAAATTGGGAAGTTGGGATCGCCACCTTCAAACTCGACCCAAACTCCGGCGTCTGTTCGTGAGTCCCAACTGGAAACTTCACCATCGAAAACAGGAGGTATTGCATACAAGCCAACATTTTTCCCAGCATAATTAACACAAGGTAAAGCCCAAATTGCTTGTTGGCCCATGACATTAGGAACGACCACTTTGATTCTGCCACGTTTTTTTTCATCATCATTTGAAACAACGACCCCACGATACTTTCCAAAGTACTTTTGACTCAGCAGTTGCAATAAACTTTCAGTATTCATAGTACTCACGCTCCTCGGCTGCCCAAGGTGTTAGACCGCAACTTTATATCCATCATATGATCGGAAGCATTTACCACATGAGTCACTGACTTCACCTGATAAGGGATCGACAATGTGTTTCCCGCACCTTCAACCGAAATAATTGTGTGCGGATGAATGGTTTTGCCGTACATATGTACTGAAGTCGATACGCTAGCTTCAACAAACCATGAGGCATCTCTAAGAGCAGAACGCTCTCTTAACTGTCGATCTTCTTCCGTACCTGGGGAATTTCTAGGAATAGTTCTAACTGCTCCGCCAACTTCGGTAATCGTTTGTCCTTCGCCAATAGCCTCAGCCCTTTGCTCGCTTTCATGACTTTCAGTTTCATCATTTTGCCCTAGTCTTGCATTTGGAACTTCGGTATCAACTTCGGCACTGAATACATTGACGTTTGGGCACTGAGATTGAATAACGCTGACCCTGAAACTAGCTTCTTGATTGTCATCAGGCAGTAGTGACAAGTTAGTCGCGCCCTCTTCCGGCGGTGATATTTTGACAATAGCTGTCTGGCTAACGCTGTACTGACCATTGGTTTGATTAATGCTATCCACTTCATATCCAATCCAGAAATTTAATCCGTGTTCATTAACGATCTTGTTGAGGAAAGACAAATCAGTACCGCTCTGGTTGAGCTGTTCGGTTTCCGTGTACTCAGAATCAATATCACTAACATCAGGAGTAAAATCGTAACTGCTCAATATGGAACTAATAATGTCAGCACCATTTCCCTGCCAGTTTGCAGTCACCGCTAAACGGTCCATCTCTATACGTCGATCTTCTCCATGAAACTCAATCCAGGTTCCAGGGCCACCCAACTGCAAAGAACTTTTTATTTTAGTCACTCTTCCGATGATCAAACATTCCATATCTGAAGTTTGAATTGATTCCTGATTATTGACTGGGACAAAAATACCTACTAATGAATCAGGTTGCAGAACCATATTATTTTGAACTTCAAAACTGTCACCACATATATCATCTTCAAACCGTATAGCAAATCGCGCAGGTTTATTAAGCTCCTGTTCAATACGGACTTCTACCAACCACTGACTTAACTCTTCAGGAATCGGTTGGTTACTGTCTCCATGTGTTACGACTGCACCAAAACTCATAATAATTATTTAACCGGTATTTTAATCTGTTTTCTTATAGTGACTGATTCAACAGTCATGCCGTCATTGGCTTTGGCGATTAACCAAAAGCCAGCTGGATCATTGAGGTAATGATTTGATAAATGGTCTAAACGCTGTCCCTGTTTTATCAGGTGTTCACCCAATATCCGATGTTCAGGTATTTCCGCAGGTGTCAAAGCCTGTACCTTTTCTCCTTTGCTATTAGTAGTCATATAAACGCTAGAGTACTTTACATAACGACTATTTGATTTGAAGCGCGACATCTCATCTCCTAAATGGGTAAAGACCCAACAGTATTAGTTACTGTGTTACTGATGTTCAAAATAGCTAATACATCCTCTTGCAATTTACTGTAGTTATAAGCAGCTGTTGCGACTGAATTTGCAGCAGTTTTCCTGCATTTAAATACATCAGGGGTAAGCACTGTTAACTCTACAGTTACACTGGCTTGAATTGGGTATAGCAAAGGATTGAATTCTTTTTGCTCAACCGATATTGAAGTCACTCTAACGGGGTACATCAATCCCGGTCCTAATATTAATAAAGTGACCGGCACAGTTGGTCTTTCAACCACTTCCTGACCAGCTAACATTTTTGCACTGGAAACTAGATCACCAAGAAGACCCTCTGTGGGCTGGGTTAATTTCTGTAAAGCTGCAATTTGAGGGGCCACTCCGGTTCCAACTGTTATTGGGTTACCTCGCTCCATGTCATCAGCCGCATTAAGCTCAAGTGAGAATGAGAACGTCTCTTGCGGTGAATATGGTTGGACTGTTGGCGCCTGTGCTCCACGGCTTGTTTGATCAACTTCAAAAGGATTCCAGGGATTAACACCCCGGGTTATTGCTTCTGGGTTATATTGAAAAGCAATGATATTTGGTATGACACCTACAATATCCTCGACCAATTGAACCAGAGCTCCTCGCAGTACAGACGGTGATCCTTTATAACCACTAGTTGACATGACTAGGCTCCTCTAAATTGTTCTTTAAACTTTGTGGAATACTTCGCCCATCCTTTTGTAGCTCTCGGGCAATGCCTTGCATAATAAATTGTTCACATAATGGACTTTCGTCAATTAAGGATAGATATTTGGCATTAAGTACCGAGGATTTAATTTGCGCAGGTGAAAGTTCGAACTTGGTTGCGTATCGTTCAAAAGTCTCACTCAGTGCCTCAATTTCCTGATTGGAAAATAATAAATTTGAGAGTTTTAGCCATAGCTGCAGTCGTTGCGTTCGATCAGGATGAGTAAAAGTTACTATATTGCGAATTCTTCGGAAGAAAGCAGCATCTATACGTGCTTTTTGATTAGTCGCCAGGATAAGCGGTCCCGCATAATTTTCGACTAGCTGAAGCAAATGATTAGTGTCGGCATTAGCATAACGGTCATGACTATCATTAAGATCTGTCCGCTGTGAAAAAAATGCATCGGCTTCATCAAAAAACAATAAGCAGCGGTGTTTCTCAGCTTGCTCAAATATTTTTGAAAGGTTTTTAGCTGTTTCGCCTATGTATTTATTGATTGTTTTACCCACGTCAATAATGACTAGGGGCAAGCCTAGATCAGAAGCAACGCATTGGGCAGCCATAGTTTTACCAACACCTGGCGGTCCAGCAAAAAGTGCCGACGAGTTGGTGTCGCGTTTATACAGGCGTTTAGCTTCGGAGTTAGATAATAATGTCTCTCTGAGTTGTATTTCTTTAGTAAATAATTTTAATTGATGAGTGATACTGTCTGACAAAACTAAATCACTCCAAGAAATAATAGGCTGTACAACTTGCCCCAGCTCTTTTAAAGCTGACAACTCACGTTGATTCGATAATACCTGTTTTAAATCGCTGACTCCAAGATGAGCGACACTGGCAGCAAATTTGATTTCATCATAATTACAAGCATGTAACTCGCCAGGAAGAGGTGTGGCCTGACTGATCTGCCATATTTGCTGTTTCTGCGCCAAATTTAGTTGGGGTTGAGCAATCACATAATCATGATATTTATTGTGATCTGCTGGTAACTGTTGTGGCTCACACACAACAATCTGCAATGGACATGCGTCAATATTTTTCGGCCATTGATGAGTATTAGTGAGCCAAACCGGTATCCGGTTAGTCAGTATGCAGTACCTTTGAATTCTAATGTAACTTTCACTAAAGCTTGTCTCAGCAAGTGATTCTGAAGAAATATACAGTGCCCTCTTACCAAGCTGATTACAGAGACTAGCAGAGAAATCTTTTCGTCCGGTTCCGGCATTACCTTGAATAGTGACACGAATAGAATGACCTAGGCTTAGTAGCTTGGTAATTCTCTGGCTATCCTGAGATACTGAATCAATAAAACAGTCTTCACTGATGTTCTTTAGACTACATGCTTCAATGATTGCCTCATCCAGCGCTGCAAAGCCAAAGTACCAATTAACGATAACCGGATCAGCTTTAAAGGTCATACAAAAGCCTGATGGGTCTTCTATTGGCTCAATCATTTTCCAGCGGGAAAGTGGTGATGCTGCCTGCCATATCGGTTTTGGAGACAGTTTAAACAATCTTTTCAATAGATTTTCAGTGACTTGAGGACGATAAGGTCTACCTTGCAATTGAACGACTAAATCTTCGAGGGATGAATCAGCCGCAATCGCAACGCAAGTATCGAGCATTGCAATTTCAGCATCTGATAACCCAAAAACATCTATCAATACATTTCTTGGAGAGTTGGTCTGACTGTATAACCTTTGCTCTAACTCTTGTATTTGCGAACTGCTTTGCTCTTCCCAAACTTCTGTAGTGTCAATCAAATTATCGATTTCATTATCTTTTAAGTAATTCAACCAGGACTCTAGTTTCAAGCGCACCAACTGCGTGACTAATTCTGCAGCTGTAATTTCTGAAGAGTCAGGAACGGTTTTAAATTGCTCTTGTTTCATTACACGACCTCCAGCCAGAAGGGTTGTGACTCAGCACCATTGACTGTCATTTGGATAGGATAGAATCCCGGAGCAGATATATTGGCTAGGGGCTCGACTAATAAGCCGTGATCTTCGACCAGGAAATCACCTGGAGTTAAGGCTGCAATTGCGTCCACCCTTCTATAGATACTTCCCGCTATTGAGAGATTGATAACCTGTGGCTCTGAATCAATTAAGGTCGTTAAAGACAGGCTGTTAACAATACTGATGGCATATCGATTATTGATGTCGAGAACAGGATTGGAGGCTATATGTGGTCCAATTGCCACTGAAAGTCGATTAGTCTCATAAGTACTCTCAAGACGCTCTGCACCCTGAAAGCGATAATCAATGATCAAAAGTGAAATATCATAGATGCCTGCAATTAGCTCATGATTAACGGGCCCTCCACCATTATCGATGACAAGTATAGGCTGTGGCGTTATCTGTATTTTGTTGTGCTCAATCTTAATATTCCAGTTTGGATTCAGTGCTGCATCTATTTTAATTGGCTGATCTAATACAGCAGAGCGTAACTGTAGTGTTCTTGCCTGAGCCGAAGTTAAATTTTCACCGCTGACAATGATCTGGGAATTATTAACGCCACTTGTTTGCAGTGTAATCTTTGCAGGTGAAAGCGGTACTTGTTGTTGACCCATACCAGTAACAGCTGGTGGTTCAAAAGTCATGACACTCTTGCTGGCCAGAAGTTTTGCAGTGCCCTTTGCATGCACATAGAGCCCCATATTCGTCACTATGTTATTAGTTACAGTAGGTTTTTCTGGTTGTAGGAATATCACTCGCACTTCATAGAAAGCTGATAGCCTTGCTGTTTTGCGATCCTCTGCAGCCCAAAAATTAAGCGTGTCTTCTGGGGTTACAGGTCTAAGGCAAATTTCTATTGTGTTTCCATCACCTTTCAGATCATCATCAAGAATATCCTCAAGGCCTATCGTCAGATCATCGCTAATGACGGGATAGTCATGAAAGGTTTTCATGGCAAGACCAATGAGTTGTTGCTGTGTTATGGCATCAAACTGATCATTGGCACCAAAATGTGGAGTCAGAATATAGTACAGGTTTAATGCCATCGGCTGTCCAGAAATCGGTGGTTCAGTGCCAAGATAACCAGAGTGATTTTTGTAGTGTGGGTCTTCAGAAATATGGTACAAATATAAGTTAATTGTTTTTAAAGCACCATTAACAAGCTCTGGTGGCATGGTAGAAACCGTTACAGTTTCACCTAATAAGTTAGCGACGTTAACTTCAACCAGTTTTTTTAGACTGGTCGTAACTAATGATAAATCTAGCATCGCCATAATTTATCCCCGGCTCCCAAAAATAGAAAAAACACTGTTTCTTATGGGTAGGCTGCCAATTTTAGACAAACTTTCTGCGGTTGCAGGCTTAGATTGCTTATTACTGACTTCTTGAGTAGATCTATTTACGACTTCTTTTTCTACCACTTTCTCAATAACCTTTTCGATCACTGCTGGCTTTATTGGCGAGCTATTATTATCCGAGTCATATTCTTGCACTATCCTATTGACTGGTGCTGTAGCTCTGATTTCTTGAGGTTCAGCCTGCTCTGGGAAAGGCTGGTGATTGTCTTGATAAACTGATGGCTCTTTAAGAACTTGCTGGCTAACCGGAGTCGGCGGAGTTAGCTTTGTAACTATGTCGCTTATACTCAGCTTGTCTTCTTGATTCTTTTCTGAATAATCTGACGCCTTCTGATTGTTGCTATGGCTATCGGATTCAAAGCTATGAACAGAGTGCTTTGGTATTTCAACATAGTTAATAGTGTCGGATTTTTCGTCTTTTACAATATGATTTTCCGTAATATGCTCATGAATTATTGGCGACTGATAGATCTCTTTTCTCTCTATAAGTTTTGTTGTTTCAACTAAAGGGTGACTGGCAGTTTTTTGTTTCCTTTTCATTAAAGATGAGTTGTACGCCTCTTTCGAACGAACCTCTTGTCTAAAGTCCTTTAATTCATTGCTGGTATTATTTAACTTGGGTGCAGACTGCTCCTTCGTACTAGGTGATGTGTTGTTTTGTACGGCTGGCCTTATAGTGGCACTTTGTTTATTAGGAGCCTCGGCGAAGTGATTTCTGCTAACGTCCTCACCTTCTGACGTTAAGCCTACAGGTATATCCACTGTCCGACTAATGTCAAAATCATGTAGCCTCTGATCATTCTTAACAAGCGGTGATTGACTCTTCGCCACAGAGCTTAGTGATGGGGCATTGCTGAATGATTCAACCCCACGTGAAATTAAGCGTTGGATATAGCTACTCACGAATAAGCCCTCAGTACTTTGTTATCAGCAATAATAAATCCGGCGAACTGCCTGCGGACACTTCGTGTTAATGACAAAATTTGGTCTAAACCCCAGCCATATTTGTTGGCAATGATATGGACTTCCTTAAGTAAAAACTTCTGCTCTTCCTTCAGAGACTGCAGGCAATAACGAGTTAAGTCGAAGCGAACCAGGTTGGACTCACCGCAGTTAGGACAGTCAGCTGATATATCCTGAGACATTAGTGGGCCAGCAGTTTCAATGTGCTCCTGAAGCTGCTCATAATGACATTCTCCTTGTTGCAGAAATTGTTTTAACCAGGATTCAGCTGGGCACTCTTTTAGATTTTTAAGATCGGATACTTTCGGCAAAGTGAATACTTCCTCTCCCTTATTTGAAATATAATCACCATTTTTATTTCTGCTGTAGTTTTTCTGGTCAAGAAAGATAGTTTTTTTGAAGTCAGATAACTCGATATCAAACTCAAAGCCATCACTACAAAACTGACAGTTAACCTCACAGTTCACTCTACTTCCATAAAGCTGCTCATACAGGTGGCTGACGCACAGATCAAAATCCGATAGAGTTAGCTCATCTAGCTTCAAGCGTTCGTCATTACTTGAAATATCAGTAATGATTTGTTCGAGAAGCCAGTACATTTCATCCATTTCAGTACCGCCAAACTTCGCCAAACCCAGCTCTTCCTTGCCCGTTAGCTCTTTAAACGATACCTCTATAGCTTTCTCAGAATGCTTGTGCAGAGTTAACCCTATCATCTAAAACCCCATTAAGTTTCAGCAACTTCTTGAACTGCTTCATCTCTTTGGAACCCTTCGTTCTGTAGAACGATTGACTCAAAGGCTATACCGTTGGCATTAGCATCCAGCTCTGGAACAGCAGTGTATTCTGATACCCATGCCCTAAATACTTGCCAGCTGATTACTTTCACACCTTGCAAGTTATAAAGCTCAAGTACTATATCTTTGCGGAAATCTTTCAGTGATACACCCGCATCACCTTCCACTGAATACACCTTGTTTGCCCACTCCTCAAACTCATGATCGTGTGTTATGCCACGTTCAAGGGTAATCGCTTCAAAAGTTGAAACGCCAGGAGAATGCCTTTTAGTTGATAAGTCGCCTCCATCTCGGTTGCTTACAACTTCAGTCGTTCTTTTCAGACCACTAACCTTACTTACTCCGGCAATAGTCTTTCCGTTCCATACAAGCCTGAACTTGAAGTTCTTGTATGGATCTATTCTTTGTGTATTAACTGCAAACTGCATAAGAAACTCCTACCTTATGTTTGAATCTGGCCAGCGATCTGGGTCACGGTAAGCACCACGAACTCGGCTGGCTTTACTGGTGCAAATCCAACAACGACGTTAACGATGCCCAAATTTTTATCGGTCTCTGTAGTGGTTGTCGCATCACACAGTACGTAATAAGCATCCGATGCTTTTTTTCCGGCAAAAGCTCCTTGTCTAAACAAGGTGTTCATAAATGAACCGGCAGCTAGTCGAATTTGAGACCAGAGTGGCTCGTCGTTTGGCTCGAATACGGCAAACCTTAATCCTCTGTATAAAGACTCTTCGATATATAGCATTGTGCGACGAACAGGAATGTACTTATCATCAATGTTTCCAGAGTCGTTGAAGCCGATAAGGGTGCGAGCTCCCCAACTTAAAACACCATCAGGGAAAACCCTGAGAGCATTAACAGCTTTAGGGTTAATAACACCATTATCTGGATCGCTCATAGGATACTCGACACCACTAACACCTCTGAGAGTGGCCTCTACACCGGCTGGCGCTTTCCAAATACCTCGTGATGAATCAGTACGTGAGATAAGACCTGCCATCGCTCCTGATGGATCCTGGAAGCTTCCATTGGCTTTTTTGAGACGTGGCCAATAAACGGCACTGTTGCGAGTTTCTAATCCAACTCTTAGTGCATCGACTCCAGTTGAAGTATTGGATGAGTCAGTCCATTTGTTAGGCCCATTATCGGAGGGCGGATCGACTAATAGAAAAGCGCGTTTTTTTGCACAAAAGCTACTGGCTATATTGAATGCACTTTTACGTTGACTATCACTTTGTGTACCGTCAGTTGCTTCTGCGCGGGGTAAAACCATAAGGTTGAATAAATCCACTTCCTTTTCAATAACACTAAAAGCATCTCTGTATTCAGAGTCTGTCGGCAACACACCATCAACCCCTTCTTGATGACCACTTTGATAAGGGTCAGCGCCAATACCACCAATAACCTTGCCAAGCATATAGCTCTGAGTATTTTGCGGTGTTAGAGCACCATCAAAAATGTTACCCGCGGCTGCAATATCATCGGTAGCAGTAGTTAGCGAAGCGTTAACTCCTGCATTTTCCATGCCAAACAATGGTTTTAAGATCAACCTAAAGCCATGTACCTCCGCTTCCCATTGTTGACTTGTGTTATTTGAAATAACTGTAGCAATTGCATTCAGATTTTCTGTGAGATTAACCAAGGCACCAAAAGAGTGGTCTGGAGGACTGGATGGTATGAATTGATTTCCTACCAACATATTGCCGGTTGCATTGGAATAGGTAATACCGCCAAAGCTATGAGGACTAAAGCTGCTTGAGTCGGTTAGAGCAAATGCATTTAAATCAGCCTTATCGGTTTCAAAAAGTGAAATTAAGGGTGTAAAATCAGGCGCTGTGCCAGATATTGTGTAGGGTCGTGCTACATAGCAAGAAGCTGCTGGACGTAAGTTTGCAAAACGACTCACTTCTAGTCCACCCTGACTGCTACCTAGCATTAATGGAACTGCAATATCATTGCTTGCTGCCGGTGTTATGCTGATTCTGGCATCATCAACACTGATGTGAATCATCCTGCCTGTAGAAACGTCAGAGTTATAAGTACAATTCACTGTGTTACTCAGGCCTAACGAACTGATGCCAGCATTAAGCGCATCCGAAATATTCACCAGTAAATCATCATCAAAATCAGCTACCGGAGTTGCGGGAGGTAATGAAACAACAATGGTAACCGGGGCATTGTTATCTACTTTTAAAACAAACTGTCCAGATGAATTACCTGAAAATTTATCAGTAACCGTATCCACAAAGTCACCATCATCATCCGGCAACAAAAGTCCTGATAATGAGTGTGAAGCACTCATTGGAGTAACAGCGCCAGCTGCTAAGTCTTCAGCTTCAACTAAAGAGCTTAAATTGTTGATATTCGTAACAGCATACTTACCATCGTCTGGATCCATAGAAAGATTACTGTAGGTTTCGGTGTTCTCAATACTGATAGTTCCATTGCTATTAGTAATACGACGATAAACCTTAAGATTGAAAGTTGCTTCAGGCTGCAGCGTATTGTAGTCAACCTCAACACGGATATTGTTGCCTTCGACCCCCACCTCCTTGGCAGTAAATCTGAGAACAGCATCCCCCTCTTCGTTTTCCACATCAACAGACGCAGCTTCTGCATCTTTAGCAATTCTGGTAATCCATGCCTCAGTGCCGCCATTATCAAAGAATAATTTAATCTGTTCTTCCGTAAAGCTGGCACTACCACCCGCGCCAAAGTGTCGCTCGTAATCTCTTAGGTTAAAAATTCGGGTGGGGGTATTGAGTTGCCCTCGCCTTGTCGTGCCGACAAAAGCGGTAATAGAGGTAGCTACGCCAGCTATTGCTCTTGCGCCTGACGCTTTCTCTTGTACATAAACACCTGGATAAGTTGGATTAATCATAAAATCGTCCTTTTACATATTTTATAGACCCTGTTGAGGATTAAGCTTTTGATAAAGTATTTTGAATTTGCTCAAATGCTTCTTCTAAACTGGAAAATGACCAGCTCTGTTTGGTATTGGCTAATTCAAGATTGATAATGGTTCTTTCCGGTACCCCACTCTCTTTACTCATTTCTCGGTTAACTCGAAAAATGAATACATATTGTTTCTGGTTTGACAGAATCGAAGAATATTGTGGGAAGTCCTGCATATTCGCACTTCTTGGCTTAATCCATAAAAGAAAGCTAGCAGAACAAAATTCCGCGTACTCTCAAATAGCTATCGTTTCTGTCACGCCACCGAAAGCTATGAGGCACAGTAAAATCACAGGAGCAACGTGACCGAGTCACAGCTCAGTCACAATGCGCGTAACTAATTGATAGAAATGGTTTTTGGCAGAAAAGATAGGAGTTATAAACTAAGGTCAGTGACTAAATGGTGGAAAATTTGTTGCCTTATTTGATCTAAATTATATTTTTTTAAATCTTGGCCATCACAATTCTTGCTGGTTGAATTTAAAAAATAATCGGGCTTCTTATCTGAGACAATGCATTGATATAACTCTACAGTCTCGGGCATTGGTTCAATTTCGAGTTCTTTTTGTAACATACCTTTCAGATCAAGATACTGCTTTATAGCTTGAGCTCTCTGCCCATTCATGACGTATACCCACATTATCTCACGCTGGGCAGTTTCTCTAAATGGATCAAGCTCTAACAATCGCCGCCCGTGTTGCAGTGCACTCTCATATAAACCTGATGCCACAGCATCACGCATACAGTAAGTCAGTGCTTGAATATAATATGATGTATAAAGCTCACGTGCAGAGTGCACCCAAGGTTCATCAGAGCCTTCAAGAAATAAGCCATAACAGTTAGCGACAATATCAGTTAACTGTTCTCTATGAGTTGTATCAAGAAGAAAAGAGTCTGCTTTGGAGTTCTGCAATTCATTTACGGCACTTTCCAAAGCACGGACATCAAGATAAACATCAGAAGCAATACTTAAGCTCACTAAATCGTCATAAGTGACGATTCCAATACCCTCAAATGAGCTCAAGTATTTTTTGATACGCCATAAGGCAGTGTTTAATGCAGAGCGTGCTTGTTGGCATGGAGAATCCGGCCAGATATTGTCGTATAAATATTCTTTACGAAAAGTATGATTACAATGGCAAGCAAGCAACATAAAAAGATTTTTAGTGCTACCAGTTAGCCTGAATTGTTGACGCACTCCATTGTATCTAATGGCTAGGTTACCCATTAGCGTTAGAGAGATCCCTGAGTTATTCATCGAATTTCCTTTCGAGTTTACATCCCAAATACCGTAAAACAGTATAAATAAACATGCCCCTTACTATAAGAGGCACTTTGTATTTATTTGAACTGATTCAATGCAGATTTGACTTTCAGAATGAATAAAAGCCTGTTGACTGAAGTGCGAAGAAGCTTTTCAATGCCCATGCCCGTCATGCGAATGGTCTGACTCTTGAAGTTCTACACTGGTGTCTTCTTTGGGCTCGCCTTTTACCCCCTCATCACGATAATCGCGTGATGAAGAGTGAGTATGCACGACTTTCCACTGGCCGTTTACTTTGCGGAACAGGAATGTCTGATAGCCTGATTTATCAAATTCATATCCCGTTTTGTTGACCTTACCTTTGACTCGGGTATCGGCTACTGCCCAGGCAAAGTTATTCTCAAAATAGATTTCAATATTGGAGAATTCCAAAGAAAGATATTCCAGAGCATCTTTTTCAGGTTCTACATGATGGGTTACCAAGTCCTTAAGGCCTTCGTTCTGACCACCTGACTCTACATATCGGGCGCCTTCAAAATCAAGAAAATGCTTTCGGAACGGAGCTCCATCACCATTTTCCCAACCGTATTTAACATCAGCAATTATGTCTTTGATGTATGCTCGATCATCTGCATTGGCATGATGATCTTGGCTATTTCTTTGATGTGCATGCGTGTCATCGTGAGCATGAGTATCACTTGCTTTTGTAGTGCTTTCTTTTGTATCAACGTGGTGGTTGCTTTGCTTATCGTGGCCATTGCCATCACCATGGTCGTGATCGTGCCCTTCACCTGTGACCTCGGGTAAAGACATAACCCCTAATCCATGTCTGTAAACAAGATCGCCACCTTTATAGGCTGTGATCGACACTAAAATCAAAGCTGCAACGAAGAAAACACCTGCAAGATACTGGCCCTTTCTAGGAAACAGATAAAACAAAACCACTCCAATCAGAAAAACAGAACTTGTCGCCAACGCTCAATTACGATGATCGGTCATCGCTAAATGAGATGGTGTATCGTGAGCAACGCTATAATAAGCCTGCAGTCCTGTACCCACTGTCGCTAACACTGCGATTGAGCCGAGTATAACTAGCCAGCTCTGAGCGCTAGTTGCCGTAGATGTTGCATTACTGGGAAAAACCCAAAGCACAAGTTGAAAAATCCCGCAGATAACAAGTAATGCTACGGTAAAGTGAACAAATATTGGGTGCCAATTTGGAATGATTTCGATCATACTATTCCTCTGAGAAGATGTTTGTTTCACTAGCGGCTAGCACCTGACCATTAGTGGCTATCTTGAAATAAATAGTTGCTTCTTCCGATGTGTTTTTTGCACTCACGACGAAATAACCTGTTCCGATTTCGACTACTGAAATGTCAGCATCAGTGATTTTCTTCCAGCTTTCATTGAGCTTCCCTGGCTCAAAACCTAAATCTTTAAAAGTCATTTGCTTAACTGACTTATAGGCAATGCTCTTTGCATCCTGGCCGCTGATTTTACCGTGCGAACCGTGTGCAAATACACTGCCCGATGCAAACACAATTACCAACGCTAAAATGCTTAATATTTTTTTCATAACTGTCTCCAATTTACTGTTTTAAACCAATAACTTCAAATTCGCCTTCGACGATTAACTGTATCGCTACGTCCTGGTCTGAGTTGTTCTTCCAATACCAACCATGCGAACCCGCGAAAGGTGCTGTGAAAGAGCCTTTCATTTCGGCATTGGTTGCTATGACATAACTTTCAAAATAACCTGTAGTATCACCTTCAGGTTCCCCATGCAGATCAAAATAGAGCGGCTGACCATCGGTCATCCATTCGTATTCCATCTTTGAGAATTGTTCCATGGCGAACTTATACTCGATACCACGCCCAGCCGGAACCGTCACCTCGATAGTCTTGGTGGCTGACTCAGGTTGCGCATCATTTTCAACAGGCGTTACTTTGTTTTCTTCAGTCTTGCCGGTGGCTAAAACTGTTAGCCCAAGCTTCTGGCCTATTCCAGTTGGGTCAACGTTGTACTCTGACGGCAAAATAATGGTTACCAGAGCGATTGCCGCAATCACTAAAGCGATAATAGTCGCTTTGAGTAAACTTTTATTACTAACTGTTGGTTGCATAGTTAATCTCTTGTCTTATTGATTTATGAAGTAGCCAGTGAGCTGGAAGCCCATCAGCATAAAGCCCGCGCTCATCAATAGTGTATTGGTAGTAACGGAAAACCTTTCATAGGATGGTAGTTTCCGCCAGGCATTGATGAGCAACAAGATGATGCCTAAAGCTGCAAACTGCCCTATTTCTACGCCAATATTGAATCCGATCAGATTGCTCAACAAGCCATCTTCAGGCAATTGAAATTCTTGCAGTTTGGTCGCCAGGCCAAAGCCATGGAATAAGCCAAATATCAAAACGGCTAACTGCGTGTTGGGTTGTCGACCAAATAAGCGCTTAAAGCCACCAAGATTGTCGAAGCCTTTATAGACAACGGATAAGCCGATAATGGCATCAATCAGATAGGCATTAACGTTAATATCATTGAGCACGCCATACAGCAGCGTGATGCTATGGCCAATGGTGAACATGGTGACATATAACAGTACATCTTTGCTTTTGTATAGAAAGAAAATAACACCGACTAGGAACAACAAATGATCATACCCGGTCACCATATGCTTAGCACCAATGTATAGAAAGGGAATGAACTGCACACCGGTATTGTTTTCGAGAAAGCTTCGCGTGCTGTCATCAACGCCGTGTGCAAAGGCATTAGCAGAAACCAATGCCAGCAAAGCCACAATAATTTTTAAGCAGATATTAATCGCTTTGTTATTCACTTACTTGCTCCTTATTGGGAGTATTTTCTTTGTGTAGTAATTTATACAGTGCCGGAATTACGAACAGAGTTAGCAAGGTGGAAGAGATAATGCCACCAATCACAACGGTTGCCAATGGACGCTGTACTTCAGAACCAATGCCAGTATTTAACGCCATCGGAACAAAACCTAGAGAGGCAACCAAAGCGGTTGTTAACACAGGTCTTAAACGGGTTAATGCCCCTTGGAAAATAGCTTTATCCAGAGTGACACGATCTTTGATTAGCTCTCTGATGAAGGACACCATAACCAGCCCATTTAAAATTGCAATACCGGATAGAGCAATAAAGCCAACGGCTGCTGAAATTGAAAATGGAATGTCACGCAACATCAAAGCGGCAACGCCACCGGTTAAAGCCAGTGGTACTCCTGAGAAGATTATGAGTGCATCTTTAATTGAGCCCAGCGCTAAAATTAGCAAACCAATGATCATCAACAGCGTCAAGGGTACTACAAGACTTAATCGGTCAGATGCTGATTGAAGTTTCTGGTAAGTGCCACCGTATTCGATCCAATATCCAGCAGGGATATCAACATTACTATTGATAGCTGTTTGAATATCTTCAACGAATGAACCGAGATCTCGACCTCTGACATTAGCAGTTACAACCACCCTTCTCTTACCATTCTCACGGTTGACCTGGTTAGCGCCAATAACTTGTTTCACCGTTGCTAATTCCTGTAAAGGAACTGCCGTATCGCCATTAATTTGTATGGGTAGGCGATTAAGGTTATCCATATTGGAACGACTGGTTTCATTCAGTCGAACAACTATGTCTGAACGAATATCACCTTCGTAATACTTCCCGGCAACGGTTCCTCTCATGGCAGTAGCAAGCTGCTGCTGTAACAATGCTTTGGAGATGCCATATTGAGCCAGTTTCTTTGCATCTGGTTCAATGACTAACATTGGTAGCCCAGTAATTTGCTCAACCTGTAGATCAGCTATGCCTTCAACGGAACTTATCGCTCCTTCAATCTCATCTCCCAGCGCAGCCAGTTGCTCTAAATCATCACCAAAGACTTTAATCGCAAGCTCAGCTCTAACACCGGCTAAAAGTTCGTTGAAACGCATTTGAATCGGTTGTAAGAATTCATAGCGATTGCCGGGTATTTGATTAACTAGATCAGACAACTCCTGAACCACCTGATTTTTAGTTTTGTCGGGATCAGGCCATTCGCTGCGAGGCTTTAAAATAATAAAATTATCTGCAACGCTTGGAGGAACAGCGTCAGTAGCGACATCAGCAGTACCAATTTTAGCGAAGACCCTCTCGACTTCAGGCATTTCCTTAATTTTATCTTCAAGACTTTCTTGCAATGCAATAGCCTGACTCAAGGATGTACCAGGAATGCGCAGCGCATGCATAGCAATATCACCTTCATCAAGATTGGGTACAAACTCGCTTCCTAATCTTGTTGCCTGATAACCACTGATGGCCACTAATAAAGCGGCAACTGAAACCACAATCCATCTTGCTTTTAGCACCCAACTAAGTGCTGGCTGATAGATTTTTGCAGCGCCTTTCATTATGTAATTGTGCTTTTCCTGAACAGGCTTTTTAAACAGCAATGCAGTAGCCGCAGGAACAAACGTGATCGAGAGCAGCATAGCGCTTAACAGTGCTATGACTACAGTGATGGCCATTGGGTGGAACATTTTGCCTTCGACGCCTTCTAGCGCAAATATCGGAAGGTATACCGCAGTGATAATAAAGACACCAAACATGGCCGGACGAATGACTTCACGCGTAGCGTTAAAGACTATGTCGAGACGCTCTCTTAATGCCAGCTGACCTTGTTGATGACTATTTTGACTGAGTCGCCGCAGACAGTTCTCAACAATAATAATTGCTCCATCAACTAACAAACCAAAGTCTAAAGCACCGAGACTCATTAAATTGGCACTGACTCGTGTTTGCACCATGCCGGTAATAGTCATCAGCATTGCAAAAGGAATAACTAATGCGGTCAAGAAGGCTGCACGAATATTGCCTAACAACAGGAACAGAGTAACGATGACTAATAAGGCACCTTCTGTGAGATTTGTGGTTACCGTTTTCAGGGTTTCGTCAACCAGCTTGGTTCTGTCGTAAACGGCAGTCGCAACCACTCCTTCGGGAAGAGTATCGTTAATTTCTTTGAGTTTTTCGCCAACCGCTTGCGCAACGGTGCGGCTGTTCTCGCCAATCAACATGAAGACGGTGCTCATGACCACTTCACGCCCATTTTGTGTGGCTGCGCCAGTTCTCAAGCCATGGCCTTCGCTCACTGTAGCCACATCCGATACTCTGATGCTTGAACCGTTTTGAGTGCTTAATGGAATAGATTCAATAGCCTCCAGGTTTTCAGCTTGACCGGGAATACGTATCAGCCATTGAGCACCACTTTGCTCAATGAAACCGGCGCCCTGATTGGCATTGTTCTGTTGAATCGCTGAAATAACATCAGCCTGAGTTAATTTAAACGCAAGCAGTTTTTTCGACTCAAAAGCGACTAGAATTTCACGCTCATAACCGCCGATCGGGTTAACTTCGACTACACCCGGAACGCGCATTAACTGCGGTCGAATGATCCAGTCATGGACCGTCCGTAAATCCATTGGGGTAATGGGTTCGCCTTCTTCGTTAACCGCTCCAGGTTCGGCATCAACGGTGAACATGAAAATTTCACCCAGGCCAGTTGCTATAGGACCAAGCTCTGGCTCAAGGCCCGACGGCAATTCAGATTTAGCAGAAACAAGTCGCTCATTGACCAGTTGTCTTGCAAAATAAACATCAGTTTCGTCGTCAAATATAGCGATAACCTGCGACAGGCCATAACGTGAAACTGAGCGCGTGTTGGCTAAACCAGGCAGGCCAGCTAATGCGGTTTCTAATGGATAGGTGACACGCTGCTCAACCTCAAGAGGCGTATAACCGGGCGCTTCCGTATTGATCATAACCTGCACATTGGTGATATCAGGTACCGCATCAATCGGCAGCTTTTTAAAATTCCAAAGCCCAAGCCCCGCTAAAGCGAGAACTGCAATCAGTATTAAAAAATTTCGATGTATCGAAAATCGTAAAATTTTATCCAGCATTGCTCACTCCTAATGGTCGTGCGACGCGCCGGATTTTTCGATATCGGCTTTGATAATAAAACTGTTTTCAGTAACGTATTCGGTGCCAGGTTCAAGTCCTCCCAGAACTTCAACCCACTCGCTATCTTGTTCACCAAGCTCAAGCATTCTCACTTCGTACTGCTCGCCTACTTTGGCATAGACGACCGTAAAATCTCTGAATGCCTGTAATCCAGTTCTTTTTACAGCCAAGGGAACTTCCAGAGTATTCACTTCAACTTTAGCAGTGACAAACTGTCCTTCACTAAGCCCGAGTTCGATGTTTTCGACTTTAACGCGGTAAAGCTTCGCCTGGTCAGAGCGAGTCTGAGGCAGGCTGCTATCAATGGTTGAGCGAACTGGAGTATCAAACCCGCTAATCATCAATTCAACAGGTGCATTAAGTTTCACCTTTGCCCTGTCTGTTGGGTAAATAGCTAACTCTGCAACCAGCTTATCGGTTGCTGTAACCTCCAGTAAAACTTGAGCGTTGGCCTGCTCTCCTTCATTGGAGAATAAATCAGTTACTACACCAGTAATCGGTGAACGGATAGAATAAGGTTTTAGACTCTCATTACTTTCAACGGTCATTAAAACCTCACCCTTTTTTACTGATGAACCCAGGTCAACATGAACCTTACGAATTTCACCTGCAAAACGCGCTTTAATTTGGCGCTGTGCTCCGGGTGGCCATTTCAGTTCACCATAAACCTCGATAGTCTGGTGCAAGGTAGCTGGACCGGCAATGCCAGTTTCAATGCCCATTGCTTGCGCGACCTTATCGGCGATTTCAGTTCTACCCTCAAAGTTATCGTACTCCCAGCTATAGGACGTCCCTTGATGATTGGCCGTAACCGTTACCAAAAATGAGTGTGGTTCATAGATCACCATATCGCCTCTGAGGTAATCATTTTCTGGCTGAAAGTTGATATCATCAACGACTCCCCCCAGACGTGTCAGCTTAACGTTCAAATCAACCTGCTCTGGGGCAACGGAGTCGCCATCTTTAGTTACCCATACACGAAACTCTGGTGGCACACCTGTTTCAAAGATTGACAGTTCAATCGCAAAACCATCCTGGCGTAGCATGCGTCCATTGTGTGGACCTTTCTCTACGACTTCTTCTTCCTCTTCTGAAGAACCAGAAAATGCAGCGACTTCAGACGTAAAACCAACTGAAACCAACATTAACAAACTGATTAAAATCGCTTTGATAGTAAACTTATGCATAATTAGTTCTCTAAAGTTTCTAATGAAGTACCGGTCAGTCGCTGTAGCTCAATATTTTGCAGATGCAGCGTTTTATAGGTACTGATTAAATTTAAATGTGCGGCCAGGTAGTCTTGATGGATGTTGAACCATTGAAGGTAACTTGTTCGGCCTATTTCATAGGCTTTATTAACTTCTTCTTTGGCTTCTTTTAAAAGCGGAATAATGGTTTCCTGATTAACATCGATTACATGTTTGCTGTGCTCAATTTCCTGCAACAAGACATACAGTTGGGTGTTGAGTTCTCGCTTAAGAACTTCTGCTTCGACTTGATAAATAGATTGCTCTGCACGTAAAGATTGAATTTTGCCAGCATTGCTACTACTGCTGCCAAGTGGCACGGAAAAACCTGCAACGATACCGACATCACTGGTTCTTTCATAACGCCTCACGCCAGTAGATATTTCCCACTTGGGTTCTGCTTCAATTCGAGCCAATTCGATTTGAGATTCAAGAACACGGCTTTTATTGGCAAAGGATGATAATCTTGGGTGCTGCTTCAGTTTTACCAATGACTCATCAAAAGAGTTTACGTGTGGAATTGAAAAAAGGTTGCCTTTCGGAGTCAGCAACCTGCTTTGCTCGCCGACCTGGTTCAAGAAACGTCGCTGGCTGGCTTTCAGCTCATGCTCTAAATCCTCAATCATCAATTCTGCACGCGCCACATTGGCTTTCATCTGAATAGTGTCAATTGTTGAGCCTTTACCTTTTTGGTTTCGGCTCACAATGGATTGATAAGCTTCCTCTGTTTGTTTGAGATTCAATCGAGCTAACTTGATTTGTTCCTGCAAAGCTACATGCTCGATAAATATCTTAGCTGTGTTAGCCGATAAATCTAAGGCTTGAATATCTCTTTCAAAATTTACTTGTGATGCAGCTTGCTTTGATGCTTTAACCCGCCCATCAATCAAATCACCATCTAATATCCAGGTAATTCCAATCGTTGTTTGGGCTATATCAAACCCACTGTAATCACCTGAACCAAAAGCATCTTCTATAGTGACGTCAAGTTTTGGCTTTTGACCCACACTCGCCTGTTTTACCAGACCATCAAAGCGTTGCTTTTGGTATTGGTATCGAGACATCTCGGGATGGTTTTGCAAAGTCATTTGAATAGCTTCGTCTAAAGTAACTGGGTAGGTGCTATCAGTAGTTTCTGCTACTGCACTGATACTAAAGAGCATTAAACAAGCTAATAGATATCGCGAACACCAAAAATGTGTTCGTTGATAAAACCGACTGGTAATCGGTTTACAAGACCTGTTTGATGAGGAATTAAACGTCATAAAGGAACCTGATTAGTGTGTAAATAAAGATTCGATAAGATGATGCGAAACGTCAATAACTGACAGCGTTGAGAACAACAATAACGCCAAACTGATTAGGCTGATTATTATAGGGAAACTCTTTTTATGGCCGGGTGTAATTAACTCATTAACACGCAGAGCTATGTGCTCTGAACCGAAATAGCAGTAGCTAAAATCAGTTTTGTATGAGTTTTGAAGCTTGGCAACCTTTACCAAAGTTGCCGCGACATCGAATCCTGTATGCGACTTCAGCACTTTCTGATCAGCAATTTGCTCAAGTGCTAAAGCGTAACTCATCTTGATTGGCTTTTTGGTAAAGCCTGGATAGAAAATACAAAGTAAATTGAACAGGCATTTAGATAACGCATCATTGGAAGTTAAATGCGCCTGCTCATGCTGTAATACGATATTTAACTCTTCTTCAGTCAACTGCCGTTTTAAACCATTTGTAAGATAGCATCTTGGTTTAATGATCCCAGCAACAAAAGCAGCAGGTTTAGCGCTATCCAGCAAATAGTAATTGGAGACTTCTGGACTTGAGTTACTATTACTTGTGCTGCTAATAACTCTGCTCAATAAATTAAGACTTTTTATGTCAGAGCTGTGAATCACCCAGCGTCTAATGACTTTAGACAATTGCCAGACAATGTAAGCAATGAAGCCCAATAATAAGAATCCATGCCAGCTATCAAAGTGGAAAACGTAAGCATGGTGCCAATGAGCTACTTCATCGAGTAGTTCAAAAGGGCCTGTGATAGAGAGGTAGAAAAATAGTGTAATGACTGTACTTAGCACATAAGGGCATGCAACCCACACCAATAGTAAGCTCTTTCTAGATTTTGGGCTGAAGTCCGCTAGCTTTTCAGAAATAAAAAGCCAAAATATCGATTGTAGTGCATGGAGAATAAACAACCCCAGCAACCCGATACTGACTAAATTTAGAATTAAAGCCCAATCACCAACTACCATATTGCTTATTAACCCCTTGCTTTTCTTTGTTGCTTGATGAGATTTTCAAGCTCTTCAAGTTGGGAGTCATCAAGATCTGAGGAAATTGAAGAGAAAGCTGCAATTAGACTGTTTTCACCTTCAGAAATGAAATCGCTGGTGACATTATCAATCAGCTTGGCAATTAGATGTTCACGATCGAGTTTAGCCTGATAATAATAAGCCAGCCCTTTTTTATGGCGCGACAACACGCCTTTCTTAAAGAGACGATCGAGGGTGCTTTGGATAGTATTCAGTGTTCCCCCACCACGCTGAGTAGCCAGCACAGAGTGAACCTGCTTTACATCCGAGTCTGGGTGAGCCCATAAATATTGCAGCACTTGTTTTTCGAGTTCGCCTAAAACCATTGAAATATCAGTTCAGTTTGATGTGCTGGCATCTTCGCACAGGCTAAAACCGACTGTCAATCGGTTTTAATCGTCAATTTAGTAATTATCCCAGAAGGGGATTTGTCCATAATAGTTTGACAGGAACTCGATAAAACTTTGTACCTTGCCTGATAGGTATTTTCGGTGAGGATATACCGCGTATAACCCCAATGATTCTTGCTGATACTTTTCGAGTACAGGTTTAAGTTGTCCTTGCGCAATATAAGGTCCCACGATAAATGTTGGTTGTAAAATAATACCAGCCCCAGCGACAGCCGCCTTTGTTAGTACTTCACCATTATTCGCAGTAATACTTCCTTTTTGTCTATTAAGTACGAATCTTTTATTCTGTGTAGAAACCAGAGCTGGCATGTCATCGTTGCGATAACTATAGTGAAGATACCTATGCCCTTGCAGGTCCTCTAAAGTCACAGGTTCTCCATGTTTTATTAGGTAATCTGGTGAGGCGCACATCACTAAATTTATTGGCATTATCTTTTTGGCAATTAGAGATGAACTTTCCAGGTTTCCGATACGTATGGCCAGATCGAAGCCTTCCTCTACGATATCAACCTTTCGGTCATTTAGCTGTAATTCAATGGTAACTGTTGGATAATGTTGCTGATATTCAGCCAAAAGTTCTCCCAAATGCAAAGTAGAAAATGACATTGGCGCGCTGATTCTCAGTCGACCCTTGGGCTCATCGCCCTCCTCTTTTATAGAACCCTCAAGAGCTGCAATATCCGATAGAATTTGCTGCGCTCTTTCAAGGTATGCCAGTCCAGCTTCGGTTACAGTCACGCTTCGCGTGGTTCTGTGTAATAGACGAACCTTTAATTCAGATTCCAGTTGCGATACATATTTACTAACGAGCTGGGTTGAAGCTCCCAATTTTTCGGCCGCGGATGTGAAAGAGCCCTGTTGTGCTACTGCTATAAAGGCCTGCATCAAATTGAGTTTGTCCATACATCCTCAAGTTTATAAACATATTGTTGATAATAACTCAACAAATATAGCATTTATTGTCCGTATGTATAAGAGTAATATGGATTGGTCAACTTAATGAGGTCTTTTGGAGAGTAGTTATGAAAAACACATTGTTAAAGCATTTCTTTGTACAGAATCAAAGCTGGGCACCACTCGTCATCCGGGTACCACTTGGTATTATCCTTATGGCACATGGAGCACAAAAACTGTTTGGATGGTTTGGTGGTTATGGCCTGGAAGGTACCGGCCAGTGGCTGGCTAGTGTTGGTTTTGAACCAGGCTATGTCATGGCTCTTTTAGCGGGTAGCGCTGAATTTTTTGGCGGGTTAGCATTAATACTCGGCCTATTAACACGCCCTGCAGCGATTGTTACTGCATTCACTATGCTGATGGCAATGACTGTGCATATTGGTAATGGACTATTTGTTAGCAACAATGGTTATGAATTCGCCTTAATCCTTTTAGCAGCATCTGTTTCACTAGCAATATCCGGCGCGGGTAAACTTTCAGTCGACTCTGTTGTTAAACGTTAAAGCTCAGTATAAAACTCCTACTCATAACAATGAGTAGGAGCTATTTTAATTAATATTACTGTCGTTGTTTTGGAGCCAACACTTCCTCTATAACCTGGCCTTCTTGACGATAAATTACGCCCTCTTTCATGACGAAATCTACGTCAGATATTAGGTTCATATAACGCAGCACATCACCTTCTACAGCAATAATGTCAGCTTGTTTACCTGGTGTAATACTGCCTAATCGATCTTGAACCCCCATCATCACGGCAGGCCAATAAGTTGCTGAACGAATAACATCCATGGCTGGAATATTCATTTCTTTATTTAAAACCACCATTTCATTCCAGGTGCTTTGGCAATGAAATTTTGTCGGAATACCGCTATCGGTTCCCACTAAAAACACAACGCCGGCTTCTCTGAGCTGCGCAATTTTTCGTTTCAATGTTGGCTGGCGCAGTGGAGTTAGCTGCATGTAATCGAGCTTGCCCGGATCAGTTAGTGAAGCTTTAATATCTTTGATGGTGTCCGGTTTTAAACCTCGGTGCCAGCAGGTGTTATCTAATCGCTCTGGATTTTTTATCAACTCAGGATATTGATAGAGACCTTCGACAGTTGGTGTCCAGAATAATGGGCCGCCTGCTACTCTACCCGTTGCTGTACGTTCTTTCAGAAGCTTCATGACGTCTTCTGGATATTCTGGTGCGGTCGTCAGCCCTGTATGTTCAAAGTTATCGACGCCGATTTTAAGGCCGACTCGAATCTCGTCAGGTCGATGGGAATGACCGATGACTTTTAAGTTATTTTCATGCGCTGTATCAACAATTGCCTGAGCAACCTCCAGCTCCATTTGATCCTGATCGACCAGCTTGATCATATCCACGCCAGCTTTAGCCAGCTGGCGCACTTTTTGTTTAGCTTCTCTAACGGTTTTGACCCCCCAGCGGTAATGGTCAGAGCCAGGATAAGGTTCATACTGTAAAAATGGGCCTGAAACAAATAAATTAGGACCTGCAATATCTCCCTGCTCTATTTGTTGCTTAATTTCGATAGAGTCCTCAAGGTTTGCACCCAGGTCTCGCGCGCTGGTCACTCCCGCAAGCAGTAGCTGAACCGCACTGGCAGGCATAATCTCATCAACTTGTCGCTTGCGATAAGTGGGTTGCCAATGGCTATAATCTGCGTGTCCATTTAACATCAGGTGCGCGTGACTTTCCCAAAGTCCTGGCAATACATCCATACCTTCAGTTGAGACCACTGTATAACCTTCAGGCACCTCAAGCTGCCCTACCTGGCCAACGGCTTGAATGGTTCCATTTTCAACCAGAATAATGCTGTTAGCTAATGGCGGGCCTCCATAGCCATCAATTAAGCGACCACCCTTTAAGGCATACTTTTCAGCAGTTGCATCGAAAGATAAAAGAGCCCCCAGAAGCACGAAGACGGACAGCAATCGAGAACGTATCATTATTACCCCCACGTGATTTATTTGACGATTTACCTTATCCCTATTAATTCATTGAAGCAAGCGAAGTGGGTTCAACTGTCATTAGGACAGTATCAGAGTTGCTAAAATGTAATAGCGCATAAATTTACCAATAGTAACTAAGATTAAGAACCACAATAATCGTATACGTAAAATACCGGCCATTACTGTCAGCGGATCGCCAATCACAGGAACCCAGGCGAAGAGTAACGCAACGATGCCATACTTTTTAAACCGCTCTTCAGCACGTACGAATTCACTTTCAGTCATGCGTAACCACTTCTGGATAACCGTTTTGCTGGCCCAATAACCCAGTCCATAATTGGTTAATGAACCAAGAACATTACCAACAGTGGCAACAATAACCAGAAGCTCGGGTGAGAAGCCATTAAGTAACAATGCAGTAAGAACCAGCTCAGAACTGAGCGGCAAAATGGTGGCGGCAAGAAATGCTGCTATAAAAAGGCCTATATAGCCTAGTTCAGCGAAGTATTCCATGCAAGCAATTAAATATTATTGAATTGTCGGAGTTGAAACGCTTATCTCTTTAAATCCCAGCTCTTTGGATATATCAAGAACATGAATAACACTTGCTGCGCTGACGTTAGCTTCAGCTAAGAGATAGATCTCGATTGATTCTGGGTTCGGAATATCCAGAAGGAAAGCTTCAATATCATCAATTTTTTGTCCCTTCACAAAGTAACTATCTCCCGCTAATTCTATAGCTAATCCACTCTTTTCGTATGTTTTAGGACATCCAAGTAAGAAAAATATCCCGATAACTATAAATAGTAATTTCTTCATCAAACGGTCTTGTCTAATTTGCACTCAGGTAGCTAACACTAAACAATTCTTCTTCATCGAGCCAGCTTTTTTGTAGCGTGAAGCCTGATTTTTTGGCAAGCTCGGCGATACCGTCAAGAGTGTACTTATAGGAATGTTCGGTGTGTACCAGCTCACCCCTTTCAAAGGTGATGGTATTACCGAGGATTTTATAGGATTGCTTTGCTTTGCTTCGCAGATACATTTCGATGCGCTGCTGTTGAGAGTTATAAAGAGCATGATGCTCAAACTGATTGGTGTCGATATCAGCTTCAAGAATCTGATTGATATGGTTCAGGGTGTTGAGGTTGAACTCAGCGGTAATACCTTTTTCATCATTATAAGCGGCATGCAGTATTTCATTATCTTTGTGTAAATCGACGCCGAGCAATATGCCACCATTATTGCCGACCAGCTGATGCATTTGTTTTAGAAAAGCTATTGCGTCCTCAGGCTCAAAGTTACCAATGGTTGAGCCGGGATAAAATACATGCTTGGCAAAATGCTGATAGATTTCAGGCAATACAATCGGGTCTGAGAAGTCACTGACGATTGGGTGAACCTCTAACCAAGGGTAACGCTCTGATAAACGTTCAGCTGACTTGTGCAAAAACTCTTCGGATACATCTTGAGGGACGTAAACATTTGGATGAATATCCGTCAATAAGTATTCAATCTTTGTGCAGTTTCCGGCGCCTGGTTCAATGATGATTGAATCTGAGCTAATAAGTTTTGCAATCTCTTTCGACTGACTCTCTAAAATCCCTAGCTCTGTTCGCGTAGGATAGTATTCATCAAGCTGGGTTATCTTTTCAAATAGTTTCGAACCACGATGGTTATAGAAGTATTTTGGGTTAATAAACTTTTGTTCAGCGCTTAGGCCGTCAAGAATATCTTGTTGTTCTTTATTTATGGACGGTTCTTTTATGTTCATTGTTCTGACCTAATTTGAAATGATTATCTAGATGTCTCGAGCTAGCCGAATGCCGCTAAACTGCCAACGTGAGTCAGGGTAGAAAAAATTGCGGTAAGTCTTACGGATATGATTCTGACTGGTCACACATGAGCCACCCCTCAAAACGTACTGGTTACACATGAACTTACCATTGTATTCGCCAACCGCTCCTGCGGCTGCCTTAAAACCTGGATAAGGCGCATAAGCGCTGGAGGTCCATTCCCAGACATCACCATAGAGCTGTTGCAGACCATTGTTACTCGTTGCTGCAACCGGGTGCAGCACATCATTGTCGACGAGGTTAAACGAGTTGGAATCTAGTTGAGGTTCTCCAGCAATCGATTCCCACTCTTGCTCAGTCAGTAAACGCGCATCACTCCAGCGTGCAAAAGCATCTGCTTCATAATAGCTAACATGAGCTACCGGCTCGTTAAGATTGAGCGGCTTTACTCCGTTCAAAGTATAAACAAACCAATCATCATTTTTTTTAAACCAATAGAGTGGCGCTTGCCATTGATGTTCTCTGACTGCATCCCAACCATCGCTGAGCCAGTATTGTGGCTTCTGATAGCCACCCTCTTCTATAAACGCAAGGTATTCGCCATTGGTTGTTAGACGATTAGCTACTGAAAACTGATGCCGATAAAATTTGTGGCTGGGGGTTTCGTTGTCATAAGCAAAATCATTTTGAGTGACAGGAAGATCAGGGATGTCCGTTCCGATCATTACCAGTTTCTCATCGAATCGAATCCATTCAATTGGTAAGACTTGTTCATTTTGATCAACCAGTTGCTTGGTACTACGATATGCGGGCAAAACTGGATTTTGAAATAGGTTATATTTCAGGTCGGTTAACAGTAGTTCCTGATGTTGCTGCTCATGATTAATGCCTAGCCTGATTAGACTCAACGCATCACTCAATCGACTATTCTGGTGCTGTACTAAAGAGCTGACAAGTTCCTTAATCTGCTCAGTAACCCATTGCCGATACTCATAGACTTCTTTGACCGAAGGTCGTGATAAAAGACCGCGCTGAGGGCGTGGAAACTGTTCGCCAATGGCGTTGTAATAGGAGTTGAATAGATATTCGTAGCGTGGATTAAATGGAGCAAAGCTTGAACTAAATTTCTTGATAATAAAAGTTTCGAAAAACCAACTGGTGTGGGCAAGGTGCCATTTTACAGGGCTGGTTTCAGCAATGGCTTGCAGGTTGTAATCTTCAGCTGTTAATGGCTCACACAGCTGCTCGGTAAACAATCGAGCGGCAATAAAGTCAGAGAGAACTTGCTCAACAAGCTCTGTTGACGACTCTTCTTTAACCTGATCAAGCATTAATAGTAACCTTTCCTGAAATCCATACAAGGTCGCTCTCGCACTCTACTTCAATTACAGCGCCTTTGGCTGAAAGCTGTCTAGCCTTAAATTTACTTCGATTTAACTTACTTTTCCAATAACTGGCTAACACTCGGTTTGCTGAACCGGTAGCCTTATCTTCGTTGACGCCATGCTGTGGCGCGAAATAGCGCAGGTCATAATCGAAACCTTTGGCTTGTGATTGAGTCGTTGCTATCAAAGCTCGCTCCGTTGCAAACGTCAGCTTGTCGAAATCGATTGCAAGCTCCGTTAAATCAAAATCCTGTGGCCATTCAAAGATCCAATAGCCATTGCTTGGCCCTACTTTAGATGCACAAACAGGCTTAATGTTACAGCAATCCTCAGCCCACGCTGGAATGTCGGCTGGTTCAGAATCAATAGTGTCAAAGCCGATCCAAAGTTGCTCTCCATCATCTATTTTAGTTTTGATATGTGAAGATTGAGTGATAAATTCGATGGGCTTCTCAACATCGACCTTGTCATTAACAACTTGTGCAGCCGCCAACAAACCATGGCCACACAGCTGAATTTCAGTTTCTGGATTATAAAAGCGGATATGAAACTTGGATCTATCATCGGATGGCCACACAAAACAGGTAGCCGGAATGTCTTTGCGCTTGGCAATGGATTGCATATCTTCGCTGGTCAATGCCTCATCTTCTAAAAATACCAGAGCTTCAGTACCTGCAAACAATTTGCCGTGAAAGTCACCACTGAAAACCGATACATAATAAACCTTTTTGCCATCTAACTCCTGCATAAACTCCCTCAGTTATCAATATAACTCCTAGCCTACTGGATTATAGATATTATTCAAGGCTATGATTTTACTGGTTTTTCTTTCTATGAACCCGTAGAAAAATTAGCTCGCCAATAATAATTAAACTGAGACCAATTAAGCTGGCCCAAATCACAAATGGATCCATTTGCCATTTAATCCACAAAAAGGCACTCAAAATAATAACGTCTAATGTGATTGCGAAAGAAACGATATAGGGATTAGCCTTAACTTCATTTTTAAGCTTGGTCAGAATCCCCCAATGAATAGCAATGTCCATGATGATATAGAAAATCACACCCATCGAAGCAATGCGGCTTAGATCAAAAAATAGCGTCAATAATATGGCAATGCCAACGGTGTAAACCACATTATGTTTTTGAATACTGCCGGGCATACCTAAGTGGCTGTGAGGCACCAGTTTCATATTGGTAAGCATGGTCAGCATTCGGGAGACTGCAAAGATACTGGCAATGACTCCGGACACCGTTGCCACTATCGCGAATAATACGGTAATCGTCAGGCCCCATTCCCCAAACGCAGGTTTAGCAGCTTCTGCTAACGAGTAGTCACGGGCTGCCACAATTTCGGGGACAGTCAGGTTGCTACTGACTGAGATTGCTACCAACAGATAAACCAGAGTGCAGATACCAATCGCAATCGCGATAGCTCTAGGGATGTTACGCTTAGGATCGGCTATTTCATCGCCGCTATTGGTAATGGTTGTGAAGCCTTTGTATGCCAATACACTTAAAGCAACCGCAGAAATAAAGCCCCAGATAGGATTGAGAGCGAGATCTTCTGTCAGCTTAGAATGATTTGTCGTTTCAAATAAACTGTTAAAATCAAAGCCAGCAGCCCATAGCCCACCAAGTGCTAAAAGGAATAAACCAATCGCTTTAATGAAAGCCATCACAACCGATAGGCCTTCAATGTATTTATTACCGATAATATTAACGAAAAATGCAAACACTAATAATAGTGCGCCGAGTATTGGAATTCCCCATTGACCAAGCTGCTCAATTTCAAACAGCTGCAGAGTGTAGGTACCAAAAGTTCTGGCAACCAGACTTTGATTGATAATCATGGAAAAGAACATCAGCAATGCAAAGATTGCTGTGGTAGCACCTTTGCCATATGCCTTTTGTAGAAACATGGCGATACCGCCAGATGAGGGGTAGTTCTGAGAAAGTTTAATATAAGAGTAAGCGCAAATGCTGGTGACTATCATGCCGACAAGAAACGCCAGTGGAAATAGTGCGTTAGCCAGCTCGGCAATTTGCCCAGTTAACGCAAAGATACCGGCGCCAATCATGACCCCGGTACCCATCGAAACAGCACCCAGTAAGCTTAGAGACTTTTTTGAATCACTCATGCAGGCTCCTTCAGCAACTTTAGTTAAAGCCTACGTGAATGAAATTAATTATCAACCTTTAGGTTTTTCTTCCATTAAACCAACCAGGTTGTCATCAGGATCACGAAGAAAGCCAGTCCACAGATCATGGTCAGGCAAATTAGCCGCAAGTTGTGGCTCACGTTCGACTTTTGCACCCTTCTTCACAAAGTTTTTGTAAGCCACCTCGATATCTTTGGTGTTGAAGTAAAGAATTGAATTGGCACCAACCGCCCCTGCCCCCTGAGGAGTGCTCAGCATGATTCGAACGCCATCAGCATTTAGAAATGCCAAATTTGGGCCTGCGCTGAAGAGAAACTCCAAACCCAAAATATCACGATAAAAAAATAAAGCTTTCTCAGCATCGCTAACAGTAATAGCGATTTGTTTAATGGTGGAAAGTCTTGAGTTCATCTTAGAGTTCCTCATTAATGGTTGTTTAAAATATTTGGAGCAAGTTAACTTACTCCACTCCACAGTCGGTACCACCCCATTTGGCTTCTTTAATACAACTATACTGAGTTTTAGATATAGTTATTGGAGGCAGTTGACAGCCAAAGGCATCCTTATTTAGCGAAAGCACAATATCGTTATCTTCGGCAACTGAGGCATCTACAATAATTGAGCAAAAGTGCTCACCCTCATTTGTACTAAGAACTTGAAACCCAATTCCTGGCTTTACTTCTACATCGCTTAGTACATTGTCAGCATAAGACATGCTGATGACTTCATCCTTATATTCAGTACACAATGTTTTAACATGGGGGTATTTTAAAAAAATTTGTAAGGTTGGAGATTTTTTTGCATCTTCATTTTCACTAAAGGCTACAGGTATCAATAGAGGTGCTACTGCTGATCCAGACTTTACTTGGTTTGCGCCAAGATATAGTTCTTGATTATTACACCGTGCGACTTTCAAATCACCATTTTGAGGATCTGCTCTGCTACGCTCTTCTTTTAACGTTTGCCAAGTGTTTCCGCCCTCCAGTTCCCACTTGTTTCCCCAAACATACGTTGCGCAACTTGAAATTAAGAACAAAGCAGCGAGAATTGTTATCGCTATCTTCATATACAGTTCCTATAGTTTAAATACAGATAAACGATTGCTGGTGCCTTTGGCACCTGCCTGGGTAGCCCCAGCAACTACATAAATACTATCATTGAAGGTAACTGCGCCCAAACCATGACGAGGCACGGGCATTTCGCCAATTTGTTGCCATTTATCTTCTTTAGGCGAGTACTGCCAGACTTTTTTGTAGACTCCGCCGCCGTTGGTGAAATACTCGCCGCCGAAGACGTAGATATGCTCGCCCATCACTGCCGCTGCTAATCCGCCCTGCGCTTGCGGTAATGGTGCAAGGCTGTGCCATTTGTCTTCTTTGTAATCATAAACCTCGTGGGTATCAAGGTTACCGCCTTCGACGGTACGACCGCCAATGACATGCCAAAGGTCATTCAAATAACCGCCAGCGGCGCTGTTTCGCGCTGTTGGGATAGGATGTGCGCAGTCCCAGGTCATTGTTGAAGGATCGAGGACTTTATGGCTACTGGCATCAACATGATCATTCCAGTTGCCGTTGCTCATGCCTTTAGGACGTCTGCCGCTGGCGAGATGGATTCGCCCATTAATAGAAGCCGCTACTGTTTCGCACAAAGGATAGCTCATGTGGTTGGGATATTTACGCCAGCGTTTATTTTCTTCATCCAGAACCAATAGATCGCGACTACCAAACCAGCTACCGTTTTCAGCGACTGTAAAACCGCTGAATGCAAACAGCTTACCATCATGAGAAACCATGATAAGGATGATGTCTTGGTTCAGGTAAAGCAATAGATTCTTGCCAGGAATCAGAAGCAGGATCGTAAGCCACTACATCATCGTACACATCAAGCTTGTTACCCTTTACCGTCAAACCGCCTGCAAGTAAATCTTGCCATTATGTACCGCCGGATAAATCTCCTGCACATTAAAAGGAAGCGATGCCTTAGTTTCCCACTTCGCCATACCCGGTAAAGCAATAGCCGAAGCAGACAGCAAAGAACCTTTTAAAAAAGTACGACGTGTGAACATGCAGGTTTCTCCTAACTCATTCGTAGAGTGCTATAAACGTAGGGTACCCAAGGGGGCAGACCCTGCGTCGTGACGCACCGCTTTAACTCTTCTTACGAGAATCATAAGCAAGCCATGCGTAAATAACCAGTAGAAAAGGAGCTGCCATCATTGAGAAGTAAGCCATACCCAATACCACAAAATATGCCATGTCGTTGGGCGAACGCTCCTCTGGTTTTATACCCGCCATAATATTAAAAACCACGTGCTCAAGGTTAAGAATTGACAATACGACAACAATCAGCGTTAAAGGAAGTAATGTACCAACCACAATTTTCATTGCAGAAAGACGAGCTAAACTTTTCAGAAACCATACCAATAAAGCCACCCGCCACATTGCAACTATTGCTAGAAACCAGGCGTTGGTAGTTTGAGCCGCATCAAGACTCATGAAGCGTTCGACTGGAATAGCGTAAAGGACGGCTGGAGGAGAAGCTAGGGTAATAAAAATCAGTACATTCTTATAAGACCACCGGGCAGGTTTTAAAGGAATAAGTAATAGCCAAATAATTAACGCAAGTATAAAAACATAACCAACGGAGCCCAACCCTAAATATTGCAACAAGTCTGCTCTAGGACTATCCCAATAACGCCCTATGCCAGCAAGCCAGGAAAAAATAAGACCAAAGACCAGGTACCCACTCCACTCCGTGGAGATTGAGGCGGACGGTTGACGAAAGGTCAGAATACGATAAGTGTCAGTTACAATTTGTTTGAGTTTGGCCATTCTTTTCTTCTTTACTTAAACTTGCGAAGACTAGAGCGGTGCGTCACGACGCACCCTACATTTGCTCAATACTAGACAGCTTACTATGAATTGCAATAAAAAAATGCCTGTGAGCTTTTCAGCAAACAGGCTAAGTCGAGTCAGGGGGTTTTAAGGATACTCTACGTTTGAAATATTTAAGAGCTTTCGGTGCGTCACGACGCACCCTACCGTAACCAATAACTACCTCGCTAAGTAACCACCATCGATGTTGATGGCTTGGCCGGTGACGAAGCTGGATTTGTCGGAGCAAAGCCACATGACGCTGTCGGCAATTTCTTCGGGGCGGCCGGCGCGTTCCATGGGTTGCAGTTTAGCAAACTCTGCTTGAATGGCTGGATCGTGATTGGTGATGCGTTCGACCATTTCGGTCATGATAACCGCTGGGCAGATGGCGTTGACGCGGATATTGCGCGTTGCGTATTCGAGGGCTGCGGTTTTGGTCAACTGGATGACGCCGCCTTTTGAGGCGCAATATGCGGGAAGATTCATGAAACCAACTTCGCCAGCAATCGATGAGATATTGACGATGACACCACTGCCCTGCTCGCGCATGATCTCAAGCTCGTGTTTCATGCCATAAAAGACGCCATAAAGATTCACTTTGATAGTACGGTCAAAGTTTTCAAAGGTGCAGTCAGCAGTTTCGTTTTGTTCACCTTCGATACCGGCATTGTTGACCGCGTAATCAAGTCGTCCGTAACGGTCTTTAATGGTCTCAAAAAGATGCTTAACCGACTCAAGCTCAGACACATCGGTTTTAACGAATAATGCATCGCCACCTTTTTGACGAATACCATCTGCGAGTTTTTCACCTCTATCGAGATCAAGATCACTGATGACCACCGCGTCACCGCGCTCTGCGAATGATTCTACGATTGCTTTACCGATCCCTGCGCTGCCGCCTGTTACGAGCGCTACTTTTGATGATGCCTTCATAGTCCTTTTCTCCTGATATTGCTTTGGTTAACAATAACACCACTCAACATCTCAACATTGACATATATCATCTATTGAGCCGATTTTACGATATAGTAAAAGGTATACTAATCCGATAGGATCAATTCATTGCAAATGCTTAAGGAGAGAAGAATATGAGTAATCTTGCTAAGAACGAATTAGAGACTCAATGCCAGGAAAAACCCTGCTCAGCCATTGAGCGCGTTATTAAGCCTCGTGATAAAGATTTAGGTGGGTTTAAGGTGCGCCGCTCCATTCCGACTCGTGAGCAGAAGCAGATTGGTCCCTGGGTTTTCTTTGACCATATGGGCCCTGCTTTTTTTCAGCCCGGGCAAGGCGTTAATGTTCGCCCCCATCCGCATATCAATCTTGCTACAGTTACTTACCTATTTGCCGGGGAAATTTTACATCGTGATTCATTAGGCAGTGAACAGGCAATTCGTCCTGGGGATATTAATTTAATGGTGGCGGGTAAAGGCATTGTGCACTCCGAGCGGGAGCGCAGAGAAGTCACTGATTCGATGCATCAATTGCACGGCTTACAATTATGGTTAGCATTACCTGAAAAAGATGAAGAAATTGATCCCGCTTTTTATCACTACCCCACTACTGATATTCCTGACACAGAAGTTAATGGTGTGACAGTAAAAGTCATGATGGGAAGTGCTTTTGGTAAAACCTCGCCAGTGAAGACTTTTGCTAAAACCATTTATATTGAAGCAAATATGGATCATGAGCAAAGCCTCAAATTACCAGAAGCTGATGAGCGCGGCTTGTATGTGGTTGAAGGCGAAGTTGAAATCGATGGTGTCACGGTTGAGGAACATTCAATGGCCATCTTGAGTGGCAAGCCTGACTTAATAGTAAAAGCTTTAAAATCCAGTCGCGTGGCTTTGATTGGTGGCGAGCATCTGGGCAAACGTTATATTGAATGGAACTTTGTATCGAGCCGCAAAGAGCGCATAGAACAAGCTAAGCAAGACTGGAAAAATGGCAACTATCCTAAAGTGCCCGGCGATGAGTTAGAGTTTATCCCGCTACCGGAGTAAAACTAATTAAGTGAAAGCTTTAAAAAGGAGTCTTAAATGATTGATATTAATTGGGCTTTAGTAGGCATGCACAGTATTACCCTAGCTGCTGCGTATATCCTTGCCTTACCGATTGCGTTGAATCGTGAAGCCAAGGCACGCGGTGCTGGTTTGCGCACTTTTCCGCTAGTGAGTATTGCTGCCTGTGGCTTCGTGCTGATTGGAATAGACATATTCGATGGTGCTGAACCCGAAGCCCGTGTAGTTGCGGGTATTATTACCGGTATCGGCTTTATCGGCGGCGGCGCGATCCTTAAAAATAATGACCATGTCAGCGGCACAGCAACCGCTGCAAGCATCTGGGCAACAGGTGCCATTGGTATTGCTGTGGCATACAACCGCTATGAAGTCGCCTTATTGATTAGTATTATCACATTTCTCACTCTTCATTTTGGTTACGATGCCAAAAAAGTAGTTCAGAATGGTAATGCAGAAACCGAAGAAAAGTCTTAATTTTTAACCAGGGGCGGTATAAAAAAGCGCTGTGATATGTGTGATAATACCGCCACTTTCATTCCACTCTTCATTAAAGAATCCCAATGCTCTCAGAAAAAGAACTCATTCATTACAGTCGCCAAATTATTCTCCCTGAAATTGATGAAGAAGGTCAGGCAAAGCTGAAGCAAAGCTCTGTGCTGATTGTGGGTATGGGTGGCTTGGGTTCGCCTGTGGCCATGTATTTGGCGGCGGCGGGTATTGGCCATTTGGTCATTGCCGATCAGGACACTATCGAACAATCGAATTTACAACGCCAGATTGCGCATACTCTTGAATCGGTTGGTGACTCTAAAGTGTCATCAGCTAAAACTACTTTGGAAAACTTAAATCCTTGGATAAAAGTCACAACCATTGAACAGCGCTTGGATGGAGAAGTACTGGATGATGCTGTGGCTAATACCGATGTCGTTATTGATTGTTCTGACAATTACGCAACACGTTTTGCACTGAATAAAGCTTGCGTTGGGCATAGTAGAACTTTGGTGTCGGGCACCGCGATTCGTTTTAATGGCCAAGTTGCCGTATTTAATCAAACGCCTGAATCCGCTTGTTATCACTGTCTTTATCAGGCTGATCAGTTCAATGATAAAAACTGCGAAGACCAGGGGATACTAGCGCCTGTAGTTGGTGTTATAGGTTCCTTACAAGCAACAGAGGTCTTGAAAAGTCTAATGGGGATTGGCCAGAGTTTGGATAGTCATTTGTTAATTTATGATGCGTTGAACGCCAACTTCAAAACCATTGAACTGACCAAAGATCCAGCCTGCGAGGTTTGCAGTGCATAGGTGAAGCCCTCTTTATGTAGGGACAACTCAAGTGTACCCATAGGGTAAGATCTTGTCCGTACTAAAGCATAATTTTAAAACTTAACGTCAGGTCTTACCACACCTCTTATCGTATCATTTCTCACCGCCTCTTGATCCAGGTCAAGAGCTTTTCGCTCGCTTGCCGTTACTCTTACGCTCACATTCTCATAGTTGAATTGATGGGCCCTTTATTATGGCAGATACGACTGAGCATTCTGACAACCAGAATTATTTAGGACTGCGCGGTATTGAATTTACCGAGTTTGCGAGTCCTGACAGCAATTATATGGAACAAGTTTTCGAGGCTTTTGGTTTTTCTAAGGTTAAAAAGTTTAAAGGCAAAGACATCTATTATTACAATCAGAATGATATCCATTTTTTGATTAATCAGGAGCGCGCTGGCTTTTCGCGTGAGTTTGCAAACAGCCATGGTCCTGCCATTACCTCTATGGGCTGGCGCGTTGATGATGCTGAACAAGCATTGTCTATTGCGATTGACCGCGGTGCTACCGCAGCAAAGCCTGAGGATACCGATCTGCCCTACCCTGCAATTTATGGTATCGGCAACAGTCTGATTTATTTCATTGATACTTTTGCGGGTTCTGAGAGCTCTTCTCAAACCAAGCCAGGCTCAATCTATGAACAGGACTTTGAAGATTTAGAGAGTCCAGTTGTCGTTGAGAACAAAGGATTCTTGAGAATCGATCACCTGACCAATAATGTTTACAAAGGCACCATGCAGAAATGGGCTGACTTTTATAAAAACGTTTTTGGTTTCACAGAAGTTCGCTATTTCGATATCAAAGGTAAAGAAACCGCCTTGATTTCCTATGCATTGCGTTCACCTGACGGAAGTTTTTGCATTCCTATCAATGAGGGCAAAGGTGATGATCGCAATCAGATTGACGAATACCTGCGCGAATATAATGGTCCTGGTGTACAGCACATTGCCTTTGAAACCGATGATATTTTAGCTTCTCTGGACAAACTGGATCATTCCGTGATTGATACACTGGACATCCACGATGACTACTACAAAACCGTTTTTGATCGAGTACCCAATGTTCGTGAAGACCATCAACGAATCCAGGATCATCAAGTATTGGTAGATGGTGATGCAGATTCCTATCTCTTACAAATATTCACTAAGAACCTGTTCGGACCAATCTTTATTGAGATCATCCAGCGGGCCAACAATCTTGGTTTTGGCGAAGGTAATTTTAAAGCACTCTTTGAATCAATTGAACGTGATCAACAAAAACGTGGCGTGCTTTAAACTGAGAGCTGAGGAACTGATAATGAAAATCGAACAAATTCACCACGTGGCCTATCGCTGCAAAGACGCTAAAGAAACGGTCGAGTTTTATACTAAAGTCTTGAACATGGACTTTATTCTAGCGATTGCCGAAGACCGAGTACCATCCACAAAGGAACCCGATCCCTACATGCATTTATTTATGGATGCGGGTAATGGCAACATTCTGGCTTTCTTTGAGTTACCGAATTCACCAGAGATGGGCAAAGACCCTAATACTCCTGAATGGGTGCAGCACATTGCGCTGCGCGTTAAGGATGAAGATGCTCTGATGGAAGCGAAAAAAGAAATCGAAGCACATGGTATTGAAGTCCTTGGTCCAACAAACCATGAAATTATTAAGTCTATTTATTTCTTTGATCCGAACGGTCACCGCTTAGAACTGACCTGCGTGACTGCAACTGACGAGATGATGAAAAAGCTGGATGATGTCAAATGGGACATGCTCGAGGAATGGAGTCGCACCAAGCAAGCACCGAAGCATGCAGAGTGGTTGCATAGCGAAGAGTTTGTCGAGGTATAGCATGACCGCCTACCAAGCTAAAACACCTGATGAACAAGGTTTTGTCGCTTACACCGAAGAAGAAAATGGTACCTGGGAAATTCTTTATAAGCGGCAAATGGAGCTAATCAAAGGCCGAGCCTGCGATGCTTATATGGATGGCCTTGAGCGACTGCAAATGTCGAATAACAGCATTCCGCAGTTACCTGACATTAATCGCGTGTTGCGAAAAGAAACTGGTTGGGAAGTGGCTGCGGTTCCGGCCTTAATTCCTTTTGGTAAGTTCTTTAAGTTATTAGCCAATAAACAATTCCCTGCGGCAACCTTTATTCGGACACGTCAAGAAATCGACTACTTGCAGGAGCCGGACATATTCCATGAAATTTATGGACACTGCCCGCTTCTGACCAATCCGGTGTTTGCTAAATTTGTCGAGAATTATGGCAAACTCGGTTTAGCCGCTTCCAAACAGGAACGCATCTACCTAGCTCGCGTATTCTGGTTTACCGTTGAGTTTGGATTAATGCAACAGGCCAAAGAAGATTTAAAAATCTATGGCGCAGGTGTTTTGTCTTCTACTGAGGAAACGGTATATAGCCTGGAAAGTGATAAGCCTGTGCGCAAACCCTTTGACTTGATGACAGCGCTTAGAACGCCTTATCGAATTGATATTCTGCAAACGACTTATTTCATCATTAAGCAGTTTGAAGATATCTACAACATCATGGATAGCAATATTATTGAGCACATTCATCAGGCCATTGAACTTGGTGATTTTGCAGCGAACTTTCCTGCCAAATCATCAGACCCAAAGAATAACAATTTTAACGACCAGCACGACTGTTAACCACTTAATTAAGCCAGCTCTCAAATTATGAAAATACCAGAACTACTGTCCCCTGCCGGGACATTAAGAAACATGCGCTATGCATTTGCCTATGGCGCAGATGCGGTTTATGCAGGGCAACCTCGCTACAGCTTGCGCGTTCGCAACAATGATTTTGGTCTGGACAATATTGCAATTGGTATTGAGGAAGCACATGCGCAGGGCAAGAAGTTTTATATTGCCAGCAATATTGCACCACACAATAGCAAAATCAAAACCTTCATGAATGACATTAAGGAAGTCATCGCCTTAAAGCCAGATGCATTAATCATGTCCGATCCGGGTCTGATTATGATGATTCGGGAAGCTTACGCTGATCAGGAAGTGCATTTATCAGTTCAGGCTAATGCCACTAACTATGCCACCGTCAAGTTTTGGTATCAGCAAGGCATCAAGCGAGTCATTTTATCGCGCGAATTGTCGATTAAAGAAATCGAAGAAATAAAAACGCACTGTCCTGATATGGAATTGGAAGTATTTGTGCATGGCGCACTTTGTATGGCTTATTCCGGCCGCTGTCTGCTTTCAGGATATTTCAATCATCGCGATCCCAATCAGGGTATCTGCACCAATGCTTGTCGCTGGAAATACGATTTGCACGAAGCCACAGAAAATGAAGCTGGCGATATTATAGCCGTGAGCCAATCAGAGCCAGCAGTACAAACCGTCGATCCTCAATCTGTGTTTTTGTTACAGGAAAAGGAGCGTCCCGGCGAATACATGCCTGTGTTTGAGGATGAGCATGGCACCTACATCATGAACTCTAAAGATTTACGTGCCGTGCAGCATGTGGATCAATTTACCCGCATGGGTATCGATTCGCTCAAAATCGAAGGACGTACAAAGTCGCACTATTACGTTGCGCGAACAGCGCAGGTCTATCGCCAGGCGATTGATGATGCGGTAGCTGGGAAGCCGTTTGATATGAATCTAATGGACGAACTGGAAAAGCTTGCTCATCGAGGTTACACCGAAGGTTTTTATCGTCGACATGTGCATGATGAATATCAGAATTACGAAACTGGAAACTCATTGCGCGACCGTCAGCTGTTTGTTGGCGAAATCAGTGACAAAACAGAAAGCACTATAACCGTTGAAGTTAAAAATCGTTTTGAAGTTGGCGACACGCTCGAATTAATGACGCCCAAAGGCAATCAGTATTTCCAGCTTAGCGCCATGGAAAATACCAAGGGTCAATCTATGGATGTTGCGCCAGGATCGGGCCATAAAGTAGTTTTACAGCTTTCTGAAAGTGTGAATGTTCAGAATATCGACTCCATGTCATTATTGATGAGGAATTTGTAGGAACGAGTAACTTGTTACTCGTTCCGGGTAAGGGCGGATCTATGTGTACGCCGGATGATGTTCGCATAACAGCTAAGTGGGCAGACACACAGGTCTGCCCCTACCGACCTGTTGCCTTTTTGGCTATATTAAAAACTACACTTAAAGATGCATTAAAAATGCATTTATTGACATATATCAAAGTCAGACTGAATTATTGCGGTATGGTATGAAATGCCAAATAAAAAAGCATACTGGAGCTGATAATGACCCATTTGACAAAAATATCGATCGCTGTTGCTAGTGCCCTATTGCTAGGTTCTGCCGTAGCACAAGCGGAAGAATCTCAAGAACAAGCCAATAGTTTTGCCGAATCACTGGAAAATACCGATGTTAAGTGGCACCTACGCTATCGTCTGGAAGATGTTGACCAGGATAATGCATTGGAAGATGCAACGGCCTCTACCCTGCTGACCCGCGTTACATTAGATACACAAACCTATAATGATTTCAGCTTCAAGTTTGAAGTGGACAATGTCAGCGCTGTAACCAATCGTGATGATTACAACAGCACATTGAATGGCAACACCGGCTATTCGGTGGTTGCTGATCCGGAAGCGACCGAAATTAATCAGGCTGCACTTACCTACAGCGGCTTTGATAACACCAAAGTAATTGCTGGCCGTCAACGTATCAATCTTGGCACACAACGTTTCGTCGGTGGCGTCGGCTGGCGTCAGAACGAGCAAACCTATGACGGCGTATTAATCAATAACCAATCTTTTGACAATGCCAACATTACGTATGCCTACGTCAATAACATCAATACTATTTTTGATGGCAATACTGATACTCGAAGTCATTTCTTGAATTATGACTGGGCTTTGTCTGACTCATTGGATGTAAACTTATATGGTTACTTCCTGGATTTTAAAGAAGTGCCTTTAAGTTCGACTAAAACGTTAGGTGCTCGCTTCTCATACGGTGGAACATCTGAGTTACCGCTTTTTTTCAATGCCGAATACGCCAAGCAGTCGGAGTATGAAGACAACCCCGCCGACTTAAGCACCGACTATCAATTACTGGAAGTTGGATACAAGCTACAAAATTGGACATTCGCTGTCGGCCAGGAAGTACTGGGTGGTGATGCCAATGTTGCGGGTCAGGCATTCCAGACTCCGCTTGCCACTAAACATAAATTCCAAGGTTGGGCTGATCAATTTCTAGTTACACCTGATGCAGGTATCGAAGACACTTATTTCACTATCGGAACCAGTTTTGTTTTTTCATCAATCGGCCTCGTGTATCACGAGTATAAAGCAGATGCGACAAGTCAAGATTACGGTTCTGAGCTCAACATTCGATACGCCACAAAAATTGACGACAACCTTAGCTTTGTAGCAAAACTAGGTGATTATTCATCGGATGGCCATTCCGTTGATACTCGCAAAGTATGGCTAATGCTAGTGGCTAATTTCTAATCACAACATTACTAATGACTAGCCTGATGTTTGGCTAAAGTAGATAGAGAGAGAAATTATGATGGAAGCAATGCAACTAACCAGTTTGACACCGACACTGCGCCGTAATGCGATGTTTAACTGCCTCAGTGATGAACAGCTACAGAAGTTGCTAGCCATCAGTAAACTCACCTACTTTAAACCAAACAAGCCTGTCATTAGTCAAGGACAGCCCGCCAAGTACTTTTTTCTGGTCCTTGACGGGCAAGTCAAACTGCATCTGATTTCAACAGAAGGCAAGGAAAAGATCATTAAGTTCGTCAATGGTAACGATACTTTTGCTGAAGCTTTGATGTTCTTACAGAAAAAGTTCTACCCTATTAATGCAACCAGCACCAAACGCACACAAATCTTAGCAGTGCCGAGCGAGTATTTTTATAACCTCTTGCATAATAACAGTGATTTGGCTATGAAAATGCTTGGTAACATTTGTTTGAAAATGCGCGGCCATATCAATGAAATTGAGATGCTGACCGTGCTTGATGCTTCGCAGCGTGTTGCGCGATTTGTCTACGACATGATGCCGCATGATATTGAAGATGGAGGTACCTTCCCAATTAATATTTCAAAGAAATCCATTGCAGGGAAGCTATCAATCAGACCCGAAACCTTTTCACGCTTATTGAAGAAGTTTGAAGATGAAAATGTGTTTTCGTTCAGTAATGGTAAGGTTATTGTTTTACAACGTGAGAGACTATCTCAATATTACTTAGAGTCTAGCGATGGAGTGGCGAGCTTGTGAGTGTCTCTCTATTCTGATTTATATCTTGTCATTCCCGCGAAAGCGGGAATCCATGCTCTTTTCACTCATTCCTTTTGCTAATATTTCGCTCCTCAGCAAGTTACTTTTACGGAATGCTTAACACAGGGTCTGCCCCCTTGGGTACCAGAATTTACATCACATCTCCGGCGAGGGGATCTCCGTTGGTCACCTTTGATGAAAATTCTTATCAAAATCATCTCCCTAAAGGGATTCCCTTCGGTCACAGATTTTGATTGCTATATTCTGTACGTGTCTCAGCTCAATATAAATGGGAAATTGGCACAACCCTCAGGCCGTTTGCTTTTCTGAAGATACTAGAATATGTTGGTGTTACAGTTAGTAAAAAAACTGAAAAGTGAAACTACTCAACCCATTTAAACTGTTTAAATAGAGGCTCTATTGCGGCACACAGCTGTTGGCGGGTTTCTTTATCAATCATTGAGTAGGCAAACTCGTCACTTCGCAGGCTCTCATCGAGGGTGTTTTTGTTTCGGGCTATCTGTAGGTTGTATTTTTTAACACCCTTTTCAGCTAAAGTTTTAGCAAGCTGTAAGACTCTATCGGGATTGGTTAAGTTCCAGTGCACGGTAGTACGACACTCGTAATCAACGCCGCTATCTAGCAACAGGTCTAAACTTTCCCAGTTTGCCTGAGCTGCGCCATTTACTCGAATAATCGCATCACCAAATTCAGGCAGTTCTTTAACATCGAAGCCCACCCAGTCAACATTAGGAAGAACCGCTTTGAAACGCTTCGGAGCAGAGCCGCCAGTGTGCAGCCCAATTTTGAACCCCATAGCTTTGACTGTTTCGATTGCCAGAACTAATGCTGATTGTAGTAATGGTTCGCCACCACTGAATACCACTGCTTCTAATAAGCCTTGTCTTTTATACAGGAATGCAATCAACTCTTGCCAGTCGTAAGACTGATCGGCTTTGGTCGGTATCAACTCAGGATTATGACAATAACGACACCGCCAGGCGCAGCCTTGACAATAGACAACGCAGGACAAATGATTGGGATAATCGATGGTAGTAAGGGGCGTAATGCCCCCTACTCTCAAAGTAACATCCTGTTTGACGCTACTTATAGGTTGAGCCACTTTGAGCATTAGGCACGCTCTTTAAAGTGTTGACGCTCTTTGTGTTCAGATTGTTTGCCTTTGTTGAAGGCTGACACTGGACGATGATAGCCCATTACTCGTGTCCAAACTTCACACTTCTGGCGATCTTGATTGTTAAGTTGAGTCATTGTTTTCTCCTTTGTGGTTGAAATATTTAAATCGAGCTTTTTTGAGTGGTACTTTTTTGAGTGATACAAATTTACCAGCTCTGCATCTTGTAGATAAAATTCAAACATCAGCAGCACACCTTTTCGTTATTTTTACCACCCGATTTCTGTACCAAAGTTTCATCACACCGTGGGCAGTACTCATGCTCACCCTCTAGGTAGCCATGTACAGGACATATCGAAAAGGTTGGCGTTATGGTGATATAGGGCAAACGGAAATTGGTTAATGTTTTGCGCACCATTTTTTTACAGGCTTCAGCGCTGGAAATACGTTCGCCCATGTAAAGGTGCAGAACCGTGCCACCGGTATATTTACTTTGTAGCTCATCTTGAAGCTCTAACGCTTCAAAGGCATCGTCGGTGTGACCGACAGGCAACTGCGATGAGTTGGTGTAGTAAGGTGCATCTTCGTAACCAGCCTGGATAATATCCGAATAACGCTTCTTATCTTCTTTGGCAAAGCGATAAGTGGTGCCTTCTGCCGGAGTTGCTTCCAGATTGTAAAGATGTCCCGTTTCTTCCTGGTACTGCACCATGCGCGCACGAACATGATCCAGTAATTCGATAGCCAGTGAATGGCCATCTTCTGACGTGATATCATGCTCGTTGTTAGTGAAGTTTCGCACCATCTCATTGATACCATTTACGCCTATGGTCGAGAAGTGATTACGCAGAGTGCCTAAGTAGCGCTTGGTGTAAGGGAATAAATCACTGTCTATGTAGTGCTGGATAACTTTGCGCTTTACTTCTAAAGAATCTTTAGCCAACAGCATCAGCTCATCAATACGATCCAGCAGTGCTTTTTTATCACCTTTGTAGAGATAACCTAAGCGTGCGCAATTAATGGTTACAACGCCCAATGAACCTGTCTGTTCAGCTGATCCAAACAAACCATTGCCTCGCTTTAAAAGTTCGCGCAAATCGAGTTGTAAGCGACAGCACATAGAACGCACCATATTCGGTGATAGCTCAGAATTGACGAAGTTCTGGAAATACGGCAATCCATATTTGGCGGTCATCTCAAACAACAAATCAGAATTTTCAGACTCCCAATCAAAGTCCGGCGTGATGTTGTAAGTTGGAATGGGGAAGGTAAAGACTCGTTTTTTGGCATCTCCTTCTATCATGACCTCAATATAGGCACGATTGATCAGATCCATTTCTTTTTGCAAATCACCATAGGCAAAAGGCATCTCTTCACCAGCAATAATGGGGATCTGTTCACGCAAGTCTTCTGGGCAGACCCAGTCCAGTGTTATGTTGGTGAATGGTGTTTGCGTGCCCCAACGTGAAGGGACATTCAGGTTATAAATAAATTCCTGAATACACTGTTTAATGTCTTCATATTTCATTGCGTCTTTACGGATATAGGGTGCTAAATAAGTATCAAAAGAACTGAATGCCTGCGCCCCGGCCCATTCATTTTGTAAAGTACCCAAGAAGTTAACCATTTGACCAATGGCACTGGACAAATGTTTTGGCGGACCAGAATCGATTTTTCCCGGCACACCATTTAAACCTTCATGCAACAAGGTTCTTAAAGACCAGCCTGCGCAATAACCTGCCAACATATCCAGGTCATGAATATGTAAGTCGGCATTACGATGCGCCTCGCCAATTTCGGGTTCATAAATATGGTTAAGCCAATAGTTGGCTATGACTTTTCCAGAAACATTAAGAATTAATCCACCCAATGAATAGCCCTGATTGGCATTCGCCTTAACCCGCCAATCCGAACCAGACAAATACTCTTCTACAGAAGATGTGATATCCAAAAATGTCTTTTTATTTTCACGAATAATTTTGTGTTTTTCGCGGTACAGAATATAGGCCTTTGCAGTAGCAAAATACTGATTTACCGCTAGACAATGCTCAACAATATCTTGCACCTGCTCTACCGTTGGTACCGTTAAATCGGTGAACCTGAAACTCAAAACGTCAATCACCTGACGGGTGAGTTTTTCCGCCTCATCAGCATCAAACTCTCCTGAAGCCTTACCAGCCTTTAACACTGCTTCATAAATTTTCGCACGCTCGAACTTGGCTTCCGTCAAATCTCTCTTTACAATCTTAATTGGCATCGGTGCCTTTTCTATTTCAATACCCATATTGTTATCTCCATTACTCTCTACAGACTGACATTCCAGCCATCGCAGATTCAATATATTGTGTTTTCGAGATTGATTTAATCAATATGTGCTATTTCTATCCTTGATCTAGCTCAATTTAAACCTATATTTTTTATACATCTTAATTGACCCAGATCAATTGCTACTCGCCAGCTAAGCGTTACATTGACCACCCAGCTAACAGAGACATTTTGGTTGGTGTTTTTATGGCAACAAACGAAAAACCTCTTGTTTATTCATGCTCAGGTTGTTCCAACTTGGCGCAAACTGCGAACCACCTTGCAGTCACCCTTAATACAGAAGAAAAGGCAGAGATGTCCTGTATTGCCGGTGTCGGTGGAAACGTCCCTTCGTTAGTTAAAAAGGCTAAATCAGGACGAAGGATCATTGCCATTGATGGTTGCCATCTTGCATGTGCTAAGGCATGTCTGGGCAATCATGGTGTAACGCCTGAACAACATTTGGTATTAACCGAATATGGCTACAAAAAACGATACAACCAGCCAGTGTTGCAGGATACGGTTGATGACTTATTGATTAAAGTGCGGTTAATAGCTGAAGAGATGACTGACGACTAGCGTTAGCGGGTGGAAGCTTCTGAAACACTTCTTGTTGATTATGATCAATACGCTCTATCCCGAATGCCTCTACTCTGTTTAAAACATCTTAGGACAAAAGATTATGAATTTAGAATTTTTAGCCCCTTATTTCTTAGGGCCTTACGGTGAAAACAACGATGTTTTCGAAAAGGTTCTAACAGAGCTATTGCGCGATCATATTTATTGGCGTCGAAACATTCACCCAGAAGACTTGCCGGCGATATCTACTTTCGCCTCACAATCACCTGAGTACCAACAAGCAATAGCTAAGATGCGTACGGAGCTTCATAAACTGACCGCTTCTTTAAAGCAGTCAGTACCCTTCTTTAGTCCTCGCTATATTGGCCATATGTGTTCTGATCTGATGATGCCTGGCTTAATAGCACAAATGGTCACGACTTTATACAACCCAAACAATGTGTCATTTGAAGCAGCAACGGTAACTGTGGATCTAGAGTTGAAAGTCGGTAAACAATTTGCCGAAATGTTTGGTTTTAACACCGATCCAACGAAATCACCCTGTGCCTGGGGGCATTTAACTTCCGGTGGTACGGTTGCCAATTATGAAAGCTTATGGAATTTCAGAGCTGCTAAGTATTACCCTGTGGCTCTTGCCGAAGCGGTAAAATCATTGGAGCTTACACTTCCAAACAGCATCATTCTCAATGGTAAACTAGTGGATGCTAATTTATGGCAACTAACCAACCTATCTATTGATAATGTTTTAAGACTCAAGCACGAAACAGAGAAAGCAATTGCTACGGCCTATCCCAATCTCGGCGATAAGTTTAATGAATGTGTAGAACAGCATCGCATCGAAACTGTAGGGCCGGCTTACTTCTATTCGAATCATTTAGGCTTGAAGCAACCTTTAGTATTGGTACCAGGATCTGCACATTACAGTTGGCAGAAAGGAATGCGCGTCATGGGCTTTGGTTCAGACCAATTGATAAAAATACCTGTGCACTCCAATATGCGTTTAGACATAGAAGCATTACGGAAAATTCTCGATAATGCACTGAGTAAAAATATTCCCATTCTTGCCTGTGTTGGAATTTTAGGCACTACTGAATTTGGAACAGTTGATCCCATTCATAAAATTCTTGAGTTACGCAACGAATTCAGTGCTAAAGGATTAGACTTTTATGTTCATGTAGATGCAGCATGGGGGGGGTATCTGGCCAGTATGTTCCGTGAGGAAGATGGTTCAACCATGAGCCACGGTAAAGCCAAAAAGATGTTTAAGTACTTCCCTTCTAAAGAAGTCTTTAACTCTATAACCAGCGTTAAAGACGTTGATTCAGTCACCATAGATCCACATAAATTGGGATACTTACCCTTTGGTGCTGGTGGTTTTATCAGTCGTAACCAAGATATTACCGATTTACTGACTCAGGAGGCACCCTATGTGTTCGAAGAGATGGATAAGCCTGTCGAAACACCTGCCACCAGGCAATTTGAAAAGCTCGGCCAGTATATCTTAGAGGGATCGAAGCCCGGTTCGGTTGCAGCCGCCAGTTATGTCACGAATCAAGTATTACCACTAAACTACAATAATTTCGGACGCGTGATTAGACAAAGTCTAAAAACATCAGAATACTTTTTTGATAAGCTACTGGAGCTTAAAGAAAAGATTAAAGGACGAGCCAATCTCTGCTTACCTTATACACCAGATACTAACCTAATCTGCATCGTCATTAATCCTGTGGGTAATAAATCGATTACCTATCTGAATGATTTTACCAAGCAAATATATCAGCATTTAAAAATATCACGAGACAGCTCGCCAAAAGATCGTGAATTCATCGGTTCCAGCACGCAGATTATGCGTAAGAATATCAGTGATAACCACGCAAAAGAATTATGTGAGATGTTGGGGCTACAAGAACAATATTTTGTAAAAGATGTTCAGAATAGAACATTAGAAAGCGATCGCATCATGCTACTTCGTCATACCATTATGAATCCTTGGTTGGCGAATGATACCAATGGGAACGATTATGTTGTGAAATATTGTGACTATCTTGAATCCTTGATTCTACGTTACTTAGATATTGAGTAGCTTTCACTAATAGCTATGGAATCGGTTTCCCCTATTATGAGGTTGTTAGCAAGGAAGTTAATAATCTCATAATTTCCACATCATCACGCTAGTTCACCTTAGCAACTGATGACTAACTATAAACCCGATAATCTTTTAATACCACTTCTTGAATTTAAACCAAATCAATAGCGCTATGGCTAAACCAAGACAGAAGCTTGCAACATACAAAAAAGCATTTTCATGTTCAAGACCCGGCAGTCCCGCCACATTCATACCAAACACCCCGGTTAGAAAGGTTAAGGGTAAAAATATTGCCGAAATAATTGCCAGTACATATAAACGACTATTTTGTTGGTGAGCTATTCTCGCCAGGTATTCTTCTTGTAAAACTATGGTTCGCTCTCGCGTGAGCTCGATATCTTCCAGTAAGCGGGTAAATTTATCCAGGTCGTCGCGAATATTGTCTAAATCAAGCTTTGTTATTATTAGGCTTTGGCTCCTATACAGTTTCTCAAGTGCATCTTTTTGCGGAGTCAGATAACGTTTAATCGTCGCGCTTTGACGACGTAAGTGACTAATTTGCGCATAGAATTCATCAAACCCAATCCCTGCCAAAGTATCTTCTTGTTGATCTAGGCTAACATCAAGCTCTTCAAAAAACTCTTCGACTCGAATAGCTAAACGCTCTATGAGCAGTGAGATAAACTCACCACTGCTTTTAGGTCCCGCCCCTTGCTCCAGAGCGTTCCGAATATCCGTTATCGACCAACTATGACGATTACAGCTTGTAATGATTTTGTCTTCCGTGAGCCACAAGCGAATCGAAATCATATCTTCCGGTTCAGCCTCTGGGTTAAGGTTGACACCTCTTAGACACATCAAAATAGTACTGTCTTCCATGTAAAAACGCGGACGAGTTTCGGCACGCAATAAAACGTCCTGAGCGACTTCACTTATTCGTTGATCTTGATCTAGCCAATCTTTAGCGATAGGTGAAGTATAATTAATATGATGCCAGGTTAGTGAAGGGCCTAACTGCTCAGTATCAAGAGACGCCTCTTCAACAAGCCCACCTCTTTTATTCAAATGCAGGCTGACAATCGGCGCATGAACATTCTTTGTCATAACTACTGTCCTTCACTCTTGTTCGAGCTTGTTTGGCTGTTTTCCGTAACAGATGTATTATTGCTATTCTTGGAGCTGTTCTCTATGGACTTTGATTGCTCTGAGAGATCGAGCCTTTTAGCCAGCTGTTTGGCAACATCATCAGCAAAATGCAGGTGAACATCTCTCTGTGGAAAGGCAATGACAATATTGTTTTCTTTGAGTCGCTTATCAATTTCAAAACGTACATCACTTCTTATGGCACGCAATCCACGAATTGAGCCAAGTGAAGCCCAATACCATAAGTCGAAAACCAAGGAGCTATCACCAAAATCTTCGAAAATCACTTCTGGCTCCGGATCGTCTAAAATCTCAGGATGTTCCTTCATGATTTCCATCGCAATTTCTTTGACTTTCTCTATGTCACTACCATAAGCAACACCAACTTTTACCACGCTACGAATATTTTGATCAAGCAATGTCCAGTTAATCAAGTTCGACTGCAGCAAAGTGCTGTTCGGGATGACCATGTGAGCACCATCAATTCTTCTAATAATGGTTGAGCGATTTCCCACCTGAATGATACGACCAAGCTGGTCTTCCATTTCAACTACATCATTAATTCTTACAGGTCGCTCCGACATTAATATCCAGCCACTGATGAAGTTATCCATGACATTTTTGGCTCCAAAGCCCACACCAATTGCCACAGCACCTGAAATAAAAGCAAAAGCAGTCAAGGGTACGTTTAAAAATGACAATACGGTTACCACAATAATGCCCAGCATGACAAAAAATACTAACCGTTGTACGATTACAACATTGTCATCACTAACATTCATCATCTTGAGCACTTTACGGCCAATAAACTTAGCCACATAGCGACTGACTAACCAAGCAATAACAACAAATAGCAAAGCCAGTAACAACTGCCATAAGTTGATACTGCTTCCCTCTTTTAAACTTATAAGAGGTTTACTCATTATTTCTTCAAACTTTGAGAGGGTGCTTAATAAAGCTGGAGTTAGTTGCATCTAGTAATCCTAAAACTCATATCATCTTGCTCCTTTTTATTATATTTAATACAAAAAAGCCAGCATTACGCTGGCTTTCTGAAAAAAGTAGCTTTAGTTATTTAAAGCTTTTTCCTCTTCTAGAAAATTAACTGCGATCTCCGGCTTTTCACGAATCATAATAAGGTCGGATAAGATATTGCCGGCTTCCTTAAGGAATAGATCTTTTTGATCCTCATCAACAATATCTGAAGCATCCTCTGTACTCTCTTCTCCGGTAGCATCTTCATCACTGGCAAGCTCTTTGAGTGGCTCTAACCCCTCAATTTTACGACGTAGATTTTCCCGTTCCAAACGTAATTCATCGTTGCGTTTGCGCTCAGCTAATCGTTTTTCATAATTCAAAGAAACCACTTTAGAATCACGCAGCTCTGTAGCTCTATCAATATCCTGCTCAAGGAACGAAAACTCTTGACTCAAGGTTTTTCGCTCTTCATGCCTGGAGCGTAAAAAGGGAATAACTTCTTTTATGCCATCTCCTTCTACTTGCTTAAACTTAGTGGACTGAATCGTATCCCAAACTAAAGCGTTATCATAAGAGCCTTCACCGTACTCACTAGCATCAAAAATAGTTGGAAACTCAATATCTGGCTTAACACCTTTGTTTTGGGTACTCTCACCGGTAATACGATAGAACTTTTCCACGGTTAACTTTAAAGCTCCCACTTGAGTTTCTGGCTTACGTATATACTGGTTCAAGTCAGCCACGCTTTGCACGGTGCCTTTACCAAAGGTATTTTCACCTAACACAATGCCTCTGCCGTAGTCCTGAATCGCTCCTGCAAAAATCTCACTGGCACTTGCCGAACCACCGTTCACCAGAACAGCAAGAGGGCCATGATAAAGCACGCCAGAATCGGTATCTTTTAGAACACGTAGACGGCCACGACTATCGCGCCCCTGTACCACTGGTCCTTTATCAATAAACAATCCCACCAAATTAACCACTTCGGTTAATGAGCCACCACCATTGTCTCTAAGGTCGATGACAAGTCCATCGATATCTTGCTTATTAAATTCTTTAACCAATCTGGCCACATCTTTTGTGGTGCTGGTAATATCATTTCCGGAGCCGTTAGACGCCACAGTTTCAGAATAAAACGACGGTAGTTCAATCACACCCATTTTGAAGTTTTTATCATACTGCTCTACTTCTAGAATCTTAGATTTAGCAGCCTGATCTTCCAGCTTAATTTCTTCACGAACCAACTGGACAGTTTTAGGCATGCCGTCTCCTGCTTTGGTGTAAGGAATAATTTGTAGTCTTACAATACTTCCAGCTTCACCACGAATCAGTTCGACAACATCGTCATTGCGCCAACCAATAACATCGACAATCTCGCCTTTCTCACCCTGCCCCACACCGATAATTTTGTCGTTAGGATGAACTTGCCCAGACTTATCAGCAGGACCTTTGTTTACGATTGAGACAATTTTTGTAAACATGTCTTCTTGAGTTAAAACTGCGCCAATACCTTGCAGCTTTAAGCTCATATTAATAGCAAAGTTTTCAAACTGTCTTGGCGTGTAATAATTCGTGTGTGGGTCGATAGCCGCACTGACGGCATTCATAAAATAACCGAAAACATCCTCACTTTTGGTTTGGGATAAGCGACGAATGGATGATTCATAACGCTTAGTCAGCTTTTCTTTGATTTGTTCATTCGTTTGATCAGCAAGCTTTAGATTCAAAGCATCATTGAGTACGCGCTTTTTCCAGATGGCGTCCATTTCCTTTCTGTCTTTAGGCCAAGAGGCTTCACGGCGGTCATACTCAAACTCGCTGTCACTATCAAAGTTAAGAGGCTTTTCTAACTGCTCTAAAGCGAACAAATGACGTTCCCGAAAACGCTCTTCAAACAAAGCAAAGAAGTCATAGGCTAATTCAATGCGCCCGGTTTTAAGTGCGTCATCAATTAGAGTTTTATAATCATCAAGTTCTGCAATGTCTTTTTGATAAAAGTAGCTCCGATTAGGATCTAATGTTTTCAAAAATTGATTAAAGGCCTCCTCAGACAATTCATCATCAAAGTCAGGGTGTTCATAATGACTTTGCATCAATAAAAAGGACACCACGCGACCTGTTTCACGAAATTTATCTTCTGGTTGTAAATGGATGCTAGCCGGCTCAGGAACTACAAAGGGTGTTTCCTTAACTGCAGTTTCCGTTTTCACCTCTTCCGCATGAATTGTTAGCGGTAAAGTTAAAGCTAATAACGTTATTAACCATTTATTTTTGTTCATCTAAATACCTTTAAAGGGAATGCTTTCCAATAATGACTCTTCTCTAGCTTAAAGGTTGCGTATATTTACGTAAATTACAAGCCATAGAATGTGTAAAAGTGTGTATCTATCAAATTAATCCATCAATATCAATGACGTACCGCCCTATGCAAAACCAAGCCATTTGGCCCAGCAGCTATCTCAGCATCCTTTTGATTACCATAAGCGCCTTCAAAAAACTGAATATCTCTTGCTGCATCATAGTTAGAGGCTGTAAAAACTTCATCTGCCTTTGGCTGATGACCCCGAACTGGCACCTCGACTATTTCCGGCTTGCCATGTAATTCGTGACTTTCAATATAACGTTCAGCTTTAGGCTTCTGGTCAAAAATAGCGATATCTTGGTCACCATCCAGTAAATGAGTTTCGATAACATAAACTTTCATAAGACCTCCTTGGGTGTTACCAGGGTATTACCCCTAAGATGCTTCTGATTTCAGTGTAGCGCTCTGATTTAATTCTCACAAGTGAAGCGTTAGTAAGTTCGCTAATTGTCACAAAAACTGGCTAATAATCGTTCTAAACTGGTTAAAAGGACACAAAAAAGGGCCACAAGGGCCCTTTAACTAACAATCCTTCTACCAATCACATAAATGCCTGTAACCCAGTTTGTGCGCGCCCCAGTATCAGGGCGTGAATATCATGCGTTCCTTCATAGGTGTTAACGGCCTCAAGGTTCATGACATGACGAATGACATGAAACTCATCAGCAATACCATTACCACCGTGCATATCACGCGCCATACGGGCAATATCGAGTGCTTTGCCACAAGAATTACGCTTAACCAATGAAATCATTTCAGGTACAAAACGTTTTTCATCAATCAGACGCCCCACACGCAACGCACCTTGCAAGCCAAGACTGATTTCCGTTTGCATATCAGCAAGCTTTTTCTGGAATAATTGCATTGAAGCCAGTGGTTTATTAAATTGCTTACGATCTAAACCATATTGACGAGCCGCGTGCCAGCAAAACTCTGCCGCCCCTAATGCACCCCACGAAATTCCATAGCGGGCTACGTTCAAGCAGCCGAATGGACCTTTCAGGCCTTTAACGTCAGGGAATTTGTTTTCTTCCGGAACAAACACATTATCCATAACGATTTCACCAGTAATAGAAGCACGCAACGCGAATTTGCCTTCGATTTTAGGTGCAGACAGGCCTTCCATGCCTTTTTCCAGGATAAAGCCACGAATCTCTCCCTCATCGTCTTTTCCCCAAACAATGAAGACATCGGCAATTGGCGAATTGGTGATCCACATTTTGTTGCCGGTTAACCGGTAGCCACCGTCTACTTTCTTTGCACGTGTTTTCATGCTGGCTGGATCTGACCCTGAATCAGGTTCGGTCAAACCAAAACAGCCTACCCACTCACCTGTTGCTAGCTTTGGCAGGAACTTTTCTTTTTGTGCTTCGGTGCCATAAGCATTAATCGGATGCATCACCAGACTAGACTGTACCGACAAAGCAGAACGATAACCCGAGTCTACACGCTCTACTTCCCGCGCAACCAAACCATAGGCAACATAAGAGGCGCCTGCACAGCCGTAACCGTCAATCGTTGAACCAAGTAAGCCTAGCTCACCCAACTCAGTCATAATTTCACGATCAAAAATTTCGTGGCGATTTGCTTCCAAAACGCGAGGCATCAGCCTTTCTTGGCAATAGTCACGGGCAGCATCACGGATCATGCGTTCTTCTTCCGTTAACTGTTCATCGAGTAAAAGTAGGTCGTCCCAGTGGTCAAGTAATGCTTTAGACATGATTAAATCTGTATGGTTGTAGGTAAAAATTGAAGCACCGAATATACGCAATCTGGCCATAATTAACCAGTGGTTATATACACATCTGACCAGAAAATATAAGAAAAGTGCCCAGTCCTTGGGCTAGATCAATCCTTTTTCAGGAGGGATAGAAATTACAGAGCGCTATAGAATCGAGTGATAGCTACGGCAAAAGCTGCGCGGGTCATAATTTCACTAGGCTCAAAGTGAGCTTTAATAGTTGGCTCTAAGTCAAACATGCCCTGAGTCACTGAAAAACGAGCATTGAGAATACCCAAATCAAGCGCTAATTGGACATAGCCTCTTAATTCATGAGGAATCATGTTTTGATCTTCCAGAACCACTCTGTCGGCACCAAAAATTGCAGTAATATCACCCGAGAAACTGTTGGCAAGCTCTTCAAGACCAAGCGACTGCACTAATGAATAAGCAACATCCAACTTACTGACGCTCTGTTCTGGGTTAAACATATTACCGTTTGCTGTCATAACAGAGTCAGTAACCTGTGCTCTGTCTCGCAGAGGAGCACCTTGTTGTGTTACAGCATTAATGGCCGATATGTTAACCATGACATCCTGGTCATTCACCACATCAATATACTGCTGACTACCAGCATCATTCGATTGACGAATGCCAGCACCGAGGGTCAAATAGTCAGCCATTTGCGAACGGTTAATAGCTTCATCAGGAGCAAACCCAGTAGACAAAGCATCAACGAGCTGTTCACTTACTGCGGTTTCAATGAATGCCTGTGCAGGATGACCAACGACATCATTCAAGCCAACAAAACCATCCGTACGGATAATCTTGACTACAGCGTCTACTTCGCCCGGTAAGGCATAGCCATTAGTCACATTAGCAGGATCAACATCAACGCCAGAAATCCCACCAATTCCGTTGGCACGTAAAGTCCAGGTACCCGCTTCGGCAGGAGCTGTAACTGCGATATTCTGCCCCAATACCGGCAACGCAATACTTGAGCCATAACGCTTACCACTAGGGCTTGTTAATGACATCCCCACCGTATTATCGGCAACATTGGCGCGAACCATCAGTAATGAAGCCTCACCGTTAACTTCAAAAGTTACGCCGTCATTTTCACCAACAGGACTGAAAGGGACAGTTAAATCAAACTCACCAGCAATTGACGTCTGAGCTAATGCGTTAAAATGACGCTGGATCTTGGTGGTTTCACCAAAACTTTTAGTCTCATCAAGCACCGCCTTAACCGCAGCGTAAGCATTTGCGTAGCCTGCCCCACTTTCCCATGGCTCTAGACCTGGGATATTAGTTGCAGTATCTTGCATGATACGTTTCACTTCACGCCACGTAAGATTCGGATTGGCTTCTAACATCAAAGCAACGATACCTGATGCATGAGGTGCAGCCATCGAAGTGCCACTCATTACCGTGTAATATGGAACATGATTGGCATCCATCACTTCACTGTCTGAAGTGATGCTCAATGCACTTAAGCTTGATAAAGATGCACGTGCAGAAATCACATCAACACCAGGTGCAGTGATGGTGGGACGGTCTTCCCAAGTGAAAGTTTCACCATCAACTACAGTTTGCCCTGTTTTACCTTTTACGCCACGAGAGCTGAAATCGGCTAAATTGCCCTGTTTGTCACCAGCGGCTACCGTAATAACCCATGGAGCTTTTTTAAAGTTACCGGTTATGGTTGCTTCACCGGAACCTGAGTTACCTGCTGAGAAAACAACAATCACCCCGTTATCGCTCAAGGCCTTAGTCGCAACGTTGGTTGGATCATCAGGATTAAAGTCCGTACCCGTATCGCTTGTATTACCAAAGGAATTGGAAATAACACGAATGTTATAGTCATGCTGATGCGTTAAAGCGTAATCAAAACCACCTATAGTATCTAGAATGAATAAACCAGCACCAGAACCGTAACCAATCAATTTTGCACCCGGAGCGACACCCTGATACAGGCCACTCGACATAGCACCGTTACCACCAATAATACCGGCAACGTGTGAACCGTGACCGCCGCCAATATCGGTGTTAGCTACATCTTCCTGATAAGTAATCGGTAGAATGCCAGATAGAGAATTAAGATTAACCTGGGCTAAAACGTTTTGCGTCACATGATTAGGGTATTTGATATCACTATGAGTGCCATCAACACCAGAATCATTAATCACAACACCAATACCACGTCCAGAATAAGGCATCCCCAAATTACGCATAGACTGATCGTCACGTAAACGATCTACTCCAGTTATTTCTGTTGAACCATCATTTTCCAGTGTCAAAGGTGCATTAAACCAGACTGAACGCACATCATCGCGTGCATAGATTGCGTCAATCTGCTGCTTGGTTGCAGTGACACCCACCATTGGCAAACTGTTGAAGCTGATACCGCTATTAACACCTAAATTTTCTAAAGCTTGCAATTGTGATAAAGAAGCAGGTTTATAGCCTTCAAAAGTGACAATCACCTCAAACGCTTCTTGCTCAGTTGCATCAGATAACAAATCAGTTAATTGAGGACCGAGCGACTTAGCGTGCCCTGCCATTGCAGATAAACCTAGACCGGCTGCCAATATGGCACCGTAAATAGGTTTGGTTTTTAAGTTTAATTGACTCATGTTAGGAAACCCCCGTTGGATTGAAGGTTTGAGCTTCCCACAAAGTTATAAAAAGAATAATTAGGGAAATCCCCTAGTCGGGATTAGGGATAGCACCCGTGCTGATTAGAAGACAAGGCTAAATAAACTTATAGCCAGCAATCAAACCAAAGGTAATTGAAGTTACTAAAGCGATAATTAGGCCGTAAACTCCGAAGCCAAATGCCTCGCTTAAAGAAGCTTTAAATACTAACAGGCTGAATAATGCTGAAAGACAAAAACCGACAATGACACTGATGAACACCAGTGTTATCTGATTCATAATATATTTAGTTTTAATCGGCCTAATTATTGCGAAAAACGTTAATACCATTGCTGGATAGATAATGATTAAAGTCACAAAGATAATAGTGTGAGCAATCCAGTTACCGGACAAAAATATCAGAGTTGCTATCCAAAAAAGCATGCAGGTGATTAATGGAGATACAACAAGAGCCAGTCTTTCCTTAGAAATTGTAGTATTCGTATCGGTTGTCATAAATTAAACCAGCAAATTATGTTTTGCTGCGTAGCGAACTAACTCAGCGGTATTGGACACGTCGAGTTTTTCCAACACTTTTCCTCGGTGATTTTCAGCAGTTTTAACGCTAATATCCAACGCACGGGCAATATCCTTTGTGGTTTTACCATCAACTACCAAGTGAAATACTTCACGTTCACGCTGAGTTAAATTTTTGTAGGGATCCTGCCATTCTTTGTCTGGTTGGGAGTATTGGGTAGCGAGAACACTTGCGGCATATTGACTGTAATAGGTTTTACCACTGGCCAAGGCTTTAACTGCATCAATTAGTTCTTCACTGGCGCTATCTTTTAATAAATAACCCGACGCCCCCGCTCTAACCATGTGAATGACGTACTCCTGTTCTTCATGCATGGTCAGCACCAGTATTTTACATTCGGGTAACTTGTCATGAATTCGCTTAACAACTTCCATGCCATTAAGCTCAGGCATAGAAATGTCAATGACGGCTACTTGAGGCTTTACCTCCAGTGCTTTTGCAACTGCCTCTAGACCATTAGACGCTTCGGCAACTACTACGCAGTCAGAGTCTTTACTTAATAAACTGACCAATCCTTGTCTTAAAATGGTGTGATCATCTGCCAACATTACTCGAATCATACAGAGCTATCTCCATTGCTAATTGCACCGGTGATGATGACTTTTATTTCACAGCCCTTATTCGGCTTTGATTCAACCATCAACTGTCCTCCAAATGCTGCAACCCGATCACGCATCGCAGATAGTCCAAACCCTTCCGAAGACTCTGAAGCTTCTTTAGTCATACCCACACCATTATCCTTAATTTTGATCACCAGCATTCGTTCGGTGGCAATAACAGTTATATCAATATGAGTAGCTTCAGCATGCTTAATGGCATTGGTAATCGCTTCTTGTACCACTCTAAAAACAAGGGTTTGCGTTTCATCATCAAGGCTTATTGATAACTGCTGGTGCAACTGTATTTGAATATGATTCTTTTCGCCCATTACTCGTGCAAGCCACTGTAAGGCTGGTATCAAACCCAGGTCATCAAGGATTCGCGGGCGCATTAAGCGAGAAATTTCTCGAGTATCACTTAGTGCCTGTCTGGCCAGGTTCAAAGCCTCATCAAGCTCTTTAGGATCCGGCAGCCCCTCTTTATGCATTTGTTGCAACTGGTTGATCAACGCGGTCAGTAATTGTCCAACCCCATCATGCAATTCTCGAGCGATATGCTTTCTTTCGTCTTCCTGAACACGCCACACGCGCTTTGCCAAAGTGCGCATTTGCTGATTGCCACTGAGCAGTTCCTGGGCAATCTTTTGCTGCTTTAGGTTAAGCTCATTAACCAGTTCTGAAATATCTTTTTCACTGTTCATTATTCACACCGAGCTCCATTAGGTTATCATCGAAAGCAACGATGTTTTGTTGTTCTATAAATACCGAACGTGAATCTTCCGGTAGTTGCTTTAAAAGATGATTGAGTTGTTGTTGTGCTCGTTGGCGATATAGTGTTGGCGATTGACCTGATTGTTCAACCAGCAAAGCGCGCAGACGATTCAACTGGAAACTTCTCCAGTAATCTCCCATTCTACGCATAAGCTGATCTGCTTCATTTAATGATTGCTCCAACATCTGCCTGTCATTGTTAATGAACGAATAGGCAGCTTCTAATTCTAGCAGGTGAATATATTCGTATTGATGGAGCCCCATATCATAAAGACGTATTTGTTGTGCTAGCTTCGGGAAACCCTCTTTATCAGTTTTAAGGGAACGCCTGGCCTGATCCAGTAAGTATCGTAATTTGGTCGCCTCGGGTATGTTGGATTTATCAAACATATCAACCAGGAACTGTTCGGACTTAAGGGTTTTCTCTTCAGTGCGCAACAGCAAAGTCTTATAATAAAACTGTTGCTCAACACTTCCCTTATTAATCACCAGATCATTTAATGCCTCAAGCTGCATCTGTAAAGCGTCCCAATTACCAGTAAGAGAATGCCAGTCAGCCAGCCATAAGCCAAACTCAATTACACCACGGATATCGTTACGTTCCTGTAATTGCTGATGAAGAGATTGTAACTTAGGAACACTTTGTTCAAAGTTGCCCTGCAAAAAACTCAATTTTGCAAGGTAAGCTTCTGCAACAAGAGCCTCTTCTAATAATCCCAACTCATTGGAGTCTTGTAGAGCCTTTTCAAAGATAAAATAGGCGCTACGCCAATTTCCCATGGCCAACTCCATTTGCCCAAGATTTTCCCGAACCCTGATAACACCTACGGGATCTTGTACTTTCTGGTAAGCCTGCTCAGCCTGCTGCCAATAAACTAAAGCATTTTCTGGATTTGACAGTAAGTAATAAATGAAGCCGATATTGTTCATGCTCTCAGCTTTAAGCCACTCATCCCCAAGGTTCATGCGCAAGGATAACGCCTGTCGATAATTCTCAAGTGCTTTCTCATAAAGGCCCTGCTCTTCGTCAATGATGCCCATTTCATTATAGGCGTTGGCTTTTCCTTCCATGTCATTGAGAGATTCGTAAACAGAAAGACTCTGCTCAAGGAAATTAATGGCATCTTCATGCTGTCCTTGAATCGAATGAACAGATGCAAGGTTGGACATGCTGGTTGCCATGCCATTTTGATCATTGGCAGTTTTACGCTTGTATAAACCCTGTTGATAATAATCCTGCGCCAGCTCCAAATTGCCAAGACGCTGATATGCTACCCCCATAGCATTTAATACATCGCCTTCCAAGTTAATGTCCTGCAACTTTTTAGCAATGACCAAAGCTTTAACCAAGAAATCATCAACAGCAGTTTGGGCATCACCTGACCATATTGATACCTTTGCCAGTTCAAACCATGCGCTGGGATGATTAGGGTCAAGATCAACTACTTGCTGCAGAATTTTTTCCGCTTTTGGAAATTGTTGGATGGTGACATAAAGTTCGGCAAGTGAAAATTTAATATCAATATTTACCGGGTATTGCTCAATAAGGTTAAGATAATCGATCTCAGCCTGCTCAAATTTTTCAGCAAGCTCATTCAAAATAGCGGTCGAATGACTGTGAATAAAACTTTGGTCAGAGCTTAATGATTGAGATTTTATAAAAGCTTCTTCTGCTTGTTGTATCTCACCAGTATTCAAGTAAACCTGACCAAGCTCAAACCACAGATACTCAGAGTCGGGTTGTTCAGTAATTAACTCATCAAGTGTGGATACTGCCTGTTTCCATTCGCCCTTTTTGATTAATTCCTTAACTGCACTTTGTACAATAAAACCTTCGCTACTCTCTACTGACACTTGCTGATTGATTTTTAGGCTTTGATTGAGTTCTGAAACAATTTGTCTTACCAAAGAATCAGCGGACTTAGACTGCATCACAACTTCGGATATATGCTTTCTGTTAACCGTGTTACCCGATATAGACAACACCTCAACAATCAGTGTGTTTTCATCCCTATTGGAAGCTATCACTTTGGCACTGATGATTTTATTGACTTTTAACAGATCAGCTATCAAAAGTAGTTGGTTGTCATTCAGGCTTGACTGGTAACCGAGAAGATCTAAGGTTTCTAGTACTCGCTCATTGTTAACCAGTCTCAGCTGGGGGTTTTGAGCTAGCTGATAATTAAGGTAGTCAGGAATACCAAATCTCACCCAGTTATCTATAGATTGGCCACGCGTTTCGCTTTCGAAAGGTAAAATTGCCAGTGAGGTATATGGCGAAGCGGGTATCGTTTGGGTCTGATATCGCCACCATAAAAAGCCTGCCAGCAGGATTAGCACTACCGCAGCAACCCAGCTAATGGCTTTATTTTTCTTAGCTTTTGGTGGCTGCTTAATCAAAATGTAATCTATCGCTAACTGCAGGTCTTCCGCAGTCTGATATCGAGACTGTGTGTAGGGTGATATGAGCTTTAAAACTAACGGCTTAAATTTTTTGAACTCTCTGCTAGTCACAGGGAAATTGGACGTTCCTTTTTGCTTCTGCTCAATGAGACCATCAAGTGTGCTTGCATCAAAGGGCAAGCGACCACACAAAATTTGATACAGGATAATACCGACGGCATATTGATCAATGGTGCTATTTACTTCATTTTTTTGCAGGTACTCTGGTGGCAAATAATGCGGCGTTCCGCTGATAATACCTTGGTCCTGGGTTTCAGATAAAACTGCCAAACCAAAATCTGCCAGATATAGCTGATCGCTGTCATCAATAAGGATATTTTCTGGCTTAATATCGCGGTGATAAATGCTGTGGCTTTGTGCAAAGCCCAAACCATTGAGAATCTGATTAAGATATAATTCAATCTGCCGCTCAGGGAGAGATTCTCCTTTCTCCTTCCAATGTTTCATTTTGTGCTCAAGACTTTCACCTTCAATCCAGTCCATGGTAAAAAAGTGAAGTTCCCGATCAGAATAATACTCATGAACCCGCACAATATTGGGATGAGAAAGCTGCCTAAGTAATATGATTTCTTTTTTGAAATTAGCAAGAGCTTGCTGATTCTTTGCGATAGCGGAATGCAAGACTTTAAGCGCAACGAATACATCAAGTTGCACGTCTTTTGCTTTATAGACGGCACCAAAACGACCCACTCCCTGTAGTCTTTCTATTTGGAAACGTCCAGCCAGAAGAGTTCCAGTTTCAAGTACCTCAAAGTCTTCAATTACTTGAGTCTTTGACAAGTCCCCAGAATCATTTTGGCTTTGCTTCGGGTCATCATTCACCATTGAAGCTCGACCTTATAAGTATTAATGCACGAGTTGTAATATCGGTTTATTTAACAGGCTATCATAACTTTTGGATTGTGGCATCCGATTCATGAGGTTGCTAATTTGACTTTGAAGGACAATTGCTTGGGAGTTCAAGGCAATTTGCTGGCTGATGATTGAGAGGATATCTACATCAAGCTCTGTCAGCACTTTATTGGATAGTTTACTGTCCGTATAGACAACTCCAACAAGTTGGTTGTCAGATAATAATGGTACACACGCCAAGGCTGCTATTTGTTTGCGCTGAACACTCTCGCGCTTCGCCAATATGGCATCTTGACTGACATCCATTGCTATTACTGGTTTTGCGCGATTGACTGCTGCCATCATAGCGCCCACGCTTCCCTCGAATGCTCTATTGTCAAAATCTGCATCAGACATTCCTACCACAGCCCCAACCTTTAGGCTTTGAAAGTCACTGCCTAACATGACTAATCCACGCTGGGTTCCGGTAAGACTGATCAGTGAAGTAAGCTGCTCTTGAAGTGTATCCAGTAACATATTATCAGCGACTATTGTGGCTTCTTTACTTCGCTCCAGTCGCCATTGATTATGAGACTCGATTGCTTTTAACTGTTGAGGCGTTTTCGCTTCAAACAAACAGTCCACGTCACCCACAGAAATCATCTCATTGCCGTTTAACAGGCTGGCTACGACTTTAACACCATTAACTTTAGTGCCATTCTGGCTCGACTGATCATTCAAGTGCCATCCATCAGCAAGATGCGACATCAATGCATGCTGTCTGGAAACTGTTGGATGCTTTAATACCAAATCACAAGAACTAGCCCGACCAATTCGATAATCGGACTGCTCATATAGAAATGCTTCTGTTGCGGGTTGATCCGAGTAACAGACCGTTATCTTTGCTGGCATAGTTTTCTAATCAACGTTAGTTAACAAGACGCAGGCTGAACCTTAATGTATTAGCGTACGCAATCAACTCACCAGCAACATTATCAATATCTCGGCTAGAACGCCATACATTTGGGATATCAGCTGGGTCTGCCTGTTCAATGATTCGACTGAATTCGTCTACTTTATTACTGGCCAGAATATAGTTTTGTTGAGCAATCAGTTGCTGTACTTCACTCAACTTGCTGCTTAGCTGACTATAGAGCACAGTGTCAATTTCTGTTGAAAATGTTGCAAGACTATTGCTCAAACGATTGTACTTAGTATTAACAACTGTAAGAACTGGTCTTAAATCAGCAACAATTAAAAACTGCGAAAACTTACCGGTGGTACCACGAGCACGATAGCTTCCTGACCCCATGGTCGCAGTAATATCTTCAAACTGGCCATTTAACGGCGCCTTGAAGAAACGTAAAGGAGTCCCTGGCAAGTAGTCTAAATTATGGGTGTGAATATCTACCGTTGCCAATCCCGAAAAAGCGAACCCTTTATTTGAGGGGGGCTCAATCGTAATGAGCATTGGGAAAGCGGCCTGTAGATTGATATTGATAGGGTTTGAGAGCCTGTTTAGGATATTCAAATCAGTAATATCAATTAACTGAGCTGTGATACCAATATTGTCAGCGGTCAGGCCGACGGAATTTTCAAAAGTTAAAGTTAAATCAGCTGATACGTTCCCTGTAAGATTGATTACGGCTTCAACTTTATTGCCCTGTACGGTCAGTTCTACTGGATTTGCCTTACTGGCAATTGAACCGAAGCTCATGAATAGAACAATTGCGCTTAAGGATAGAGCTTTAAAAGCTGACATCATCATTACCTCGCAACGTGAGAGAAATATTTCATTAGATATAACTAATGCAATACACTAGTTCAAAATACTTAAGTTTATGCATTAAAGCAAGAATGCATTAGGATAAACTGATTAAAAAGCAGGCATCCCTGCCTACTTTTAGCGTATTTTCAATAACAGTTAACAAATCATTGATATAAGTTACTTCCAGTTAATGAGTTAACTTATTGATAATACGAATCATAGAAGCGGCCAATCAAGACTGCGTACTCTGCACGGCTAACAAACTGACCAGGTTCAAAATAGGCAACCAACTTAGGCTGTAGGTCAAAAGGACTCTGCTCAACTTCAAAACGGACTCCAACTATTGAAAGATCCAACGCTAATTGGACATAACCATGCAGCTCAGCTGGAATATCATCCTGATCTAGAACAGATATGGCTTCACCATTGTAATCCACTGTAATATCACCACTGAAAGCCTGTGCTTCTGTCTCCAAACCTAGACTTTGTACCAATGAGTAAGCTAACTCGGCTCTACTGACATTGTCATTTGGACGAAATTTACTGCCGTTAGCTATCATTACCGATTGCTGTTCTTGCACTCGGTCTTTCAATGAGCCGCCAGTAGCGCTTACAGACTCCGCAAATGCGGTCAACTCATTACCCACATCACTGAAACTGACTGCAGGCTGGTTCAATAAATCGCGATATTGACGTACTGCTGCGCCCATCACCAGATACTGAGCCAGCTCTTTACGCTTCAAGGCACGATCAGGACGGAAGAACTTATCATTAAAGCTGTCAACTAAACGCTCACTGGTCGCAAACTGAATAGCATTCTCGGCTGGGTGCCCTGCGATATCATCAAGACCTTCGTAACCACCTGATGTGAAAATACCGATCTCACCGCTAACAATTTCAGGAACACCAGGACCGTTCGTTGTTCCCGTTGGGTCAGCCTCTACACCAGACAATGACGTTAAACCATAAGCAGATAATTTCCATGTACCTTCCTGCGCGGGCGCAGAAACGCGCATAGACGTGGTTAAGACTGGCAAGGTTAAGTTGCCGAAATATTCGGTACCGTCTGGCGCTTCAAGTTTAAGCTTAATGGTGTTCGCTAAAGATTCCGCTGAAGCTGAAACCCACACTGCATCAGAGCCGACTGTAAACTCATGAACCTCAGGCTCACCCACTGGCGAATACAGTACCTCGAAAGATTCAGGAGACTCTGGCGGTAGAACAATCGCATTACCGTTAAAGGTATTCAAGTTGTTAACAGTCACGCGATGCTCAGGATTATAGTTTAGCGCTGCAGCAACGGCCGCATATGCATTCACATAACCCGCACCCACTTCCCACTTTTCGTAACCTGGCATGTTGGTAGCGGTTTCCTGAATCAAACGCTTGGTCTCAAGCGGCGTCAAATTAGGATTAGCTTCAAGCATTAAAGCAATGACACCAGCTACGTGAGGAGTCGCCATTGAAGTACCAGAAATCATGGTGTAGTAAGGAAGATATTCAGTTTCAATAGCATCAACATCTGCATCGCCACCATTAGAAACTAGATTAGTTTTTGCGCGCGTTGAAATGACATCAACACCTGGAGCTACCACTGAAATTTCATTGTGATAAGTCCACTCGGTGCCATCAGGCATAGTGAAAGTGCCGGTTTCATCACGTTGACCACGAGATGAGAAATCAATCAAGGTACCCTGCTTGGTACCAGCTCCAACCGACATGCCCCAAGGTATTTGGGCATAAGGGTTATGCGTATCTTCACCTGAGCCATCATTACCCGCTGCGAATACTGAGATCATACCTAATTTATAGGCCTTATAAGATGCAACTGAAATTGGACCATTGGGTTCGTATTTACCACTTGAACCCCAAGAGTTACTCATCACCCGAATCGGTGAATTAAAATCATAGATGTGGGTAATGGCGTAATCGTAACCGCCCAAAGCATCTAGAATAGATAAGCCAGCACCAGAACCATAACCAACCAGTTCAGCATCAGGCGCTGCACCTTTATACTTACCATCGGAGTGTGTTCCCCAGCCAGCAACAGTACCTGCACAGTGTGTACCGTGACCGACATTAAGGTCGGTATTCAGCTGGCCTTCGATCCATACTCCACTCACACCGGTTAAAGATAACGCCTGCGCATGAGTTATCGCTTGAACATTTTCAACAACTTTCGAGCCATATTCCAGGTCAGCCAGAGTTGCGTCAATACCAGAATCATTAACCATGACGGTAACGCCTTTACCGGTAAAGCCAATGCCATTTATTTGCACAAACTCATCGCTTTGTAATTTCTCTACGCCGGTAAGCTCACGCGCCTCTGCATTGAAATATTTCAGACTGCGATTAGCAAACACGGAACGAACACCGTGCATTTCGCTGATTTGCTCTATTTGTGATGGTGTAGCAACTACTCCTATGATTGGCAGAGATTGAAACTGAACGCCGTCGGTAATGCCTAAATCCAATAGAGATTGGATCTGTTCTGGTGCAAGCTGATCAAGTTGATCAAAAGTAACAACTGCCATTGTGCTTTCAGTGACAGACATGGTTTGCAGGTTCTGTTGCAACTCGCTCCCAATAACAGCTTCAGCGGCTGCGTTCATACTAAAGCCTGCTAGTGCCGCAGCACATGCCAGTCTTTTAAATTGCGTGTTCATTAATACACTACCCCTTTGGTGATTAAATCTATTTCTATGAAGCACCATTGCAAGTCATTTTTGACTTATTAGCTATCCGCGTAATCACCCAGTTAAACAGGGGGAAAACCCCTAACTATGGAATAGCAATATGGTGGTTAATATAAATAGAGAAATTAAAAAAGAGGGCCCGAAGGCCCCCAACGCCTCTCACGAGCAGTTACTGGTTCAGGTTCGAAACTTCTACATCTATCGTGTAGTCAGTCGAAACACTGATATATCCATTGACTCTAAGCGTATAGTCGCCCGCCTGTTCTGGTCGGAATGAAATGACTTCTGGATTCTCTAAGGAAGCGCTACTAGCAACAACATTGCCGCTTGCATCTAACATTTCGAAGTCTAAATCGGCTACTCCACCCCAGCTCAGTACTGCATCTACTGCAACAGTATCTGCGTCGATAGAAATGGCATGATCATTGACCTGTAAGTTTTCCGCAGAAGGGCCAATATTACCTTCAATAGTCTGTTGCTCAGTAGTGATTGAAGTGCCGTTATCAACCAGTTGACCGTCCAGTTTTAGGCCATCAAAGTTAATGGTTCCTTCAACATTTTGGATAGACAGACTATGTACCTGTGATGAATCTAAATCGCGTAGCACAAATGCTTTTGTAGTTGATTCAGGAGCATAAAAATCAATGATGCCCTTACTTTGACCATTCAGGAATAACTCGCCATGACCACCTTTTTTATTGGCGGTATAAAGCACTTGAATACTATCGCCGATAAAGTTGAACATGACCTGGGCATTGTTACGACGACTTTCCTGGAAAGAACCATCAGTGCTTTCAACATCTGACTTAGTACTCCAGCGAGACACATAGTCAATCATGGAGTCATTCTCAGAAACTACTTTCCAGTTACCTTGGCTTGACCATTTAGTGTTACCGGCCAAAAACTCAGCACGCTTACCTTCAGTCACGCGAGCGAGCTCTACCGCAGCTTTAACATTGATATAGCCGCCACCCACTTGATGGAACTCATAGCCGTCCATTGGGTCGGCTGTATCACGGATGATGTCTTCAATCTGGTCAGGAGAAAGATTTGGGTTAACCTCAAGTAACAAGCCCGCAACCCCTGCTACGAATGGAGTAGCCATAGAAGTACCGCTCATACCCGCGTAATAAACATCATATTCAGGATGTTCAGGGTCAAGTACTGGGCCTAATAGAGGCAGAGCTGTATTCAATGCTTTAGTTGAAATGATGTTGCTACCTGGTGCAGTTACGTCAGGGGCTTTAAACTCATCACCCGCAACACCGCGGCTTGAGAAGCTCGCTAAGTCACGGTCTTCAGTACCGGCCGCAACGTTGATTGTCCACGGCGCAACACCATAAGGGTTCAAGGTGTTGTCTCCCGGGCCATCATTACCCGCAGCAAAGGTTACAATAATGCCTTGCTTATAGGCTTCATATGATGCCTGGTTAGTTGGGCTATTTGGATCAAAGTTGGCACCGCCAGCACTACCCCAGCTATTGGTAATGACATCGATACCGTATTTATCTTTATTGCCAATCGCATAATCAAATCCAGCTAAGGCGTATAAGATTGAGATCGCGTCACCAGCACCGAGGCCTACTAATTTCGCATCAGGGGCGATACCGTCATGGTAATTTGCACGACGAGCATCATCAGCAGAAGCTGCGCCAGTACCTGCAACAGTACCTGCCACGTGAGAACCGTGGCCGGAGCTTGTATCGCTGTTCGGAACACCTTCAAGAAAAAGGTTTAAACCACCAGCTAAATCAAGATCACCAACAATCTTAACGTTTTGAACAACTTTAGAGCCAAGCTGTAAGTCAGGGTGCGTCGCATCAACACCTGAATCAAGTACAGCAATGGTCGCACCGCGTCCTGTGACATTTTCAACATCATGGACATAGTGACCGCCAGTAATCTCACCCGAGTTATAGTTGTAATACTTTAAAGGTGCATCGTAATAAATGCTTTTTACACGCTCATCTTTTGCTAGCGTATTAATTTGAGTCTTGGTTAGAGAGGTTCCAGCCATTGGTAGCGTTTTCATAGCTAAGTAGGGCTGTCCAAGGTTTAGCATGACATCATCTAGCTCTGAGCGGTCATGGGTAGTTACAATAACTTTGGATGGAGTTAATGCCGTCGGTAACATCTTTGTTAACTCAGGTCCTATAATAGCGTCTGCGTGAGCGGTCCCTGCTACGGCTGCCAAAACACTGGCTGTGATAACTGATACAGTTGGTTTCATGGTTTGGTCCTCGTAGTCAAAAATAATAATTATTTGGTTTCGACTACGACTATGCACAAATCCAACGAAATCAGATATTAGGTAAAGCCCCCAGAACATGCAGGGGTTTTCCCCTACTTGCCGAGACACAATAAAAAAAGCCACCTACATGAGGTGGCTTTTATCGAGCACTAGACGTACTGGAGAATTACAGAGGATTGCCCTTTCGATCCAACATTATTGGATCGCCGTAGCCAAACTCTTTAACTCTTTCGAGCTGAGTCGCTGCATCGCCAACAATAACGTAGATCATTTCCTGCTCATCAGCATACTTCTGATAAATTTGCTTAGCCTGCTCAACAGTCATAGCTTCAAGCTGGGCCTGCTCTTTTTCAATAAAATCAAATGGCAAGTCAAACTTACTGACCTCGTTAAGCATGGTCAGTAGATTATTGATAGTTTCATACTCACGAGTACTACGCTTAATTAACAGGTTCTTTGTAATGTTCAAATCCTGCTGAGTAAAAGTTTCGTCGTAGTTTCCTATCAGCTCCTTAAATATCTCAAGAGACTCAAGAGTAACGTTTGCACGAACCTGCGAATAGGCCATAAAAGGAGCAATAAAACGTGCTTTAGCAATATTGGTATAAGCACCGTAGGTGTATCCTTTTTCAATGCGCAGGGTCTGGAATAATCGTGCACTGCCACCCGCACCTAAACGGTTTTGGGCAACGGTGAACGGATAATAATCCGGATCATCACCTTTCAAGCCGCGCTTACCAACGATAATGACGGATTGCTTTGCATCAGGAATATCGACGAAAAAGACCTTAGGTGACTCAAATGACTTAGGCTCGTTATATTCCGGCAGTGCAATAGATTCACCTGTCCAAGCCTTGGAAAGCTTCTTTATACCAGCCTTAACTTGCTCATGATTTATTTGACCTACCACATGAATCGCAGCATTCTTTGGTGAAAGGGCTTTATTATAAAAAGCCTTTACATCCTCAAGGGTGATGCCCTCAACTGATTCGGATGTACCCGCTAACGGAATACCCGCTCGGTGTTCCGAGCCGTAAATCTGACTATAGAAGGCTTTACTTGCCACTGCGAAAGGACTCGCTTCGCTTTGTTTGATGGTGTTAAGCTGTTTGGCTTTAAGACGCTCAAACTCCTTCACATCGAAACGAGGTTCTAATAGCATTTCACTGAGTAAGTCCATGGTTGCCTGGTAATTTCTAGCTAAAGTAGTTCCGACTACAGAAATAGAGTCATTATTGGCATCGAACTCAATGCTGGCACCAAGTAAGCCAATGGCATCTTCCAACTCTTCAGGTGTCTTTGAAGCAGTGCCCTCATTCATCAGCTGGGCTAATAAACTTGCAGTACCATATTGTTCATCGGATTCTAACCAAGCGCCGCCATCGATGCGTAATGCAAAACTTACTATGGGTAGCTCATTGTGCTGCATGCTCAAAATTTCCAACCCATTATCGGATATGGACTTTTCAATTTGTGGAATAGAAACTTTGGGGGACTCGCCTAAAGGAGGTTCAGACCGATCGTGCTTGGTTGGTGTTTTTTCGTAGTCGGCAATGGCATCAGCATCAAAAGATTGTTCTGCACCTTGAACAATCTTTTCTTCAACCACACTGGCCTTAATTGAGCCATCAGCAATCAAATCAGGTTTATCTTCAGGAACAAAACTGGTCATAATGAAGTTCTGATCTTTGATATATTGCTTATAGACATTCATCACATCATCACGGGTAACACTTTTGATATTTTCAATATCTTTAGCAATAAAAGCAGGATCGCCTGCGTACTCTTGATATATACCTAACTGGAATGCCTTGCTTAATACGCTGGATATTCCATTGTAAAAAGATGTTTCTTGTCTTGCTTTGATGCGCTGTAAATCTTTCTCGCTGAAGCCTTCTTTCTCGAACCTGGCCAAGGCACTATCAATCGCTTTTTGGACTTCATCAAGATCAGTACCTTCATTAGCTCGAACGCGAATAGTGAAAGTGCCTGCAATTTCATTGGAGCTATTGTAGGCTGCGACTGAGGGCGCTAATTTTTCCTCTTCAACGATAAGCTTATATAGAGGGGCTCTTTTACCACGGCTTAAGATTTCACCAAGCGCGTCAAGTGCGTAAGAGTCTTTATGGTATTGTTCAACTGTTGGGAATGTCAGTCTGATCTCAGGAACTTTCGCAAAGTTATCCAGATGATAGAGTTTTTTGGTTTCTTTAAGCTCAACAGGCATTGGCTCAGGATCTTTTACGGGAGTAGATTGTTTAATCTCACCGAACCATTGTTGGACCATGTTCTTGGTTTCATCAAAATCGATATCGCCAGCAATCACTAAAGTCGCATTAGAGGGTCCATAGTATTCACTATAAAACTCTTTAACATCGGTCAGAGTAGCTGCCTGCAAATCATCCAAATCCCCAATCACTGTCCAGTTATAAGGATGGTCTTTCGGATAAAGGTTTTTAACAATAACGTGTTGAGTATGTCCATAAGCCTGATTATCAACACGCTGTCTTTTTTCATTTTTAACAACCTGCTTTTCTCTTTCCAGAGCCCCATCAGTCACAGTATTGATCATGTAGCCCAAACGGTCTGAGTCAATCCACATTAACTTTTCAAGAGCATCCTTAGGAACAACCTCATAATACATGGTGCCATCTGTCCAGGTCCCACCATTGCGAGTACCACCTAACTCTTCAATCAGTTTACGGTTAGCGCCCTGCGGAACATTTTCTGAATCATTAAATGCCATGTGCTCGAAAAAATGAGCAAAACCGGTACGCCCCGCTTTTTCGCGATTCGAACCCACATGAACAATGGTAGCCATCGCAACAATCGGATCAGACTTATCCTGATGCAAAATAACGGTTAATCCATTCTCTAATTGATATTTCTCAAAAGGAATTTTAAATTCTACTGAGTCTGCGGTTTGCTTTTCTTGCTGGTCATTGACTGTTCCATTGTGCTGACAAGCAGCTATGGATAACAGCAGAGATAATAGAAGTAATGGTTTTTTCATAGATACGTCCTAACTGTCGGATAAAACCTTATGCATCAAGGCTAGACTTTAAATAATGCTTTTATTAAATAGGGTTTTATAGTTACTTGAGGTGATCTCACAAAGCTCATCATAAGAAATATGATGCAGGTCAGCAACAAACTGCCCTACTTCTTTAACGTAAGCCGGCTGATTGGTTTTGCCACGATAAGGAACCGGCGCTAAATAAGGCGAATCAGTTTCAATCAGTAATCTATTCAGAGGGATATTGCGACAAACGTCTCTAAGCTCTTGAGCATTTTTAAAAGTAACGATACCCGAGAATGAGATATAGAAATCCAGTTCTAATGCTGCTTCAGCCATTTCGAGACTTTCAGTAAAGCAGTGTAAAACACCGCCGCACTCCTGCGCCTTTTCTTCGCGCAAAATATCAATCGTATCCTGGCGTGCATCTCGGGTGTGAACTATAACTGGCAAACGGGCTTGTCGAGCAGCACGAATGTGCTTTCGAAAACTTTCTTGTTGTAATTTATGATTTTCAGGATCTTTGTTATAGAAATAATCCAGCCCGGTTTCACCGATAGCAACCACTTTAGGATGTTTGGACTTTTCCACCAGCAAGTCAACATCAGCTTCGGATACAGCATCATAAAGTGGATGAATCCCAACCGAGCAAGAAATATCTTCGTTAGCTTCTGCGATCATTCGAACATCATCGAACTTATCAATGGTGATACCAACGCATAGCATATGCTTAACGCCACGCTCGCGCGCAAAGTCTAAAGCTTTATTCAGGTCATTATCGTATGCACCCAGATCAAGACGATCCAGGTGGCAGTGTGAATCTATTAGCATAAGAAATTTATAGGTAGATGGGTTACATCGTGTGAGTAGGTTTTTCGGAGTCTAGGCGACCAGCTAGCAAGTTTTCAATTTTATTTTTTGTTTGACCATTATCCTGGTCACTGAATTGAATTCCAATGCCGGCGCGCTTGTTACCTTGCGAGCCAATTGGCGTGATCCAGACAACTTTACCGGCAATCGGTAGTTTTTCTGGCTCATCAATAATTGCTAGAAGCATAAAGACATCATCGCCCAAGTTATATTCTTTATTGGTTTGAATAAAGATACCGCCATTCTCCAGGAACGGCATATAGGCTTTATAGAGATCTTCTTTGTCTTCGACATGAATGGTTAATATGCCGGGACCTGTTCTTTCTATCCGCATCGGGTAACTGCCTTAATCGTGAAAGTCTTAATAACCATTAACCAGTTTCTAAAATTATTAACCAATTTCTAAAATCATTAATCTAACGGTTTGTATTTACTGGCAATTTGGGTGACAAAAATCAACAAGCTTTGCCACGATGCCATTAGATTAACGGGACTTTTTTGCTTAATCAACCGTTGGAGCTCATTTATTTTCTCCAATAGCATGAGCCATCCTTGACCATTAATGCCCTTTGCAACCACTTCGAGCTCCTGTTTTTGCTGCATAAAGAGCAAATCAGCCTCTTTGCCAGCTTGTTGTAGCAACAGAATATCGCGCACCATCAGTTGCATCCAGAACACGGCATCGGCTATATCCTCATGCCAAAACTGGGCCATTTCGATTGGACTGCCCTTGCCGGACACTAAATCATTCATTTGAACGATGAACTCGGCATATTTCAGTGTATCACCATTAACCCCAAAGTCTTCAGCTTTATATGGTGCTTGTGGAAACAGGTTCACAGCGGCCTCAAGGGCTTGCGTCATATTACCTTGCCGCTCTATCAACCATGTTTTGACCTCTTCCGGTTCATCAACACTCAGTGATAATAGCTGTGCGCGACTACGAATGGTCGGCGGAACACCTTGAAGCTGTGAGGTTTGCAAAATAAGCAAGGTATTCTGTTGCGGCTCTTCCAGGGTTTTCAGTAATGCATTGAAAGAACTGGCATTCATGGCCTGCACATTGGTGATATTAGTAACTTTCCAACCACCCTGATGCGATGATTCCTGCATTGAGGTAATCAACTCGCGTACCTGGCCTACCGAAATTTGTGTTTTGTCAGCCTCAATATCCAGGAGGTGATAGTCAGGATGATGACCAGCCTCGAACAAGAAACAACTTTTGCATTCGCCACAGGCTTCATCTTGTCGGTTTAGACATAACAACCATTCAGCTAATGACTGCGCAAAGTTCTCACGCCCAATCCCTTCCGGTCCCATCAGCAGAATGGCGTGAGGCAGTGAACCCTGCTGGAACTGATCCTGCACCCTTTGAAAGCGAGCTTGGTTCCATATTTCAATGGATGTCATGAGCCAGTAACCTGCTGCTGATAGAAATTGACAAGCACCTGTTCAATCTGCTGTTGAACCTCTTCCAAACTTCCTCGCGCATCGACAACCTTGACCCGATCCGGCTCTTGCTGAGCAATCTGCAAATAGCCATCACGCACCTGCTCAAAAAACTCCACCTTCTCTTCTTCAAAGCGATCGATAGGACCACGCTCTTGTGCACGCGACAAACCCACTGCCACTGGCAAGTCCAACAGTATCGTCAAATCCGGTTTAAAACCTTCTAGTGCCCATTGATCAAGCTCTGAGAGTTTATTTAAGCCAAGCGCTCTGCCCGCACCTTGATAAGCAAAACTGGCGTCACTGAAGCGATCACATAATACCCATTGGCCCTGTTCCAGTGCTGGTTTAATTTTCTGGCTAACATGCTGGGCTCTGGCAGCATACATTAACAACAGCTCACTTTTAGCATCTACCGTTTCTTCCCGTTGAGATAGAAGCAGCTCTCGAATCTCTTCCGCAAAAGGTGTGCCGCCTGGCTCACGCGTATGCAGTAACGAAATGTTCTTCGCTTCCAACCACGATTTAATAAAGGCAATATTGGTCGACTTTCCAACACCTTCAGTGCCTTCAATGGTTATAAATTTTCCTCTGCTCTGAGTCGTCATCCTAACCAGCCACTATCGATTCAATTGATATTTACGAACAGCACGATTGTGCTCTTCCAACGTTTTACTGAAATGATGGCTACCATCGCCTTTGGCAACAAAATATAAGCTATCGCCCGGCTTAGGATTCATTGCTGCATGAATCGCTTCGCGGCCAACCATCGCAATCGGGGTTGGTGGCAAGCCACGATGCACATAAGTATTCCAAGGGTGCGGGCTTCGAATATCTTCGCGACGAATATTGCCATCGAACTCCGGCAGTAAGCCATAAATAATGGTGGGGTCGGTTTGCAAACGCATATTTTTTGCCATACGACGTACAAAGACTCCCGATATTTCAGGGCGCTCCGCCGGAACAGCGGTTTCTTTTTCGATAATAGAGGCCATGATTAACGCTTCATACTGGGTTTCATAAGGCAGGTTACCAGCTCTCTTAGACCACTCTTCATCCAGTACTGTCTGCAAACGACTGTGCGCACGTCTGAGAATATCTAAATCCGAATCGCCTTTGATAAACTGATAAGTATCCGCATAAAACATGCCTTCTGGGTGTTTTTGCTCAACAAATTGCATCTGAGCAAAAATGGTGGAGGAATCTTGTAAGTAATCGATCTGATGGACTAAGTCGCTATTAGCCTGCAATGCAACCAGTAGCTCGTAGATGTTTGAACCTTCAATAACCGAAAACTGATACTTGATGACGTCACCCGCAACCAGCTTTTGCAACACATCCACCGCTGTCATATCAGCAGTGATCGCATAGTTGCCAGCCTTTATTGGACGCAATTCGGGTTTAAGTTTAAGAAGGAGCTGATAGTAATAGAACTGCTGGATATTGCCGTCTTGTTGCCACTGACGGCCCAGACTATAGGCACTGGTTCCCTTTTCAACATTGAGCTCTTGCTCAATACCAAGTGGCTGCTGAATAAAGTCCTGAAAGCCATTCCACAAATACCAGGTAACACCTGAAAAGATAAGAACGATCAGAATAAAAAAGGTCAATATTGGTTTTTTCATTAATACTCTTTAGATCAATTATTGTAGTAAGAATTATGATGCATCACTTTACAAACGCAGCCTGGCGGTAGCTTTGAGCCAACTCCTGCCAGTCAGGATAAAGCTCAAACTTGGTTGAACCAATGGCAACTACGGGAATAATACCGACTATTGCATTAGATACCAAGCAGTAGCGAGCTGAAGCTAAATCTTTGTGGGTTATCTCAGCCTCTACAAACTCAGCCTGGTTATTTAACAACCAACGGCGGACAGTACCATTAACCCCGGCCTGGTCTAGCTTTGGCGTCTGCCACTGGTCATTAAGGTAAAAATAGATATTCGATTTAGTGCTGCATATCACCTTATTATTAATGCTCATAATGCCATCAAAGCAGTCATGCGAGACTTCATCAGCCGCCAGCACCTCAGCCAATCGATTGCAGTGCTTCACACCCGCCAGAGCAGGATGAATCACTGGTGGGGTTGAGCAAATGGATAAACGAACGCCCTCATCAAACGTTTCGGCTGTTTGGGTAGGCGACCAGCTCAAAATACGTTGCACTTCTGGCGAGACAGACGCTTTATAACCCCTGACTCCCGAGCCTCGACTAATCGTCAATCGGACAACACCATCGGCTGATTGCGAAAGTTTTGATTGTTCTTTGATGAAAGCCTGCAGCTCCGCTTCAATCAGTGTTAAGTCTAGAGACGGGAAACCAAGCCTTTCTGCACTAAACATCAAACGCTCACTGTGTAAAGCCCAGTGCTCAACTCGGCCGCCAGTGACTTTAATAGTAGTGAAAAATGCATCGCCATACAGCAAACCCCGATCAGTGATCGCAATCTCCTGACTAGGTAGGCCGTTTAGCCACATCTGGCTTGCAGAAATGTTAGTGTCTTTCGAATTCATCAAAGCATTCTAATGCAAATGCAAACAAGATACAGCGTAAATTTAAAAGCTCTTATCTAAAGACTCTTACTTAAAAGCCAGACAACAAAAAGGCCCTCGAATGAGAGCCTTCTTAATAAATGCATTAGATTAACCACATTCCTTATAGTTGCTGTCAAGACAGCGCTGCAATAATTCCTGAGCCTTGTTTATTAATTCAGGAGCCATCTTTTCTGAAAGCTTATCTTTGTGTTTAGCTGCTTCTTGATGCCCATTATATTGAGCAAGACTGAACCACATATAGGCAAGTACTTTGTCTTCTATACTCCCTTCTCCATCTTTATAAAAAATACCTAAAATATATTGTGCAGGCCCATAGCCTTGTAATGCTGCTTTACGAATCCACTTTTCCGCTTCCTGATAATTCTGAGGCGCACCTTCTCCTTTATAGTACATAACACCTAAGTCTAACTGTGCTTTCTCATGCCCTTGTCTTGCGGCTTTCCAGTACCATTTAAAAGCTTCTTGATGATTCTCCGGTACACCCTCCCCGTATTTATACATTGAGGCTAAGAAAAACTGCGCACCCACATCTCCCTGCTTTGCCGCAAGTTCGAACCATTTAATCGCTTCATGATGATTTTGTGAAACACCATCTCCCTTAAAATATATGGATGCTAATTGAATCTGCGCATCCACATTACCCTGTAATGCAGCTTGATTAAACCACTTAATCGCCTCTTGATGGTTTTGTGGTAAACCTTCTCCATTTTTGTACATAAGCGCTAACAGATTCTGCGCATCTACATTTCCCTGCTCTGCAGCGATACGTAGCCACTTCATCGCTTCTTGATAGTTCTTCGTTACTCCCTCCCCGTTTCGGTACATTGAGCCTAAAATTAACTGCGCTACAGAATCACCCTGCTCTGCTGCTTTGCGATACCACTTTAGAGCCTCTTGGTAACTCTTAGAAACACCTCTTCCTTCTTTATACATTAAGCCTAAAGAAAACTGAGCATCTACATCTCCTTGCTCTGCCGCTAGTTTGTACCACTTAAAAGCTTCTTGGTAATTTTGTGTTACACCTTCTCCCTTTGAATACATGGCAGCTAAAAGAAACTGGGCATTCACCTTCCCCTGCTCTGCTGCTTTACGATACCACTTTGCTGATTCTTCAAAACTTTGTTTAACGCCTTTTCCTTTGCTGTACATATTAGCTATATACGTCTGGGCAACCATATCCCCTTGCTCAGCAGCCTGTAGGTACCATTTTGCCGCCTCTTTATCATTTTGTGGCACGCCTTTACCGTTACTATATATGAAACCTAGATTAAACTGAGCATCTAAGTGTCCTTTCTGTGCAGCTTTAAGGAACCATTTAAACGCCTCTTTATCATTTTGAGGGACACCTTCTCCATTTAGATACATTAGAGCTAAATTATATTGAGAATATACATCACCTTGTTCTGCCGCTTCGCTATACCACTTTATAGCTTCTTGATAATCTTGTGGGACACCCTCCCCATTTTTGTACATTTGAGCTAGATTAAACTGAGCCACCACCTGACCTTGATCTGCAGCTTTACGATACCACTTAAGTGACTGCTGATAATCTTTTGGAATCTCTTGCCCAGTTTGATAGACAAAACCAAGATAAGTTTGCGCATCTATATCTCCTAGGTCGGCAGCTTTTTTTAACTGCTCAATATCTATGGACTGTGCGCTTAAAACAAAAAAACTTAGTGCAATGATCAAGCTAAATTTTAAAGTCCTCATTATTATTCCCTATATTTTTATTTAACCATCGATCTAATTGGAATGTTTTAGTCATTCAATATTAGAAAGACAAATATCACCAGATATAATATTAAAAGAATATACCCAATATAATAATTTATGACAAAGAGCTTAAGGTCTCTTAGGTTATTGCTCTAGGCATATACGTCTTGAGCAATAAATTACAGATAAGAAAAAAGGCGGATAACCGCCTTTCATTGTGCTCTATTATTAGTCTTTTAATGATTATGCGATTATATTTTACTAAACACCAATGAGCCATTAGTACCACCGAAGCCAAATGAGTTACACAAGGTATGTTCAATGTTAGCTTGGCGTGCAGTATGGGGGACGTAATCCAAATCACAGCCTTCACTAGGATTATCCAGGTTCACTGTTGGCGGTGCCACCTGATCCTGAATCGCTAGTATGCTGAAGATCGCTTCAACAGCACCTGCAGCACCCAGCAAGTGACCGGTCATAGATTTCGTTGAGCTAACCATCACTTTGCGAGCGGCATCACCAAACACGGTTTTAACCGCATTGGTTTCAGCTAAGTCGCCTGCTGGTGTTGAGGTACCGTGTGCATTAATGTACTGAATGTCTTCTGGATTTAGACCTGCATCATTTAATGCGTTTTGC
>Ga0209692_10000521_pt1 | contig 84953 bp, 72 predicted proteins | sample tdDd472_FD_187129 | JGI IMG/M metagenome (GOLD analysis project Ga0209692, IMG submission 187129) | Marine sediment microbial communities from the Atlantic coast under amendment with organic carbon and nitrate - tdDd47.2 (SPAdes)... | ecosystem: Environmental > Aquatic > Marine > Coastal >...
TCAAGGGGGGTGCTCCCTTCCCCCCTTCCTCTGGCCGCCGGAGGCGTCATTCAGCGATTTAGGGCTTTTGTCAGGAATCGGTCTAGTTGGTTGGTGAATTCCTGTTTGTCTTTGGGGCCGATGGGTGCGGGGCCGCCCGAGACGGATCCGGCGCTGCGCAGTTCTTCCATGAGGTTGCGCATGCGCAGCAGTCCCTTGATGTTGTCTTCGGTGTAGATTTCGCCGCGCGGATTGAGACCGGTGGCGCCTTTGTCGACGATCCGGTCGGCAAGGGGAATGTCGGCCGTGATGACGAGATCGCCGGACTGTGCCTGACGGGCAATTTCGTGATCCGCTTCGTCGAATCCGTCGGCAACGTGAATGGTGCCGATGAGAGGGGATGCGGGAACGCGCAGCGGGATGTTGGCAACGAGCGTCAACTCGACTTCGCGGCGCATGGCGACTTTGTAAAGGACGTCCTTGATGACGTTGGGACACGCGTCGGCGTCTACCCATATTCGCATGAGTGCTCTCTTTGTGTTTTAGTCGGAGAGAATTTCCTTGACCCTGCCGACCTGACCGTCTTCGAGGCGGACCTTGATGCCGTGCGGATGAGAAGGGGATTTTGTGAGCAACTGCCGTATCACGCCTTCGGTGAGGCGGCCTGATCGCTGGTCCTTTTTCAGGACGATGTTCACCCGCATGCCGGGTTTCAGGTTTTTTCGTATTTGTCCGTCCATGGTGCTTCTTTTTGGTTTGATGGTGTAGGGACGTGCGTCAAGACCGGGCTGGCTGCCCGTTCGGGAGAGGCGGGAAACCGGCTATTGCCAGGTGCCTTTCTTGTAGCTGAAAATATGCCTGTTCGGAATGACGGCCACCGGGATGAACTGTGCCTTGCGGCATCCTTCCTTGGAGGAAGCGACGGCCTCGAAGACTTTTTCCTTGTAGGAGACAATGCCCACAAAGGGAATGGTCTTGGATTTCGAGCGGCGGACCTTGCAGACGAGCGAAGCGTCGTCGATGCTGTGGAAACGGGCACGGAAGGAGCCGTCAGCGAGCTGGGTGATCTGCATGCGGCTTCTTGAGAGACGGTGATTGCGGTTGAGGGTGCGAAGTTTGGAGTGAGCGAATTTCGTGAAGTCGGCGTGCTTGGAGGCAAGGTCCTCGTCCAGATAGACGGGGAGGTTTTTGCCTGAGACAGGCGTTTTGGCGCTGCCCGGAGCGGCTGCGGCGACATCAATGGAAGCCGTGTTGCCCGCCTGGGCGCCGGATACAAAAATAAGACCGCTCAAAAAGACGGCCATAATTCCAAAGAATGCAAATTTTTTCATGGCGTTGAATCCTCTAACCAGAGCAATAGGTCGGGCGGGAGCCCCGCCCGACCTGCGAATCATAGCTTTACTTGGTCTGGATTTCAACCCTGCGGTTCAGCTTGCGGCCTTCCTTGGTGGCGTTGTCGTACTTGGGTGCGAGTTCGCCGTAACCCTTTGCTTCGAGCTGGGAAGCGGAGACGCCGTTGCTGACGAGCCATTTCTTTACGGAATCGGCGCGGCGCTCGGAGAGGCCCTGGTTGTACTTCTCGGGACCGGTGGAGTCGGTATGACCGGCAACCACGAATTCAGCGGACGGGCTTTCTTCCAGAATCATCTTGGCCTGTTCGAGGACAGGAATCATTTCGTCGGTGATCTGGTATTTGTCAAAGCCGAAGTGCAGGCTGAAGGTGATGGTTTCCTTGGCCACGGGAACGGCGACAGGTGCCGGAGCGTCGGCTACTTCTTCGTAGAAGATTTCTTTGGTGAATTTGTCCATGCCGCCGGGAGCGGACAGGGAGGCGTAATCAGCAACCACTGTGCAGGAAGACAGGGCGCGGATTTCGTCAATGATCATCTGGCCGTGCGGTGTGTCGGCGTAGCTGACCACATGGATGCAGAGGCGGTCGCCGTATTTGGCGTAAAGGGCACGGGCCTGTGCGATCGGGTCGGCACCGATGTTGGATGCGCCGTCAGTGAAGATGATCAGAGCGGTTTCGCCGGAAAGACCTGCGAGGACCGGATCGAGATCCATGAGACCATTACCGAGCGGGGTGCGGCGATTGAAAATATCGAAATCGTCGGGCACGCCTGCAACGGCTCCTGCCATGGCGCTTTTGCTGTACTTGGCGGGCTGTGCCTCACCTTCGAAGGGAGCAAAGAGGAACATGGACGAGGTGTAGTCCAGAGACGGGATCGCCTTATTCAGATTTGCCATGGTCTCTTTGGCCATGTCGATTTTCGTCTTGCCGAAGTCGCCATGCGTCATCGCCATGGAGCCGGACTGGTCGAGAAAGAGAACGAAATTGTCGATTTTTTTGACCGTCTTTGCACTGGCCGTGGCCGCAAATGCAAATGACAGTGTCAGGGCCGCAACGAGGGCCAACAGCATCAGTTTTTTGGAATGTTTCATGATCTCGCTCCTTTAGAGATTTTATTGCCAAAGTAATATGGGAGTATGAGTCCTCCGCAGGTTGTCAATATACGCAACCGGGGAGGGTGGTGCAAGAGGTGCAGTGTTAGAATCTTTGGGAAAATGCATATTTTTTGCCGGTGAAATGCCTGACTTCTCAGGTTGCGTCCTGCGCATGAACACAGTATGAAGAGATGTTTACCGTCAGAGATGGCGGTCCGAATCGTGAATATCAAGGAGTACGCATGTATATAGTCACCGGCGGCGCAGGGTTCATCGGCAGTGCGATGGTCTGGAAGCTCAATCAGATGGGCATTGACGACATTCTGGTGGTCGATAATCTTTCGACGAGTGAGAAGTGGAACAATCTCGTTGGGTTGAAGTATGAGGATTACCTGCACCGCGATCAGTTTCTCAAGCTGATAATCGAAGGTGACGACCCGTTCGAGACCGACGCGATCATTCACATGGGCGCGTGTTCGGCCACCACCGAGCTGGATGCCGACTTCCTCATGGAAAACAATTACCGGTACACCCAGTACGCCTGCCGACATTGCCTTACGCATGATGCGCGATTCATCAACGCATCCAGCGCCGCCACCTATGGTGACGGGGAATGGGGTTTTGACGACGACCATGACGGCATCGACCGGCTTCGTCCGTTGAACATGTATGGCTATTCAAAGCAGCTGTTCGACCTCTGGGCCAAGAAGGGCGGGATGCTCGACCAGATCGTCTGTCTGAAATTCTTCAATGTTTTCGGTCCAAATGAGTATCATAAGGATGACATGCGCAGCGTTATCTGCAAGGCATACAAGCAGATCAACGAGACCGGAAAACTCAAGCTGTTCAAGTCCTACCGTGAAGAATATCCTCACGGCGGGCAGAAACGTGATTTCGTGTATATCAAGGATTGTGTGGATATCATGGCGTGGTTTCTGGAGAATCCCGATGCGAACGGTATCTTCAATATCGGCACGGGAACTGCACGGACCTGGAACGATCTGGCAAACAGTGTTTTCGCCGCCATGGGACGTGAACCGAATATCGAGTACATTGAGATGCCCGAAACGATTCGCGATAAATACCAGTATTTTACCGAGGCGAATATGGACAAGCTTGCCGCTGCCGGATGTGACGTGAAAATGACGTCGCTTGAAGATGGCGCAGCTGATTATGTGCAGAACTATCTGGATCAGGACAATCCGTACCTGAAATCCCGGTAGGCCGAGGGTTAATAGAGTTTGAAACGCAGACTGCCTTATATCGCCTTGATGGGGTGCCTCGCCGCAGCCCTCATCCTGTGCCTGCCGTGGACGCTGCTCGGGAAAAACCCGCAGCTGCACAACGTCAGGCGTTACGTGCCCGACGCTCCAGAGCAATCCCCGGAGATGGACGAGTGGACTTTTTCCGCCGACCGTGTCGTGGGGGATTATACCAGTGAGTATGTCGAGGCGTTCGGCAACTGCACCCTGGTCATGGGTGAGAATCAGCTGCGTGCCGATTTCGCCCGTTATTACCAGACCACGGGCTGGGTGTTTCTCAAAGGCAACCTCCGTGCCCATTGGGGTGGCGACTTTCTTCAGGCTGACGAGGGGGAGTTCGACCTCAACAACATGACCGGCTGGCTCAAGAACGGGAAACTGTTCATGGCCAAGCCGCATGTGTACGTCGAGGCGGAGCGTGTCGCCAAGAACAAGGGCGATTCCTATTCGTTCAAGAATGCCAAGGTAACGGCATGCGACGGCGAACAGCCTGCATGGTCCGTGACCACGGAAGAGGGCGATGTCCAGCTTGACGGCCGCGTGCGGCTGTACCGTTCCGCCTTCCGGGTGAGGGATATCCCTGTTTTCTACTGGCCGTACATGTCTCTGCCCGGTAGAAAAAACCGTCAGAGCGGCCTTCTTTTTCCTTCCATTTCATCAAGCAAGAAACTCGGTTTCCAGACAAATCTGCCGTATTACTGGGTTATCAACGAAGAGGCTGACGCCACGTTTTACCAGAATTACATGTCCCGGCGCGGGTATCAGCAGGGCGTGGAATTCCGGCATGCCAATGATTCTGCGACCAAGGGCATGTGGATGCTCGACGTGCTCAAGGACAGCAGGCGTGCCACCAAGGAATCCGAGGAGTGGAAAGACTATCAGGGAGACGGATTGGTCCGGCCCAACCGCAGTCGATGGTGGGCGCGCAGCAAATACGACGGCTGGCTCGGCAGTCCCCATATCAAGGTCAAGCTCGACATCGACATGGTGTCGGACCAGAACTATCTGCGTGATTTCGAAAACGGTCCGAACGGGTTTGAGACGACCCGTCAGGAATTTGTTGATACATTCGGACGTGATATCGAGAACAAGGATTCGCTGACCCGGACCAGTACTGCCTTCCTCAGCCGAAGCTGGGATCGTTTCGGTGTGACTGCCAAGGCGCAGTATGTCCAGAATCTCCAGTACATGAACGGCAACGGGCGCAGCGAGGACAACACAACTGTGCAGACGTTGCCCGAAATTGAGGCTTTCGCGTTTCAGCAAGGCATTCCCGGAACGCCGCTTGAGGTGTCCGCGGATGCCAAATATGATTATTTTACCCGCAACAAAGGGCATAGGGGACATCGTTTCCGTCTGACACCGGAAGTCAAACTGCCGCTGTCCAATTCCTATTTCACCTTTATCCCGTCCGTGGGCGCAGACATCACATCCTACAACGTGACCCACCATGAGGGATACGGCAACCAGACCATCACGAATCCCGGCGGACGTCAGGAACAGCTGAATTCCAACTCCACCAAGTCCGGGAGTCACTTGCGTACGGCCTTGACCGCCGGATTTACCGCGTTTTCGGAGATGACGCGGGTGTTCAGGCTTAACGAAGAAATCAAGGCCGAGCCCGGGTTGGCCGGTACTACGCGGTGGACACGACTTAAGCATTCCATCGTGCCTCGCGTGGAGTATGCCTACACACCGACCATCACCGGACAGGATGAATTGCCGTATTTCGATCGTTTTGATCGCCTTGAGGGGAAAAATCTGGTTACGTATTCGTTGACCAACGTGCTCGACAGACGGCGCGACAGCGTGATTCTTTCACCCGGCAGTGAGGGCGGTCCGCAGGCGTCGGTCGTGTCTGACTATCTTGATTTCCTGATCTTCCGAGTGGCCCAGTCCTATGATCGCAACGAAGCCACTCGCAAGGATCAGCTCGCCCGGTACGGGCGCAGGCCGTTCGGCGATGTCATGGCGGAGCTTACTGTCAGACCGGAGGAATATATCGACATCACCAGCCGGTCATGGTTCTCTCCGTATCTGGGCAGCTTTACCCAGCATGAGAATGAAGTCCGTCTGTATAGGGACGGTCTGGGTGAATTTACCATCGGATATGACTATCTGGTCAAGATCGACGAATATATGCGTGAGCGGGATCAGACCATGTCCATCGTCAAGCTGGGAGCGAAATGGGAGATCAATGATTCGTTCTCCCTTGGTGCCAAATACCGGCATGATTTCAACAGCAGCAGAGACCTTGAGCGTACTGTCTCCCTTGATTGGGCTGCTCAGTGCTATTCCCTGTACTTCTCGTTTACCCAGAAACCCAACGACGACCGGTTTGAAGTCGGTTTCAACCTCTTTGATTTCTGATGATGTCTGACATTCGTACCATACAGGTCCTGCCTCCTGGGTTGAAAAACCAGATCGCCGCAGGTGAGGTCGTGGAACGGCCCGCCAGCGTGGTCAAGGAATTGGTGGAGAACAGCCTTGATGCAGGGGCCACCCGTGTGGATGTGACCGTGGAAAAGGGCGGGCGTTCGCTGATAGTGGTTCAGGATAACGGATCGGGCGTGGGTGCGGACCAGTTGAATCTGGCCGTGACACGGCATGCCACCAGTAAAATCCGTAGTTTTGAGGATCTTTCCGCCATCGGTTCTTTCGGTTTCCGTGGCGAGGCCCTGCCGAGCATTGCATCGGTTTCGCGGTTCACCATGACTTCTTGTGCCATGGGGGCGGACGAGGCCGCGTTCATTGAAGTGCGGGCTGGTGAGGTCGCGGACGAAGGTCCTGCCGCGCTGGCGTCCGGCACACGGGTCGAGGTGCGGGATTTGTTTGCCAATACCCCGGCGCGACTCAAATTTCTCAAGACCGAGGCCACGGAAAATAAGCGGTGTCAGGATACCATGATGCGTATCAGTCTGGCACACCTTGATTCTGGCTTTTCGTTGAACGTTGGCGGGCGCGAAACATTTCGTCTGCCGCCCGGGCAGGCGCTTGCTGCCCGACTTCAGACATTCTGGCCCCCCGCGGTCTGCGAAGGGCTGCTGCCGTTCGATTTTGAGCGTGAGGGATACCGTGCGCACGGTGTGGCGGGTTCGCCTTCCACGGCACAGGGGCGCGGTGACCGTATCCTGCTGTATGTGAATGGGCGGCCCGTGCAGGACAAGCTCATGCTCGGTGCCGTGCGTCAGGCGTACCGGGGCATGCTCATCTCCCGTGAATATCCGCAACTGGTGCTGTTTCTGGATATCCCGAATGAAGACGTGGACGTGAACGTGCATCCGGCCAAGCTGGAAGTGCGGTTCATCGAGGAAAGCCGCGTGTTTTCGACCATTCGCGGCGGTATAATGCAGGCCTTGTCACAGATGGATGAATCCGGTCCGGTCTCGCACGGTGCGTCGGGATTTTCCCGTCCGTCCGGTTCTCCGGTCATGCCGCAGTCCGGCAGTGGTTCGCTGTCAAAGCACAGTCACCGGCCTTCGTCCTTTGGAGATGGACCGAAATTTTCTTCGTACCGCGAGTTGCAGGCCGGATACAATCCGCCCAAGGACATGCCGCTGCCCATGACCCCGCCGTCGGGAGCGGATTCGGCATTGCCGTCTGATGGAGGCATGCCCCATCCGTATTCGCCGCCTGTTTCGTCTGCATCGGCAGCCGTTCCGGACGCGACGCAGGCCGCACCTCTTGCCGGAACCGATTTTACCTATCTCGGCCAGATTGCCGATACGTATCTGGTGCTGCGACAGGGCGAGTCTCTCGTGCTCATCGATCAGCATGCCGCCCATGAACGGGTGCTGTATGAGGCCATGCGCGCGGAGCGTACCAGAGGGGACAGCCAGCCCCTCGGGTTGCCGCTTGAGATTTCGCTTCATCCGAGCGAGGTGGATATCCTTCAGGGGTTGTGGGAAGACCTGCGCTCCATGGGGTTCCTCCTTGAAATGGACGGGGCGTCCAAGGTGCTCGTGCGCGGGATTCCGCCGACCCTTGATACGGGCAAGGCCCGTGAGTACCTGACTGGCGCACTGGCGGAAAAGGCCCGCACGCTGGATGATCTCTGGATCATGATGTCCTGCAAGACCGCTATCAAGGCGCGGCAGACCCTCGCGGTCGATGAAGCCCTGGCGCTTCTTGAAGTCTGGCTGAAAACACCGGACAGGGAATACTGCCCGCATGGTCGTCCCGTTGTTCTCAAGTGGAATCCGCTTGATCTGGAAAAGCTTTTCAAACGCAAATAGAGTTTTTCATGTCCATCCAATACAACAAGATACAGGTGCAGGTGTCGCTTGAGAATCTGCGGCACAACTATCGTGTTTTCCGTTCAACCTGCGACAATGTCATTCCGGTCATCAAGTCCGATGCCTACGGGCACGGGCTGATCGAGGTCGGACAGGCCATGGAGCAGGAAGGGGCCGAAACCCTTGCCGTGGGATTTGTCAATGAAGCGGTGCTGCTGCGCGAGTCGGGCTGCGAAAAAAGGATTTTCGCCTTGCTCGGCCCAGTTGATGATGCGGATTTCGCGGCACTGTGGGATCATGATATTTTAGCGGCAATGGGGCGTTTCGATCAGTTGGAGCGGGTCGCGCAGATGGCGGAAGAGCGGGGTGAAGTCCGTGTCGGCCTCAAATTCGATACAGGCATGCGCCGTCTCGGGTTCCGGCCTGAAGATGTCCCGGAGGTCATCGAGTTCTTTCGTTCCAATCCGAAGGTCGTGCCGGTCATGGCGACCTCGCACCTTGCTTTGGCTGATGAGCCGGAAAACGTTGCCGCCGTGAATGGACAGGCCGAAAAATTTCAGACAGCGGTTGACGCATTGCGCGGGGCCGGTTTCGAGATCGAAGCCAACCTGTCCAATTCCGCCGGGTCCATCGCCCATGAGCGGTGCCACTACGACAGCCTTCGTCTGGGCATTGCCCTCTATGGATGCAATCCGCTTCATGATACCGAGTGGGCGGGAAGGTGCGGCGAACTGCGCCCCGCCATGGAGGTGTCCGCTCCGGTCATGCATGTGCACTGCCTGAAAAAAGGGGAAAGCGTCAGCTACGGATGGACGTACACCGCGGACCATGACCTTACCGTGGCCGTTGTCGGTGTGGGGTATGCGGACAACTACAGCCGCTCCCTGTCCAATACCGGGTACATGAACATCAAGGGACACCGTGCGCCCATTCTCGGGCGGATATGCATGCAAATGACCATGGTTGACGTGACCGGTATTATGGGCGAAGGGTTGGACGTCAGACCGGGGGACAGGGCGTGGCTGCTCGGTGGTCCCGGACCGGGAACCATTACCCCGGAAGATCTGGCGGGATGGTGGGAGACCATCACGTATGAAGTTTTCTGCCTGCTGGGAATGAACCGGCGGCAATACAAATAACATTTCTACTCAAGGAGTACCGATATGCCCGCAGTGAAAGAAGATGAATGGGTTGTTGCCGAGAGTTATCCCCTGGCCGACATGCAGGAGCAGGGCGTCTCTGCCAAGTGGCTGGAAGGCAAGTGGTTGAACGTTGCCGAAGACATGGCCCTGATTCCCGAGAACAATGTCCGTGTCAGCGAGAAAGACGGTGTCGTCACCGTTGAAGTCTCCATGTATCTGATGGAGTGCATGCGCGGTTTTTAGGCCAGACTGCCGATAAACCGCCATCTGCGTCGTTGCCGCAAAAAGTTCAGATCCTTACGTATGTATAAATACGCCTCGGTCCTGAACTTTTTTTGCGCCTAGCATCTGACGATTTCTCAGCAGTCTGCCAGATGGGACTTTGTCATCAATCCGATGCACTGACCGAAAAAAACGCCCCTTCACGTGTCTCGTGAGGGGGATTTTTGTGCCGTGAGTCGTTTCTTTCGGCAGGTGGCGGGGCGATAATGGAATGTCAGCAAAATCATGCCTGCGCCGTAGAACGCCCTGAAATTTTGCTTCTCGAAAATCTCTTTTCGAAAACGCATGGACAGCTATAGAATCATCACATAAGGAAGTTCCACGCAGTGTTCTGTGTCCGGGATGTTGAACAGTCTTTTTCTCACGGCATCTTCGGGAGCCTGCGTCATGTGACATACAACCTGAAGAGATATTTCATGAATCAGCAACCAGTTTCTCCGCGCGGCAGTGCCCTGATCCCACTGCTGCTGTTCCTTGTCTTATTTATAGGTACCGGCGCAGCCCTGACGGCACAGGGAAAGAGCATGGCGTTTTACCAGCTTTCCGCCGCTGTCGCCATCCTGCCCGCCATTGCACTGGCTCTTGCCATGGGCCGGGATAAATTCGAGAGCAAGATATCCGTTTTCCTTTCCGGTGTCGGTGACATCAACATCGTCACCATGTGCATCATTTATCTTCTGGCCGGTGGTTTCGCTTCGGTGGCAAAGGCCATCGGCGGCGTGGATGCCACGGTCAACCTCGGGCTGGCCTTTATCCCCGCCGCACTGGTGTTGCCCGGACTGTTTGCCATTGCCGCGTTTGTGGCAACCGCCATGGGAACGTCCATGGGAACCATCGCAGCCATCGCCCCTATTGCCGCCGGAGTCGGCCAGCAGACGGATATTTCCAGCGCCATGCTCATGGGAACCGTGGTGGGCGGTGCCATGTTCGGTGACAACCTGTCCATGATCTCGGATACCACCATCGCTGCCACGCGCACTCAGGGGTGTGCCATGAGCGACAAGTTCAAGATGAATATACGAATAGTTCTTCCTGCGGCCATCGGCACCATTCTGCTGCTCGGGGTGCTCGGTACGTCAGGGGCAGTCAGCCATGCCGGGGACTGGGAGTTCATTCGCGTGGTGCCGTATCTGGTCATTCTCGGACTGGCTGTTGCCGGGGTCAACGTGTTTGTCGTGCTTGCCTCAGGCATTGTCCTTGCCGGAAGCGTCGGTCTGGCCGCTGTGCCCGATTATTCTCTGCTCAAGTTTTCGCAGGATATTTATGCAGGTTTCAATGGGATGCATGAAATCCTCGTGCTTTCCATGCTCGTGGGCGGATTGGGTGAGTTGATCCGGCACAACGGTGGCCTCCAGTGGTTGCTGGAAAAGGTCAACGCCCTTGCCGTCAAGGCTGGAAACGGCAATACCCGCCGGTCCGGTGAATTCGGTATTGCCGCGCTTGTCTCGCTTGCCGATGCCTGTACCGCCAACAACACGGTCGCGATCATCCTGACCGGTCGTCTTGCCAAGGAGATCGCTTCGGATACCGGAGTGGACCCGCGGCGCAGTGCCAGCCTGCTGGATATCTTTTCCTGCATCGTGCAGGGTGTGACGCCCTACGCCGCGCAGGTCCTGCTTGCCGGTTCCATTGCGGGCATCTCACCGGTGGCTGTGGCTGCCAACAACTGGTACTGCCTTGTTCTTGCGGGAATATCGGTTGTCGCCATAATGACCGGCTGGCCGCGTGTGGCCCGGAAGGGAGCCACCCCTCCGGCAGCCTGATCGGACTCAAATGAAAAAATGCCCCTGAAAATAGATTTTCAGGGGCATTTTTTATGATATGACAGACCGTGTTACACTGCTTTGCCTGCGTGTTGGGTGTGTTTGTGTATTAACATGCTGCCATTGTTGACTAAGTGTATTGTCACAAAACCGTAACACTGAAATCCGTTACAATTCCGTGTCAATCATGGTAAAGACCCCTCGCGTCGTGCGGATGCGATATGCTCACGTTTTCCGGAACAGCCGTAAACCGTGAGAATGTAACAGGGGTAAGGGATTTATGAAGCTGCGTTCATTTAAAATGCGGATTCTGGTGTGGACCTGGGCACTTTTGCTCGGAGTTCTTGCCGTGGTCTTTTATTATTCCACCAGTGTGGTCAGCAGTGAGCTCGTGAAAGAGACCGAGCGCCGTTCCCTGCGTGAACTGGAGACGGTTCGGTGGCTTATCGAAGACCGTGCCCCGTTCGCGTCGGAAAAGGCATTTGCCGAGTGGGTCGATGCGTTCGGCTTCAAGGCGGGGTCACGCATTACCTATATACATGAAGGGCGTGTCGTCGCGGATTCCGAGGTGCCTTTTTCAGACCTCAAGACGCTTGATGACCACGCTTCCCGGCCCGAAGTCGTTGCCGCCCATGTTGACGGCAGCGGGGCGAACGTCCGGTTTTCCGACACCCTCGGCAAGGACATGCTCTATGCCGCGGTCAAGATGGACTATGAATGTGTGCCCGGCATTCAGAGCGGTGTCCTGAGACTGGCCGTGCCTTTCTCCGAAGTGTCGGCACGGCTGGGCATGCTCAAGAAGAATTTCATCTGGATATTTCTCGGCGCGCTGTTGTTTGCAGGCATGGTCAGCGTACTCATGTCGCGCAACATGAGCCGCAGCATCGAGTCCTTTTCCGAATTGGCCCAGTCCATCGGTGAGGGAGATTATTCCACACGGCTGCGAGTCCTGCCCGGTGGCGAGTTCAAGCCGCTGGCCCGGTCGGTCAATGCCATGGCCCATTCCATTGAACGCAATATCCGTATCATCAAGGATCAGAAAGGACAATTGCAGGCCGTTTTCGAAGGCATGCGCGAAGGCGTGATGACGCTTGATGCGAACGGGCGCATCGCCTCGTACAACTCCGCCCTCGATACCATGTTCAACCTTGCGGACACCACTGTCGGCCGTACGCCTATCGAAGTGACCCGTAGGTTCGAGATTCAGGACATGGTTGATGAGGTTATCGGTAACCCTGAAATCAGGGAGCGTTCCATTCAGCTGGACCTCATGGACACGCGTACCGTGGAAATCAGTGCCGTGCCGTTTTTTGATGTCAACGGCGCGCGTAAGTTGATCCTCGTGTTTCACGACATCACGGAAATGAAGCGGAGCGAGAAGGGGCTCAAGGATTTTGTGGCCAATGCGTCGCATCAGCTTCGTACCCCGCTGACTTCCATCAAAGGCTACACTGAAACCCTGCTCGACAATCCCCCTGCCAAACCTGAAGATGGTCGTTTCTTTCTGGAGACCGTTCTCAAGAATGCCGACCATATGGACAAGGTCATTTCCAGCATGCTCGCCCTTGCCAAATCCGAACAGATGGGCAAGCGGCTTGATCTCGCTCCTGTTTCCGGGCGTGAGACCCTGAACCGTGCCGTGGGCGACGTGACGCCGTGGGCCGGGGAGCGGAATATAGAAATAGTCAGCCATGCGCCGGACGGGGAACTGTTCGTCATGGCTGAAGTCGACGGACTGCTGCATGTGTTTCACAACCTGCTCAACAATGCGATCAAGTACAGCCCGGAAAACGGGCGGATCGCTGTTGGAGCGGAAGACGACGGCGAATCCATTGTATTCTCTGTGGAGGATCAGGGGCCGGGAATATCCCGTGAGCACAGCACCAAGGTTTTTGAGCGGTTTTACCGCGTGGATGAGAATACCATTGACGGCTCCGGAAGTTCCGGTTTGGGACTTGCCATTTGTCGCCGCATCGTGAAGAATTTCGGCGGAGAGATCTGGCATGACGGTTACGGCGAAAATACGCGCGGCGCGCGGTTCTGTTTCCGTCTGGACAAGCCCGCTTAGGCGCGGCAACCATCTAACCAACTCCCTCGAAAGAGGGGAATGAAAATGGATATTTACGACCTGTTCTTTTACCTATCCCTGGGGGCCGGGTTTCTCATGGCCTTCAACCTGGGGGCCAACGATGTTGCCAACTCCATGGCATCAGCGGTCGGGGCCAGAGCGATTACCGTGCGTCAGGCCGTGTTCATTGCGGGCATCCTGAACTTCGTTGGTGCGGTTTTTCTGGGGTCCCATGTGACTTCGACCATCAGTAAGGGCATCATCAATCCGGCATCCATTCAAGATCCGAAGCTGATAATGATCGGCATGTTTGCCGCATTATTGGCCGCGGCGGTCTGGGTGCTCATAGCGACGCTCACGGCGCTCCCGGTATCGTCAACCCATTCCATTGTGGGAGCGATAACCGGGTTCGGACTGGTCGCGGGTGGACCGAGTGTGGTCAATTGGCTGAAAATGGGTGGGATTGTCCTTTCATGGATAATATCGCCTTTTTTTGCAGCCGCCATCGCATTCCTGATTTTTTCGCATATCAGGAAATATATTCTGAACAAACGCCATTTCATCGTGCAGGCAAAGAAGTGGGCGCCTATCTGGGTGTCGTTCACCGTGGCCCTGCTTGCGCTTTCCTTCCTGTATAAAACTCCCGTGGGTAAGTCCTTGCATCTGCATTGGGCCGTCTCTCTCGGGATTGCCGCGTTTTTCTGTTTTATGGCGTGGGCCGGGGCACGTTTTTTTGTGTCCCGCATGATTCTGGACGAAGAGGAAGGAGCCGAAGGCGTGGAGCGGGTTTTCCGCAAGATGCAGGTGGGAACGTCCTGCTACGTCGCTCTTTCGCAGGGAGCCAATGACGTGGCAAATGCAATCGGTCCGGTGGCGGCCATTTATCTGATCGCCAAGGAACACCAATTGCTCGCCAAGGCGGATGTGCCTTTGTCCATGCTTATACTGGGCGGTTTCGGTATCGCGTTCGGTATCGCATTGCTGGGGCACAAGGTCATGGCCACCGTGGGTGGCAAGATCACCACACTGACCAATACCCGCGGATTTGCCGTGGACTTTGGCGCAGCCTCAACTGTGCTGGTGGCGTCCAATATGGGGCTGCCGGTTTCGACCACACATGCCGCAGTGGGTGGCGTGGTCGGTGTCGGGCTGGCCCGTGGTTTTCATGCGGTTGACTTCCGTGTGTTGCTGCGAATTGTGGCGTACTGGGTGGCTACGGTCCCCATCGCCGCCCTGACCAGTATCATTTTCTTTGTGCTGCTGAAATGGTTGTGTTACAGCTAGGTTATACTCTTTAGAGAACTTTTTTCCTTTTACGAGGTTTACATATGTCTTTCAAAATTCCCTTTTTCGGTCTCGTAGCCAGCCGCTCCCCCATGGACGGCCTGATTGAACACTATGACAAGATCGCCGAGTGCATTGCCACCATTGACGACTCTCTTGAGTGCTATGTGTCCGGCGGGGTGTGTCGTGAATTCGAGGACCTGACCCGGACCATTGATGCCATCGAGAATCACGCAGACGTCATCAAGCGCAACATCCGCAACCATCTGCCCAAGGGGCTGTTCATGGCTGTGGAAAAGACCCTGTTCCTGAACTATACCAAGAGTCAGGACAACATTCTTGATGCCGCACAGGATGCCCTGCACTGGCTCGGCATGCGTAAGGTGATTATCCCGGAGACCATCCAGAAGGATCTCATCTATCTGCTGGATGCCGTGGCCCGCACCACCGTGCTGCTCGGGCCTGCGCTCAAGGCTACCATTGCCCTTCTTCATGGTGAGTCCCTTGACCGTGACGGCACCAAGACCTGCTTCCGCAAGGTTCGGGCCGAGCGTGACAACGTGCGGCATCTCAAAAACGATCTGCACAAGAAGCTGTATGCAATGGATATCGATTTCAAGGATATCTACCAGCTCATGCACTTCATCGATTGCCTCGACGACATGGGACACAACACGGAAAACTGCGCGGATCATCTGCGTGCCATGATGGCTCGCTAGTCCGCTTTTGCTGAAGAAACAAAGCCCTGCCCGATACATTCGGGCAGGGCTTTTCCTCTTTTAGCGACTCTATTCGCCGCGAACCGGGAGATGTAGCGGGTCACATGCTGTGATTATTGTGAATACTTGAAAAAAAGACTTGATATTGAATTTCAATATCAGTAATGTCCATTTCGACATTGGGTGAATGAAGTGCGGCAAATCGTTGTTTTTACCATTACTGATTGTATCATGCAGGAACAGGAGCGAAATAGATGACTGGTCGTTTGGCAGTGCTTATCCGGGTGAATACCGGCTCCGGCGGTCGATGTACCGGCCGGTCAGCGCGGGGGGCGTTGATCGGTGCGTGCATAACAAGACAAAGGAGTTAATCATGAGCGGATTGAAAAAGCTTGGTATATTGAATCGTGAAGGAATGAAGGCGTGCAATCAGGGCAGGCTGGAAGATGCCATGTTCCAACTGGTGCAGGCCGGTCTTATTGCCAAGAAAATGGATTCTCCCTTGCATGAGGCCAAAGTGCGTAATAATATAGGGTTGGTGCATCAGCTTACCGGTGATTTTGACGGAGCGCGGGCGAGTTTCCGTTTGGCTCAGCATTTCGCAGTCAAGGGCGCGGGCAAGGGAAACTCTCTTGAGAAGACCATTTCGAGAAATCTGAACCGTCTTGAGCGGACAGTGGATGGCAGGGCTGCCTGAGATGTCGAAAAATCCTCATATTCCGGCAGCAGGCAAGCTGCTGTCGGAATTCTCCGGGCGTGATTCGGATTCCGCGCTCTTTGTGACGACCATTCTGCATCAGTTCGCAGAATCCCTGGGGAATGCCATAGATGCAAAGGACGCGCATACCAGCGCGCACTCGGACGAAGTCGCGCAGATAAGTCATACTCTTGCCCTGACCATGGGGTTGTCCCCGCAGGAGGCGGATATCATCCATGTGGCCGGTCATCTGCACGACATCGGAAAGATCGGCGTGCCGGATGCCGTTCTCAGCAAGCAGGGGCCGCTTGACCACAAGGAATGGCTGGCCATTCGCAAGCACCCCGAAGCCGGGGCGGCTATTCTGCGTCCGGTTTCATCCCTTCAGCGGCTCGGTATCGTCGATATGGTGCTCTATCACCACGAGCGGTATGACGGCAAAGGATATTCTGCCGGTCTCAAGGGTGCCCAGATTCCGCTTGGTGCCCGTATCATCGCATTGGCGGACAGTCTGTCAGCCATGCTTCAGAACCGCCCCTATCGTTGCGCCCGGTCATTCGAAAGTGCCGTCAGGGAAATTCGTCACTGCTCGGGAACTCAGTTTGACCCGCGTGTCGTCGATGCATTTTGTGAGTGCACGGACATGGTGCAGGGGATACTGTCGGCTCTGGCAACGGACGAGGCAGCGGCGTAAAGGAGGGGACATACAAAAAATTTGCCCGTATGCTTCTCTTTGGAGGGAAAGTAGAATTTTTTGTACTGACGCGCTTTTTTGCGGGAGAAAGCAAGAGAGTAAAGTAGCCTCCTAAGTGCTTGGTTTTAGAGGAAATAAAAATAAATTTAACAGCCCGCAATGTTTTGGCATGGTAGGTGCAATAAAAGAAGCATCTTCCTTTTATTTGCACTGAGAAAACAACAAGCCTCCGCAAGGAGGCTTTTCTCATTTTGGGGAATGGGTAAAGAATACAAAAAAAGGCCGGTGGAGATATTCCACCGGCCTTTACTTTTTGGGGTCTATTTATTTTTCGTATACCGCGCCCGTCGAGGCGGAGGTTACGAGTCTGGCGTAGCGCCGGAGCAGGGGGGATTTGACTTCCTTGACTATCGGCTTGAAGTTCTTGCGGCGTTCTTCCAGTTCTGCGTCGTCAACGACCAGATTGATGGAGCGGGCCGGAATATCGATCTCAATCGTGTCGCCTTCCTGAATCAGGCCGACGGTTCCGCCTGCTGCCGCTTCGGGCGAGATATGGCCGATGGCAGCACCGCGAGTGCCGCCGGAGAAGCGTCCGTCCGTGATGAGAGCCACGGATTCGCCCAGTCCCATGCCAGCGATGGCCGAGGTCGGGGTAAGCATCTCGCGCATGCCGGGGCCGCCTTTGGGGCCTTCATAGAGCACTACCACCACGTCGCCCGATTTGATCTTCCCGCCGAGAATGGCTTCAACGCAGTCTTCCTCGGAATTGAAAACCCGGGCCACACCCGTGTTGACCATCATTTCCGGGGCCACGGCGGACTGCTTTACGCAGCAGCCTTCCTCCGCGATGTTGCCGTAGAGGATAGCGATGCCGCCCTCTTCGGAATAGGGATTGTCAATGGGGCGGACGATGTCGTTGTTGGTGACCTTGGCATCAAGGGCGGTCAGGTTTTCGCCCAGTGTCTTGCCAGTGACTGTCATGACGTCGAGGTGCAGCAAATCCTTTTTAACGAGTTCGCTCATGACGCCGGGAATACCGCCGGACTCGTTGAGGTCTTCGATATAGTGCGGTCCGGCCGGTGAAAGCTTGCACAGGTTGGGTGTCTTTTTGCTGACCTCGTTGAACATTTCGAGGCTCAGATCAAGGCCTGCTTCAGCGAATAGGGCCGGGAGGTGCAAAGTGGTGTTGGTGGAACAGCCCAGAGCCATGTCCATGGTCACGGCGTTGTGCACGGACTTTTCCGTGACGATGTCGCGGGGACGGATGTTGCGTTCCAGCATTTCCATGACCTGCATACCCGCTTGTTTGGCAAGGCGGATGCGTGCAGACATGACAGCCGGGATGGTGCCGTTGCCGGGCAGGGCGAGTCCGATGGACTCGGACAGGCAGTTCATGGAGTTTGCCGTGAACATGCCTGCGCAGGACCCGCAGGTCGGGCAGGCGGTTTCCGCGAAATCTTCCAGTTCCTCTTCGGACATGGTTCCGGCCTTGACCTTGCCCACGCCCTCAAAGACGTTGATCAGGTCGGCTGTCTTTTTGCGTCCGGCGAGCATGGGACCGCCGGAGACAACCACGGCCGGGATGTTCAGGCGCAGGATGGCCATGAGCATGCCGGGAACAATCTTGTCGCAGTTGGGGATGCAGACAATGGCGTCAAAGGGGTGGGCTGTTGCCATGATCTCCACGGAGTCGGCGATGATTTCGCGGCTGGGCAGCGACATCCGCATGCCCTCGTGATTCATGGCAAGGCCGTCACATACGCCGATGGCCGGGAATTCCAGGGGTGTGCCGCCAGCGAGCATGATGCCCTTTTTCACGGCTTCGGTAATGGTATCTAGATGGACATGGCCGGGAATAATTTCGTTGGCAGCGTTACATACGCCGATAAGGGGCCTGTCCATTTCTTCCTTGGACAATCCGCTCGCATACAGCAGCGAGCGATGAGGTGCCTTTTCCAAACCACCGGTCATTTTCTTGCTTCGCATCAGATACTCCTTGTGATGAACGAAATTCGGATGAACAGTTCAAACCGTAAAGTGCTGCGCTGTCAACCTGAAGGGCGGCTTTTGGCGGTGAAAAGGGGAAAAGGGGGGATTTTGGTGGATTGCGCCATGAAAAAAGGGCCCCGCTCTGACGAGCGGGGCCCTTGTGTTTTCCTGTGACCTAGCGAGGTGACGTTGCGTGGCTAGGCATTCAGGGGGCCCTATTCGGCCGGTGCGGCTTCTGCCTCTTCGGCAGCAGCGCAATCGCAGCCGTCCTCAGTGGAACAGCCGCAAGGCAGTTTCTGGGAATGTCCCATTTCCTTTTTGACATCAGTGGCGACCTTGAAGAGGACTGTCACGATGAGAGCGCCGATGGCGTAGATCATCATGGAGACCAGAAGCTCTTTTCCGGTAGGCCAGTATGGCGTGATGGTATTAAAGGGAGTGGGGTTGAAACCACCGATCAGCAGTCCGAGGCCCTTATCAAGCCAAGTGGCGATCACGAGGATGACGAGAGTCCAGGGCAGGAGCTTCATGTTGTTGCGCAGCTTCGGCGTCACCAGCATGGTGATGGAGATGGCTGCGAAACCGATGAAGGTCCACATGAGACCGACCAGTTCATGATGACCGTGGACGCCTGCGAACAGGTAGACCAGCGGATGCGTGTGGCCGGGCATATTGGAGTAGAAGGCGGTGAAGACTTCAAGGGCGAAGAAGAACATGTTCACGCACATGGCGTAGGCAATGATCTTGACCAGAGTCTTCAGGGCGTTTCTGGGAATCTTGAAGGTGGTGACCCTCTCGACGACCAGCATGACGAGCGTCAGGATCGCGGGACCGGCGCAGAACGCAGAAGCAAGGAAGCGGGCGGCCAGAATGGCGGTGAGCCAGTAGTGGCGGCCGGGCAGGCCCTGATAAAGGAACGCGGTAACGGTATGGATCGAGAACGCCCAGATGATGGATATGTAGATGAACGGCTTGAGCCACTTCGGGTGCGGCAGACGCGCACGGTCAGCGGTCAGGCAGGTCCAGCCCACGAACAGGTTCAGGAACAGATAGCCGTTAATGACCATCGCATCCCAGAACAGTACGGAGTTCGGAGAAGGGTGCAGGAACAGGTTCATCATGCGGCTCGGCTGACCGATGTCGACAACGACGAACAGGAGGCACATTATACAGGCGGCAATCGCCATGAATTCACCGAAGATGACCATGTGCTTGTTGGCCTTGTACCCGTGGAAGTAGTTCGGCAGCACGATCATGACACCGGAGGCGGCCAGACCGACAAGGTAGGTGAGCTGGGAGATGTAGAATCCCCAGGATACGTCACGGCTCATGCCGGTGGTTTTCAGGCCGACCATCAACTGGTCGAGGTAAGCCAGGCCACCGATTCCGATCAGCACCAGGAGGAATGCAACCCAGGCAAAGTATCTTTTGGAGCCTTTGAGAGCTAATTCAAGCATGTAGTCCCCCTATATGATGTAGTAAACACTGGGCTCGGTGCCGACAGTGGGTTTACGACGAATGGTGAACCGCTCGCGAAGAACTTTGCGGACATCGGAATCGGGATCGGTGAGATCTCCGAAAACGATGGCGCCCTCGGAGGCTTCCACACAGGCGGGCAGCTTGCCCACGGCCAGACGTTCGACGCAGAAGTTGCACTTCTCGACGACGCCGCGCATGCGGGTGGGGAACTCGGGGTTCAGCTTTGCCAGATCGAGGTATTCGCGGGGTTCGCCCCAGTTGAAGGAGCGGGAGCCGAAGGGGCATGCAGCCATGCAGTACCGGCAGCCGATGCAGCGGTGGTAGTCCATGGCGACGATGCCGTCAGCGCGTTTGAACGTTGCCTTGGTCGGGCAGACGCGTACGCAGGACGGCTCTTCACAGTGATTGCACAGCAGCGGATACGCGCGCTGGTGAACTTCTTCAGCCAGATGCGGGTTTTCCTGCTCCGGGAAGGTGTGGGCGTATGAGTCGGCCCACAGCCATTTCACATCCTGATTGTTCGGAATGGTCGGAACGTTGTGGATGGAGTGGCAGACCTTCGCCAACTTGGCGATGGCTTCCTCGGTATTCAGCTTGGTGGTATCGATGACCATGCCCCAATGTTTGGCATGGATGGCATCCTTGTTGACCGAAGCCGGGGAATGTCCGCCGCCGGAAGCCATGGCCTTGGGGGCCACTGCCAGACCAGCCGCAGCAATACCGGCAAGCTTGATGAAGTTTCTTCTGTTGTTCTTCATTATTTCAAACCCTCCGGCTGTGTATGACAATCCCAGCAGTAGGGGGAGACGCCTGCGTCGGTGTGACACTTGTCGCAGAAGTCGGCCTTGTTGTTGTGGCACTTCATGCAGGTGTTCTGCAGGCTGATCTTGAACTCTTTGCCAGCGTGGTTGGTGTAGGTGCGTTCGCCATCGCGAAGTGCCCAGTCACGCCATTCGTTGAGGAGCTGCATGTGATTGGTACGCATGTACTCCTTGGACTCGATGCATTCCTTTTCACCTTTCGGCAAAACGAGCTTCGGTTCCTCGTACTTCTTGGTCACGATCGTGCCCATGGCGAACGGAGCGCAGAGCGCACCGATGAAGATGACCAGGCCGATAATGATCGGGAATCCGTAGTGCATTTTCATTTATGCATCCTCCATGTTCGGGGGCGTCCAGTTGTCGTCCTCGTCTTCGTAACCGGGAAGCGGTTCCTGGCGGAGGTCCATGGTACGTTCCTCGCCTTCCTCGAAGACCAGCGCGTTGGCTACGAGCTCGTGCGTACCGGTGATGGTAACGCCGGGAGCCCAGTAGTCGGCCAGCGGGATCAGGGTGGCGCGGTCGATTGCACAGATGCAGGCCATGACGTTGACGTCATGTTTCTGCTGGACATACCGAAGGGCGTTACCGCGAGGCAGGCCGCCACGCAGGCGGATTTCCATGATCTCGTCGGTGTTCAGGCCGGAGCCGCCCGCACAGCAGAAGGTCTGCTCGCGAGTGGTGCCTTCGGGCATCTCGAAGTAGTTGTTACACACGTTCTTGATGACGTAGCGCGGTTCTTCCAGCAGTCCCATGCCTCGGGCCGGGTTGCAGGAGTCGTGGAACGTGACGCGCAGATGGTCATTGCGGCTGGGATCGAGATTCAGCTTCTTGTGCTTCATCAGGTCAGCCGTGAATTCGGTGATGTGCAGCATCTTGGTGGCGGCGGCGGTATCGAAAACCGTGCCGGTGATCGGGGACTTCGGGGTGGTCATCTGGGAACCCTGAGTGTCGCCGGTCATGGTGTCCATGTACTGGTGGACAACACGCCACATATGGCCGCACTCGCCACCGAGAATCCACTTACAGCCGAGGCGGTTGGCTTCGGCGTACATCTTGGCGTTGAGCTTCTTCATGGTCTCGTTGTTTGTGAACGAGCCGAAGTTGCCGCCCTCAGATGCGTAGGTGGACATGGTGTAGTCGAGATCAAGGTAATCGAACAGCATCAGGTAACCCATGAAGGTGTAGATGCCGGGGTCCGCGAACACGTCGCCGGACGGGGTGATGAACAGGATCTCGTGGCCCTTTTCGTTGAGCGGGGCCTTGACGCGGCGTCCGGTGACTTCCTCGATGTCATCAACCATGAATTCCACGATGTCCGCGAAAGCATGGGGCTGAATGCCGAGGTGGTTACCGGTGATGTTACAGTTGGAAACCGGTTCCATGATCCAGTTGGTGTTCAGACCGACCAGGTGCATGAGTTCGCGGGCCATCATGGTCATTTCCGCGGTATCGATGCCGTAGGGGCAGAACAGGGAACAGCGGCGGCACTGAGTGCACTGGTAGAAGTAGATGAACCATTCTTTCAGGACATCTTCTTCCATGACGCGGGAACCCGTGAACTTGGACATGATCTTGCCTGCCAGGGTGAATTCACCGCGGTAGACGGAACGCATCAGCTCGGCGCGAAGAACAGGCATGTTCTTGGGGTCGCCGGAACCGATGAAGTAGTGACATTTATCTGCACAGGCGCCGCAACGGACACAAATGTCCATGAAGACCTGCAGAGTACGGAATTTGCTGAGACGCTCGCGGAATCCGTTGACGACTGTTTCCTTCCAGTTGGCCGGAAGCTTCCAGTCCATTTCGCCGGGATTCCATTCGCGGGCAGGACCCCAGAGACCGGGAAGCTTGGAGTCCATATACTCCATCTTTTCCGGCTTGGCGGGGTAGCACCAGTTGCCCGGTGAAAAGTCCACCGGTGTCTCCATCCAGCCTGTTGCCGGCGGATTGTAATCTATGCTCTTAAAGAGCTCATCAGCTTTTGGGATGTCGGACATATTTCTTCATCTCCTAATAAGTAGAAGTATCACCTGAGTTGCGTGAAGCCCTAAGCTTCTTCCTCGGGGGCCTTGCCGTTCTCGGGATTGTCGAGAGGCAGACCGGCCTCGGCCATGGGGACACCGAATTGCTTTTCGTAGTCCGCGTAGGCGTGGGCCTTGATGTTGGGATCATTCCAAGGGTTCACGTGGTGCTTGGCGCGCGTGTCGTTCGGCAGGTTTCTTGTCGGCGACATCATGACACCGGGCATGTGCATGAGTTTGCTGAACGGGAAGTAAACCATGAGCACGCTGACAAGGAAGACATGGACGAAGAAGGATACACCGATGGTTTCCGGGACCACGTAATTGAAGGTCACCATACCCATGGTCAGAGCCTTGACGGCGATGACATCAACCTTGGCATAGTAGCGCATGTAGATGCCCGACAGGGCGACACCCAGGATCAGGAACAGCGGGAAGTAGTCGGAGACATACGAGATGTAATTGATCCGGGGGCTGATAACCCTGCGGCCGAGCAGCAACAGGATGCCTGCGACGATGCCGCAGTCAGCCAGATACATGGTCGGTTCACCGATCTGCAGAAGACCGTCGATGAACTCCAGGCCGTTCACGAAGAACGGGACGGGCTCAAGGAACAGGCGCAGATGGCGCAGGGCAATGATGAAAAAGGAATAATGGAATACGATTGCAAACAGCCAGAGCCACTTGCTGGACTTGTAGGCGACCACCGGGCCGTCTTTGGTCTCATGCAGGCTTGTAGCCGTGTTGCGGAACAGAGACCGAAAAGCAAAGACTTCCAGCAGCATGCGGAAGAAGGTCTGAGCTCCGGTCTGGGGACAGTCCAGTTTGTTCTGTTTGAACAGCTTCGGATCAAACGACTTGAACTGACCGCCGGTTGTGGGGATGCGGAACGGCACGGCCGAACGACCCCAGGTTATGACTTTATATACAAAGCCAATAATGAAGATGATGAACGCCGAAACGGGGATGCAGACACCGAAGAAAGTCCTCATGTGCGCTGCGTCCACCCCGAACAACGGGATCAACACCAGGAGAAAGACGAACAGAAGTGAGTAAAGAGCATTCATCTACCGTCACCTCGCTTGAAGGTTGGACCTGCCGGACTCTATCCCGGGAGGCCTGCCACTTGCGGAATGTAACCCAAGAAGTTGATGGCGATGAGAACAGCGAAGCAGTTGCCATGCGTGACCCGCGGTCAAACGAACAATCGTGACCGCGTGCCCCGGCAACGGAGACACATCCTTCCTCAAACCAACACAACCCCCAGGTCGCGTCCCTAATCGGTCGAATTCTCGACCGTAACGTCTGCAACCATACCGGCTTTCCTGAGCAGGCTGCTCTGGGCGCGTTTTACCTCTTCAACGCGCAGCCGATATACTTGTTCGCGACTTTTTGTATAGATGTCGAAGGACATCATGGCCAAGTTGTCAATCTTGGCTTCGAATCGGAGCAGATCTCCCAGGGTTCCGTCTTTCTTCATGGGCTTGAAGAACTCGTCGCGAAGGAGTTTCTTCAGCAGGAACACGAAGCTGACGGCCTGTGACGGAGTGAAATCCTGTACTGACCGGATGCGGATGAGTTGGTCCAGACTGACCGCAATTTTATCTGCGTCTTTCCATTCCAGCATCAGGTCAAAGATTTCCCGGGTGGCTTCTATAATGGATGCCCCGACCGGGTTCTGAAATCGATCCTTCTGTCGCCCCCATACTTTTTGGGTTTCTTTGGGGTAGGTCTGGAGAACCAGATCCGCCCATTTTTCCGACAGTTCAGACTTGCGCTCGGCAAGCACGGATTCAAATGTCATTGTCTGCTCACGAAGACGCGCGAAATTACAGAAGTTTCCCATCCGGAAGCAGGGGGAACTCTCTGCCTTCACGCGTCGTATTTGTAAAAATTGTGAAAAACGTCACGTAAAACTTAGAAACCATATTCCAAACCCCCCGGAAAACGTCAAGGTTTTTCCTTGAAAAAACGGCTTGTGAGAAGGCTTCTCAGTATCTGTTCAAATGTGCATGTATGAATAAAAATGTGATTGGGTTGTGGGATTTGGAGAGTGAAAACAGTGCGACAGATGCGTCCTGCCCGACAGGGGGCGTCAACCGAGGACGATTCTGTTTCGTCCTGTTCGTTTGGCCCGGTACAGGGCTTCGTCCGCTCTGTTGAGGGAGGTCTCTATGGCTGTGTCTGTTTTGTCCACTTCGGAGATGCCTATACTGACCGTGAAGGAGACGGAGTCATTGCCGCTTCTGACGGCCAGAGTCGCCAGAGCTTCCCGCAGTCGTTCTGCGACCAGTTGTGCGTCGTGGTTATCGGTTTCCGGCAGCACTGCGGCGAATTCTTCTCCACCGATGCGGCCGAAGATGTCGGTCTCGCGCAAAGTGGCTATGGCGGTATCTGCCAGTTCTTTCAGGACGATATCGCCGGTCTGGTGTCCGTAGGTGTCATTGATGGTCTTGAAGTAGTCGATGTCGAGCATCAGGACGGTGAGCGGTTGTTCATAGCGTTTGGTTCTGATCAATTCCTGCTCAGCCAGCAGGAAGAACTGGCGTCGGTTGTTTACACCGGTCAGTGCGTCAGTTGTTGCCATTTCCTTGATTTCCCGTTCCATGGCAACGCGTTGCGTTATGTCGTGGATGACCGAGTAGAGCAGTTGGTGTCCTCTGACCATGATTGGTCCGGAGTAGACTTCGACATCGCGAATTGAACCATCAGCCAGACGATGGTTGAATATGAAGTATGAGCGTTTTTCTTCCCGCGCCTTGGCCATTTCTTCGAAAATTGCCCGTTCATCAAGAGTGTTGATGTCGGAAATGGTCATTTGCTGCATGTCTTCCTGCGAGTACCCGTAGAAGGTGCAGGCCGCCGGGTTGGCATCCACGATGTGTCCTGTTTCCGGGGCCACTAGCAACATGACGGCATGGTTGTTTTTGAAGAATGCCCGGTATTGTTCTTCCTGTTCCCGAAGGACTTTTTCGGCCTCCACCCGTGCCGTGATGTCTCTGAAAGTTCCTTCCAGAGCCACTGGTGCGCCTTCGTCGTTGGCGACGATGCGGGCATTGGCTTCGGTGATGAGGATACTGCCGTCCTTGTGTCTGGCGGTGAGGTGGTAATTTTCAACACTGCCTTGGGTCATGAGGATGTTTTTGAATTTGGCTCGTTCCTCGGCACTGTCATAAAGGAGGCCCATGTCGGCACCAACTATTTCTGATTCGCTGTAACCCAGCAGGCGGCAGGTCGCGGGATTGATCATGAGAATCGTGCCATCAAGGTCGGTGACCACGTATCCTTCACCGATTCCTTCAAAGATGCGACGGAACTTTTCTTCACTTTCACGAAGAGATTTCTCGGCTTTTTTGGGTATGCTGATATCACGAATGACGTTGACGATGCCCAATGAAGCTCCTTCGTCATTCTTAATGAGGGAGACTGCAAAGTCTGCTGGAAATATTTCTCCGTTACTGCGGCGGAGGGGATACTCAAATCTGGCGATTTCGCCTTTTTCGAAGGCATCCTTGGTCTTTTCACTGAATTCTTTATGCCTTTTTTTATCTTTATGCAGGTGTACCGTATCTTTTTGGATGAGGTCTCCTTCCGTGAGTCCGAACATTTGTTGAGCCGCCGGGTTGGCCTGCAGCACGATTCTGTCCGGGGTCAGGATAAGCAAGGCCTCGCCGAGTGCGAGGAACATGTTGCGGAGCCAGAGTTCCTTTTCGACAAGATTTTTTTCGGTTTGTCGCTTTTCGGTAATGTCGTCGAGAATCATGGCAAATCCGGAAAACTTATCCGAGATGTCGGACATGGGAGAAATTGCCACGCTGAAGTGTCTGGTGTCGAGGGAATCGGGGCTGGTGGCCTCGAACCGGCAGGCGTGCGGAGGGCTCTCAAGAGCGCATGTTCGGGCGAGAGTGTCCATCAGCCATGGGGCGGTGTCTTTCAGATTGATGGCTTGTTTTGGGAGCTGGTGTGCTCTGGCGGTGTAATGGGCCTGCCCCGGTTGGCTGGCAAGACCTGCGAGTTCAGCTGCCGCGAGATTCATGAGTTCGATGTTCAGGTCGGTGTCGAGCAGAAAAACGGGAGTCGGCAGGCTTTCCAGAAGGGTGAGCAGTCGATTCTTTTCATTGACCGTGAGTCGGCTTTTCTTCTGAAGTTCTTCGATTTGCCTGTCACTGCCGACTTTGGCCCAGTCCACGCAGAGCGCGATTTCCAAGCGATCGAAAAAGCGTCCTACGAATTGTTCGTATTCCTTCGTCTTATTCGGTGAAGCATTGTTTTTCTGAAGAAGTTCCAGATACGACTGCCGATAATATTTGAGCAGCCCAAGAAACATGCCGAGGCTGATACCGCGCTGCCGGTGCAGTTCTGCCTCCCGGACAGCAAAAGCCGAGATGGGGTCATCTTCAAACGTGTCGTCCGGTGTGAACTCGATGCCCGTAGTTCCGAAAGAGTCTATGGCGGTGGCAAGTGCCTCGGTCAGTCCGGCAATGGACATGCGCCATGCTTCAAGGAGGGTGCTCGTGTATCGGGTGTAGTCCTGCCGTTTCGCCAGCTCAAGGATGCGTTTCATGAGCCAGTCTTCGTGTGTCTGGTAGAGGGCTTTGAGCTTTTTCATTTGTAACCTTTCAAGTCGACAGGTTTCTTCCATGAAAGAAGACAATAAAACCGAATGAAGTGCAATTAGATTATATATCGGTATGTTTTGATGTTTCGGTACGGCTCAGTTTGAAGCTGTTTTCGGTTTGAGTGAACCGAGATAGATGGCGACAAGGGCGAGGCCCACCCCGGAAAGTTCCACGGCGGTAACGGGTTTGTCGAAAAACAGGATGTCCCAGATATAGGACAGGGTGGGCTGCAAAAGCAGGATAAGGCCGATCAGGGACGTTCGGACTGTCTGGAGTCCGGTGGTTATGGCGTACCAGCCTCCGGCGTGGCAGATCAGCGCCAGGGCCGCCAGTGCGGCGATGGATTGTGGATTGTCGACAATGAATGAGTCACCGCCCGCTGCAGCGGAGAGGCCGAGGTATACGCTGGAGGCGAGTGCCACGGCACATGCCATGGCGAGCGGGTCTGCCGCTATTCTGGAAAGAGTTGCTTTCAGGCTGAGGATATACAGCCCGTAAGCCAGTGCCGTCAGGAGCCCGAAAATAATGCCGAGCTGGAATTCCGGTGTGAAGGTATCCCATGAAACGCCGACCATGAGGTACAGTCCGACCAGAGCCGTGGGGATGGCGACGAGGTAGTTGCGTGTGACCTTTTCCCGGAGAAAGACGATGGAGACGAGTGCCAGCACGATAACCTGAAAATTGCCGAGCATGGTCGCCAGTCCGGGGCCGACGCGGTCGATGGAGCGGTGCCAGAAATACAGGTCCGCGGAAAACAGTGCCGCCGAGAACACCGCCCATTTCCAGAGTTGTCCGGTCAGTCGGTTCAGGGTTCCTTTATGCCAGAGCAGGATTGCCATGCCGAGGCCGCCGCCGAAGACCCGGTAAAATCCGGCGATGTCGGCTGGAACCCCGGCCAGTTTGACCATGACCGAGGAAAAGCTGATGAGAATCGCGCCGATGAGCAGGAAGGTCACGGGCGCACCACTTCGAGGCGTTCGCCGAGCCGGATGCCGTCTGCGTCAACATGGGAGACGTACGGCCAGACTTCAACACCACGGTCGACCGCTTCATAAAAAAGTTCCGCATATGCCGGGTCCACAACATCCGCCGGTCCGAAGCATTTGCCGTCGGGGCGCTGGATGAGAAAGAACAGGGCCACCCGTGCTCCTGTTTCGGCAAGCGTCATGAGTTCCCGCAAGTGCTTCTGTCCCCGTTCGGTAACGGCGTCCGGGAAGCAGGCAATGTCATCCTCGACCATGGTGACGTTTTTGCATTCCACCCAGAGTTCTCCGTGCGGCCCGGTCAGCAGGGCGTCCAGCCTGCTTTGACCTACCTTGGCTTCCTTTCTGAATTCAGTGTATTCTGCAAGTTCGGGGATGCTTCCGGTCTGCCATGCAAGATACAGCATCCGGTTAGGAGTCAGGGTGTTCACGCCTACGGAAACACCATTCAGTTCCAAGGCTTCCAGTGTGTACTTGAGTTTGCGTTTCGGGTTGGCAGCGGGAGAGAGCAGGGCCGTGCTTCCCGGCCTGAGCAGGCCGAGCATGGTGCCGGTGTTGTTTGTGTGGGCGAGCAGTTCCTTGCCCTGATCCGGTCCGTCGGAAGCGGTTGTCTCGACAGTGAACCGTTTATGGCGCGCGATGAACCGGGCCTTGCGGCATGGGCTCGGAAATGGGAGAAAACATGTGGGCTTGGTCATCCCGGAATCCTTTTTGCCGCAGCGGCTCATTTTTTTATGCTTACGGAACAGGGAATGATATAATGACATTGCCTGAAAGTATCAAATAGACTAGAAGTATAGAAGCGGCGATACATTACACTGAAAAAGAAGAGTCATGCCAAAGCTGAATATTGATGCATTGGAACCGGATATGGTTCTGGCCGAAGATTTGAAAACGGTCGAAGGGAGAATGCTTCTGCCTCGCGGTGCCATGCTGACGGAAGCGCATATCCGCACGTGTCGGGTGTGGGGAATTGCCGAGGTCAGTATTCAGGGTGACGAGGATGAGAGTGACGATTATCCGACTTCGTTGGATGAGCTTGATCCTGAAGTGCTTGAAGTATGCAAGATCATGGCGGCCCAGCGGTATGTATTGAATCCTTCCTCTCATCCGGCCATTAAGGAGATGGCGAAGCTGTATGTGCTGCGTCAGTCCCGCGATCTCGATGCCGAGCAGGCCCGGTGGATGCTGACGGCCAGTCCGCATGACGATACTGTCGATATCTTTCAGCCGCCGCCGACTGATGAAGCGGGTATGGACCCGATCAGTGTGGTCGAGCAGGAAATGGAACTGGCCTCGCTGCCCAACATCTTTTTTCAGATATCCGAAAGCCTCAAGAATCCGCGCAGTTCTGCTGCCTATGTCGCCGAAGTCATAAGCAAGGACGTCGCCCTGTCCGCCAAGCTGCTCAAGATGGTCAACTCGCCGTTTTACGGGTTCTCAAGTAAGATCGATACGCTTTCCAGAGCCGTCACCATAGTCGGCACCAATCAGTTGACCAATCTGGCCCTCGGTGTTTCGGTTATCTCCGCATTCGACAATGTGCCGGAGGAGTTTTTCTCCCTCAAGGAATTCTGGCTCCATTCGGTGACCTGCGGCATCGTGGCCCGCCTGCTGGCCGGTCGCGCCGGTTTGCAGGGGGATGAGAAGTTTTTCGTGGCCGGGTTGCTGCACGATATCGGACGGCTCGTCATGCTTCGCAACCACCCCAAAGCCTCCACCGAGGTGCTGCGGCAGGCCAAGGTCGGTCGCCGGGGACTTGTGGATATGGAAAGGAGTGTCTGGGGTTGTTCCCATTCTGAAATCGGCGGACGTCTGCTCAAGGCGTGGCGACTTCCCGCTTTCCTTGAAGTGCTCGTTCATTTTCATCATGACCCCATGGAAGCATCCATGGTCAGTGAGGCCGCTGTGGTCCATGTGGCCGATTTCATCACCCACGGACTCGGCATCGGTTCCAGTGGCGCTTCTCTCGTTCCCGAACTGAACACGAACGCATGGCAGGCGCTTGGTCTGGATACGAAAGACCTGTTCGGCATCGCCCGTCAGGCCGAGCGGCAGGCCAACGACGTCATGGCTGCATTTTTCCCCGAAGGGTAACATCTGATACTTCCGCATGAAAAGAGTCCCGGCAGTTTTTGCTGCCGGGACTCTTTTTTTATCACATGAACATCGCTGAAAGCGATATTGGGATTCTCAAGGCCCTCGGCCTTGAGCCGCCGGAGGCGAAATCACCCGTCATCGCCGCGAAGCGGCATCCCCTTTTGTATTCTTACGCAGTGGCAGGCCGGACTTTGCCCCGCAGTGCGGCGACGAGCGCGTACACGACCGGCGTGTCGAGGGCCGCGATGGCGAGTTTTACCAGCCACTGTCCGATGATGATTTCACCCACGGGCAGGATGCCGTAAAAGGCCACGGTGACGAAAATGGTGGAGTCGATGAGTTGCGAGAGCATGGTGGACAGGTTGTTCCTGAGCCACAGGGCGCGTCCGTTCATGCGGTCCTTGAGCAGGTGGAACAGCCATATGTCGTGCTGCTGGCTGACGAAGTAGGCGAGCAGCGAGGCCACCACGATACGCGGCGTGCTGCCGATGACCGAAGCGAAGGCCTCCTGATTCTGCCAGAACGGCGCTCCGGGCCAGTAGACGGAAATGCCGGTCAGCACTGTGACGGCCGTTAATGCTACGAAACCGCAGATAACGGCTTCTCCGGCGACTTTTTTGCCCCAGATTTCGCTGATGACGTCGGAGACGGCAAAGGTCAGGGAATAGGCCAGCACCCCTGCGGGGACGGCCAGTCCGAAGACCATGATAATTTTGCTGGAAATGACGGCAGCGGAAATCAGCCCGCTGACGAACAGGCTGAGCAGCAAGGCATATGCCTTGCGTTCGAAGGAATTCATTGTTTTCTCCCTTGGATTGAACTGTCCAAAAGTATGGTACGAACCTGCCGCTTGGGGGAAAGACTGTCCCCGGCGGCACCTCTGTCTGAGAGGGGACTTGCCAGTCGCGGCGCGAAAAGTCAAAGTAGGGAGGGCCGCACTCGGCCGAAGGAGAAAATATGTCAAAAAGTCAGGACAGGACCGGTCACCTGAAATCATTGGGCAAGGGCGGTCAGACCGAGTACCGGATGGATTCCCCGAGCACGGACATCCTTGAGGCGTTCCCCAATAATTATCCGGGGCGTCCATATATCGTCAGCATTTCGTTCCCGGAATACACATCATTGTGTCCCATGACGGGCCAGCCGGATTTCGGCACCATCGTCATGGAATACATTCCCAACGAGAAGGTTGTTGAGTCCAAGAGCTTCAAGCTCTACATGTTCGCCTACCGTAATCACAAGTCGTTCATGGAGACGCTGACCAACACCATGCTCGACGATTTTGTCGAGGTCCTCGATCCCCTGTGGTGTCGGGTGAAGGGTATCTTCGCGCCGCGCGGTGCCACGGATCTGCATGTGTTTGCAGAGCATTTCAAAAAGGATTCCCCTCAGTACGAAGATGTCAGGGAAATTGTCTCGGAATGGAAACGCGAAGCCCGAAAGCACGAAGCATAGCGTTTCATCAGGCAGAGAATGAACAAGGCTCCGGAGATTGTCCGGAGCCTTTTTTTATTTCCAGCCGTGTCCTTTTTCCTTGAGCATGGCGAGAATTCGGCTTCCCTCACCCTCATATCTTTCCCGCTCGTTGTCCGGGGTGGGGTGCGTCACCTTCGGCCAGACTCCGGCCTGCGGTTCCGGTCCCTTTCGCGCTTCGCGGCAGGGATCGGTATCTGCCATGACCGGTGTCTTGCGTACATCCACACCGGGAACGGGCGCGCTGAATTCAATGGCGATGTTGTTGGGATCGAACGTGTAGATGGATCGTATGAATCCGTGATCCACGACTTCTGAACACCAGATGTCGGCGGCATCGAACCGGTCCCGCAGTTCCCAGAGGTCGTCTTCGTCCGCCACCTCAAACGAGACATGGTCAAAGGCGAATCTTCCCGCAACCGGGACGCCGTGGTCTTTTTGCTCAAGCGGTTCGGTTTCCGGCCATTCGAAAAACGCGATCATGTCATGATCGGAAATCTCGAAAAAGTAGTGGCGGTATCCGGGGTGGCCGAGGCCGGTCACGAGCCGCATGCCGAGGAGGTCCCGCCAGAACCGGATGGTTGCGTCCATGTCCCCTGTGGCCATGGCGAGGTGATTGATGCCGGTGTATTTGACCATGACCGCCTCCCGCCAAACGTGTAGCTATTCCTGAGAATCCTCGGCTTCCAGTTCGCGCTCCACCTGTCGCCTCTTGCGGCGGAACTCGGCTTCCTTGAAACGGCGTTCTGCCGTGGGGGTCTCCAGACGCAGCGGCGGAACCGGAGTCGGTCTGCCGTCTTCGTCGAGGGCCACATAGGTCAGGTAGGCCGAGTTGGTGTGACGCACTTCGCCGGTGCGCAGGTTTTCGGCTTCCACGCGGACGCCGATTTCCATGCTGGAACGGCCGACATAGTTGAGACTCGCCTTGAAGGTCAGCAGTTCGCCCATGTAGGCGGGTTCCTTGAATGCCATGCGGTCGATGGACACGGTGACCACGTTGCCGCGTGAATGCTTTTTCGCAACCACGCCGCCCGCGGTGTCGATATGCCTGAGGATGACGCCGCCGTGCAGGTTGCCTGCGGGGTTGGCGTCCTGCGGCAGGACGAGATGCGTCATGATGATTTCTGATTCAGTGGCGGATTTCGGTTCCATGTCATTCCCCTTTATGTTTTCCAAACTGGACGCGGGCTTCCCATACCAGCTTGCCTATCTTGCGGCCAAGGTCGGACTGCCGGGCCTTCATCAAGGCCTCGGCGGCTTCCTGATTGCCCTGCTGTTTGAGCAGGGTGGCGGACTCCAGATCACGCAGATGTTTTTCGCATTCACGGATTAATCCGGAAAGATCCAGTGTCTCCAGTTCCTTCGGCACTCTGACCGAACGTACTTTCCTGCTCATGTGGCAACTCCCCCGGTTTTCACTTTGTCATACCATAAAGTTGGCAGAACGTGATGCACGCTGTCAAGGCAGGTATTGCGGCAACCCGTTTTTTGAGGCATGTTTGCCCGAATCAGAAAAAGGAGTTTGACTGTGAAGAAACTGGTCCTGACTGTTTGTGCCGTACTGCTGATCGCACTCCCGGCGTTTGGGGATTGCGACGGTTCTGCAAAAGCCATGGTTGCCAAAGGGGTCGCGCATATAGCTGACGTCGGCCCGGAACAGGCTGCATCCGACTTCATGACTCCGGGCGGAGCTTTCATCGAAGGCGATAAGTATCTTCTTTTCTACAAATATGACGGCACCTGTCTCGCTCTTGGAGCCAGACCGGAAATCGCAGGTAAAAACCGTTGGGATGTTCATGATCCGGACGGCGTGTATCAGATTCGTGAAATGGTAAAAAGCGCCAAAGCAGGCGGCGGCTGGGTGAAATACAAATACGCCAACCCGAAAACCGGCAAGGTCCAGTTCAAGAAGACATGGGTGCAGCCAGTGCCGGGTATGGACGCCTTCGTTGGTTGCGGTGTGTACTACTAACCCGACAAAGAGACCGTGCCCCTGTTTCGCTATTTCGCCTCGTTTGTGTCCCTTGTGGGGCTGTGCATGCTCATTTTCGTCCTGCATGACGGGATGAACGGTGTGCTTGCCGGACGTTTTTTCCCCGAGATAGATCATGCCCCGCCCCATCACTGGGGCGGGCTGCTTCTTGCCCTGCCCGTGCCGTTGCACGTCATATTTATCGGCCTGATTATCCAGAAGCGATGGCTTTCACCGCCGTGGGCGCGGTTTGCATGGTTTGGCATTACCGCGTCCGGTGTCTGGCTCGGGATATCCCTGCTCGTGAAACTGTTCGTTTTGCCGATTGGCTAGCCGAACTGTTCCCGCAACACCGTCTCAAGTGTCGGACTTGAGTTGTCCCTGTACCGATAGTGGACGCGTACCAGCGGCTTTTCGACTTTGAGCAGTCCCGTGATATCAATCGGCGTTCCTGAAATGACGACGTCACAGTCCGTGGCGTTGATCGTCGCCTCCAGATCCCGCACCTGCTGTTCGCTGTAGCCCATGGCCGGGAGCAGCGGGCCGATGTCCGGGTATGTCTCGAATGTCTGCTTCAGTGTCCCTTTCAGGTACGGTCTCGGGTCCACCATGTCCGCCGCGCCGAATCGTTGTGCCGCGATCATGCCCGCACCGTATTTCATTTCGCCGTGCGTCAGCGTGGGGCCGTCCTCAATCACCAGAACCCGCTTGCCGCGTATGGCGTCAGGTTCGTCCACGGTTACTTCCGAATCCGCTTCAATGATCAGCGCGCCGGGATTGTTCCTTTCAATATTGTGTTTCACGGTCGCCACATCTTCAGGCGATGCGCTGTCCACCTTGTTGATGATCGCCACGTCGCACATGCGCATGTTTGTTTCGCCGGGATGATATGTCAGCTCATGTCCGGCCCGGTGCGGGTCAAACACCACGATATTCAAATCCGGTTTGTAGAACGGCGTGTCATTGTTGCCGCCGTCCCATACGATTATGTCAGCTTCCTGTTCCGCAGCTTCCAGCACCTTCCCGTAATCCACTCCCGCGAAAACGACCGAGCCCATGGCGACCACGGGTTCATATTCCTCGCGTTCCTCGATGGTGCAGTGATGCTTTTCGAAATCCTCATACTTTTCATATCGCTGCACCACCTGTTTCATCAGGTCGCCGTATGGCATGGGATGCCGGATCGTCACGACCCGCAAGCCCATGTCCTTCAGTACGCGCACGGCTTCGCGGCTGGTCTGTGATTTACCGCAGCCCGTCCTGACTGCACAGACCGATACGATCGGTTTCTCCGCCTCAATCATGGTATACGGCGCACCTGCGATCATGAAGTCCGCACCCGCTGCCGTCACGATCGACGCCTTGTGCATCACCTCTTCATGCCGGATATCCGAATACGAGAACATGACCAGATCAATGCCGTTCTCCAGCAGCTCTTCCCGCAGCCGTTCATCCGAATGAATCGGAATGCCTTCCGGGTACAGTTTCCCGGCCAGTTCAGCCGGGTAACACCGCCCCTCAATGTCCGGTATCTGTGTGGCTGTGAAGCACACCACCTCATACCGCTCATTGTCCCGGAAATAGACGTTAAAGTTGTGAAAATCACGCCCCGCCGCGCCCATAATGATAACTTTTTCGGTCATGTGGGATGCCTCCGGCGGCCAGAGGAAGGGGGGAAGAGGGAACCCCCCTTGAAAGCGGGGTTCCCTCTTCCCCCCTTCCTCTGGACTCCATCCCTCCATCTCCCTCCCCGCAACTTTATATATGCGCATTCGCGCGTGCGGAGGGGGAAAGGTAAGGGAGTGCCTTGTGTCTTAAAGGTTACGTTCAAGGTTAACCGACGAAGAGAAAGACAAGCAAGATGTATTAGATTTTGAAACGCCGCTGAGGCCTTTTTTCGGGCTGTTCCCGTAAAGCTCACGCGGCGTGGGCACTGTTCGGAGGGAATCGCGCCGGACAGCTTGACCGCGTGCCGAAGATGTCCGGTGCGATTCCCTCCGAACGCCGACCCTCCGGTCCCACACACCAACTCTCCAAACCAACGCACCCGCCGAAGGCGCACCAAAAAGCTTAGGAGATTCTTAAGAACCCTTCACGAAGGGTTCTTAAGCCGCCGGAGGCCTCTTCTTCTTCCTCCTACTTCCCCAAAATTGGCGCAATTCGTTCAAGCGCCCAGTCGATGTCGTCCTTGGTGATGACGAGCGGCGGTGCGAAGCGGATGATGGTCTCGTGCGTCTCCTTGCAGAGCAACCCGGCTTCCTTGAGTTTTTCGCAATACTGGCGTGCGCCGCCGGTGTTTTCGTGGAATTCGACACCGATAAGCAACCCGCGTCCGCGAACTTCCTTGATTTTCGGGTTGTCGATTTTCCTGAGCCCTTCCATGAAATACGCGCCCATTTCTTCGGCGTTCTGGATGAGCTTGTCTTCGGTCAGGACTTTGAGGGCGGTGCGGGCCACGGCGCAGGCGAGCGGGTTGCCGCCGAAGGTGGAGCCGTGTTCACCCGGCTTGAGCACGCCGAGGACCTCGGTGTTGGAGAGGACGGCGGAGACGGGGTAAAAGCCGCCCGACAGGGCCTTGCCTATGAGCGTGAGGTCGGCTTCGACGTTTTCGTGTTCTTCGGCAAGCAGCTTGCCGGTGCGTCCGAGACCGGTCTGGATTTCGTCGAAGATGAGGACGATTTCATTTTCATCGCAGATGCGGCGGACGTCCTTGAGGTAGCCGTCTGGCGGGATGATGACACCTGCTTCACCCTGGATCGGTTCGACGAGAAAGGCCACGGTGTTGTCGGTGATGGCGGCTTCGAGTGCGTCGGCGTCACCGAAGTCGATGACCTTGAATCCGGGCGTGAACGGGCCGAAGCCGGTAGTGGATGTCGGGTCGGTGGAAAAGGAGATGATGGTGATGGTGCGGCCGTGAAAATTGTTGCGGCAGACAATGATTTCCGCCTTGTCCTCGGGGACGCCTTTGATCTGGTAGCCCCACTTTCTGACGGCCTTGATCGCGGTCTCGACGGCTTCGGCCCCGGAGTTCATGGGCAGGACTTTGTGGGAATTGGTGAGGTCGCAGAGTTCTTTGTAAAGCGGACCGAGCTGGTCGTTGCGGAAAGCGCGGGAGGTGAGGGTGAGTTTTTTGGCCTGTTCGACCATGGCATTCATGATGCGTGGGTTGCAGTGCCCTTGGTTGACGGCGGAATAGGCGGACAGGCAGTCCATGTATTTTTTGCCGTCAACGTCCCAGACCCAGATGCCGTCACCGCGTTCAATGACGACATCGAGGGGTTTGTAGTTGTGTGCTCCGAATTCATCTTCAAGCAGGATGTACTCATTGGAACTCATGTTTTCTCTCCTTTTGCCGCTGGCATGTGGGCGTGGAATTTACGTACATGATCAAGTGCGAGCCGCTCGGCTTCATCGGCATCGCCCTTGGCGACGGCGTCGACGATGACTCGCAGGTCTTCCAGATTTTCCTTGGGCGTGTCTTCGCCCTCAAGCGTGTAGTCCGGGCTGAGGCTGAAAATGTTTTCGTGCACCATCTTGAGCACGGCGATGAGCAATGGATTGCCCGTGAGTTCGGCAATGGCGACATGCACGGCGGTGTCGCCTTCGATGACGCCGTCCGGGTTGTCGTCTGCAAAGGCCTTTTCTGCAACGGCGAGGGCGTCGAGGAGCGGTTGCGCGCCATGCTGGGCTGCGTGCTGCGCTGCGAGGGATGCGGCTTCCGGCTCGATGATCTCCCGAAACTGCTGGACGTGGTCGATGGAGATGGACCGTGCCTGCACAAACAGGTCGAGCTGCTGGGAAAGTTTGGTCGCGTCCGCTTCCTGAACAAAGGCTCCACCCGAGGCTCCGGCCCTGATGACGATGAGTCCCTTTTCTTCGAGCACGCGCAGTGCCTCGCGCAGGGTTCCTCGACCGACTCCGAACATTTCCTTGAGCTCCAGTTCGGGCGGCAACTGGTCTCCGGGGCACAGGTCGCCGGTAAGGATGGCGGCCTCGATTTCGTGTACCACGTGTTGAAAACGACGATTATGCTTGAGCTTACTTACTTTGAATGCCATATATTTCTCGAATTTCTGTCAAATTGTCTAATTGTACTACAATTCATTCACTATGCGCCGAGGTAGCGGGAAAGTCAAGGAGTGACGCGGGTTCAGCGGCAACGTGCGGGGGGAGGGAGAGTGTGTCTTATTCAATAAGGAGTGAGTGGCTGGCTGATAGGATGGTAGAGATGCAAAGAGATGAAAACCGGGTGTGATGAACTGATGATAATCATGCCGGAAGCGTTGTGTTGTCGGTGAAAACCGTATTCGTGATCACGATGTGATGATCGGTAGGAATTGAATGTTGCGTCAGAGAGAATCGGCACCTGATAACAGATTAAAATTTATAAACGAATTTTTCTGTTTTTTGGGATAATGGGAAACCAGAATGAGAAAATATTCGGATATTTCATATGACATCTGAGACCCGCAAAACAAAAGCCGAGCTTCTCAAGGAAATCGGACGGCTGCGAAGAATGGTCGAAAGCGACACAAACTGTCGTTTCTTCGAGTCCGCTCCATTGCCGTATCAGTCACTTGATGCCGAAGGACGTATCATTGATGTCAACAAGGCCTGGCTGGAGCTTTTTAAGTATCGTCGGGAGCATGTCACCGGGCGGTGGTTTGGAGATTTCCTGACGCCGGAATCGAAAGAGGTGTTTCGACAGAAATTCTGTATTTTCCTTGCCGAGGGCGAGGTGAATCATGCCGTTTTTACCGTGCTTCGGCAGGATGGGGTGCAGGCCCATGTCAGCGCAGAAGGGCGCATCGTTTATGATGCTGACGGCAGCTTTCGGCAGACCCAGTGCATTTTATATGACATCTCGGAGCAGCGTCGTGTCGTGGAGGTGCTGGCCTCCAGTGAGCAGCGGTTTCGGGGGCTGTTTGAATCCAGTCTCGACGGCATCGTGTATACGAATGATTTCGGATCTATCCTGAATGCCAACCGGGCCTTTTGTTCCATGATAGGGTTTTCGGTTGATGAACTGCTTGGCAGGCATATTCGCGACATCACGCCGAAAGAATATCATGAAGAAGAGTGGAATATCGTTCGGATGGAAGTCAGTGACAAGGGGTATTCCCGTGAGTACGGAAAGGAGTTCTTTCATGCAAAAGGGCATCGGATTCCTGTAACCGTGCGTGTCTGGCTTAATCGGGACGAGCGTGGAAATACTGCCGGAATGTGGTGCATGGCCCGCGATCTGAGTCGGGAAAGAACCGCCGAACTGCTCGCTGCCAAGTCGAACGCACGGTATCAGCTGCTGGCGGAAAATACGGAAGACGTCATCTGGTCCGTGGATAACGATTTCAGGTATACGTATGTCAGCCCCTCCATTGCCAGACTGCGGGGGTACCGGCCTGAGGAACTGGTCGGGACCAGTATACGTGATTCCATTGTTCCGGAATCTCAGGGAGTTCTGGCAACGTCAAATGTCGCAGGGTTTGAGGCGGATGCCCATACCAATCCTGACAAGGCACTGCGTATCGAACTGGAGCTTCGATGCAAGAACGGTGGGACTGTCTGGGTGGAGTCGCTGGTCAAGGTGATGTTTGACGACACTGGTAACCGGAGCGGTTTTGTCGGTTCGACCCGTGATATTACCGATCGCAAGCGGACTGAAGAGGAACTGGCCGAGAGCGAACGGAATTACCGCAACATTTTTGAGCACTCGGTGGAAGGTTTGTACCAGTCTACTCCTGACGGGCGTTTTGTCAGCGTCAATCCGACTCTGGCCCGGTTGCTGGGCTACGATTCTCCGCAGGCCGTCATAAACTCTATTCATGAGATTACAACGGAATTCTATTATTCCCCGGAGGACCGGAAAGCGATGGTCACGGCCCTTGAGCGGGATAACGAGGTTCGCGATTTCGAGGTCCGTGTCAGGCGTCGGGACGGGAGCGTCATATGGGTCACGGAGAACGCTCGCCTTATTCGTAATGAAGACAGCGTCCCCGTCATGTACGAAGGCAGTATTGTTGACATTTCCAATCGCAAACGGACCGAGGCCGCGTTGTTGCGAAGTGAAAAGCTGCTCAATGAGGTGCAGCGGCTCAGTCTGACCGGCGGTTGGGAAAGCAATATTGCGACTGGAGAGGTCTACTGGACCGAGTCTCAGTACCGAATTTTCGGATTGATTCCAGACGAGCATATCTCTGGCCATCTGAGTTTCATGGAAAAGCATGTCCTTCGAGATGATCACCGAGAGTTTCTTCGGGTCTGGAACCGGGCTCTTGAGTCCCGGCAGCGAGGTCAGATCGAGTTCCGCGCGCATCGTGCAGACGGAAGTTTGGGAGTGTATCAGTCTGTCATCATTCCGGATGTCGACAAAAGCGGCGAAGTTGTCCGTATCTACGGTTCCACTCGCGACGTGACGCTTGAGAAAGAGGCCGAGCAGGAACTGATTTCTTCTCATGAACGTCTGCTGAACATTTTGGACGGCATGGATGCGGATATTTACGTATCAAGCCTTGATGGGCACGATATTCTGTTTATCAACAAATATATGCGGGAAAATTTCGGCACGCCAGCGCCCGGGGTCAAATGTCATGAAATATTTCGTGGTGAGCAGAGTCGGTGCTCGCACTGCCCCAAGCCTGAATTGATCGACAGTGAGGGCAACCCCATGCCCACCATTATTCGTGAGCGTCCCAATCCGTTGACCGGGAAATGGTATCTCAATCATGACCGCGCGATTCGGTGGCTGGAGGGGAAGCTTGTTCACATGCATATGGCCGCTGACATTACCGAGCTCAAGGAATTGGAGCAGGAGCTGGTGTCTGCCATGGCCCGTGCCGAGACCGCCAGTCTTGCCAAGAACGAATTCCTCGCTAACATGAGTCATGAGATCAGGACTCCGCTGAACGGTTTGCTCGGCATGATGCAGTTGCTGCAACTTTCCAGCCTTGTTGATGAGCAGCGCGAGTATGTGGATATTGCCTTGGACTCGGGGCGAAACCTCCTTCAGATTCTCAATGATATTCTCGATCTTTCCAAGGTTGAATCCGGCAAACTCGAACTTGAAGAGGAAGAAATAGAACTCGGAGAAGTGCTTGATTCGGTGGTATCAGTTTTTCGGCATTCGGCTGAATCGCGCGGGTTGCGGATGACATGGACCGTTGACGAGGAACTGCCTGTGTATTTCCTTTCGGACAAGGGGCGGCTCCGGCAGATTCTCTTCAATCTGATAGGCAATGCGGCCAAGTTTACGGAATCAGGCAGCGTCACGGTGGAATCCAGCATTCTGCCCAATCCGATGAAAGATGGGCGAATGCGTGTCTTCTTTTCCGTGACCGATACCGGGATCGGCATCCCGGAAGAGAAGATCGACCGTATTTTTGATCCGTTCACTCAGGTGGACGGGTCTTCTACCCGCAAATATCAGGGCACCGGTCTCGGGCTTGGTATTGTTCAACGCCTAGTGGGCCTCATGGACGGCTCCATCACCGTTTCAAGCGAGAGCGGGAAAGGGACGACAATCGGTTTCACCATAGCGGCTTCACAGCCCTCATTGGCAGCAAGCAGGGCGGTGTGTGCTCCTGAAACCAATACCGTCGAGTCTCTTAATATTCTTGTCGCTGAAGACGAACGCGTCAATCAGGCGGTCATAAAACGGTTGCTCGGAAAGATCGGGCATACTGTCGTCTGCGTTGACAACGGGGCAAAGGCTCTGGATATGCTCGGGAAGGCGAAATTCGATTGTGTGCTCATGGACATTCAGATGCCGGAACTCGACGGGATGGAGGCCACCCGTGCCATTCGTGATTCACTCGGGCTTGATGTTCCGGTCATCGCCCTGACCGCTCACGCCATGAAGGGAGACCGGAAGCGGTTCCTTGAAGCTGGAATGGATGGGTACATTGCCAAGCCGTTCGACATGATCGAGCTTGTTTCGGAATTGCACCGTGTTGTCGGCAGCCCCTGCAAGGACTGCGTCCGATAGAATATCCCTAAATAATGGAGATGGGCAGATCGTTCTCTGCCAATGCCCGTGCCGTGCCGACATGCGCTGCGAGATCGCCTGCGGCTTCAAGCATGTTCACGGCTTCATCGAGCTTTTCCGGCGGCACGGCCAGTATCAGGCCGCCTGACGTCTGTGCGTCGAACATGAGGTCCGAGTGGATGGGGTCGAGGCCCGCTGCGAGGTTCGTTTTTGGCTTGTAGTGATTGCGGTTACAGATGGAGCCAGCGGGCAGCATGCCCATGCCTGCGAGGTCCAGTGCGCCGTCGATGAGCGGTACGGCGTTCATGCGCAGTTCGATATGCACCCGGCTTGCCTCGGCCAGTTCGATAAGGTGGCCGCCCAGCCCGAAGCCCGTGATGTCAGTGGCTCCGGCCAGACCGAGTTTTTCAATGACTTCTCCGCCCGCCTTGTTGAGCCGTCCGCATACCTGAAAAAGCGTTTCTTCCATCTCTTCCGAACCGGGCATTTCGCCCTTGACCGCCGTGGCGAGCACGCCCGTGCCGATGGGCTTGGTGAGCAGCAGTTCATCTCCCGGTTTCACTCCACGGTTGGATGCGAAACTGTCCGGATTGACGGTCCCGGACACAGCCAGTCCGTATTTGAGTTCGTCATCTTCCACGCTGTGACCACCAGACGGTACGGCTCCGGCCTCTTCCACGGTATCCTTGCCGCCGCGAAGTACTTCGGTCAGGACATATCCGGGCAGGGCTTTCATGGGAAAACAGACGATGTTCATGGTCGACCATGGGCGACCACCCATGGCGTAGACGTCGGACAGGGCGTTCGCCGCTGCAATGCGCCCGAATTTGTACGGGTCGTTGACGGTAGGAGTAAAGAAATCAACAGTTTGGACGAGAGCTGCCCCTGCGGGAAAAGACAATATGACAGAGTCCTCGTTGTCGCCCGGTCCTCCGGCCAACACGCGGTCGTCATTTCGGACCTTCACGCCCGACAGTGCCTGCTCCAGGTCCCCCGGAGCGATCTTGGCGGCTCAACCAGCCGCTTTGACTGTGCTCACGAGTTTCAGTTTCGTCATGTGATCTCCTTGTAGGGTGGTGTTTAGCAGAGTTGGGGGGGAAAGACAAAAGGCAAAAAGGCGGAAAATGAAAGCAAAAGGCAGAAAGGCAAAAGGGAGAAATTCAGTCGCTAGAGCGACTTCCATGCCCTCCCGGCGGGGGTCTTTCTTGGCTGAGCCGCCCCAAGAAAGAACCAAAGAAACTCGGCTTTCCTAATTTATCCGCCGGACTCTCACCGACTCAAGAATCTGATCCAAACAAGCTGCTCCCGAATCTAGTCGCCGAAGCGGCTCCGTGATTCCAAAAAGCCGCAGCTATTGTTTGGTCAGCTTCTAGGGGCGGTGAGGTCTGATTGGCTCATTGAGATTATCGGATGAAAGGCTGGCGATAAGGCAAGTGCGGTAATGAAAATCCATCTTTTGTTTTTTTTAAAGACAGAGAAAGACAAAAGCAGAAAGGCAGAAATCCAGTCGCTTTCGCTCCTTCCATGTCCTGCGCGGACGGCGGTACTTTCTTGGCTGGGGCCCAAGAAAGTACCAAAGAAACCCCCGTTCGCTTGATTTACCCGCCAAGTCCTCACCGCCAAGAATCTGATCTGATCGGGGCGGCTCCACATCATGAAAAGCGCAGGCCCTGCCATTCCGGCGAGTACGGGACTATGTTGATTCATACATATCCCGTTACCAAAGCCGCCTTCCCCTCTCAGTCAGCTTCTAAGGCTTGTGAGGTTTAATTGGCTAGTCGGGGCACTTCGATTGTTAAGGGAGCGAAAGGCTAGTGCGGTCCCGAAAATCCACCTATTGTTTCCCTGCTTGCCTTTTATGCCTGTTCCACACAAAGACCGGCACTAGCCCTTATCTTCGGAGCCTAGAAGCTGACAAAACGGAAGCCGCGGCTCTTTCGAGTCCGGAGCCGTCCCCGACGACTGGACTCGGGAGCGGCCCGTTTTGATCAGATTCTAGGCTCCGAAGCTACCAGGCGGTGAAATCAAGCAAAAGCCGGGTTTCTTTGGTCCTTTCTTGGGCCGGCCCAGCCAAGAAAGGACCGCCGTCCGCGCAGGACATGGAGGGAGCGTCAGCGACTGGATTTTCGTCTTTCGTCTTTTGCTTTTCATTTCATGAAAAAAAGGCCACCCGTCTCCGGGTGGCCCTTCCTTATTCTTTTGTTATCTCTTCAACAAGAAACCACTAGTCCAACCCCATCCCGGGATGATGCGCAGCATCCTCCATCCCATCCACATGGCAGACCGTGCAGGTCCCGCCTGCACCGAGTGTCTGCGCCTCGCCCATGTATTGCATGGGCAGTGCGTTGTCGCGGTCCGTGGCCGGATACACGGCATGGGGGCTGCCGTGGCAGGCTGCGCAGTTGACCGCGTCCATTTCGTCGCGGCGTGCCGAGTACAGCCCTGCGGCGTCCTCGGTCCACGTGTTGAACGCGTTGTCCGAATCCGGTGCCTCGAAATCGATGTGGCAGGTCAGGCAGTCGGGTTCGTTTTCCCACGGCGTGCGCGGGTTGATGGCATCCCGGTTGCCCATGGTGCGCGGGACGATGAGCGAGATCAGCCGGTTTGCGGACTGCTTGCCCTGTTCCTGCTCGGCCTTGAGCAGGGAGATTGCGTGGTCTTCAATGGCTCCGTGGCAGTTGGTGCATTCGAGTCCGGCCTCGTTGTGCTGTCCGCGCAGGGTGTCCTGCGGGTGACACATGAGGCAGGAGTTCTCGGCATCACGATCAGCCATGTACACGGCATGGACACCGTGGAGGGCGGCGGAGAGGTTGAGACCGTCCGTGCCGGTGACGCCCTGTGCCGGATCGTCGTGGCATTCCACGCAGAGCACGATGCCGTTTTCGGCGCGTTGTGCAAGGTCGGTCCGGTTCATGCGGTCATGCACGGCGAGAATGTTGTCCGCCGTTGGAGTGCTGATGCCGGAACCTGCTGATTCCCATGGCCCGCCGTGGCAGTTGCGGCAACCCATCTGGTCGCTCACGGGCAGAGTGATTTTGGTCTCTGCCAGTGTTTCGCCGTCCATGTTTTTCGCGGTCACGGTCACCATGGGCAGCGGGTTGAATTCGCCGTTGCGGTACGGGGTGACGGCAAGCCAGCCCTCAAAGCGGTTGGTGTCGTCCTTGAGCTTGAGGGCGCCGGTCATGTCCACTCCGTCAAAACCCGACTCAACGGCATAGGTGATTTCCACGTCTTCGGTGACGATTTCAGGGGCGTTGTCGCGCAGGATGAGCTGTGCCCGGATGGCGTTGCCCGGAGGCAGCAGGGTCCACTTGTCGGTCTGGGCGTAGAACCGCATGCCCTGATCGGACCATGCCGTGAGGACGTACTCTGCGGAATCCGCGTCGAACCGTGCCGGTTCCACGGCCTCGGGATCGGGAATCGAAGCGGTTTCAACCGGTGTTTTGTCGTTGAGTCCCTGGGCAATGTATGTGGCCAGCGCCATGCGCTCTTCCGATGTACCGACAAAGGGCGGCATGTAAGTGTTGAGCTTTCCCATGCCGGTCAGGAACGCGTCCATGCCGTTGGTGTCGTACATGGCGGTGCGCTTGTGAATGTCATTCATGGGACCGCTTATGGAATGGCAGGAAGCGCATTCGAGCTGGAACAGGAATTCGCCTGCCTGCATGCGGTTGTCGTCCGTGATGCCCTCCTTGAGGACGGGGGGTGCCCATTTCGCACTGGCGATGGCGCCCTTCTGGTTGATGACCGGAACATGCGACTTGATGATGGAGTTGGAATAGGTGTGGTTCCAGATGAGGTACGGCTTGCGGCCTGCCTCGCGAATGAATTCAAAGGAACCGAACAGCCCTTGTCCCGCGATCAGCACGACGAGCGCGAGTTGGAAGCTCATGAGTTTCGGCATCCGGAATGCGAGAACCAGCCCGCCTATGAGCGTCAGCGCGCCGAAAATCCAGAACCACTGCATGAATTCGGCAACGCGCTGGGACTTGAGCATGATGAGGTCGTATTGTTCCGGCGGCAGGGCGGCCACGTACCACCAGCCGGTCGCCATGGTGGCGAGCACGCCTGCGATGGTCCATGCCGAACAGGATCGGACCACGGAAAGGCGGGTCTCGTCGTCCGGGATGCGCGTTGCCGTGACAAATCCGAATAGTCCGGCACAGGCTGCAGAGAAGAAGGTGCGGAAAACGAGTGACGGCCAGAAGGACGGATTGAAGAAGCCGTCCCAGAAGTCCTTGGTCGTGATCCAGTCACCGGGCGTGAGCATGAAGCCGATGATGCCGTTGATGAGGAACAGGGAGAACCATCCGAAGATGAAATAGAGCCAGCCCACGATCACGTGATCGCGGCGGTCCATGGTGTTCCACGTATAATAATAGATGATGAGCGCCACGATCTCGCCGAGAAAACAGACCCATTCCGCGGCCCATCCGAACACGAATTGATGGATGAGCGTGATGGTCGCCTGTGGCGCGAGCAGCGCGATGGAAAACCAGATGGCCACACCCGAGACCGCGCCGAAGGCCATGGTCAGCAGCAGGAAAAAGCGGGTGTGTTTTTTTGCGTATTCAAGCAGGTGGATGTTGTTGGTGCGATATGCCGCCTGTTCTGTCAGCACGAGGAACAGGCCGCCGCCTACCGCAAAATGGGCCACGTAGACATGAACCGTTGCGATCAGTGCGATCCAGAAGCCGCCGCCGAGGGTGGTGAGTTGCCAGATGGGGTATTCCATGAGCTAGGCCCTCCCCTGACGGGACTTGAAGTAGAGTTTGAGCATGTAGCCGGTCAGTGCGAGTCCGACCACGAGAAAGCCGAGGAACAGGTACAGGGACGAATATTGGTGCGTGACCGGAGTGTCTTCGATGCGGAACCACGGAGCGAGGAAAAAGGTGCGTACCCAGTGCCGGGTGCAGCTCATGAAGAATACCGTGAGCACAGCCCATGTTGCGGCGCGCTTCGGTTGCTTCTGAAAACCTGCGGCAAGGAGCATGGCCGAGGCGAGCAGTGATGTCACCAGCGTCATGGTGGCCGGGAGGTTGCCGCCCATGAATCCGAGCATGATGTCGCGGGGCAGGGCAATGAGGAACCACATGCCGACCGCGAGGTTGACCAGTGTAGCCCGTGTGAGCCACGCCATGCCGGAATTGACATATTCATCGACGTTGCGCCACTGGCCGAGCAGGGCGACGAACAGGCCGCCGATGGCTACTGCGCCAAGCATGAAATGCAGGAAGCGCGGGAAGATCGTGGGGTCGCTCCAGTTGAGGAACGCCGCGCCGTGGTCGTCGAAATACTGCGTCCATGCCTCAGGCAGCAGCATGAGCGTGGTGTTGTTGGTCAGCATGAACCCGACATACAGCAGGCCTGCGAGTGAAAGCACGAACAGGGTGTTGCGCTTGCCCGGAGACATGGCGTCGTATTTGAATTTGTAGGCGTAAAATCCGTAATAGGAGAAGAGCAGGGCCGCGATGACGCCGAGCCACCAGCCGCCCATGAGTACGGAACTGACGTAGTCGAAGTGCCCGTAGTTGACCTGAAGGAACAGGAGCGGAGCCACGCCCATGTTGATGGTCAGCGCAAGCAATGGCGGGAGCTTCTGGCCGACGTCGTGCATGAGGCCGTCGTTTCCGCGTACGGCCCGGACAAGGCCTATGGCGGCCGAACCGAGCAGCGCATTCATGAACAGTATGTGTGCCGTGAAAGTGAGGATGAGCAACACGTCGAACCATGCCCATGGAACAGGGATGGGCTCGGCCATCGGGATCAGGGATGCTGGAATCATGCGGCCTCCTGGGGGCTTTAACCCTTTCTAATAGAGTGTTTTTGTGTCATGCACAAGTCAAGCTGAACATATGTATAGGTTTGCACTGGAAAATGTATTTTTTATTTGTAACGAATTGGTAACATGTTTAGGTTCCATTTCTGAATTGAGTAAAATGTATCTCTAGTTAGTTGGGGGAATAATGAAAATCGGACAGAAAATGACGGTGCTGGGGTCTCTGTTGATTGGACTTACAACAGTCAGCATCCTTGGCATCCTGTTTTGGCAAAGCAGCATAGTGGCTGAAAAGCTCGGTGGCTATTTCGAGGAACAGGCGCGGCATGAAGTCGAACTGGCTGTCGAAGATGCGGGCAATCTGCTGAAAACACAGCACGCGACACTTTCCAAGCAGCTTGAAAACGACATGCATGTCCTGCTCGATCTGGTAAAGCGGGATGGCGGCATTCGCGTGATGGACGAGACGGTTGACTGGAATGCCGTTAACCAGGTTTCCAAGGAGAGCAGCGTGGCGATGCTGCCCAAGCTCAAGGTCGGGTACGACTGGCTTGGCCAGAACGCCAATCCCAATGTGCCGACGCCGTTAGTCGATTCCCTTATGAACCTGACGGGTACCACCTGCACGGTTTTCCAGACCATGAATCCGCAGGGCGACCTGCTTCGCGTGGCGACCAATATTCTGAAGACTAACGGCAAACGTGCCGTGGGAACGTATATCCCGAGCAGCAGTCCGGTGGCCAAGACCGTCAAGTCGGGCCAGACTTTTCGCGGAACTGCCTATGTGGTCAACGCGTGGTACCTGACGCAGTATCGTCCCTTCAGGGATGATCAGGGCAACGTGCTCGGCTGTCTGTATGTCGGTTTGCTGCAGGAGGGTGTGGAGCAGCTTCGGGACGGTCTCAAGTCCGTAAAGCTCGGCTCCACCGGTTCGTTGACCGTGCTGGGCGGTTCCGGCAAATCTGCCGGAATCATCAAGATGCACAAGTCGGCAGACCGTGAGGGAAAGAATATTTTTGACGTGAAGGACGCTGAAGGCAACGCTGTCTACAGCGAACTCGTCAAGGCCGCGAAAGAGGCGGACGGCAAGCCGGTTACGCAGGTTGTGCTGCTCGATGAATCCGGTTCGGGACAGCCGCAGGAGACCATCCTGACTGCTGTGTATTTCAAGCCGTGGGACTGGGTCATTCTCGGCACCGGCTACCTTGAAGAATTCATGAAAGGAAAGCATGCGGCAGACGAAGCGCTTGCCTCGTCCCGCAATTGGACTGCCGGAATCGGTGTGGGAATGCTGGTTCTCGGTGTGGTGCTGATCCTTCTTTTCGCCCGCCAGATCAGTGGGCATATCGGCAAGGTCGTGGATGTGCTCGCCTCCATCAACAAGGGTGAACTCGACGTCGAGCCTCTCAAGGTTCCGGCAGGCGGTCCCCGTGATGAACTGGATGTTCTTGGGCAGGCACTCAACTCGACGGTTGAGACGCTTCGTCACAACATCGAGGAGATTACCGAAAAGACCGAGGAAGCCCATGAAAAGGCCGAGGCTGCGGAAAAGGCCATGGCCGAAGCGGATGTGGCCCGTGCCGAGGCGGAGAGTGCCCGCCGTGAAGGCATTATTCAGGCAGCCCAGCACATTCAGGGTGTGGTGGACCGGGTGTCAGCCGCTTCCAGTCAGATTGCGACCCAGTCGGAAATCATAGGCAAGGGCACATCCATCCAGCGTGACCGTGTGCAGGAAACCGCCACGGCCATGGAAGAGATGAACGCCACGGTTCTGGAAGTCGCCCGCAACGCGAGTGAAGCTTCCTCCATGGGAATGGAAGCCAAGGAACTGGCCGTGGAAGGTGCCGGAATTGTCAGCAAGTCCGTGGAAGCCATGAACACGACATTCGATGCCGCGAAAGAGTTGAAAACAGGCATGAACAAGCTCGAAGAGCAGGCCGACGACATCGGCAAGGTCATGGAAGTCATTACGGACATTGCCGACCAGACCAACCTGCTTGCCCTGAACGCGGCCATTGAGGCAGCGCGTGCGGGTGAGGCCGGCCGCGGATTCGCGGTCGTGGCTGACGAAGTCAGGAAGCTGGCGGAAAAGACTATGCAGGCGACGACCGAGGTCGGGAATTCGATCACCGCGGTTCAGGACGTTGCCCAGCAGAATATTACAGGTATGGACAAAGCCCTTTCCGATCTCGGAGTGGCGGTGGACATGTCCAGCAAATCAGGGACCGTACTCAACGAGATTGTCGAAGGTGCGGAGTTGTCCGCTGAGCAGATTCAGGGAATCGCTACGGCGGCAGAACAGCAGTCCGCCACCTCTGAAGAGATCAACCGGGCCATCGAGGAGATCAACTCCGTTTCGACCGAGACCTCGCAGGGGGTTGAGGAATCCGCAGACGCGCTGCGCGAAATGGAGGTCCAGATGGCGGAATTGCAAAAGGTTATCGACACCCTCATGCAGGACGCGGAAGCCTGATCGCCCGGACGCTGACGTTATAAATCAAGGCCCGCGCCACAGTGAATGTGGCGCGGGTCTTGTTATTTGTATTAAAGTGCGTAGAAACTGCCTATCAGCGACGGCAAACCCAAGGAGGAAACCATGGGAACCATATTGCTTTTTGACGCGGGCAACACCAATACGAAAATCTGTCTGGCCGATGATCAGGGACTTGGCGAAAGCTATACCCTGCCCACTCGTCCTGCCAATACCAACGACGACTGGGGCCTGAAGATAGAGGCCATTCTCCAGCGCGAGGGTATTGTGCCCAGTGAAGTGGAAGCCTGCGTCATTTCATCCGTGGTGCCGCCGCTTGATCCGCTTATCACGCGCATGGCGCGCCGTTTTCTTGATTGCGAGGCCGTGTTCGCGGGCCGTGATCTGAAAATCGACCTTGAAAACGAATACGCCCGTCCCGAGCAGGTGGGCGCGGACATCCTCGTCGGCTGCCTGTCCGCCCGACTGACGTATGATGCGGAAAACATCATCGTCATTGATTTCGGTACAGCCACGACCCTTGCCTGTGTGCAGGGCACGGCCTTCAAGGGCGGTCTGATCTGCCCCGGCGTCCTGTCGTCTGTTTCAGCTCTGGCCGGAGGCACGGCAAAACTCCCCAAGGTCGACCTGACGATAGAATCTGAGACCCTCTCGTGGGGAAAAAGCACGGAAGAGTGCCTCAATCAGGGGCTCGTCTTCGGCTTCGCGTCCATGGTGGATGGTCTCGTCGATAAGCTGGCGGCCCAGATGGACGACCCGTTCGTCGTGGCCACCGGCGGCCTTGCCCGGACCATCGGCCAGGTGTCGGACTCGGTAAACGAACTCCGCCCCGATCTCGTCATGGAGGGGCTGTGGATGGCGTATTACAACGACTGACAATAGGAAAACGTCCCCCGGAGCAGAGTCCGGGGGACGTTTTTTTTGTTCAAGGACCTGAAGTTGTTTCCAATCAGACAGGACCATCCAGTGCCAGTTCAAGCCCCGGCACATCACGTGAGTCCTCGGACGACAGAGCCTGCGGCGCAGGCTGCACCACTCTGACTTGGTTCTGCGAATCGCCCTTCCATCTTCCGGAACCATTCCCGTTACCATCTACGTTGAAAAACGCTATGGTCTGCTCAAGCTGTGAGCTTTGGCCGGTCAATTCCTCGCTGGTCGAAGCCATTTCTTCCGCAGCCGCCGCATTTTGTTGAATCACCGTGTCCAATTGCGTGACAGCTCGGCCGATCTGTTCTGCACCGGCATTCTGTTCGTTGCTGGCAGCCGAGATTTCCCGCACCAGATCAGCTGTTTTCTTGATGTTGGGAACCAGCTCTTCAAGCAATCGTCCAGCCTTCTCCGCCACGCTGACGGTTGAGCCGGAAAGTTCACTGATTTCACCCGCAGCAACACCGGAACGTTCAGCCAACTTGCGGACTTCGGCAGCAACCACGGCAAACCCCTTGCCGTGTTCACCGGCACGGGCCGCTTCAATCGCCGCATTCAGCGCCAGCAGGTTGGTCTGTCTGGCAATTTCTTCAATAATGGATATCTTTTCTGCAATATCCTTCATGGCGACCACGGCCTCGTTGACCGCTGTTCCGCTTTCATCGGCCTCGGACGCGGATTTGGTCGCGATCTCTTCGGTCGCAACGGAGTTTCCCGTATTCTGCTGGATATTGGAACTCATCTGCTGGATGGAGGCGGACACCTCCTGGATGGAGGCGGCCTGTTCCGTGGCTCCCTGAGACAGGCTCTGTGCCGAGCTTGACAATTGCTCGCTGCCGGAAGCAACGTTGGTTGAGCCGTCGCGCACGCAGCCCACAACCGAAATCAACTGTCCTGCCATGGTGCGCATGTGACCATACACGCCGGCTGCATTCTGATCGAATGCAAGAGTCAGATTGCCTTCGGAGATTGTCTTGGCGATATACGCGAGTTCGGCGGGATCCTTGCCAAGCTGCTTCATGATGGAACGAATGATGAAGAGCGTGGTCAATACGGCTGCCAGCAGGGCTATAGTTGTCAGGGAAACAAGGGTCGTCATTGCCTGGGCATTGATCGCCTGCAGAGCAGGTCCCAATCTGTCCTGATCCGTCATGACCGAAAGCTTCACTTGCTCAACGTCATTGGCAATGGCCGGACCGATCACGTCGAGCTTGCTGGTGATGATCTCGTTGCGTGAGAATATGATTCCGGTCAGCTTGTTGAAAGCCTCGGTATACGTCCTTGCCAGCTCCACGGACTCTTGCAGAAGTTTCCGGCGTTCAGGGTTCTGTAGTGAACCGTCAAGAATCTTCATTTCTTCCTTGAGCGTTTCGGTTTCCTTCTGCACGCGATCAACGGAAGCCTGGGAGTTGTCATCGAGAAATTTGATAACGTACAAACGGGCCAGCAGCAGGTTGCGCAATGCCAGACCGCTGCGGAAAGCCGCTTCCATATCATTGTCGCGTTCCGCCGTGGTCAGAATTTTCGTAAGATTTCGTTCCATTTGCGGGCCTTGAACATTGAGAATGTTGTTCACGAGATTATCGCGTTCGGCTCGCAGCTGTTTGACCTGATTGAAATATTTCCCGTATTCCGAGACCTTTTCTTCCGCACTGTCCACCAACCGGGCGCGTTCGGGTTTCTGGATTTCATCCTGTGCGGTTTTCATGAATCCGAGCATTTTGCCGAAATACTCGTCATACTGTTGAATGTCCTTGTCACTGCCCGTGATGATGAAGTCCTTCACATTCATCCGGACCATGAGCATATTGGCCTGTAACCGTCCGCTCAGGTTGGTGTCGCGGGCCATTCCGCGATAGCTTGTGAACCCTTCGCTTGAGCTGTTCAATGCCCAAAACGAAACACCCGCCAAAACCAGCAGAAGAGCCAGCAGGCCGCCAAATCCCAGCGACAGCTTGGTTGATAGCTTCATACCCCATCTCCTTGATTTTTGTCATGGAACAAACAGGTCCTGTCACCTTACCTCACGATATACGTATCAAGAGTTTGTTGAAGCGCAAGCGGATCTGGTCGATTATAACGCCGATAACAGATGATTATAACTGGATAACATGAGAATTGTTACTAGATATGAGATATTTTTCAGTAATCATAGATAAATGCAGATGTGTTCAATTGGAAGGGTAACGGTTTTTGCGCGAATACCAAATTTTTCGCGACGCATCGAAGCGTAAAAATAACTGTCATCGGCCGGGATACCGGATATGGAATTGAGCATTGCGTGAAATTCGTCTAGACTTCGCGCATTCTACAGGCATCTATTCGTATTCAGTAATATTTGTAAGGAGTCGAACATGAGTACCATCACAGGCGTCTGGGCACGCGAAATCCTTGATTCCCGCGGTAACCCCACTGTTGAAGTCGAAGTTATCACCGAATCCGGCATCATGGGGCGGGCAGCTGTTCCGTCCGGTGCTTCTACCGGCTCTCGTGAAGCGCTTGAACTGCGCGACAAGGAAGAACGTTACGGCGGCAAGGGCGTTTTGCAGGCCGTGGAAAACGTACGCGGCGAAATCGCCGGGGCCATCATCGGCATGGACTGCGTCCGTCAGGTCACCCTCGACAACGTACTCATCGACCTTGACGGCACCGAAAACAAGGACCGTCTCGGAGCCAACGCCCTGCTCGGCGTATCCATGGCTGCCGCCCGTGCTGCAGCGGGTTTCCTCGGTCTGCCCCTGTATCAGCATCTCGGCGGTGTCAATGCCAAGCTGCTGCCCGTTCCGCTCATGAATATCATCAATGGCGGCGAACACGCTCCCAATAATCTGGACATTCAGGAATTCATGATCATGCCCGTGGGTGCGGAGACCTTTGCCGAGGCCCTGCGCATGGGTGCCGAGACCTTCCACAAATTGAAAGGCATCCTTGCCAAGGACGGCCACGTCACTTCCGTTGGCGACGAAGGCGGCTTTGCTCCGAACCTGAAGTCTCACGCCGAGGCATTCCAGTACATCACCCGTGCTGTCGAGGAAGCCGGATATGAACCGGGCAGGGAAATCTGCTTTGCCATCGACGCTGCGGCCAGCGAATTCTACAAGGACGGCAAGTATGTCCTCGCCGGTGAAGGCAAGGAACTTTCCTCTGCCGAACTCGTGGACTTTTACGACGACCTTGCTTCGCGCTTCCCCCTCGTGTCCATCGAGGACGGCCTTGCCGAAGCGGACTGGGACGGCTTTGCTCTCCAGACCGAGAAAATGGGTGATCGCATCCAGCTTGTGGGCGACGACCTGTTTGTCACCAATCCCGATATCCTCGCCGAGGGCATCGACAAGGGCGTGTGCAACTCCATTCTCATCAAGCTCAACCAGATCGGTACGGTTTCCGAGACGCTTGATACCATCGAGCTTGCCAAGACCGCGGGTTACACCAACGTTGTTTCCCATCGCTCCGGTGAAACCGGCGACCATTTCATCGCCGACCTCGCCGTGGCAGTGAACGCGGGCCAGATCAAGACCGGCTCCCTGTGCCGTTCCGATCGACTCGAAAAGTACAACCAGCTTCTGCGTATCGAAGAAGAGCTTGACGATGATGGCGTCTACTACGGCCCCATCCTTGGCGGCAGCTTCTTTGAGGAGTAAAGAAGAGAAGACGTCTCCGGCGGCCTGAGTTCACTTGGGAAAGAGGGCTTGGGTAATTTGCCGGACACGATATGAAGTAAATGAAGGGCGGATATGCAGTGCATATCCGCCCTTTTGTTGTGTACGGTTATGTGGCGGGGATTGCTCTTGGGGCAACGTATCGGTGCCGCAGCTTCATGAAGCAGTAGAGGGACAGGCCGACTGCCGCCAATTCCGACAGCGGAACGGAAAGCCAGACGCCGTTGAGTCCGAAGATCGGTGGGAGCAGGAACAGGAATCCGAGGGTGAACACAAAGGATTTCAGGAAGGAAATCAGTGCGGACACCTTGCCGTTGTTTACCGAGGTGAAGAAACCGGAGGAGAGGATGCTGACGCCTTCAAGCAGATAGGCAAAGGCGAAGATCGTGAGGCCTCCTTCGGCAATGTCGATGACCGTCTGTTCTCCCTTGGCGAAAAGCGCAATGATGTCTCCACCGAAGATGAGGGCGATCAGGAATGAAAGGATCGAGGCTCCCAGCACCACGATGCAAGACGAGGTCACCAGTTCCCTGATCTTGGTGAAGTTCCTGCTGCCGAAGTTGAAGCTGATGACCGGCGAGATGCCGACGCTGATGCCGAGATGGATCGAGGAGAGCAGGAAATACATGTACAGGAGGATGGACAGCGCAGCCACGCCGTATTCTCCCGCATAGCTGATGATCACGTAGTTGAAGGCAAGCGTCTTCACGCCTGCGGATATTTCGGAAACCATCTCTGACGAGCCGTTGATCATGGCATTGCCGAGAAATCTGAAATCCATGACCGGACGGGTAAAGCGCAGGGTCCGGGCTTTGAAGAACAGGTAATACGTCCCCAGGGAAACCGCTGTCACCACTCCGAGGGATGATGCGATGCCCGCGCCCTGAATGTCCATGTCCATCTGCACGATAAGAATGTAATCCATGATCACATTGACCAGTCCTGCCGCGATGGTTGTGTAAAATGCCCATACCGGGCTGCCGTCCAGCCGGATGAAGTATTCCACGGACACCTGAAGAATGACCGCGCCGATGCCGAAGAGGAAGACGTCCAGATAGGCTGTACAGTACGGCATGAGCGCGTCTGTGGCTCCCAGGGCTGCGGCAATCCTGTCTGTGCCGATAAGTTTGGTCGCAGTGATGACCGTGGCGGTAAGCATAACCAGAAAGATGGTGGTGAGTGTGAAGTGGGAATGGGCCTTGTCTGTCTGTTTTTCTCCCAGCTCAATGCCGAGGATGGCGCTCGCACCGGATGCGAACATGACGCCGATGCCGAATGTGAAGCTGAAATACGGCATGATGATGTTTACCGACGCCATGGCAAGGGGGCCTGCACAGCGTGCGATGAACAGCGCGTCTACTATCATGTAGAGCGATATGGAAAGCATGCTCAGGACCGAAGGGGTGACGAATCTGAGGTAGTCCCCGGCTGACCATTTTCTGCTGAAAAAATCTTCCATGAATATCTCCTGTTCACGTGTTTTTTTTGTCTGCTTGCACTCACCATGAGGTATATAGTAACTATAGGGTCAAGCGAAAAATGAGGGAATATGAAGTTTCGATTTTCAACAGGTGAAATGGCCAAGCATTTCAACATTTCCAAGCAAACACTCATCTACTATGACCGGATCGGCGTTTTTTGCCCGAATGCGACAAATGAAGACACCGGATATCGGTATTATACGATTGAGCAGTGCGAGGAATTGGATGTCATTTTGTCTTTGAAGAATATCGGAATGTCGCTCAAGGAAATTCGCGCCTATCTTGCGTTGGACTCGACAGCGGATCGGGTTGCCCTGCTTGAAAGTCAGGAAGAGAGAGTCAGGGAACAGATCAGGAAGGTAACCAGAGCGCACAGTCGTATTGCATCAATGGTCGATGCGTACAGGAAACGCCTGTCCATCGTTCCTTTCGAGATGGGCGTAAAACATCTTTCCGCCAGAACCGTTTTCAGTGAACCTGTCAAAGCGCCGCATGACCAGTATCAACTTGAAATCGCAATCAAGCGTTTACTTGAAAAGACGCGTGACCGGAGTGATGCGGGGATTCATGAATTTTTCGGCGTAATCGACGAGGATGCCGCCGGGACTGGCAGGTTTCTCAAAGTCGGCCAGTACGTCGAGTCAAATGGCAATGACAGCGTGTCCGCCGGGGAGTATGCGTACATTATTCATAAGGGAGCCTACGGGGATGCCGGTCAATCCCGAAAAAAACTCACCGCTTATGTTGAAGAAAGGGGGCTTTTGCCTGCGGGACCTTTTGTGGAAAGCATGCTGCTGGATTATCTGGCTGTCTCCAGTGAGGATGAGTACCTTGTGGAAATTCAGGTCCCCGTACGCCGGGAACATGGATAGTGCGGGTTGCATGTTCGCCCTTTTTTTTCTACGTAGCAGCACAACGAGCGGGAAACCGCTTTGATTCCGGTTTGTATTTCTTTCATCAAGACAAGAGGCGTCGAGCGATTTTTTCAGAAATCGCAACTATTTAACTTTTCCTGAACGTGAAACGCCGTAAACGAATTTTTGAGATCGCAGCATCTCGCAGCGGCGTTTTCGTCCGAATGTTCAGGAAATTTTCAAGCATTCCCTTCAAAAAGGGGGCTTGAGCCGCCGGCGGCAGGTTTCGCGCAGCGACTGCCGGAGGCGAACGGAGGCATTCGTATATGATTCTTCTCGATGGCAAGGAAACGGCCGCGACCATTCGCGGCGAGATCAAGGAAGAGGTTGTCGGACTGGAGGCCAAGTACGGCCGCAAACCCGGTCTGGCTGTCGTGCTGGTGGGTGAGGACCCGGCCAGTCAGGTGTATGTGCGCAACAAGGAGCGTGCATGCGAGGACTGCGGTATCCTTTCCGTTCCTCATCGTCTGGAAAATGCCACACAGCATGAGCTTGAGGGGCTGATTCAGGAACTGAACCGCGACGTGAACGTGGACGGCATTCTGGTGCAGCTTCCGCTTCCCGAGGGACTGGACAGCCAGAAGATTCTGGACCTGATCGACCCGGACAAGGACGTGGACGGTTTCCATCCGGTAAACGTTGGCAAGATGAGTCTCGGACTGCCGGGATTCAAGCCGTGTACTCCGGCTGGCGTTATCAACCTGCTCAAGCGGTACGACCTTGACCCGGCCTGCAAGAAGGCAGTGGTCATCGGGCGTTCGAACATCGTTGGCAAGCCGCTTGCCATGATGCTGTCCCAGTCCGGTCCGTGCGCCAATGCCACGGTCACGCTGTGCCATTCCCGCACGCAGGACCTCAAGGCCGAGTGTCTGGAAGCGGATTTCGTGTTCGCTGCCATCGGTGTGCCGAACTTCGTGACTGCTGACATGGTCAAGGAAGGTGCCGTTGTTGTCGATGTAGGCATCAACCGTACGGATGAAGGCTTGGCCGGTGATTGCGATTTCGAGGCGCTCAAAGACAAGGTCCATGCCATTACCCCGGTTCCGGGCGGCGTCGGTCCCATGACCATCGCGCAGTTGATGGTGAATACGCTTGAGGCTTTCAAATTGCATGTCGGTGCCTGATATAGACTGACATAATACAGAATAATAAAGGCGGTGCTTCGAACGGAGCACCGCCTTTATTGTTTTTTGAATGCTGAAAGCAAGCAAGATGTATTACTTTTTGAAATTATAATGGATATATTTATACTATACAGTTAGCTTCTCTTTCATACTCGTACAATTCATAACGTTTTTTTAGGGAGAGAATAATGACGTTTAAAGATTTGTCGCTCAAGTACAAGATAGGTGGAAGCATCTGTCTCGCTGTGACGATCATTTTGGTCGTGTACACGTTTGTCATCGTATCCAAGACACGGGAAATCTCGGTACATGACGCTGAACAGATCGCGATTGAAATGGCCAACCGCTATGGCAACGAAGTCAAGGGCAGCATGGAAAAGGCGCTTGATGCCAGCTTGTCAACCGGTGCCGCTTTCGAAGCCATGATCAAGAATCGGGAAATTATCGACCGCAAGATTGTTGATGAGATTCAGCAGGCGGTCGTGCTTTCTGATGACACATTTTATGGCATCCAGTCCTGTTTCGAACCCAATGCCCTTGACGGCAGGGACGCCGAGTTTCACGCCACGGGCGACCCCATGTGGGAGCACATGGGTGGCGCTTACGGTAACTACTGGTGGCGCGGAACAGGCGGTATGGAAGTCGTGAACCTCACAAAATACGATTATCCGAATACCCGTGATTGGTACAAGGCTCCTCGTGACAAGAATGCTCCGAACCTGACCGAGCCGTATTACACCGATGTTGCCAAGACCAACATGGCGACAATCGCTGTGCCTGTCAGGGAAAACGGCAAGTTCATCGGTATCGTGGGTATCGACTTCACGCTTGATGCGTTCCAGGACATGGTCAAGGATCTCAAACCCATGGGAACCGGGCGTGCGCTTATTGTCTCGAATAAGGGTGTGCTCGTCGCTCATCCCGATTCGAATCTCATGAACAAACCCGTTGCCGATGTGTTGTCTCCTGAACTCTCCGGCACGATAGTGAACGCCATTGAGAGAGGCGAATCCTTTGTCGGGTTCATGGAGTCTCCGCGGACCGGCCAGAGTGACCTTATCGTGTTCGAGCCGATCAAGATTCGCGGCACGGATACGCCGTGGTCCATCGGCATAGCCATTCCCTCGGCAACCATCTACGAAGTTGCTGATGATTTCCTGTATCTCAGTGTCCTGCTGACAGTCCTCGCATTGGCGATTGTCATCGTGGTTGTCGTTCTCGTTGCCAGGGCCATTACCGGGCCGATGGTCAAGAGTGTGGCTTTTGCCAAGGAGATCGCATCCGGCAATCTCTCGGCAGAACTTGATATTCATCAGAAGGATGAGGTCGGTGTCATGGCCTCGACCCTTGCGGAAATGGGAGCCAAGCTCAGGCAGGTTGTCGGTGATGTCCGCAACGTCACTGACAGCGTGGCATCCGGGGCAACCCAGATCGCCTCGACATCACAGACGCTTTCGCAGGGAAGCACTGAACAGGCCGCGTCCATTGAGGAAGTGTCCTCCAGCATGGAAGAGATGGCATCAAACATCAGCCAGAATGCGGAAAACGCGACCCAGACGCAGAGTCTGGCAAGCGGTGCCGCAGGTCAGGCCGAGGACGGCGGTTCCGCCGTATCCGAAGCTGTCGAAGCCATGCGGGAAATCGCCGACAAGATCGGCATTATCGAGGAAATAGCCCGTCAGACCAACCTGCTCGCGCTCAACGCCGCCATTGAGGCCGCCCGTGCCGGTGAACACGGCAAGGGGTTTGCGGTTGTCGCTGCGGAAGTCCGCAAGCTGGCGGAACGTTCCGGTGTGGCCGCAGGCGAGATCAGCCAGTTGGCAGCCAGCAGCGTTGATGTGGCCGACCGCGCGGGCGAACTGCTCGGCAAGCTCGTACCGGACATTCAGCGTACTGCCGATCTGGTGGAGGAAATCTCATCTGCCAGTAATGAACAGAACGCAGGTGCCTCACAGATCAACAGCGCCATTCAGCAGCTTGACAGTGTCGTGCAGCAGAACGCTTCGGTCTCCGAGGAGATGTCGTCAACATCCGAAGAGCTTTCCGGTCAGGCTGTGCAGCTTCAGGATACCGTTTCCTTCTTCAAGCTCGGTGACAGCGGTGGCGGTGGTTACCGTCAGACTGTGACTCAGGTCAGGAAGCCGGTGCAGGCGTTGAATGCGGCTGCTCCTCAGACTGCGCCCAAGCCTGCTGCAGGCTCCGGTGTGGCCCTGAACATGGACCAAGACGGCGACTTCGAACGCTTCTAGAAAACAGGGGCGGTCCGAATTCGGGCCGCATCCTTTTGTGTATATGACAGGAAGGGCGACTCCCTATGGGGGCGCCCTTCCTTTTTTTTGTTTTCTCCGGAAAAAACGGCTGACACCGTTTGCCATTCACGCATGATTTCGTGTAGCGTTGGCCGGTCTGACAGAACTGAATGATTCCGCCGGGTCAGGTGGAGACGGGAGAATTACCATGAGCAAGATTTTCGTGGCCGGAGCAACCGGCAATATTGGCACCGCGTTGTTGGCACAGCTGCAGGATACAGACGTCGAAGTCGTGGCGGGCGTGCATGATCCCGACAAGATGAAGCCGTTTGCGGAGTCCGGCGTTGAAGCCCGGCTTTTCGATTACAAGGACCCGGATTCCATAAGCCGTGCCATGCAGGGGTGTGACCGGATGTTCTTTGCCCTGCCTTTCACGGAAAAGATGGGCCACTACGGCCATCTTGTGGTGGAAGCGGCCAAGGCGTCGGGTATCGAATATATCGTTCGATCTTCAGGATACGCGGCCTCGTCCGATGCTCATTGGCGTCTCGGGCGTGAACACGGCATGGTTGATCAGTTTGTCGAGGATTCCGGCATTCCGTTTACCGTGCTCCGGCCCAATACATTCATGCAGTATTTTTCCACTTCTCTGGCGGAAATGGTCAAGACCGGCGTGATCGCACTGCCCGAAGAGGACGCGTGCGTCAGCTATATCGATGTCCGTGACATCGCCGCCTGTGCCGCAAGGCTGCTGCTCGACAATGAGGGGCATGTGGAGAATTTTTACGCCCTGACCGGCCCGGAAGGACTGGGGCTGGCTGAGGTGGCGGAAACCATCGCAAAAGCCGCCGGACGCGAGGTGAAATACCTGCCTGTCCCGGAGGAGGAGTTCGTGGCCGCCTTGCAGGAGATGGGCATGGAACAGTGGAATATCAACATGCTTGTCAGTCTGTCCCGTGTGGTCAAGCTGGGCATGGCGGGCAACGTGACGCATGCCGTTTCATATCTGACAGATACTCCGGCCCGTACCTTTGCCGATTTCGCGAAGGAGTGCTCGGCTGTCTGGAAATAGAGGTGAGGCATGATGCAATCCGAAGGACGGGACAGGCTGCTGCGCGTTATCAAGGAAATCGCGGCAGGCAATTATTCCAACGAGATTATTGAGCTTACCGGTCCCGGCTATGATCCCGAGGTCCGGGAGCTGGCCGAGGCTGTGGGCATGATGATGGTCAAGATCGAGGCCAGGGAATTTCATCTGGAGCAGCTCAACGAGCAGATCAGGAATGACACCCTGAACACCGTGACAGCGGTTGCCCATGCCCTTGGGGCGCGGGATACCTATACCGAAGGGCATGGCGAGCGTGTCAGCATGTATGCCGAGCGGCTGGCCCGACGGCTCGGTCTTGACGAGCATGAGGTGGAGCGCATCCGTCTTGCCGGGATGCTGCACGACATCGGGAAGATCGGGTTCAGTGATCTCATTTTTTCAAACGAAGACACCGACATCAGCAAGGATATGCTGCTTGAGATTCGCAGTCACCCGCAGTGGGGGTATGATATTCTCAGAAACCTCACGTTTCTCGGACCGGCGCTGGAATATGTCTATGCCCATCATGAGCGGCTGGACGGCAACGGCTATCCGCGAGGGTTGTGCGAGGACCAGATTCCGCTGGGCGCGCGTATCCTTGCCGTAGCCGACTGTTTCGACGCCATGACCACGGACCGGTCGTACCAGAAGGGCAAGACGCCGCAGGAGGCCTTTGCCATTCTCGGGAAGATTGCCGGAAGTTCGCTGGACCCGGACATTGTGGATGCCTTTATTGACGAGATCGAAGACAACGGCATGGCAGAATAGCCGGACGGCAAGATCGTTCAAGACGCATGACGGGCAAGTCCGCTAGCCTTCCTTGAAATCAAAGGAGGCTTTCTCATGAAAAATATCTTTACGGCTTTGAACACGGGCGTTGTGGCCAAGCATGATGCCGATATCCCGGCTTGTGACAGGGAATGGAATTCCCATCCGGTTTTCAAAGGTGTCGCACTCAAGCACCTGGTGGTCGGCGCGGATACCGACGGCCGGTTCAGTGCCCATCTTGTCCGGCTTGATCCCGGTGCCGGGATCGGCGATCACGTACACGAATCGAACTGGGAGTTGCATGAAATTGCTTCCGGTTCCGGGCACTGCGTCCTTGACGGCAAGCGGATAGCCTATGAACCGGGAGTCGCCGCTGTCATGCCGGAAGGCATGAACCATAGTGTGCAGGCAGGGGATGACGGATTGAACATTCTTGCAAAATTTGTCCCTGCGCTTCTCTAGTGGGTGGCATGAGTAACAACCAGACATTGTTCTTTTCCCGCATGGCGGGCCTCGAAGGGGTGACACTCGTGCGCTGTACGGGCTGCCCTCCTGTCGCGGCGCGCCATGCCCATCAGTCGCTCTGTATCGGGGTGGTCCTGTCCGGCGAACGGATTCTGTCTGTGGACGGCGGGGAGATCGTGGCCCGGTCCGGTGATGTGATTGTCTTTCTTCCGGGACAGGCCCATGCTTGTGCTGATTCCGGCGAGTGCACCTATCTGATGATCAGCATCCCGACGGCGTGGCTTGACGAAATCGGTCTTGCCGCGGAGAGCATGGTTGCCCGGTCCGCCTGTCTGAGCAATCCGGATCTGTACGGGAAGATCGTGAATCTGGCTGAATTGGCGGACCTGCATTCTCCGGCCGTGGAGATGGAGGGAAGCCTGATTGAGATTCTGGAGATGCTGGTTGCTCTTGATGGATTTGGGATCAGCACGAATCGGGAGCAGGCACTGTCCTGTCAGGTCAGGACTGTGCGCCGGTATATCGAGACCCACGCCGACGAGGAAATCCGCTTGAAGACGTTGGCCAGTCTGGCAGACATCAGCCCCTGGCGGCTGAACCGGCTCTTTTCCTCGCAGGTGGGCATGCCGCCGCATGAGTTTCAGAACATGGTGCGTGTCAACCGGGTCAAGGCAATGGTTTCAGATGGCGTCGAATTGGCCGAAGCCGCCGTCGCTGCGGGGTATTCGGATCAAAGTCACATGACCCGCTGTTTCAGGAAAGTGGTCGGCATGACGCCGGGAAAATATGCCGAAGGCATGCGGCCCGGAGATTCGCGAAAAATGTAAAATTCGATAGGCGGATTCAAGGGCGTTCCTTCTATTCCTTTTTAGGTATTTCTCTTTTTGTCGGGGTCTGTTATGGGTTTCGGGACTGGTGTTTTCAATCAGTCGTGAAACAATTCGAGTTCCATGCAAAGACGCTTCGCTTATATTCTTCCTCTGGTTGTCGGACTGGCTCTGGCTGCAACGATTGCAGCTGGATTGTATGCCGATCAGGAACGGTATCTTCAGAAATCCCGGCTCGCGGTTTTCTATAAACTGTCCACCATGCAGGGCGGTTTCGAGAACTCTCTCAACAACCGTCTGCATCTGGCAACCGCGCTTAAAACGTATGTCATGCTTGACCCGGAGATTGACCGGGAAACCTTTGCGTCTCTTGCCCGGGGGCTGGTCAGCGGCATGACCGGAATCCGGTTTATCGAGCTGGCAAGGGACAATATCATCAGCCACGTGTATCCGGACCGGGATGCGACCCGTCTGCCGGGGCGCGGACTGGCTGTGGATTTCCCCTCCAACATAGGTGAAATGGCTGCACGAGCCATGGAGACAAGGCGTCGCCAGATTGCGGCTCCATCTCCTGCCTTTGAAGGCGGTGAGACCATTGTTTCGGTCACTCCGATTTATACGCAGGCCGACTCCTCGGGCGACAGGGGGTACTGGGGGCTTGTGATCATGCTGATCGATGCCCGGACATTGTACCGTGAGGCCGGGTTCGTGAACGGCTCTCCCGGGCTGGATGTTGCGTTGAGGGTTCCCTCTTCCGATGCCCTTGGCGGACAGACGCTTTATGGCAAGTCCAAGGTGTTTGAGCAGGACCCTGTCATAATGAATGTTCCGATCCCGGACGGCTATTGGCAGCTTGCCGCCGTCCCTGCCGGGGGGTGGCAGGCTTCGCCTACCCGTCCCTATATCGTTTTCGGCGGGTCTATCGCCACGCTGGCCGTTACCGGATTGCTTGCTGCTGCCATCTTTCTGCTTTTGGGGCGTCTCAGGGAGCGTGAAAAGTATCGGTATCTTGTGCAGAATGCCAAGAGCATCATTTTGCGTATCGACATGGCCGGAAATATCACCTTCTGTAATGAACACGCCGAAGAATTCTACGGTTACGAACCGGGGGAGCTTATAGGCAAGCCTCTGATAGGCACCTTGATTCCCGAGAAGAATCTCGAAGGCGAGTCCATGAAGCGGTATATTCACCGGCTGCTGAAAAATCCTTCGGCTCATCCGTTTAACGAGACCATGAATGTCTGCAAGAACGGTGAAGTGGTCTGGGTGGCATGGGCTCATGAGTCCGTGAACGCCAGAGACGGCAGCATGGTTGAACTGTTGAGTGTGGGGACGGATATCACTGATCGCAAGCTGATGGAGGAGGCCTTGCGGCAGAGCGAACGCCAATATCGCCTGCTTGCCGAGAACGTGACGGATGTCATCTGGGGACTGGATGCGGATTTGCGGTATACGTTTGTCAGCCCTTCGGATGAGACGCTGCGCGGATTCAAGCGGTATGACGTGCTTGGCCGTCCTATTGAGGATTTTCTTACCCCCGCGTCCTCTCGGCGGCTGACGAGTGAAGTCGAAGCCATGAAGGGGCGGGTTGCCGACAGCCGAAGGCCGGTGTCCATGACGTTGGACCTCGAATTCGTGAGCGCGGACGGGGCGTCCGTCTGGCTGGAGAACCGGGTCGGTCTGCTGCTCAATGATGACGGCGAAATCATTGGCGTCCAAGGAGTCGGGCGTGACATAACCGACCGGAAACTGGCCGAGGCCCTTCGTGAAGACGTGGAGCGAATGGCGCAGCACGACCTGAAAACGCCCCTTGGTGCCGTGGTGGGGCTGCCCGGTGAAATCCGGCGGCTGGGCAAGCTCAGTCAGTCGCAGGAGAACATGCTCCTCACCATCGAAGATGCCGGTGAAGCCATGCTTCAGCTCATCAACCGTTCGCTTGATCTTTATAAAATGGAGCGCGGCACGTACGTCCTGCGCAAGAAAAGTGTGGATGTTCTCGGACTTCTTGAGTCCATCAAGGCGGAATTGCTTCCAGTCATTCGGGAGAAGGGAATCAGCGTGGGCATTGAGGCACGGGGCGTTGACCGTCGTTTCGTGTTCTGGGTCACCGTTGAAGAAGACCTTTTCCGTTCAATGCTTTCCAATCTGATATTGAATGCGCTTCAGGCCTCGCCCGAGGGCGGTTCGATATCGATTACTCTTGATGGTGCGGAAGAGAATGCCATTTCCATTTGCAACACTGGCGAAGTACCGTCGGAAATCAGGGAAATGTTTTTTGATAAGTACGTCAGTTCGAAATCTTCTGCCGGGTCCGGGCTCGGTACCTATTCGGCTCGGCTGATTGCCCGTACTCACGGCGGAGATCTCGTCGTGGATACCGAGACTCCGGGGGAGACCTGCGTGAGTGTCATTCTGCCGCAGGAAACGGATTTCTAGACCGGATAAATCCCGGCATCATCCTCGGCCCGTTGAAGACGTCTACAGATTGAAGAAGGCGCGGGCGTTGTCTCCTGCCATCTGCCAGATGTCTGCTGCGGATCGTCCCTTTATTTCGGCGATGCGACGGGCGGTGAAGGCCACGAGGGCGGGGTGGTTGCGTTTGCCGCGCCATGGCTCCGGCGCAAGGTAGGGGCAGTCGGTTTCGATCATGAACCTGTCAAGAGGCACACGGGCGACTGCGGCTTGAAGATCGTCGGTTTTCCGGAATGTGACCGGGCCGGGAAATGAGATGTGCCATCCGTTGTCGATGATCGTCTGCGCCAGTTCCATATCTGCTCCGAAACAGTGCCAGAGAAGGGGATAGTCCCTGAATCCCTGTTCCACGAGGGTGGCGACGGCGTCGTCATTGGCGTCGCGTGAGTGGATGATGACCGGAAGGGAGAGTTCGCGGGCAAGCTCAAGCTGCCTGATGAACGCGTCTTTCTGCACATCGTGCGGCACGCGGTCCCAGTAGTAGTCCAGACCGATTTCCCCTACGCCCTTGAGGCGCGGTTCGGCCTTGAAATGGACCCGCATGCGGTTCAGCGCGTCGTCGGTCAGGGTGTCCGCATTGTTGGGATGCACGCCGAGCAGGAAGGATATCTCCGGGTGGCTGTCGAACATTCCCCGGTTCTTTTCAAAGGCGTCAGGTCCGAGAAAAACATTGATGATGTGACTGATGCCGGAGGCCTTGGCCCGGGCAATGATTTCTTCCCGGTCGTCGTCAAAGTCGTCAAGGTCGAGATGGGCGTGGGAATCGACCCCTGCCAGTGGCAGTTCAAGCGATTCCGGCTCCGGGCGCGGTTTCTTTTTTCCCATGTTCAGCGGCTCACAATGCGTCCCACACGGCAAGGACCGATTTCCTCTGCTCTTCCGTGGAATATGCGTCTGCCGTGTCTTGCCCGGACTGGAGGATGGCGTCAAGAGCCATGTCTCCCTCTGTGAGCATGGTGACGGCTTCTTCCAGACAGAGTGCGGCATCAAGCACGTCGCCGTCCGCGCACCAGAACCCGTTGCCGCCCCATGTAACGGGGCGAAGCGGCCACCACGGGGTGAAGCGTGGAATATCCTGCGCCTGCCGCATGTAGTCCCAGCCGCCGAGCCCCGTGAACCCTATCGGCAGACAGCCGCAGGCCATGGCTTCAAGCGGAGGCAGCGGGCAGCCTTCGGGGAAGCCGGTCATCAGGAAGATATGCGAGGAGCGCAGGGCTTGTGCCACGCCGAAGGCGTCCAGTCCGTCAATGGGACGCCACCGGATGATGTCCGTACCAACCCTGTGTTCGAAAATCGATTTGATCTGTGCTGCCGCGGCCTTGTTCTTGCGCGGCATGTAGGCCACTGTGATGGTGCCGGATTTTTTCTTTTCCGGCGCATGAAATATGGAGCGGTCGATGCCGGGGCGGATGACCGGCGCATCAAGGTGTGTGGCTTCCTTGATGAAGTGGGCCACAGGGTCGGACACGGCGAGAAACTCGACAGGGAGCTGGTTCCAGTTCACGCCCTCTGGGAGTGCGGAAAAAAGGTAGGCCCAGTTCTGCACATAGCTGAAGCAGCAGGCCTTGGCTTCCAGTCCCGGCGAAAGTGCATTGGGCCACCCTTCGGGAACGAGCCAGATGTCTTCGCTTGAAAGCGAAATGGTATTCCAGTCCACCACGGGAGCAGAGTCGGCAAGCCCTTCGGGACGCCAGCCGGATTTGTCACGCATGACGAGGCAGGCTTCATGACCGCCTTGATGCAGGATGTCGGCCATTTGCCTCAGGACTGTGACGCCTCCTGTCGGCTTCTGGACCGGTGGCAGGAAAATGCATGTTTTCATACCAAAATAAAAACCACACTCACAGGCATTTTGCAAGGGGGGGATATAATTATAACGACTGGTTGGAGGTGTGAACTACTCGCCTTCTCCGAGTGCTGCACGGTCAACAAACCAGAGGGTCTTTTGTGTCGAGATTCGTGCGGCGGGATATCGCTGAACTGCTGTCGGGTCATTCCTGATTTCAGACACGATCCGGCGTTTGCTGTCGCCGGTGACCATGAACAGGGCCGTGCGTGCGTTGTTCAGCAGCGGGAGCGAAAAGGTCACGCGGTCCACTTGCGGGTTGGCTGGCGGATTGATGACCGTCGCTGTCATGGTGGTTGCGGACAATGCTTCGGTTCCCGGAAACAGGGATGCCGTGTGCCCGTCGGTTCCGAGTCCAAGCAGCAGGAGGTCGAAGCGCGGCATGCCTTGGTCGCCAAAGGTTTCGTTCAGGTCGCGCTCCAGCTCTTCGGCAGCCTGCTGTGCACCCAATTCTCCCTTGATGCGCAGGATGTTCTTTTCGGGAATGGAGATTCGTGAAAGCAGCGTGTCATTGGCAAGGCGGTAGTTGCTGAGTTCGCTGTCTGGCGGTACGGCCCGCTCGTCGCTCCAGAATATCAAGGTCCGGTTCCACGGAACGTCGCGTGAGCATGACGGTTGTGCCAGAATTTCAAAGAGGTGTTTCGGCGTGGAGCCGCCGGAAAGGGCTACTGTGAAAATGCCTCGTTCTTCGATGGCCTTGTGAGATGCCTTGATGAACAGTTCTGCTGCGGCCTGACTCAGGTCTTGCGCGTTTGAAAAGGCGTGAAAATCCCTCATGACTCCCTCCCGGTGCCTGTTTGTCCGTAGAGATTTGCACCGGACGGACAGATGGTCAAGGGTGCCTGTCTTTCCTGTTTGAAGCCAGTTGTTGATTTACGCCGTTGTTTTTGCATAACGATGAGGTCGTGCCAACGTCGTAAAAAATAGGAGCAGGTATTCTTGAAGGACTGTGGACTTTGGAGGACTGATCGCACTGGTCACTCATTTCGGACTGGAGACGGTACTCCGTATCGATACCATTGTTTTCGTGGTGGTGATGTTGCTTTTTGCCGGACCTGTGAGCGATTGTGTCTCCAATCTTTCGACCATGTGGATTCCGTTAACATCTTTTAACGTTTTTTAACTGTTCCTTACCGCTGCTTCAAATTTGTTTAACGTTTTTTCCCTATGGTTGGCTCAACAGGCACGAACCACCCAAGGAGAGAGTAATGAAAAACAAACGTTGGATTTTTGCTTTTGCAGTCATTCTGGTCATGGCCGTTTCAACCTTGAGCTTCGCTGTCGGCGGTTTTCGCGGAATGATGCGTGGTGGCCCGTCCGGGGAATTCATCAAGGAAAAGGTACTTTCCCGTATGGATTACACCATGCAGGAATTGCATCTGACATCACAGCAACAGGCTCAGTATGCATCCATTCGTTCCCGCATGGCACAATCCTTGACCGAGTCTTTCAAGAAACATCAGGCCGCGCGCAAAGCCATGAAGGGCGAATTGAGCGGTCCGGCTCCGGATGTCCGGGCTTTGGCGAAACAACTCAAGGCCGAGGTCGGCACAATCCCCGACCGCATCAATAGCCAGATTGATTCCATGCTGGAGATTTACGACATCCTCACTCCAGATCAGCAGAAGAAGTTTGCACAGATGCTCAAGGAACGCATGGACAGGAAACGGCCCGGACCCGGTTTCAGTCCTTCATTCTAGAGCGGGCGTTAAGCCCTTCCCCAATATGCGGCGTCATCCTTCCCGGGCGCCGCATTTCATTTTTCGTCGGAGAAATAGAGTCCTGCCCATCCGTGCAGAAAGGTCCTGACCGGCTGGGACAGCAGGCCGATTCGGTCCAGATATGATTCGGTCCCGTTGTTCTTCATGTATTCCTGAAAATGGGCGTAGTGCTCGCGGCCTGCCATGCGTTCTATCAGCGATATGCCCACTCCGGTCCACAGGGCCTGTCCTGAAGGCGGTTTCCGGTAATCGGCGATCAGCAGCACGCCGCCCGGTTTCATGACCCGCCATGCTTCGGCGAGCATTTCATAGCCGCTTTGCCGTGACTTTTCGTGCAGGGCGAAACTCAGCAGGATCGCGTCGAATTCATCATCCGAAAAGATCAGTGACGTGGCATCTCCGTCGAGAAAGGTGACGGCAGGGTGTTTGGCCCTTCCCACGCGTAGCATGGCCGGGGAGAGGTCCACGCCGACGACCCGTGCTCCCCTGTCCGCCGCCATTCCGGCCAGCATGCCCGTGCCGCAGCACAGGTCAAGCACCGTGCGGCTTCCTTGCGCGGTCATGATTTGCAGCATGGCCTCATGGATCGGGCGCAGAAAAGGGCCGACCAATGTGTCGTACAGGAATGCGAATCGGGAATAGTCGTCCATGGCTGCCCCGGATCAGAGGGTGTCCAGAATACGTTTTGCTTCAACCGCATCAAGCCCGTTTTTTTCCAGAATTTCTTTCAATTCTCCTGATTCTGCCAGTTGTTTCATGCGTTGTTCATATATGGTCCGCAGGCGGCGGCCATGCTCGTTTTTTGCGAATGCGGGGCGTACTTCGTAGCTTTTTATCGGAGATATCGTGAAATGGTGGGCGTAGCTGTGTGAGTCCCGCATGGCCTCGACGAGCAGTTTGTCGGAGTCGAGGGCATAGTCCGCCTGTCCTTTTTCGAGCATCAGAAAGGCAGAACTGAGTGAGTATACCTGTCGCAGGGTATATTTCACCGGCAGGAGGGAGGCGAGATTGAAGCCGTAGCGATAGGCGACGTATTTTCCGGAAAGGGACTGTACCCCCTTCCATGGAGTGCTTTTCAGGTGTGCGGCCGACAGGTCGTAAAACAACATGGTGACGTGTCCCTGCATCAGCTTTTTGCCGCTCCCCACAATGTCGAGGGTGCAGTCGATTTTCCCGGAGGCAAGCGATTTGATTGCCTGACGGTAGGACATGTTTTCATGACGGAGGATGATGCCTGCCGGTTCGAATACGGCCTTGAGGATTTCGTTTATGATGCCGCGTTCGTGTGACTGCACCGCAGGGTCCATGTACGGCATGCCGAAGACGCAGGTCGGTTTTTCCTTCCACGGGTCGGTCGCGGCGGACGATGGGCCGCACAGGCAGAAGAAGAACAGGGCTGCAATCAGCCCGAATATGTACTGAGGATTTTTCACCCGTTCACTATCTGACAAATTGTCCGGAATTTCAAGGTGCGGTCTCATTTTTCTGTAGTTACAATACTTTGACACCAATTCCGCGTCGTTGTAGTGAACAATAGGCGGTGACGGGACAGTCGAACGGATGGACGGTATGAATATCCGGAAGAGAAAGGACGTACTATTTCATGAAGACGAAGGAAGCATATCGATGCGCCGAGTGCGGCGCACAGTCGCCCCGATGGCAGGGGCAGTGTGCGGCCTGCAAGGCATGGAACACGCTTGAGCCGATTACGGTTACGAAAAAGGCTTCCGCTCCCGTTGGGGCGGCGGCAGCAACGGACAAACCGTGCCTGCTTGAGGATTTGGCTTCGGAAAACCTTCAGGCCCGCACGTCCGGCATGGACTCGCTGGACGACCTCCTCGGCCGGGGACTGGTGCCCGGTGCGGCCATTCTGCTCGGAGGAGAGCCCGGAATCGGCAAGTCCACACTGCTGTTGCAGCTTGCGGGCGGACAAGCCCGCCTTGGGCATACCGCTGTGTATCTTTCTGGCGAGGAATCCCTGCCGCAGCTGAAATCCCGTGCCGAACGCCTCGGGCTGCTCGGTCCCGGCCTGCTCGCCATTTCCACCAATAAGGTCGAAGACGCTTTGTCCATCCTTGATGGGGCCGATGCGCCGGAACTGCTGATTGTGGATTCCGTGCAGACTTTGGCCTCGCCCCTTGCCGACGGTATTCCCGGTTCAGTAAGCCAGGTGCGCGCCGTGTCCGCCGAACTGGTGGAAAAGACCAAGAAGACCGGCACCACACTGATTCTCGTGGGGCATGTCACCAAGGACGGGCAGATCGCCGGACCCAAGCTGCTGGAACACATGGTGGATACGGTCCTGTACCTTGAAGGTGACCGCAAACACTTTTCCCGCATCCTGCGCGTGCTCAAGAACCGTTTCGGCCCCAGTGACGAACTGGTGGTTTTCACCATGAAGGAGCAGGGGCTTGAGGTCGTGGAAGATCCGGCCACCTTTTTCCTCGGCACGCGTGACCCCGGCCTGTCGGGAACAGCCATGGCCATGGCCGTGGACGGACAGCGGCCTTTTGCCGTCGAGGTCCAGGCTCTGGTCAGCAAATCCTTTCTGTCCATCCCGCGCCGCACGGCACTCGGTTTCGACACCAACCGGCTGAACCTGCTGCTGGCCGTGCTTGAGAAACGGCTGCGTCTGAATCTCGGCGGATATGATATTTACGCAAAGATCAGCGGAGGGCTTGCCTCCAAGGACCCCGGACTGGATTTGGCCGTTATCTCGGCTGTCCTGTCGTCGTTCTACGATCAGCCGCTTCCGGAGTCTTCCGTTTTCTGGGGCGAGATCGACCTCAATGGGCAGGTTCGTCCCGTGGCGGCGCACGATGTCCGGTTGAAACAGGCAAAGCGGTTGGGGCATGATCCGGTGTGTCATTCCGGCACCTGTTCCACCCTGTCCGATTTGCAGCGAGTGCTGTTCGGAAAGGAGCAGTAGGCGGGAGTCCTGTTTTTGGGGCTTTCATTTTCAGAGAATCATGATACCATTATTCCTCTTGTGCCTTATGGTACAGGCAGGGATGGACCCTGTCCCCGACGGGTCAACACGACATCAACGGACAGATATTTCGGCAACTGGAGGACGTCATGGCAGATATTCTCGACTGGACCGGCGCGGATTTGGAAAAACTGGATATGGACAGCTTTGAAGCGCGGGCCGATGCAATGGCCGAGCGGCTTCGAGTGGAAACCTCGGCGGGCCGTCTGCCGTTTCTGACCATGCCATATGCCGCCGCTCTCAAGGAAGAGCTGGCGGAGCTTGCTGATTTTCTCGGTACGTTTGATCACATGCTGCTGCTCGGTATCGGCGGTTCCGCTCTTGGTGCGCGCGCCTTGCAGCAGGCGTTCTATCCGCAGCAGGACCAACCCGGACATACCGGGCCGAGCCTCTGGATAGCGGACAACGTGGATGCCTATGCCCTTGAGGCGTATCTCGCCAAGCTCGAACCCGCAAAGACCGTGGTCGTCACCGTGTCCAAATCCGGCGGCACCATTGAAACCGTTGGCCAGTATTTCATTCTCAAGGAGTGGATGCAGAAACACCTTGGCGATGCATGGTTCGAACACATGCTGCTCGTGACCGATCAGGAAAAGGGTTTCCTGCGTGGCGAAGCGGACAAGTACAACATCCCGACGCTTCCGGTACCGGACAATCTCGGCGGACGCTATTCCGTGCTGTCTGCGGTCGGTCTGGTCCCGGCCCTGTTCCTCGGTATGGACATAGAAGCGCTCATGGCCGGAGCACAGGAAGTGGCAGCCCCGCTTGCCGATCCTGAGCTGACCGGAAAGAAGCTGATGCGGCACAGCTCGTTTCAGCTGGCGGCATGGGGTGCGGCGCTCCTCGACAAGGGATTTGATGAGATGATCTTTTTCGCCTACATTCCCCTGTGGGCCAGTTTCGGTGACTGGTTCGCCCAGCTCTGGGCCGAGTCTCTGGGCAAGGAAGGCAAGGGGAGCCAGCCGGTTCCCGCCATCGGCGTCACGGACCAGCATTCCGTGAACCAGATGTTCATGGACGGCATTCGCAACAAGGCGTGCCTGTTCCTGACCTGTCCTTCGTTGCCCGCAGGGCCGAAGTTCCCGTCTGACCTGCCGGACCAGTTCGGTTATGTTCGCGGAAAGGATTTCGGAGAACTGCTTCAGGCCGAGGGCCTCGGAACCCGCATGGCACTGTCGAAAAACGGTGTTCCATTGGTGGAACTGCGCATGGGCGAAGACGGACCGAAACAGGCAGGAAAACTGATCGCGCTCCTTGGTGCGGCCACGATCCTGACCGGTTGGCTTATGGGCATCAATCCCCTGGATCAGCCCGCTGTCGAGCTTGGCAAACGGCTTGCCAAGGCACGCATGGATGCGGACGGCCTGACCGAGGAAAAGGCGGACCTCAACGCCTTCCTCACGGCTGACAGGGATATACGGGAGTTCTAACCTTTTGGTACAAAGCAATGACGGCGGCAGCAGGCCGCTTCAGTTCGTCAGAGTCATTTCATGGAGTCTGTTCGCGATCATCCTCGGCTTCAGCCTGCTGCTGTCGGTGTTCATTTCGAAATACGCCGAACAGACCCTGTTTGAAAAGCAGAAGGAATTCGGCCTGCTGCTGGCGGAAAACGTCAGTCATCAGGTCTTTACCCGTTTCGTCATGCCCACGGCCATGCAGTATGGCGGTATCAGCCTGCGTCAGGAGGTCCAGTACAAGGCGCTTGACGAGGTCGTTCGTTCCACGGTTCACAGTTTTCATGTCACAGGCCTGCGTATTTATGATGCCGCCGGTGTCATCACCTATTCCCTGAACAAGGACGAAATCGGTTCCAAGGGGAACGTTCTGTATCAGGTGACCAAGACATGGGAATCTGCTGAATTTTCATCGGAAATTTTGGCAAAGGTGTCCAAGATGGCGTCACTGTTCCGGGTGAGGCTCAAACCGGGCAGCCTGATGTTGCGTGCCTATTATCCTCTTCGTGCTGAACGCAGCCTGACCGACATGTCCATGAACCCGATCATGGGTGTCCTTGAATTCGAGCAGGACATCACTTCCGATTTCATGTCCATGCTCAATTTTGAACGGCTTGTCATCGCCTTCTCCCTGTTGACGTCAGTCGTGCTGTTCTTTCTTGTTCTGGCTATTCTGCATCGGGCCGAGCGGGTCAGCAACAGGCAGCTGCAGGAGAAACAGCAGCTTATTTTCGAATTGCAGCAGCAGGAAAAGCTTGCGGGAATGGGCCGTATGGTTGCGGGGGTGGCGCACGAAATTCGCAATCCCCTCGGTATCATCTGCTCCAGCTCCGAACTCATATTGAAGAAGGCGCAGAAGGAAGGGAGTCCGCATGCCCGTATCCTCGAAGCCCTGTATGAGGAGGCCAAGCGTCTGAGCCGTACAGTTGCGGAATTCCTTGATTATGCCAGACCGAAAAAACCGGCCATGATGGATGTGGACGTGGGCAGGCTGCTGGATCAGGTTGCCGTGTTCATGGAGCCGGAATGTGAAAAACTCGGCGTGGTCGTGGATCGCGAGTATTCCGGTGAATTGCAGGCCAAAGGGGACAAGGATCTTCTGTACCGGGCCTTCTACAACCTTGTTGCCAACGGGTTGCAGGCCATGAACGGAGGCGGCCAGATCTTCATCCGGGCCGCACAGGTGGAAGGGCGGTTGCATGTGACCATTCAGGATACCGGCCCCGGTTTCAATCCCGAGCATCTGGAAAAGGTGCGGGACCCGTTTTTCACGACAAAGGACGAAGGCACCGGCCTCGGCCTCGCGCTGGTCTCCACCATCTTCGAGAGCCATGGCGCGCAGATGCACCTGAGCAATGCCGAAGACGGCGGCGCACGGGTGGACATAATCTTCCCCGGGCAGTAAGAGCGGAGCACGGAGCATACAATGTCGAAAGCGTGGATACGTACCAAGCATCCGGAGTTTGTCCGGGACCTCTTCAAGTTCTTTTGCCAGAGCTGCGAACAGCTTGAAAATCAGTTCGCATCCTTTGACCGTGACGGAGCGGTCGAGTTTGAACTGCTCAAGGACCTTGTCGGAAACGAAATGGACAAGGGGCTTCTGTGGCGCATGAAAGACACGGCTCACCACGTCTTTCGCAATGATCCGCATTCTCAGCTCGGGGGACAGTTCCTCGACTGGGCGCTGGGCTACATCTTTCATGAAACCATCAAGCTCAAGGAAGATGCCTACCAGAAACAGAACTACGCGCCGTGGTTTTACAAGCTTTCCGACGGCGAGCTTCATGACTCGGAAAAAGACATTTCTGATCAGTTTTTTCAAGTCCTTAACCAGACTGAAGAATCCATGCGCCGTGAAATCGACCGTATTCGTTTCATCATCGCCAAGTGCCGCCAACTGCTTCCGGCCTACCTGCACCGCTACAGCGACAACGTATTGCTGGCACGTTATATTTTCTCGCAAAATGAGCTGGTTAGGGATGTTTTCGGTGAAGACTACGGCGGACTGATTCTCGCTATCTACGGAGTGGAGCCGGAGCGTATGTATATTCTTGCCAGCCAGAGCCTGCGTCTTGGCGGCTGGATGGAGGAGGCTGCACAGGCCGTTGACAAGGCTCTGGAGCAGAACCCGTCAAGCAAAATAGTGTTGCAAGAAAAGAAAATAATTGATAATTGGCAGAGCAGAATGCACTCTTGACCTGTGTGAGAACAGATCAAGCAACTCAGTATTTCAATTTCGAGGAGGCCTAAAATGAAGAAGCTGATTTTACTCGCAATCGCCATGTGTCTCGTGTTCGCCTGGGGTTGCTCCAAGAAAGTGAAGACCGAACCCGAAGTGGTTGTGGTCGAGGAAAAGGAAGTTGTCGTTGAAGAAGTCGTTACCGACCCCATGGCCGTGTACAAGGCTGAATACGACGCCCTGCCCGTGTCTCACACCGTAACCAAGGGTGAATGCCTCTGGTGGATTTCCGAGTACAAGCATGTGTACAACGATCCCTTCATGTGGCCCCTCATCTACAAGGCCAACCGTGACCAGATCAAGAATCCTGATCTGATCTACCCCGGCCAGCAGTTCGACGTGCCCCGCTACGGCTTCGATCTCGAAGAAGTCAAGGGTGCCCGTAAGGAAGCTGGCGCTCCCTGGCAGGCTCTCGAGCCCGGTCAGGATGCCATGGTGCCCGCTGAAATGCGCGCTGCACTCGGCTACAGCTTCTAAAGGCCCAGAGCCTCTAAGAGTATATAAGCCGTCCATCCCTCACGGGGTGGACGGCTTTTTTTCTTGGCTTATCCGGTCCAACCGTACTTTTCCCTGTTGCCGGAAGGTCGTTTTGTCCCGATGGCAAAAAAATGTTCGGAGTGCGAAGCTTCCGCCGCAAACATACTGCGCCGGGAGTTTTCCTGTGCTGTCAGGCTATGCCGCAATACGCGGACAAGAGAGTTGGTGGCTGAGAAGGTTCATATACTTTCCCCCGATGGAAAAATCGTTGTCTTCCCGGTGATTCTCCTTAATGAATTCCAATTTGGATTGAATGAGGTCCAGACAATAAAGAATGTTGTCCGTCATCTCCTTGTCCGGAACGCATTTGCCGCAACGGATTTCTGAACAAACATTTTCGAACTCATGGGCAAAATCCGACAAGGCCCTGAAAGCAAGCATCCCGGCAGTACCCTTTATGGTATGTATCACCCTGAAGAGTCGGTCGATGGCCTCCTGATTCGGCCCCTGTTCCAAAAGCAGGACATCGTCAATCGCCTGGTCCAGACTTTCACTCGACTCCAATACGAATTCTTCCACGATAACAGGATCGCAGCCCACGTCCTTTGTCCTTGGACGCATTCCCATTCCCGCCAGTAACTTCCGTATCGAAGCGGCATCGCAGGGCTTTGGCAGAAAAGCTGTGGCTTGTGCCTTATTCAGGGCATGAAACACGGTTCTTACATCATGCAGAGCGGTGGCCATGATGATTTTGGTCTCATTCCTTGGAGCAATGCCATACTGTTTTTCAAGGCCGCGAATTTTCTTTGACGACTCCAGACCGTTCATTCCGGGCATCCGAATGTCCATGAAAACAAGATCGTACGGGTCGCTTGCTTCCAACGCCGTGTTTACGGCAACAAGGCCCTCATTCCCATCACATGCCTCATCCACAGTTCCGTATTGTCGGAGAATTGATGTAAGCGAAAGCCTGCACAGGTGTTCGTCGTCTATGACTAAAATTTTCATTTTCAATGCCTCGTGGTTATTTGTTTTTTTGCTTGTATTCTCCTTATGTTCGGGAGGTGTTTCGGAAGTGTTAATATTACGTTAATTCAACACGGACCCCGTAACTTCGGGTATATGATAAGTGCGTGAGATGGGCTGGATAATGGATTGCTGCATATTGCAAGTGATGTCGTTTCAGAAAGATTGATCATAAAAAAAGCACCTGTATGCTCAATGCATACAGGTGCTTTTACTTGTAGTTGTTTAAGTAGACGACAGCTCGTTTTTCTAATCCCCCCACACCCTCGCCGAAGGCGCGCCAAAAAGGTTCGGAGATTTTCAAGAACCCTTTACGACAAATCTGCAGGATAGCAGATTTGGGCGTTGCGGCTTCCGCAACGGGCCGAAGGCCCGAGCCCCAGGACGGGGCGAGTTCAAGGTTCCTGAGCCGTCGGAGACGCCCGCCGGCGAGGCTCCCTAAAACTCTACTTTGCGTGCGGCTTCGAGGGTCTTCTCGAAATCCTCGTCCGTGTGGGCGAAGGAGGTGAAGGCGCATTCGAAGCCTGCGGGGGCGAGGTAGATGCCCTGTGCGAGCATCTGCTGCCAGTAGGTTGCATAGGCTTCGCTGTCGCACTGGCCGGATTCGATCATGTTGGTGACCGGCTTGTCCGAGAAGTACATAGTAAAGGCGGAGGCCACGCGGTTGAGCGACACGGCCTGTCCTTTTTCCTTCATGATGGCGACGAGTTCGTCCGTGAGCTTTTGGGTGCGGGCCTCAAGGGCGTCGTAGTCGCATTCCTGAAGGCGTTTCAGGGTGGCGAGACCGGCTGCCATGGCTACCGGGTTGCCGGAGAGGGTGCCTGCCTGGAAAACGCTGCCCACGGGAGCCATGTGCTCCATGATTTCGCGCTTGCCGCCGTAGCAACCTACAGGGAATCCGCCGCCGATGATCTTGCCCAGCGTGGTGAGGTCGGGCGTGATGCCGTACCGCTGCTGTGCGCCGCCGCGGGAGAGGCGGAAGCCGGTGATGACTTCGTCGAAAATGAGTACTGCGCCGTACTGGGTGCAGAGGTCGCGCAACCCCTGAAGGAATCCGTCGGCAGGGAGCACGAGGCCCATGTTGCCGGCGCACGGTTCCACGATGATGCAGGCGATGTCGTCGCCGGATTCTTCGAAGTGCGCCTTGACCGCGTCGAGGTCGTTGTACTGGGCGAGGAGCGTGTGGCTCGTCACTTCTTCGGGAACGCCGGGGGTGCCGGGGACCGTGGCTGCGGCAGAACCTGCTGCGGCGAGAAATGCGTCGGCATGTCCGTGGTAGTTGCCGATGAATTTGATGAACTTGTTCCGGCCTGTGTATCCGCGTGCGAGGCGCAGGGCGGACATGGTGGCCTCGGTGCCGGAGGAGACCATGCGCATCATTTCCATGGACGGGATGAGCTTGTTGATCTCTTCGGCAAGAGCGACTTCACCGAAGCAGGGTGCGCCGTAGGATGAACCGAGGTCGATGGCCTTGTGCGCGGCTTCGGAGACTGCCGGGTCCTGATGTCCGAGAATCTGGGGACCCCAGGAGTAGACGTAGTCGATGTACTGGCGGCCTTCGACATCCCAGAGGTATGCGCCTTTGGCATTTTCGATGAAGACGGGTTCGGACTTGACGTATTTGCATGCGCGCAGCGGCGAGTTGACGCCACCGGGCATGAGGGTCTGTGCTTTTGCGTAGAGATCTTTTGAGTTCATGTTCAGCCTCGTATGTTATTTGAAATAGACCATGGAGGTCTTCTTGAGTTCCTTGAGGGATCTGAGCACGCAGTTGTCGTCAATGCCGATGGCTTTTTCAAGCTCGGCAACGACTTCAAGGGCGTGACCGGGGCGCTCCCCGTGAATCATGGTGTAGAAGTTGTACGTCCATTCCGGATAGGTGCGGCGGATGTAGCAGTGGCTGATTTCCGGGCGTGCCGAGAATATTTCGCCGACTTCGTCGCTGCGCTCTTCCGGTACGCGCCATGCGACCATGGCGTTGTGTCCGTAACCAGCTTTCTGGTGGCGGAGGGTTGCGCCGAAACGGCGGATGATCTTGCGAGCCTTGAGGTCGGCGAGCAGATCGATGACGGTCTGTTCGTCTACGCCCACTTCGTCGGCAATGGCCTTGAAAGGCTGTTCGCAGTCGGGCAGGTCGGTGCCTGCCATTGCCAGTATCTTTTCTTCGGTCTGTGTAAATTGGATAGCCATGGGCTAGGTGTATACCCCCGCGCGGGCGAGGATGCAACAGTCGCAGGCCTGAAACTCTCCGGCATCCTGCCTTTGCTTGCCACCGTTGCCGCCCGTAAGTATGGTAGGTCGCTCGAATAACAGACAAGGAGCCGCAATGAAGACAGCCGTACTCGGAGCCGGAGCGTGGGGAACCGCGCTGGCCGGAGCGCTTGCCGGAAACGGCATGGACACGACCCTCTGGGCCCGTAACCCCGAGGTGGTCCGCGCCATCCGTGAAACTGGTGAAAATACCGAATTGTTCCCCGGCGTGTCGCTGCCTGACTCGCTTCGGGTGGAATCCGACCCGGAAATAGCTTTTCGTGACGTGGATTATTATCTCATCGCCATTCCGAGCCAGTACATCCGATCCTCGCTGGAGGGTTTTCGCGATATCCTGCCGGATAATCCGATTATGATCTGCACGTCCAAGGGGATCGAAACCGGTTCGCTCGCGCCCATGAGCCGCGTCGTGGCAGAGGCGCTTGATGGGAAGCATCCGCGTTATGCCATCCTGTCGGGCCCGTCCTTTGCTGCCGAGGTCGGGCGGAATCTGCCTACCACGGTATCTCTGGGTTGCAGCGATCACGAGTTGGGGCATGAACTCCAGAATGCGCTGTCCACGCCGCATTTCCGTGTCTATTTCACGCCGGATTACCGTGGTGTGGAACTGGGCGGCGCGGTCAAGAATGTCATCGCCATTGCGGCAGGGCTGTCGGACGGGCTGGAGTTCGGTCATGATGCACGGGCCGCCATCATCACGCGCGGGCTGGCCGAGATGAGCCGTCTGGGCCGAGCCATGGGCGGACAGGAGCGGACCTTCATGGGGCTTTCCGGCATGGGCGACCTCGTGCTGACCTGCACCGGTGACCTGTCGCGCAACCGGCAGGTGGGGCTTAAATTGGGGCAGGGCCGGAAACTTGCGGACATCATCGGCGAGATGCGTGCCGTGGCCGAGGGCGTGAAAACCACGCAGTCCCTTTATAATCTTTCACGAAAACTCAATGTCGAGTTGCCCATTACCGAACAGGTCTATAGAATATTGTATGAAGACAAGGACCCGGGCCGCGCGGTGCGGGACCTGATGAACCGCGATTTGAAGGACGAATAATTCAAGGAGCCGCCATGCGCTTTTTCACTCTGTGTCTCATGTTCTGCGCCCTGTTGTTCGCCGGTTGTGCAAAGCCGTGGTCCAATCCACAGGCCGGTTCCGGCAAGCAGGCCGATGTGCAGTTCGAGCGGGATTCGGTCGCTTGCGAAGCCCTTGCCGGAGAGAAGTACCCTCTCGACAAGCATGCGCAGTTCAAGGTGTATGATCAGTGCATGAGCGACAAGGGGTGGCGGCGCGAGGAAGTCGGTGACGGCATTCCGCTCAAGGATAAGGGCGAGAAGTAAGAGTTTTTCGATTTCAAGGAGATGAACCCTGGCGTAACGAGGTGAGTTCAATGGCTGACGAACGTCCGGTTCTGGTGCTTGGGTCCACGGGATACGTGGGTGGCCGACTGGTTCCGCTGCTTCTGGAGCGGGGACATCGAGTTCGTGCTGCGGGTCGCAGTGTGGACAAGATCATGGCGCGACCGTGGGGGAGCAACCCCAACGTCGAGGCCGTGCAGGCGGACATGCATGATCCCGCCTCTCTCAGTCGCGCCGCTGTGGGATGCCGTGCTGCTTTTTATCTGGTTCACTCCATGAGCAGCCCGAGCCGTGATTTTGCGGAGCAGGAACGTGACGCCGCCTACAACATGGTCGATGCCGCGGCCCACGCCGGACTGGAGCGTATCATCTATCTCGGCGGTCTCGGTGAGGACCATGATGACCAGCCGCTGTCCAAACATCTCCGTTCCCGTGCCGAAGTGGGGCGCATCCTGCGTCTCGGACCGGCCAAGGTGACCATTCTGCGCGCTGCCCAGATCATTGGTTCCGGGTCGTCCTCATTTGAATTGGTGCGTTATCTCGCGGATCGGCTGCCCGCCATGCTGACTCCGAAGTGGGTGCGGACCAAGGCTCAGCCCATCGCCATACGCAACGTGCTCGGCTATCTGGCCGGGTGCCTTGAGAATGACGATACTGCCGGGATGACGCTTGATATCGGCGGTCCAGATATTCTGTCTTACGAAGAACTTTTCGCCTTGTATGCCGAGGTGGCGAATCTGCCGAAACGGCGCATTTTCCCGACGCCGTTTCTGTCTCCGCGCCTGTCTTCGTTTTGGGTGAGCCTGATTACACCGGTCCCCATGACACTTGTCCGATCACTTGTCGAAGGGTTGCGGAACGAGGTCGTGTGTCGCGACAACTCAATCTGCGAACTGGTGCCACAGCCGCTGCTTTCCTGCCGCGAGGCCATCCGGCGGGCATTGGAAAAGACCGAGCATCAGAAGGTCGAGACCTGCATGTTCGACGTGGGCAGTGCCTGCATGCCGGAATGGGCCGGTGACAATGATCCGGCGTATGCCGGAGGCACCCGCTATGCCATGGGCTACAAGGCCCGGTTGCAGGGTGATCCCGTGGATGTCTGGAAGACCGTTGCCCGCATCGGCGGCGAACAGGGATGGTATTTCGGGAATCCGCTGTGGCATCTGCGCGGGTTTTTTGATCGGCTGTTGGGCGGGCCGGGAACCTTGCGCGGCAGGCCGCATGGTGACGTGAGTCCGCGTGTCGGGGATGCGCTTGATTTCTGGCGTGTCATTGTCAGCGACGAGGGGCGCAGGCTCCTGCTGCTTGCGGAGATGCGGGTTCCGGGTGAAGCTCTGCTTGAGTTCAAACTCGATACCAAATGGGAAAATGCCGTTGACCTGTCCATGACGGCGAAGTTCCTGCCCAAAGGTCTGGCCGGTATTGCGTATTGGTATGCCATGTACCCGTTTCATGTCCTTCTTTTCAGCAACATGATCGAGAATATTTCCCGACAGGCCGGAACACATATTTATGACAAGCCAAGGCGAATTCGGAACAGATAAATGACCGGAAAACTGCGAACCGGCCGGACGACCGGCTCCTGCGCCACCGCTGCCGCCATGGCCGGGGTCGGCTATCTTCTCACGGGCGATATGCCCGCTGCCGTCGATGTCCCCCTCCCTCCCGGCGGCACGCTGTCCGTCCCACTTGAGCGCTATGAGCCTCGGGATAGCGCTGTGCGCGTCACGGTCATCAAGGATGGCGGAGACGACCCTGATGCCACGCATGGCCATGAGATTCAGGCACTGGTGTCCGTTGACCGGGATGCAGTCACGCCGCTTGCCGTGACCATCGACGGCGGGACCGGCGTGGGGCGTGCGACTTTGCCGGGGCTGCCCGTGGACGTGGGCGAGGCCGCTATCAATCCCGACCCGAAAAAGCAGATCGAAACGGGCGTGCGTCTGGCGGCTGAAGGCATGGAACACGGCGCGATATCCGTGCTTGTGGAAGTTCCTGAGGGGGCAGAGATAGCCAGAAAAACCATGAATCCGCGTCTCGGCATCATAGGCGGTATCTCCATTCTCGGTACGCAGGGCATTGTGAAGCCGTATTCCCATGATTCATGGAAAGCCACGGTGGCCGAAGGGCTGGACGTGGCCCGCGCACAGGGGCTTGAGCACGCAGTGTTCACCACGGGCAGGCGGTCCGAGCGGCTGTATCTGGAGTCGCATCCCGGCACGTCGGAACTGGCTCTGGTTCAGGCGGCGGACTTCTTCGCCTTTTCCATGCAGGCGGCGGCAGAGCGCGACTTCCGGCGCATTACGTGGTCGGTCTTCTTTGGCAAGCTCGTCAAGCAGGCGCAGGGGCTTGAGTATACCCACGCCAAGACCCATCCCGTGGATTTCGGGAAACTGGCCGACTGGTGCGGTGAAGCCGGGTGCTCTGCTGAATATGACGCGGAGATTCGGGGAGCCAACACGGCCCGACAGGTGCTGGCCCTGCTTGAGCAGGATGCGGCCCGTCCGGCGCTGATCTCTCTGCTTGTCGATAAGGCTGCGGAAGCTGCCGAGGCCTTTGCGGGTGGGCGGTGCGCCGTGGAGTATGCGGTGTTCGATTTCGACGGGACACGACTTGATGTCCCGGCATGAAAAAGCGACAGACCGATGATTCGGCTGTCGCTTTTGTAATGCATGTTTCGGCTTTTGCTATTTATATGCGGCCAACTGACGGGCGGTGTCGCGGGCGATGTCCCGCGCCTTGAGGTCCTGTTTCTTGGAGTGGACGTTCTTGCCTCGGCCGAGTCCTATCTGGACCTTTACCTTGCCGCGTGAAAAATACATTTTCATGGGAACAACGGTCAGTCCCTTCTGCTCCACTCTGGATTGCAGGGTTTCGATTTCCTTTTTGTGCAGCAGCAGGCGGCGGGCGCGTTCCGGGTCGTGCTGATCGTAGGCACCGGTCTTGTCATACGGCGCGATGTGGACGCCCACCAGAAAGGCGGAGCCGTCACGGAACGAGATGTACCCGTCCTTGAACGCTACCTGACTGTCGCGCAGTGATTTGACCTCACTGCCCAGCAGGGAAATGCCCGCCTCGAATGTCTCCATGATTTCGTACAGGCGGCGGGCCTGCTTGTTGGTCGCAATAGTATTTGCGGATACTTTTTTCTTCTTTTTCTTTGCCATGTTTTGCCTCCGGCGGCCTAAGAACCTTTCGAGAAAGGTTCTTAGGAATCTCCAAAGCTTTTTGATGCGCTTCGCGAGATTGTACGAACGCGTGGTTAGTGTTTTTATCTTGGTCTAAAAGTGCGGTTTCAACGTGCCAAGTTTCCAAGCTCCCTCCGCTCA
>Ga0209692_10000526_pt1 | contig 84384 bp, 76 predicted proteins | sample tdDd472_FD_187129 | JGI IMG/M metagenome (GOLD analysis project Ga0209692, IMG submission 187129) | Marine sediment microbial communities from the Atlantic coast under amendment with organic carbon and nitrate - tdDd47.2 (SPAdes)... | ecosystem: Environmental > Aquatic > Marine > Coastal >...
ATAAGGTACATTGGGTGTTGGATGTTACGTTCAGAGAAGATGAAAGCCGTATTCGACGGGGAAACTCAACTCATAATATGGGAGTGATTCGTCATATGGCGTTAAATCTTCTCAAAAAAGAGAAAACGAAACGGAGTATTGCTGGTAAGCGACTTAGGTCAGCATTAAACGATGGCTATAGAGCTAAAGTATTGTGTTCTATATGATTTAAATGATTTTACCCTGGCATTTATTGAGTCAACCCACACTCAATGTTGACGAAACCTCATTACGAGTTGACCGAAAAAATCACTGGATACATGTTTATGCTGCTGGTGATATCAGCTTAAAACGATTACACCGAAAACGGGGGAAGGAAGCGATCAATGATATTCATATCGTTCCTTGTTATGAAGGCGTGATTATCCACGACCGCTGGGCTTCCTATTTTGCCTATGATAATTGCGGCCATGCTCTATGCGGTTCTCATTTATTAAGGGAACTCACCTTTATTATTGACTCTAATGGTTATCGCTGGGCCAAAAATATGAAAAAGCTATTGCAGCAAACCTGCGTTGGGGTCAGTAAGGCAAATGATAAAAAACTGGCTGATAATGCTTATTGCAATTTACAGAAATGCTATCGCAACATATTAACCCGGGGCGAAAAAGAACTGCCGCCAATCCCAGAACGCCCTACCGGTAAACGGGGAAAACTCGCTAAATCAGATGGTCATAACCTTTGGGAACGCTTAAAGAAATATGAAGCCTCAGTCTTGTTATTTGCCAAAGTATCTCATGTACCGTTTACCAACAACCGGGCAGAAAGGGATTTAAGAATGGCCAAGGTGAAACAAAAAGTGTCCGGATGTTTTCGCTTCGAGCAATATGCTCACGCATACTGCCGTATTTCCAGTTATCTTCAAACCATGGTTCATAAAAAGGTTATAACCCTCTTATTGCGATTCAAATGGTATTCGCTGGGGAGACTGGCTTTGAGGGGGAGAGTAGTTACAAACAATAAACTATATTGTTTTGGAAATATCTTATGAGATGTTAAGATTCAATATGAAGTTGACCAATCATATTAGTTCGATAGGAAGGATAACCGAAATTCTGCTTTTTTCGAATAAGTGTCTTCGAACATAACTCAAAGGCAGACCGTTGTTAAGTTATGTCGAAGAAATTTTATAAAATAAAAATCCAAAAACATAGATAAATTAAGTCAATGAAAACCGATATATCATTTATAGGTGGTAGGGGGGTTCTATCCAATTATGGAGGAGTAGAGAATGCCATCCGGGAAATTACTTTTGAACTGACAAAAAGAAACTTAAAAATTGATGTCTATGGTGTCAGCGACATGGATATAGAGGGTAAACGACTTCCTGTAAATTTAAATGCGGTTGCTATTCCCAAATGGATCTATAAAAAGTTTGGCCAGCATGGTTATATTTTATTTTGTGTTTTAACGGTCATTTCTATTAAACGTCCCCGAGTTGTTATTCTATTTGCGTCAGGGCCCAGTATATTTACTCCGCTTTTAAGATTGGGAGGAATTAAGGTTATAACCAGTCTAAGAGCTATCGACAGCAGCAGAGATAAATGGGGAAAAATCAGCAGAACCATACTAAAACTTGGTGAATACTGTGCCTGGAAATTTTCCAATCGTTTTACGGTTAATAGCCAAGAGATGGTAAGAGTATTTAAACCAAAACGACATGATGTTGTTTATGTTCCGAATGGTTCAAAAAAGGCGGTTTTAAATGATCCGGAGATGTTGCACCGATGGGGCGTAGAATCCGGTAATTATTTTTTATTTGCTGCCCGCTTCGATCCGGTTAAACGCTTGCATAAGTTGTTGGAAGCTCATGCGTTATTAGATGATAAGACACGCATTCCTTTAGTCGTTGCGGGTGGCCATTCCAAAGATCCCGAATACGAAAAAAAAATTAAGACACTTGCCAATAGTAAAGTGAGGTTTACCGGACATTTGTCACAGGATGAACTAGAACCGTTGATGTATCATTGTAGAGCATTTATTTTACCTTCGGTCTTAGAAGGAATGTCAAATAGCCTTCTTTCAGCGATGGCGTCAGAAAAAGCGGTTGTGGCGGCAGACGTTCCGGAAAATAGGGATGTTATAGTCGGAGAATTAGATGCGTTGTTTATTGCCGATGACGTCGACGATTTAGCGGCTAAACTCGAAAAACTCGCTACGGACTCTGACTATTGTCAAGATTTAGGTAAAAGGCTGAGAAATGTTGCTATTACCCACTACGATTGGGGCAACACCGCTAATCTTTTTTATCGCCAAGCAGAGCCATATTTAAACTAATGGAGTATAAATGAAACCTAAATCGGTGTCCTTGATATTTAATACGGTTAATTTTAAATTGATATTATTCTTATTGGGATTAATTATTCAACCAATTGCTTGGTCGGATACTCTATTACGAGAGCAGACAAAACAGGCAATGTCCAAGGCAAGTGACTTTTTTACCCAACAAGTCTCCGGCCACGGTGGGTATCTATGGAAATATAGTCCTGATTTGGAGCTTAGAGAGGGTGAGAAGAAGGCCGACCCAGATATGATTTGGGTTCAACCTCCAGGTACGCCGTCTGTCGGTGAGGCTTTTATCAAAGCATTCCGCGCTAGCGGCAATAAAAAATACTTAAAAGCCGCTTTAGAAGCCGCTTATGCTTTAGAATGGGGGCAGTTACAATCCGGTGGATGGTGGTATAGCATTGATTTTAATTCCAATAAATTCCGCTATAGGCATGTTGATAACAAAGTTAGGAAGGGGCGAAATATTAGTATACTGGATGATAATGTCAGTCAAAGTGCCTTAATGTTTTTAATGCACCTCGACGAGGTATTAGAATTTAAAAATCAGCGTGTTAACAAAGTTGTGGAGTATGGTTTAGATAATCTGTTAAAGGCACAATATCCCAATGGGGCTTGGCCGCAACGATTTGATAAGTTTCCTAATCCGGATAAATATCCGGTTATCAAGGCGAATTACCCGCAAAACTGGCCAAGGGAGTTTCCCGGTAAAAACTACTATAGCTACTATACGTTTAACGATAACTCCATTTCCGATACGATTGTGTTATTTTTCGAAGCCTATCGAATCTATGGTAAAAACGCGTATTTGGAAGCGGCCGAGCGTGGGGGGGATTTTATCTTATTGGCACAAATGCCGGAACCGCAGCCGGTATGGGCACAACAATATAATCACAAAATGCAGCCGGCATGGGCTCGTAAATTTGAACCAGCGGCACTATCGGGTCGGGAATCTCAGGATGTCATGAAATCCCTGCTGATGCTTTATCGTGAAACCGGAAAGCAAAAGTATCTGGATGCTTTGCCAAGAGCATTTAGATGGTTCGAACGTTCCATCTTGCCAGAAGGAAAAATGGCCCGTTTTTATGAACTTAGAACTAATCGTCCTTTGTATTTTACCAAAGACTATCAGCTGGTTTATCATGCCAATGATTTACCCACCCATTACTATTTTAAAGTTAAGTCCAGAATTCCGGGTATAAAACGAGAATACGAGTATTTGAAAAACAACGACTATGAAAGCGTAAAAAAACGTCTCGATAAGAAAAAAAATACGGTTACCATCAACGAAAAAAAAGAACGTATAGTACGTCGGATAATTTCCGAACTGGATAAATCTGGTCGATGGTTGGAGGACGGTAAACTGAGATATCAACGTTTTTATAATTTTAATGTCGCAAACCAAGTTATTAGTTCCAAAACCTTCGTTCAGAATATGAATATACTCTCGGATTATCTTCTAGCAACGCAGAAGTAAAGCGAGATTGAAACAAACAAGTTTAAAATTTAAGGAAAAATAATGAAAGTATTAGTAACCGGAGCCGCAGGTTTTATTGGTTCGAAACTATCGGAACAATTACTTGCCCGAGGTGATGATGTCGTTGGCATCGATGTTCTTAATGATTACTATGCGGTGAGTTTAAAGCAAGCTCGCTTGAAACGTTTAGAAGACTTTATTCAAAGTTGTGATGCCGGACAGGTCGGAACTTTTCGTTTTATAAAAATTGATCTAGCTGACCGAACCGGTATGGAAAAGTTATTTGCCGATGAACAATTCGATAAAGTGGTTAATCTGGCTGCCCAGGCCGGAGTGCGTTATTCCATTGAAAATCCACTATCGTATGTGGACAGTAATATTGTGGGATTTGCCCATATTTTAGAAGGCTGTCGTCATAATAAAGTAAAACACCTGGTTTATGCATCCTCAAGCTCGGTATACGGTTTGAATGAAAGTATGCCATTTTCTGTACACGATAATGTTGATCATCCTATCTCCTTATATGCGGCATCTAAAAAATCGGATGAGCTGATGGCTCACACCTATAGCCACTTATATCAACTACCTACTACCGGATTACGTTTTTTTACCGTTTACGGACCTTGGGATAGACCGGATATGGCTTTACAAAAATTTGCCAAGGCGATATTGGCTGACAAGGCTATCGATGTTTATAACTATGGTAAACACCGTCGTGACTTTACCTATATTGATGATATCGTGGAAGGTATTATTCGTGTATTGGATAATGTAGCCGAAGGAAACCCTGATTGGGAGGGTAAAAAACCTGATTCTGCGACCAGTCCTGCACCTTGGCGTATCTATAATATTGGCAACCAACAGCCTGTCGAATTAATGACCTATATTAAAACGCTGGAAAAATATCTGGGTAAAAAAGCCGAAAAGAATCTATTGCCGATTCAGCCGGGTGATGTTCCCGATACTTATGCTAATGTCGAAGATCTTGTTCGGGATGTTGATTATAAACCTTCTACGACCGTGGAAGAGGGGATTAAGGCTTTTGCGAAGTGGTATAAATCCTATTATAACTGTGAATAAAATAGCCTCTCGCCAAGCATTAGTCAGATAACTTAATCTTTTTTCCTGCTCGTGCTTGGCTTACCGCTTACGAAGACTTATTGTATCCGTAGTCATCATAATAGCCGCCATAATAGTCATCGGGACGATATTTGGAGGCTTTATTTACATCCAGATCATTCAGCACCACGCCTATAATATTGGCGTTGATCCCTTTTAATTTATCAATACAGGATTGTGCCATGGAGTGTGGCGTGGAGTCGGAACGTACTACGAACACAATATTTTCTACAATATTGGTTAGTAATAGAGTATCCGCAACAGGAGCAACCGGAGCTGAATCGATAATAATCAAATCATACATATTGTTTAAAGTGTCCAAGATTTGACTAAATTTATCCGAGCATAATAGTTCCTGAGGATGATTCGATATTTCACCGCCTGGCAACACATCAATTTCCCATTCCTCGAAAACATGGATGCTTTCATCCAAAGTACTGCGGTCAGTAAGTAGTGTTGATAAACCAATATTAGTTTCAATACCACATTTTTTGGCAATGGTGGATTTTCGCATATCTGTATCAATGATAATAACTTTTTGAGTTTTACCCATGGCAATGGCCAAATTAAGAGAAGCAGTAGTTTTGCCTTCAGCTGGTACGGATGAGGTAACGATAATTATCTTGCGCTTCATTTTTACTAAAGATAATAAAATTCCGGTCCGAATGGTTCGAATTGATTCGGCATATAATGACCGTTTATCTTCCAGGTAAGGAAGTCGGGCTGTTTTTAGTTCTTTACGCGTACTTTTAAAACGAGGCAATATGCCCAAAAATGGCGCATGTAGGTATTTCTCAATATCTTCCGGAAAACGAAAGGTTTTGACCATGCTTTCCGATACAAAGGCCACCACCATGGCAAACCCTAAACTGACCACAAAGATCACCAAGATGATAATCGTGCGTTTTGGAAAGGTAGGAATGGTTGGTGTGACAGCACCATCGACAATGGTGGCGTTAGCAATATTATCCAGATTACTGGCTTCCTTGGTCTCTTTCAAACGAGTCGAAAATGTTTCTAAAAGGTTGCTGTTTTCCTCTACTTCGTTCTCTAAAAGTCTCAGTTGATAGCCTTTGTTATTGATATTCTGAATATCTCGTTTAAGTTTGCTGAGATCTCTTTCCAGTTCTTTTTCATACTGTACTGCGGCTCGATATTGGTTTCGAATCCCGGTAATTACCCCTTTAATGGTTTCTGCGTAGGTGAGCCTGGCCTTTTTGTACTGACTGATTGCTGATTGAATCCGAGGGTGCTTTTTACCGTATTGTTTACTTAATTCTACTAAATTTGACTGTGCTGCTGAGGCATCACGACGGACGTTTTGGATCAGGCTATTATCCATAATCCGAGGAATGGCTTCGTACTTTTCAATTGTCGGGCGTCTAATCTCTTGAATTTGGGAGTGGATAATTTCAATTTCGGTACGAGCTTTACGTGCTTCCAATAATTCTGTTGAAATCACTTCGATTGTGCTGCTTTCCAAGGTATTTACACCACCTAAATCGAGTAAATTATGTTTATTCCTATAAGCCAATAATTTCTGTTCCGATTCATGCAATTGCTTTTTAATACTGGCAACACGCTCCGTTAAGTTTCCCAATGCCTGTTTGTTATCTTTAGATTTAGTATTTAAACCACCCTGAATATAAAGTTCTGCAAGTTTATTAGGAACTTTGGCTGCTAGGTCGGCGGATTGGGTTTCAAATGAGATGCGGATTAAATTGCTATTTTCGATCCTGGAAATACTCAACTTTTCCATTAATTGCAATAAAATCCGTTGTTTTTGCATTTCCGGCGTTTCGATGGCAGCTAACTTTTCTTTATTGACATATGACTGGAAAATCGGTTTTAAAAATTCGGGTAGGGATTCTTCCAAATTGAATATAAACGTTTTGATCTTGCTTTTTTCGTTTTTAAATTCCCGATGTTGAATTAGCTGTAATTCATCATTGACATTTTCGGCCAAGGTACGAGATTTTAACATGCTGATCTGGGTATTAAAATACTCGTTCTCCCCCATATCAACCTGATACATTCCTTCAATAGAAACAATATTACTCTCTTTGGTTTCGATAAAAATCGAAGCATCGGCTTTATAGATATCGGGAACAAATTGCAATAAATAAGCGGCCAGAGTGGTAGCAATTAAAGCAAATATAATGATGCCGAGCAGATGTCTGCGAATGGCAATATAATATTCCCTTAAATCGAGAGTTTCTTCGTCCAAAACTTGTTCCTTTATTGTATGCAGTTCAGCTTCTTTTTATCCTGAAAACAATATAGCATATATATGTAAAATGCAATCCAAGTATTTAATTGACGGACAATTAATTAAATTTATTTTGTACGATCTTCCAGGGGTTAAAGATCAATAAATTATCGGCTTCTTTTTGACCGACAAGCTCCTCTAAAGGAACTCGGCTTTGGCGCAGATCGGGAGGGCGGTGTTGTATGTTATGAGCATCGGTAGCAACGATATCAACCCAGCCTTTTTGTAAAAAGTTTTTTGCGGTTAAAAAACAGGCATCACCAAACTTTCCAGAAACTGAAGCAGCAGTTAATTGGAATAAACATCCAATTTTCTTAAATATTTCGGCTTTTTTGGGATTTTTTTGTAACTCTTTGTTGCGTTCAGGATGAGCGATCACCGGGATAATGTTCTGTTCCAATAACAATTCAATTAAGTTTTCGACTCCCGGTAAAACATGACTGTGAGGCATTTCCAGTAACAGATAGCGATATTTTTCATCCTCACCCAGAAAAGGGATCTGATTTTGCTCTATCATGCCTATTATTTCGAATCCTACTCTAACTTCAGCTGCAAAGGCAATTTTAAGAGAGACCTGCTCTTCAATTAACACTTGCTGTAATTCATTAAAGGCGGTGTTTATCGTGTCAAAGTTATTGTCGTAACGTCCGTGATGAATATGGGGGGTTATCACTGCATGGGTTATACCGTTGTCGGCAGCGTATTGAGCCAAAATCAGTGAGTCTTGAATCGATTGTGAACCATCGTCAATTCCGGCTAATAGGTGACTATGAATATCGATCATGTGGAACTACACGCAGGACTATTGGTTTTAAAAAAAACTTTCTTCAATAATAAGGTTGTCATCCGGTTGAACATAAGTAGCTTTTTTGACGCGTCGCTTATTTTTACTGGGTTTGCGAATAATATAAATTTTATCTTGGGCCGCTCGTTCGGTAAAGCCGCCGGCAAGTGAAACTGCCTGCTGAACCGTTAAACCCGGTTGAAATGGATAAGCTCCGGGACGGTTAACCTGACCATTAATAAAAATTGGGCGGTATTGGATAATACTGACATTGACATCGGGGTTGATAATATAATCAGGATGTAGGCCATTGCGAATTTTTTCTTCGATTTCACCCAGCGATAATCCTTTAACCTTAATCTCACCTAAGAAGGGATAGCTGATAATACCGTCATCATCAAGACGAATTTCTAAAGTCAGGTCACTTTGTCGGTGTACCTGAATTCTAATTTCATCGCCAGTTGAGAGAGTATACTTTTGGTTTTCATCAGCAATTAAAATCAACGGCAAGAAAAGTAATATTATTAGTGTAAAAAGTTTTGACATAGGTTATGGCCATCAAAATAATTTGTTCTTTCTATTTATAATATATAGCAAAAGCGTATGAAGAGATATAGTGGCTAACTGCTCTTTTCTTTTACAATAACCCAGGTTCCGTTTTGTTTCTCCCATTGGATGGTTTTATAGCCGATATCGCGATAAGATTTGGCGCGATATTTTTGTAAGAATCGCGTTTTCAATAGATTGGAATTATTTCCTTGACTGACGCTAATATCGGAAATAGTGACTTTAATCTCCCTTTCCGGTGATATTCGACTGCGGCGGGTTTTCATCCAGGTTTTTCGACTCTGTTTGCCGGGTGAATAGTCTGCAGAGTAAAATGTAAAATAGTTATTCACTTCGCCGGCTGACCAGGTAGCACTCCAATCTTGAATGCGCTTGACTATAGTGTTTTCGAGTTCCTTGTCTACAGGTTCACTATAAACTGCTTCTGGTGCCACTTCATTAAATACCGTCGTATCTTCAGAAAAAAGATCGTCTAGATATGAGTTATCTGACGCGGCCATATTATCCTGTCTAACTGTATCGTCAAAATTAACTTCCATATTAATTTCTTGGTTTATTTCATTAAGTAGACTATTAGAGGGTTGTTCGGCGGCAAGTTGGGCAACAAAGTCATCTTCCTTACCTACATCATTGATTGCCATAGGAGGGCGCTTTTCTAGATTTTTAGCTGCTTTGGTAAATTCATCTTTAGAAGCTGTTGTAATGGCTTTAGAGCTAACGTTATTTGGTTTTGTGTTAACTACGGTATTAGATTTGATAGGTTTCGAAGTACGCTTAGTTGTCCTGATTGGCTTGTTCGTTAATTTGGAGGGAGATCGTTTTGGTACCCCTTTAAGTGTTGTAAAGAAAGGCTGTCGTTTACTTTGCTGAACACTATTGAGTTGCAAAAGGTTTCTAAATGCGGTTTTGGTTTGTGGGTTGGATTCCAGAGCTTTAATAAAATACTGTCGAGCTTTGGCAAGTTTATTAAGATGAAATGACGTGATGGCCAAGTTGTTGTACACGGCTATATTGTTGGGTTTGTTGCTTCGTTGTTTAATTAATTCTGTCTCAGCTTGCTGCCATTTTTTGTCGGCCATCAATTTTAATATATGCTGCATATTGTCGGCGGCAAAAACCGTTTTCGAAAAAAACGTTAATGGCACAATAACGAGCACAAGTATAAGCATGTATTTTGCGTTTTTACAGGCCAATGAGTTAAGTTTCTGAGAAAACATAAATTAATCTCTGTTGGTTATAATTTAACGAGTATTTTAATTGAAATGATTAATGGTTAAAAGAATTTATATATAAGTAGATAGGAGGTATAATCCAGGCCTCTACAAATAAGGATTTTAGCGGACCATAAATGTTAAATCCCACAGATACTATTTATGTTGCAGGGCACCGTGGATTGGTTGGGGCTGCGATTGTTAAACAGCTGGAAAAAAACGGTTTTAAAAATATTTTAACCAGAACGCATGCTGAACTGGATTTAACTGATCAGCAAGCGGTAACGCAGTTTTTTTCTGAACACAAAATCGATTATGTCGTCTTGGCAGCAGCCAAGGTTGGCGGAATTGTCGCCAATAATACTTATCCGGCTGAGTTTATCTATCAGAATCTGATGATAGAATCGAATGTCATTCATCAAGCCTATCGGGCTGGGATAGAAAAATTACTTTCTCTTGGAAGCTCATGTATCTATCCGCGTAATGCGCCGCAACCGATGCGCGAAGATGCCTTATTGACCAGTCAATTGGAACCGACGAATGAACCTTATGCGATAGCTAAAATTGCCGGTATAAAACTGTGTGAATCTTATAATCGCCAATATGGAACCGATTATCGCTCGGTAATGCCGACTAATTTGTATGGTCCGGAAGATAATTTTCATCCGCAAAACAGTCATGTGATCCCGGCGCTGATTCGACGCTTTCATGAAGCCAAAATGGCGCAAAGTGATTCTGTGACTATTTGGGGAACTGGCCAAGTAAAACGGGAATTTATGCATGTCAGAGACATGGCTGATGCTTGCTCCTATATTATGCAATTGGAGCCGCAGCGCTATAAAGAAAATACTCAGGAGATGTTGTCTCATATAAATATTGGTACAGGAGTCGATGTTAGGATAGCCGAGTTGGCCGAACTGGTTAAAAAAGTTACTGAGTTCGATGGTAAAATTGAATATGATACTTCTAAACCGGATGGACCTTCGCGCAAATTATTAGAGGTTAGCCGTTTATCCAATATGGGCTGGAAGGCTAAAATTAGTTTGGAAGAAGGACTAGGTGACACCTATAATTGGTATAGGGATAATATAAATTCAATAAGAACATAATTTAGTTGGAATTGAATGAAAATACTGGTTACTGGTGTAGCAGGATTTATCGGGTCACGAATAGCAGAAATGCTTTTGGTTCGGGGAGATGATGTTGTCGGAATAGATAATCTAAGCGATTACTATGATATCGAACTGAAAAAGAATCGAATCAAGCGTATCAGACAAGCTAAAATTAAGGGTAGGTTTACATTTTTAGAACTTGATCTTGTTGACCATAATAAGGTTGAACAAGTTTTTAGAGAGCAACAGCCGGATAAGGTTGTGCATATGGCGGCTCAAGATGGCGACCGTTATTCGATTCAAAAACCTCTTGAATACGTAAATAACAATGTCGTTGGTTTTGCCCATATCCTGGAAGGATGTCGCCAATCGCCGGTTCAACATCTGGTATATGCTTCCAGTAATGCCATTTATGGTTTAAATCGATTATTGCCGTTTTCAGTCCATCAGAATACCGACCATCCGCTTTCATTATCCGCAGCATTAAAAAAATCAACTGAATTGATGGCTCACTCATACAGTCATTTATACCAAATCCCGACCACCGGTATACGATTTTGTACCGTTTATGGGCCTTGGGATAATCCTAATATGGCGCTGCCTAAATTTACCAAAGCAATTTTATCGGGTGAGAGTATTGATGTTTATAACAATGGAGAACATCTGAGAGATTTTACCTATATTGACGATGCGGCTAAGGCCAGCATACTGGCATTAGATACTATCGCCGAACCGAATCAACATTGGAGTGCGGAGCTTCCCGATCCGGCCACCAGCTCGGCACCTTGGCGTATATACAACATCGGTGATCAACATCCGGTTAAGTTAAAAGTCTATATCGAAACGCTGGAAAAATACTTGGGCAGAAGTGCAAAAAAAAATTATATGAAGATTCAACCGGGAGATGTTCAAGACAGTTATGCCGATATCGATGCCTTTATAGGACAAGTAGGTTACAAGCCTGAGGTCGATATTGAAGAAGGTATCAAGGCGTTTGTAGATTGGTATAAAGTATACTATCAATAAGCCGGAACTGAATTCCCACATACGATATGGGAACTTGACTATTTTGTCTAAAGTGGCTATTCGTAAACCGCTGGATAACCTTTTCCTTCCCAGCCAAGAAAACCATCATCATAATTTTTGACATTAGTATAACCCATCTTTTTTAGTGTGTCGGCGGCAAAGGCACTGCGTATACCACCACCGCAATAGGTCACAATCGGAGTGTTTTTATCGGCGATGCGGTTTTCCACCCGAACTTCCAACCAGCCTCGCGGAATTTCGGTATTTTGCGGAGCATCGATTTTCCCCATACGTTTGATTTCAGACGGCATACGTACATCCAGAAGTACAAATTTGTCTTTGGCATCCACTTTTTTCTTTAGGATTTCCGTATCAATAACATCAACCCGACTTTTAACTTCCTGAATTAAAGCTTGAGCATCGGCAAAAATATTCTGGTTGAATATCAACAATAGCAATGCAAGAGGTAAAAATTGGCTTAGTTTTTTCATTAAATCATTCCTTTAATCAAGTATGGGCGACAACCATCGTTTCATTTCATCTATTGACATTCCTTTGCGCTCGGCGTAGCTCTTAAGCTGATCTTCGGCAATTTTACCGGTGCCGAAATATTGCGACTGCGGATGAGAAAAGTAGATACCGGAAACGGAAGCTGCCGGGAACATGGCATAACTATCGGTCAATTGAATTCCGGTATTTTTTTCCGCATCTAGTAACTGCCATAAAGTTGCTTTCTCAGTATGGTCAGGACTAGCCGGGTATCCGGGAGCAGGGCGTATACCTTGATATTGCTCCTTAATCAACATATCGTTAGTTAATTCCTCGTCTTTGGCATAGGACCAGAACTCTTTACGAATTCTTTCATGCATTTTTTCTGCAAATGCTTCGGCCAGACGATCTGCTAAGGCTTTTAGCATGATACTACTATAATCATCATGATCGGCTTCAAACTCTTTGATTTTCTCTTCAATACCAATACCGGTCGTTACTGCAAAAGCGCCGATATAATCATCCAAGCCGGAATCTTTGGGGGCAATAAAATCCGCCAAGCACAGATTAGCTTTGTTGATTGGCTTTCTCATTTGCTGACGAATAAAATGCAAATGGCTGCTTTGACCTTGATTGTGGGAAACTTCAACATCATCTTGAATGCTATTAGCAGGAAAGATTCCAATGACGGCTTTTGCCTGTATCCATTTCTCGGTAACAATCAGATCCAACATTTCCTGAGCATCGTGATAAAGCTGTTTGGCTTGATGACCGATGGTTTCATTATCAAATATGGCCGGATAACGTCCTTTTAATTCCCAAGTTTGGAAGAAGGGTGTCCAATCAATATAATTAACCAGACGGCTCAATTCATAGTCATCAAAAACTTTAATCCCCAAAAAATCGGGCACCGGCGGTTTATACTGACTCCAATCTATCTTAACTTTATTGACTTGAGCTGCTGCTAGAGAAAGTTTATTCTGTCCTGATTGCTTGTTTGCTCGTTTATCTCTAATAGCCTGATGATTGGCCTTTAACTCATTGAGATAGTTCTCTTTTAATGTTGCAGACAATAATTTCTGTGCCACACCAACTGCACGTGATGCGTCCAATACATGCACCACCGGAAAGTCACAACCCGGCTCAATTTTGACTGCCGTATGAATACTGGAGGTTGTCGCGCCACCAATCATTAATGGTTGTGTGTAACCCAAACGTTGCATCTCCTTGCCCATATGAACCATTTCATCCAGGGAAGGGGTGATTAAACCGGATAAACCGATAATGTCACAATTTTCTTCTTTAGCGGCTTTTAAAATGGTTTCGGCCGGCACCATAACACCGAGATCGATCACTTCATAGTTATTACACTGTAAGACCACGCCGACAATATTTTTACCAATATCGTGTACGTCGCCTTTAACCGTCGCCATTAAAATTTTGCCATTACTGGAGCTAACGTTTTCAGCCTTACCTGCTTCAATATAGGGCATCAAATAAGCGACCGCTTTTTTCATTACGCGGGCCGATTTAACCACTTGTGGTAAAAACATTTTGCCGGAACCAAATAGGTCTCCAACCTTATTCATGCCATCCATTAATGGCCCTTCGATAACTTCTATTGGCTCGGCAAAGGCTTGACGAGCTTCTTCCGTATCTTCCTCGATAAACTCCGTAATCCCTTTCACTAAGGCATATGATAATCGTTCACCAACGGCAGATTTTCGCCAGCTTAAATCGGCTCCTTTATTTTGTCCGCCAATGGCATCGCCACGATAATTATCGGCAATCGTCAATAATATATCGGTCGCATCCGGATTGCGGTTCAATACCACGTCTTCAACACGATCTTTTAGTTCCTGAGGAATATCATCATAGATAGCTAATTGTCCGGCATTAACAATCCCCATATCCATACCGGCATTAATAGCATGATAAAGGAATACGGCATGAATAGCCTCGCGAACGGGGTTATTGCCACGGAATGAGAAGGATACGTTGGAAACCCCACCGGAAATTTTGGCATGAGGTAAGGTTTGTTTGATTTTGCGAGTGGCCTCGATAAAGTCCACACCATAATTATTGTGTTCTTCCAAACCGGTAGCGACGGCAAAAATATTCGGATCGAAAATAATATCTTCGGGCGGAAAACCAACTTCTTCGGTTAACAATTTATAAGAACGACTGCAGATTTCCACCTTCCGTTCAATACTATCAGCCTGCCCTTGTTCATCGAAGGCCATAACAATAGCCGCCGCACCATAACGTCTGACCAAGTGAGCATATTGGAGGAAGCTTTCTTCTCCCTCTTTTAAACTGATGGAATTCACCACGCCCTTGCCTTGAATACACTTTAGACCGGCTTCCAATACCTCCCACTTGGAGGAATCAATCATAATGGGAACTTTGGCTATGTCCGGCTCGGCGGCAACCAAATTAAGGAAGGTGGTCATGGCTTCGGCGCCGTCTAGCATTCCTTCATCCATATTTATATCGATAATTTGGGCGCCGTTATCCACCTGTTGACTGGCGACAGAAAGGGCTTCGTCGTAGTTGTTCTCTTTAATCAAGCGTAAGAATCTAGCCGAACCGGTGACATTGGTACGCTCACCAACGTTGATGAAAAGGGAATCATCATCAATATTAAACGCTTCCAAACCGGATAGACGACAAGCTGGTTTAATTTCCGGAATCGCACGGGGAGTCAGATCTTGTACTGCAGCAACAATGGCTTTTATATGATCCGGGGAAGAACCACAGCAACCACCTATAATATTCAGAAAGCCTTGTTCTGCCCATTCGACAATTTCACTGGCCATCTGATCAGGCAACATGTCAAATTCCCCAAACTCATTGGGAAGTCCGGCATTGGGATGAGCCGAGACATAACAATTAGCGATTTGACTTAATTCTTCTACATAGGGACGTAATTTTTCGGGGCCTAGTGCACAATTTAAACCAATCGAAACCGGTTCAGCATGGGATAGGGCATTATAAAAGGCTTCGGTGGTTTGCCCGGTCATGGTTCGACCCGATTCGTCAGTAATGGTACCGGAAATCATAATTGGGTATTCGATTTGATGATCGTCGAAATATTTCTTGACGGCAAATACTGCTGCCTTAGCATTCAGGGTATCAAATATGGTTTCAATCAAGAGGATATCTACACCACCATTAACTAAAGCGGTGGTGGATTCATAATAGGCCTCTACCAATTCATCGAAGGTGATATTACGATAACCCGGATCGTTGGCATCAGGGGAAATACTTGCAGAGCGGCCAGTAGGACCAAGTACCCCGGCTACAAAACGAGGGATTCCATCTTTTGCCTCTGCAGCATCGGCGGCTTTGCGTGCCAGTTGGGCCGAAGTTAAATTGAGCTCACTGACCAATTCCTGCATTTTATAATCATGCATGGAGATGCTTGTGGCATTAAAGGTGTTGGTTTCAACGATATGAGCACCGGCATCCAGGTATTGTTTATGAATTGATTCTATAATATCAGGGCGAATCAGGGACAAGAGATCATTATTGCCTTTAAGATCGATCGGCCAGTCTTTAAAACGTTCACCACGATAATCCGCTTCCTGCAATCCTAAGCGTTGGATCATTGTGCCCATGGCACCATCTAAAAACAGTATCTGCTGTTCCAACAGTTGTTTAAATTGTTGGTAGCGTACTGAAAATGGGTAAGGTGAAGGTTTTTGTGATTTTTGCATAGTTTTGTTTTTAGTTAGTATAAATTGGCAATTATAGCACAAGGCGATCCGGCTATTTATAGTGAATTGATAAGTCCCGGTAATTCATAAAGATTATCGATCTCTTTCCAGGCTCGGGGCAGATCCTCCGGCCAATCTTTATGTTCCCTATTTAGCCAAATGGACCGAATATTGGCATTATGAGCACCTAAAATATCTGATTCAGGCTCATCACCGATATGAATGATATTTTCGGCCGACACACCGGTTTTTTCTATCACATCAAAAAATATTGTGGGATCGGGTTTTTGAGCTCCTGCATCGGCTGCCGACCAGGAAAATTCAAAATAATTTCCCAGACTGGTATTGGTACGGAAAATATTGGCGTTACCATTGGTAATGGCAACCAGACGATAGGCTTTATGTAGCTCTTTTATGGTATCCAGAACATCATTAAAAAGTTTAACCTTATTGCGAGCGTTATAGTAAATAGCAAAGGCTTGTTCAACAAATTGCTTTTCTTGTTCGTTCGTATAACGTAACTCTTTTGCCAATTGCGATAAAGCTAAATGACGAATGGCAGAGATATCATGTTTTAAATGCTTGTGTTGGCTGGCCAATTGAATGCGTTTTTGCATTAAGTCTTGGATGCTATAGAGGTCGGTAATTTCACTATGGTGTTTTTCAAACCATTGGTGCATTTCCTGTTCGGCCTGCAGAATGGTAACCATACACGGCCATAAGGTATCATCAAGGTCAAAAGTAAGAAGTTGGATGGACACCGATTTTGATTTGTCGATTCGACAACCGTTTGAATTATTTCTTGCCGCAAGGATTTCGTATCAATTAGAAATCATGACAAGTAAATTTGGGTTAGAATTAAATGGCGGAGCGGACGGGACTCGAACCCGCGACCCCCGGCGTGACAGGCCGGTATTCTAACCAACTGAACTACCGCTCCGTTGAAGTTGCTGCGTATTCTACGTTAGGATTTTTACCTTGGCAAGAAAAAAATTCATTTTTTTTTCACAAAATTAAATTGCAAAAAAAGTGTAAAAAAATGTTTGTTTTTTAAAATTCCTTCATATAGAATACGCAGCGCTGGGGGTGATTAGCTCAGCTGGTTAGAGCACCGCCCTTACAAGGCGGGGGTCATAAGTTCGAATCTTATATCACCCACCATTTCCTTTCTCTTCATCCGTATTTTCAAGTAATATTTACTCCACTTATTTTTCACTACTATTATAAACATAAGCCTCTGTTCTTGGGTTTTATTCATGATTACGATCAGTTTTTACAAAAAACACCCTTAACTGACGGATTAATATATACATCTTCATTCAGAAAATGATAAAGTGTCACATTGGTTGTAATAAGTCCAATAAGGTGGGAAATCACCTCGAATAATATGATCACCGTAATAAATAGGAAGGGACAATGAAAACTATAAAACTAACCGATGTCAGCGGAATCGGCCCGGCAAAGGCTAAAGTGCTAGAAGCCAATGGAATTGACTCCGTGGAAAAATTTGTTGCAACAGATGCGTCCGTTATTTGTGAAATTCCAGGTTTTAAAGAAGCTTTAACCGTAAATTTACTGAAAAATGCTCAGGACCTTTTAGACGCTCCGGAAACGGAAGCTGAAAAAGAGCCTGTTGTCGAGGAAGAAACTGTCACAGAAGCAGTAGAAGAAACTGTCACTGAAGCAGTAGAAGAAACTGCTATTGAAGAGAGTTCGGGACCGGAAGCTGCTAAAAAAGATAAGAAGAAATCCAAAGGTAAAAAGTCTAAGGACAAGAAATCCAAGAATAAAAAGTCCAAAGATAAAAAATCCAAGAAAAAGAAATCCGGCAAGAAAAAGAAAAAATAGCGGGGATTTCCTCGGTTGACCTTCCTATTGAGGTAGTCTCACCGGTACTTTAATAGGCTAGGCCAATCTCGTTAAATGGGAAATCGGGCCACTATCGGGTAGTGATCCGATACTTTTATGTTGTCCAATACCGCATAACCATTATTTTTGCTTAAAATGCCTGGCTCGAAAGCATAGTATTTGGGACCGGCAAAGAAGTAATCAACTTTAATAGTGGGTTTGCTGCTTTTCTTACTCCTTTTGGTTGGTGCGTTGTTGCATAAACGGGCGAAGTTCAATTGCTGAATTTTGGTAATTTCCGGTGCATCACTGGTCGCATTGAGATCACCTCCTAATATCCATACTCCGGGCTTTCCCTTTAAACCGATGCGATTAAAACGTTCCTGACGATCACTATTAAGTCTGGAAACAATGCCATTTAAAAGAATATCGACCTGTTTTTGACGGATACTGGAACCCTGTTGATCTTTTTCTGGGAATCCCTCCCGCTCACCTTTAAGAGTAGTGAGGTGTACATTGATAATAAAAAAATCACGCTCGGCCAAATGGAAATGACCCACCATCGCCATTCTTGGCTCGGTATCCCGATTACCGGTAAATAATCCGGTTTCAAATCGTACTACCTCTGTTTCCAATTTTGGTCCGCAACTTTGGTTGGAATGTTCAATATTCCAGAGTGAACTATGGGCAAGTTTTTTTCGCCATAAAACTCCCAGTCCGTGTCCTAGGTAGGTATTTTTTGACCAGCTGCCTTCACGACGAATTTTATTCCATTTCGGGGGATAGCTATTATTGATTGTGTCGATGGCCATCGAAGCGGAGTAATAATAGCCTTCGGGTATTTCGAATAATTCCTGATAATGACCATGTTTGTCGCTGTAGCGAACAATCTCCTGGAGAAGGATAATGTCGGGTTGCGCTTTTGCAATCAGACTTTTTAGCTGTTTATTATAGGTATGATGTTTTTCAGCTCTTTTTTTTGCAGAGGTCTTCAGTAATGAAGCTCCTGCCATATTCCAGCTTACGATGGTTAAAAACACGTTCGGAGGCCTTTTAATTTTATTTTTGGATTGAAATGCTTTTTAGAATTTATTCTAGCATAGATTTATTTCATCATAGGAAGGAAATCTTTTTGCATTTTACGTATGGTAAAAATGTAAAATAGAAACATAAAATTACTTGTCGTAGTTCGCTTTTGGGGGGAGTTCGGGTATAGTAACAGAAATAACATTGATTATGGCGATTTAGGTCCTTTTGACCCTTGTCCATAGGTAAATACGAGAAACCAATATTTATGAATACATATTTAAGGATTGGGGTAGTTGGAATCCCTGGAAAATGGTCTACTGAAACACTTGCCGACAGCGTGGAAAAGGAAACCGGATATCGACTAGTAATAGACATGTCAGAGGTGTGGCTGGATCTGGAAAGTAATAGTCTTTTTTATCGGGACATTGATCTTTGCCAGTTAGATGCTCTGATTATTAAAAAAATCTCTGCAGTTTATAATCCTAATACCTTAGATAGACTGGAGTTATTACGCATAGCCGAATCTCAAGGGGTGAAGATTTTCAGTCATCCGGAAAAGATAATGCGTTTGATTGATCGGCTAAGCTGTACCGTTAGTATGCGCAGTGCCGGATTGCCTATGCCGGATACTATCGTGACGGAAAATATCGATGAGGCGGTTGCATCAGTGCAAGCCTTTGGTTCGGCGGTTTTTAAACCACTATATTCGACCAAAGCACGCGGTATGTGTGTTATTGAAGGGGAGCAGCCTGTCACCAATATAGAAAAGCAAGTTAGTCAGTTTCAGGCCGATAATCCCATGATGTATATTCAGAAAAAAATTGAATTGCCGGGGCAGGACCTGGGTTTGGTATTTTTAGGCGGGGAATATTTGGGAGCTTATGCCAGAGTTAATCAAGGTGGAACCTGGAATACCACCATTAATAGCGGCGGTAAGTATTCCGGGCATGAAGCCTCGGCAGAAGTGATCGAATTAGGCGAGCAGGCTCAAGATCTATTTGGAATGGATTTTACTACCGTAGATATTGCCGAAACTAATGACGGGCCGATAGTTTTTGAAGTGTCGGCTTTTGGTGGTTTCCGCGGAGCACTAGAAGGAATCGGCATTAATGCGGCTGAGTTATATACCCAGTACGTAATTGATATCTGCCAAGATTAGCCTTATGCCAAGACGAATTGCCGCTATTATCCGCCACGGCGACTATTTTCAATTGCAAGATACGCCCAGTGCTTGGCAGCCTTACCCTTTAAATAGTGAAGGTGAGCAACATGCGCAGGATGCAGTGCTTCCTATTATGGAGTTCATGAGCACCCAGAAACTGGATATTCATCCGTTCTGTCATTCTTCACAACTACTTCGGGCCTGGCAAACGGCAGAAATTATTTGTAGCAATTTAAGCCAGCAGCTATCATTAAAACAAGCACTACAACTTAAAAGTTTTGATGCGCTTGCTGAACGCAGTGTAGGTAGCGTCGCCAACCTGGATAGTGAGGAGATCAGACGAATTGCCGGACTCGATCCCCGTTATCCGGAATTACCGGAAGATTGGAAATCCAATAGTAACTTTCGCTTACCGTTTCAAGGAGCCGAATCGTTAATGGAAGCCGGTGTAAGAGTAGCGGAACACATAAATGAGAGTATTCGGGAAATGGCCAATAAGATTTCTCAAGATAATCTTATGTTATTTGTCGGCCACGGTGCAGCATTTCGTCATGCAGCTCACCATATGGGGGTTTTGGAATTTAACCAAATTGCAAAATTGAGTATGTATCATGGCAGCCCGGTTTTCTTGGAGTTACATGAAAATGGTCGCTGGGAACATATTGCCGGGACCTGGAAAGTCCGTACAATTAAAACCGAATATAAAGATTAAAATCGACCGACCCTGGGAGCAAATAATTGTCTAGAATTGTAAACAATCACTTTTTAAACCGTTACTTTGGTAAGCAATGGATAGATGCCAAACTGCCGGTAGAGCCGCAAATCTGGATTCTGGGGCCCTATAACAAAGCGGTTAAAAAAGACAATTGGGCCTATAAAGGGATTCCAAGTGAGCTTAAAGATCATCTGCAACCGGATTCCTGGCAGTGGCCCAAACGTGTCATCTATTTCTTTTCCGACCTGCATGGTGATAAAGATGCCTTTATCAGCTCTTTAGTCGCGTCAGGAGGAATCAAAAAAACTGGTCCTAAAGACAAAGATTTTAAATTGACTAAAGAGGGCAAAAAAGCCAAGTTTATACTGGGTGGAGATTGTTTTGATAAAGGTCCCAGTACCCTCAGATTACTCAAAAGCATAAAATTGTTGTTGGATAGAGGTGCCGATATCACCATCTTAACCGGAAATCACGATCTGCGTACACTAATCGGCAATGTTTCTATGTTAAGTAAACGCACTCCGGCCAATGAACATTTCTTCGTTCGCATGGGAATTAAACCCATGCCCTTGTTTAAGGAAATTTACGACACCTATATTGTCGGAAAATCAAAAAAATATAAGAAAATCCTTAAAGATGCGCCTTCAGTTGAAAAATGCCGAAAGGAGCTTTTTCCGTCAAAAAACTGGCCGGATAATTTTTCCCGTATAGTCAAAGATAAAATGTCCGATCATGCCATAGCTAAAGAGATAGCCCGAACCAATAAAAAGATTCAAAATTTTGAAAAATGGTGTGACGATCACGACTTAAGTCTGCGTCAGGTTTATGCCGCAGCGAAAATTTGGCAAAAATTATTTTTACATCCCAAGGGTGAGTTTTACTGGTTTTTTCAGCATATTAAAGTAGCTCTAAAAGAAGGTTCGTTTTTCTTTGTTCATGCCGGTGTCGACGATATTGGAGCACGAATGATAAGATCGAATGGAATCGAAAAGCTTAATAAACAATTTAACAAAAAGCTAAAAAACGACCCCGTTGGACTCTATTATGGTCATTTGGGCAATATGGTTCGTACTAAATACCGAATTACCGATCGGAAATTTTCCAGCAAAGGCAGTCTTATTTTGCGTAATGCCGGTATCAATGCCATCGTTCATGGACATCGTAATCTACATCACGGACAACGTTTGATGTTGCGTCGAGGGATGATAAATTTTGAATGTGATACTTCGGTTGATATTAATACCCGTAAAAAAGAGGGGGTCCCAGGACATGGTGCGTCCGTGACCATCATTCGACCGGAAAAAATGGTTTTGGGCATCAGTAGTGATTATCCTTTTATTAAGGTATTTCAACCCAGTCGTTTGGTTAGTTTTAAAAATAATAATAAAAAAAATGTAAAAAAACACAAATAGGTAGAAATTGCTATGGACAATTTACTAGACACAATGCGTAATGCCGTGCGAGCAGTAATCATCCGCGATGGCAAATTATTGGCTTTAGAGAAAACCGACGGCGGATACTCTTTACCCGGAGGAGCTCCAAATATTGATGAAACTCTGGAACAGGGCTTAATCAGAGAGTGTCAAGAAGAGATTGGTTGTCTAGTATCAATCGAGGGTTTAGTTCACGTTGCCGATTTTTATAAAGTTCGAGATTCTGTCCCTCCCAGTACGCGTCATCAAATAGAACTACTTTTTATCTGTACGGTTCCCGACGATTATCAGCCCAAAAGTGGACATCATCCAGACAAACGCCAGGTAGATGTGGTATGGTTAGAGATAGTATCATTAGAGCAACATAAGCTGGTGCCAACTGGCATTAGGGAGCCAATCAAGAAACTTGCATTGGCTGGGGAAACCGGACAGGAATTGCCGGTGTATTTAGGGACTATTTAGCGAGGTTAACGTGAACGTTCCGGATTATATCAATGAGAATCTGCGTTTTCTCATTTCTGAAGTCTCGCTACAGATCAGTAATTTACAGATCTTCCTGGAAAAGCCTTCCATACAGATTGCTAAGCATATCCTGGATCGCAGTGGTTATACCTACAATCTAAAAATCCGCATTCAAAATGCCTGTCGTAAGACCTTAGCATCAAAAAAATATTCCAACCTAATGGATGGTCGATTAAAAGCTTTGGATTTGATTGCCGCCGATCTGGAACAAATTGCCGAGCTTTGCCGTACCAGTGTCAATAATTATGAACAGGGTAAAGAATCTGAAAGGCATAAAGTACTTTTTGTAAAACCCCTCATACGTATGTTAAATGAGGTTAGTGAACAGTTGAGTAAGATTGAGATCTGCATTCATCAAAACAATACCGAACTGGCGCTAAAAATCGGTAAACCGGACAAAAAGTTCAAGCAAATCAATTCCAGGCTGCAAGCAAAGTTTATAAAAAAACTAAAACACAGCGACCAAGGTCAGAAGATGATGCAATCAATTGGCATCTTGTCCAACCTGACGCAGATGGGAACCGTATTATTAAATATTAGTGAAACAATTATCTCAGCCATTATCGGACAAACTATCAATACTGATCGTTACCAATCCCTACGACATTCTGTTGAACAGTGGTGGGGTGTTCCCATCGACAAAGTGGAAATCGAGACCATTGCTGAAACGCGTTCAGGAAGTGGGATATCGGGCATTACCGCTTCAAATCGAAAAAAATCTGGGGAAAAGGGATATGATGCGATTTTTAAAGACGGTAAGAAGCATAAGGTAAAAGAGGAAAAAGAACGCGTTGAAAGCTGGCATGAGATATATCCCGGTTTAGCGCCAAAAATTATTGACTACAACAAAAAAGGTAATTCTGCTGCAATTCTTATTGAGCACTTACAAGGATTGACCTATGAGCAAATTTTACTGAATGAAAGTGATGCATTGTTAGAGAAAACTCAGCGGCATTTGGAAAAAACACTCAAAAAGGTTTGGAAACGCACCTATACGACGGAAAAAATTTCCGGAGGCTATATTGAGCAAATGCTAAAAAGGCTCGACAATGTTTACGCATTGCATCCAGAATTTAAACAGTTAAATCGTTCCGTTTGCGGTTACCCGATTGTCTCGTTTAGTCGCTTACTGGAAAAAGCAAAAACTTTCGAAGGCAAACATGCTCGGCCTCCATTTGCGGTTTATATTCATGGAGACTTTAATGTCGATAATATTATTTTCGACCCGGTGGAGAAAAAAATAAACTTTATCGACTTACACCGCTCCCGCTATATGGATTACGTTCAGGATATCTCTGTGTTTATGGTTTCTCATTACCGCCTACAAGTCTTGGCACCATTATTGAGAAAACGCATATTAACCACCGCACAGCGTTTTTACGAATTTTCCCATGCTTTCTCGGTAAAGCAAAAAGATAAAAACTTTAATGTCCGATTGGCACTGGCACTAGCGCGTTCTTTTGTAACATCGACCCGCTTCATTTTAGATAGCACCTTATCAGAAAATATGTTTATACGGGCCCGTTATATTTTAGAAAGTGTGCTGAATACTCCGCAAAATAAGTTAGAACAATACAAACTGCCGATAAATGAAATATTTACAGGCTAAACCAGATCAAAAAATTAAAAACGGTTGGTAAAATGATAACAATACAGACCATCAAGGAACAATTGACCCAAAATCAACCTTTAGTTGATGATATTCTGCATCTTAATCTTGCCCATTGCGGGATTCAGATCCACTCTAATTCACAAGCATTGCTGGATAAATTAAGAGTTTATTTTAAAAGCTGCAATGTTGTTGATGATAAGGAAGAGATTTCGACGGCAGTCAATATTCCCATTATTGCCATTGAATCGCAGCCACCGGAATTAGGTATCGACTTTATTGACTGGAAACGAGAGCCCGGCAAAAAAGGGCGTAAGGACGAATATTTTGATTTTACCAATTCTGATGGAAAACAGGGACGAGTAGTCCGAAAGGTTCGTACCGGAATGGTATTTTTACAAAGTGAGCAGGAACTTATTGCTGCCGGTCCCAGTATCCAATATGACAATCAAGTGATTAACTATATCAATTCCCAATATATGAATTGGTTACAAAATAATGGTTGGCGAATTTGTCATGCTTCCGGATTAGTTGCAAATCATTCCGAAACACCGAAAGGAATAGCGATTGCCGGATTATCCGGTGGTGGTAAATCGACCTTAATGCTAGAAATTCTGAATAATGAAGATATTGCCTATGTAACCAATGACCGTTTGTTTATCAAACAAGGGCAGGGTGAACAGGGTAATCAAGTGGGTATGTTGGGTATACCTAAATTACCCCGTATAAATCCCGGAACCATAGTTGGAAATCCTTTACTACATGGTCTTTTAGATCCACAACAGCTCAGTCACTATGAGGCTATGGAACGTCAGGAGCTTTGGGATATCGAAGAAAAAAATGATGTTCCGGTAGCTGATGTTTATGGTGAAGATAGCGTTCAAAGTGGCGGAAATCTTAGTGCTTTTATTTTATTAAATTGGCACCGAGATGGTGATGAACCGGTATCTTTATTGGAAGTCGATATCCAACAGCGGCGAGATCTACTTCCTGCCATTATGAAATCGCCAGGACCTTTCTACCAATATACCGATGGCCATTTTGAGCAAGATACAGCGGAATTTGATGAAGAAGCTTATTTGCAATCCTTAAAGGGCGTCAAAATTTATGAAGCCAAAGGCACTATTGACTTTACCAAAATGAGTGAACTGTGTATGGAGGTTATAACGTCACAATGAAAAACAAACTGTTATTATTGCGACACGGAAAGTCAGATTGGACTACGGACGCCGAAGACTTTGACCGACCAATTACAGATCGTGGGAAACGTGCTGCGCAAAAAATCGGGGTATGGTTGGCACAACACGATATTATTCCCGATTTGGTCGCCAGTTCACCAGCCGAACGAGCGAGAGTGACAGCCCAGAAAACCATGAAAGCGATGGGACAGACCGATCATGATATTGTATATGATCAAAAAATTTATGAAGCTTCGATCAATGAACTATTGTCGGTAATCGCTAAAACCAAGAAAAAAACCAAAATTTTAATGTTAGTCGGACACAATCCGGGTATGGAATCATTATTGGTTTATCTGTCTAAAGACAAAATCAAAATACCTTTGGATGACAAACTATTTCCAACTGCCGCTCTAGCCATATTTGAACTGAAAATTCCCTGGAAAAAGATCGCTAAGCGCTGTGCCAAGTTAAAGTCATTGATTAAGCCCAAAAGCTTGCCGAAAACATTTCCTTATCCCTTGCCATTTGGTAAAGAGCAGCGGATTCGACCTGAATACTACTATACTCAATCCTCGGTGATCCCGTATCGATTTAATAAGGGAAAACTGGAAATATTGGTTGTATCTTCCAGTAAACGCAAACACTTCGTCGTACCCAAGGGAATAAGAGAACCTGGACTGAGTCTGCAAATATCTGCAGCCAAGGAAGCTGAGGAAGAAGCGGGTGTGAGGGGAAATGTCGGCGAGTATCCGATCGGTACCTATGTCTATGAAAAATGGGAGGCGGAATGTATGGTCTACGTTTACCCCATGGAGGTTACCAAGGTCATTAAAGATGACAAGTGGGAAGAAAAACATCGTGGTCGATACTGGATGTCAGTAACTGACGCGCATAATGCTTTATACCAGGAAGCATTAAAGCCATTGGTGTTGAAGTTAGAAAAAAATATAAATAAAACAAATAAATAAGATGTAAATCCATAATTTACATTAGGTTATAATATATGAGCAACGATAAAAAAAGCTTTACTCATTTGTCGCTTCAGGATGCCAAATCCATCAAACCGATATTGGATGCCATTAGCAAAGGTTTAAATAAAGGTGAAATGGTGTTTAAAAATGAGCAGGATGAGATAGTCCTAAATCCCGATGGTTTATTGCGCCTTAAAATTTCTGCTTCAAAAGCCGATAACCGTCATAAAGTGAATGTAAAAATTAGCTGGGAAGTGGCGGAAGATAAGCCCGATAAAAAAAATTCGCTGTCAATAAACTCCTCAGGTAATCGAGAAAAAACTAAAACCTAATCTGGAAAAGAAAGACAGATGCGGATTTATCAACTGTTCTTTGAACTGATCGTGATAGGCGGTTTAGCCATTCTGGCAACGCTTTATTTATTGCCGATCTCGACGATACAAGCTTTGCTGCCAGACTGGCTTAACCAATTAGGACTGCAATCTGATTTACTCGTTCTGCCTGCTATTATTTTACTTGCCTGGATAAGCGGCTTTCTGATCAATATCTTTTCGGTGCGAACCTTTAAACCGTTCTATAAACGGATTATGCACAATTGGATGTTAAAGGAAGGTAATCCTTCTCTGGTTTTGGAAAAACTTCGCTATCGGATTTATATCAGCCCCAATAGTCGCGAAATTACCCGTCGGATAGAATATCACTATTCTTTGATCCGCATTTCACGCTGTGTGATTTTCGAAAGCATTATTTTCTCTCTGCCGGCTCTGTTCTATGGAAAGCTCGTTTTTTTCATTATGGCATTGCTGAGTACAATATTGGCATTAACAGCCTATTACCATAGCGTTATTCGCTCAATTAAGGCCATTTATTATGCCTGGATGGCAATTAACAACAACACTGCTAGTACGCCATCACTCGAATTTAAAACCCTGCAAAATCCAAAAATTGCGGCAGAACAGTATTCTATAGCGGTAACTCAATCAGCCGATGCAGAAGTCAGTGCCGAAGACTTAAGCGTTTTGGCTTTTTCCGGCGGAACCGGTTTTCGTGAAATCAATATGGCCTTGGCCCGACGCACCAAAAATATCACCCGTGTAGTCCCCATCTGGGACAATGGTGGTAGCTCCAAAGCATTACGCATAAGCTATGACCTGATGCCGGTGGGGGATATCCGTCACGCCTTAATGACCCAAGCTCATGGGGAAGGTCGGGTCGGTTCGGTGGTCAAACTCTTTAATTGGCGATTATCCGGTTCCGGTGAGCACGAACTGCTTAAAAAAGAACTGAATAGTTTTGTCGATTATAAACATCCTTTAATCTGCAGTGTTGAGCAAAGCCTGGGTCATGTGATCATGACTTACCTAAAACAGTTTGCCGAAAACATGCCGGACAATATGGAGCTACGCAATGGTAGCATCGGTAATTTTGTACTGGTCGGTGCCTATCTGGCCCATAACAAAGACCTCAATACCGCCATTTATGTATTCCGTCAGCTCTGTTCCATTCAGGGAAATGTGTGGCCTGTTTCATTGCATAACCATTTACATATCAATGCCATACTGGATAATAATGACGTTATTCTAGGACAAGAAAAAGCCACTAAGTTAGATCGAAGTCTGGTCGGGAATAAGATTCAGCAAATTGTATTCAATACCAACCAAAAAGAACAAAAAGAATCGAGTACCCAACATATACCGGCAAGTTGCAATCCGATGGTAAGTGATGCCTTAAAACGTGCCGAAGTGATCGTTTATGGCCCGGGTAGTTTCTTTACCAGTATCCTACCGCATATTATGGTAGACGGGATTGCTGATGAAATTTCCAAGCGCGATATACCAAAAATATTTATCGGGAACCTCCTGGAAGATAACGAAAGTCATGGATATAGTTTAGCCGATCTCATCGAAATATTTGTCAATACAGCCAATCAATATGCAAAAAATGATCGCTCAGCCGACAAATATATTACCCATATTCTGGTTAATAAAAGTCATGCCATTACAGAATATACCTTAAATGATCGCCATTACCTAAAAGCTGGGAATGATATAAAACGCTTCACCAGCCAAGGCATCAGCCTGATAATCGACGACTTCGAAAGCCCCTGGAAACGTGGTCAACATGACGTAGACTGGATTGCTGATTACTTAATGCAATTTCAGAGATAAAAACCTTAAGTCATTGAAGTAAAAGATGATTTTCTCTATTCTGATTCCCGCATTGCACGTGGCAACCCATATCCAGTTGTAAAGTACTCAACAGCTTATCGCACAATCTTAAACCTATGCATTCCAACGCACAGTATTGTTATAAGAAAAGACGTAGGAAAAAGAAAAAGTAGGATTTACATGACGATGCGATGCATGTCACATATATAAAAATTCCTCTATGTGAATATACCTTTGATGCTAGCAGGCATTTCAAAAAATACAACACATAGAGGAATATCTTATGAAACAAAAAATTACAAAGGTTCAGTTCAAAAACCAATACTTATCCAGCATTGCAATTTCATGTCTATTAACATTAAGTGTATCAAATGCACAGGCTATTGAGCAAGGCACCACAAATACCGGCCTGGATAGCATTGTTGAAATTATAAATTCTGATCCGGGCCTACAACGAAAGCTATCTAAAGGCAAAGTATCTCAAGAAGATATTGATGAAGGATCAGACTCGGCGGATAAGATGAACCAAATTATAATCGATGCGATTTTTGCGACAGGTGTGGCTAACGATGGTTTGATTAATACTGCCGATACCAGAGAGTTAAATGACTATATTTTTGAAAACTATAGTGAGATTTGGACGGTTCTTCATGGAGATGATGAAGGTGATGAGGAAACCGGTTTTCATCGAGTTCAAAATGATGGCGCCAAAACCCGACTATTTAGGAAAAATGCCATTAACCGTGTGGCCGATAGTATCTACCACTTGGGGTTTGAATCTAATCGTAAAAACCGCTTATTAAATGAAGACGGAAATAAAAATGCCACATACAAAAAAGTAGGGACATGGTTAAATGGTTTGCTTGTTTCGGATTTAGCGGGAGAAGAACTTAAAAATCCGGAAATTACCGAAATTTACGGCACGACCGATACCGGTCTGGATCAGATAATCGATATAATCTATTCCGACGAACGATTGCAAGAAAAAGTATCAATTGGGGATATTCGAGAAGCATCCTCTGCAGCTGATGGGATGAACCATATTTTAGTTGAAGCTATTGAAGTACTCGATCTCGTTTCTGATGGAGAAATCGATACTGACGATACCCGCGCTATAAACCAGTATATCCAAGCTAACCATGCGGAACTATGGGCTGAGTTACACGGCGATGACGAAGATGGAGAAGAAACCGGTTATCATTTAGTTCAAAGAGATGGAGCCAAAACTAAAATATTTAACCGTAATGCGATAAATCGAGTATTTGATGGCATCTACCATCTTGGCTTTGATAGTAGTGAAAACGGCAAAAAAATTCTTAATGAAGACGGCAATGATAACGCTAGATTTAAGAAAATAGCTTATTGGTTAAATGGTTTATATTTTAACGAAGTTGATTAATCAAGTTATTGATTAACACGGGTTTCCACGTTAAACCTGGAAACCCATATCCAGATGAAAAGCACTCAATAACTTATCACACTAATCTTAAACCTATGCATTCCAACGCACAGCAATGGAACGAGAAACAGCATTGAAATAAGAAAAGCGAGAAAAGTGAGATAAGAATAAAAAACACTACAAAGTTTAAAACACATGATTTACTATCCCTAAACTCATGAAAAAAAATAATACCATTCCCTTCAAGCCCGCCTGGTGGTTAAAAAATCCCCATCTGCAAACACTCTATCCAAACCGGGTACGGAAACCGCCTAAAATAAAAGATATTAAACGGGAAAAATTAATCACACCGGACAATGACTTTTTAGATATTGATTGGTGCGGTGAAAGCGAAGGGTCGTTAGTCATCTTAATGCATGGACTTACCGGAAGTAGTCAATCGGTCTATATCAAAGGAATGCAAAGCATACTTTTAAAGCAGGGGATACGCAGTGTCGCTCTAAATTTTAGAGGTTGTAGTGGTGTGCCCAATGATTTGGCTCGAGGCTATCATTCAGGTGACACCGGTGATATTGATTTTCTGTATCAAACCATACGACAGCGAGAGCCGGATACTCCATTGGCAGTTATAGGTTTTTCTTTAGGTGGTAATGTGCTGCTAAAGTGGCTGGGCGAGCAAGGTGACAATATTGACATTAAAGCAGCTATTGCGATTTCTGTGCCGCTGGTATTGGCAGAATGTGCCAATAAACTGGATAGTGGTTTTTCTAAAAATTACCGCACCTATCTGATTAATGAATTACTCCAATATATGTCCGGTAAATCAGAACATTTACAAAAAATCCGTGCCGATTCCGAAATGGAGAAAATCAGTCAACTTGGTGACCTGTCCAAAATTAAATCCTTTTGGCAATACGATGATCAAATCGTAGCTAAGTTGCATGGATTTAAAGACGTCCACGACTATTACCAACGCTCCAGTTCACGGCAATACCTAAAGCATATCCAAGTTCCCACCTTAATCATTCAAGCAAATGACGATCCTTTTACCACACCAAAGGTAATACCCAAACCTGAAGAACTACCTCCACAAGTAAAACTGGAAGTTACAAAAGGAGGGGGACATGTGGGATTTATAACTGGAAAAAATCCCTTTAAGCCGATTTATTGGTTAGAAAAAAGGACATTGGAATACTTTAAAAATTACCAATTTGAATAGAATGATTGGAATTATTAAGTTTAAATATTTAAAGGATAAAAACACATCTTAAGTTAATTTCTTCGTCCCCACATTGCATGTTGGATTGTATATCCAAATCATTTATTACAAACCAAAGACAGGGGGCCAACGTACAGCATCGGAATCAGAAAATAAATATTGATTAATAAATTAGATAAATTGTCGTTCCTAAAGTAAAATTACTAATAAATATAGACGTTTTAGTCGGTGAGATTGTATATGGGACATGTATTTGCAGAGTTAGAATTGAGCAATCCAAGAGATAATGATTTAGCCTCAATTAAGGTTAAAGCGCTTGCTGATACTGGAGCTCTTATGTTGTGCATCCCAGAACATATTGCCATTCAATTGGCTTTAGAAACTGAATCTATGCGTGAAGTTTCGGTGGCTGATGGCAGAAACCTTAATGTACCCTATGTCGGCCCTATTAAAGTTGCCTTTGGAAAACGCTTTTGTTATGTGGGTGCCTTGGTGTTAGGTGATGAAGTTTTATTGGGTACTGTTCCAATGGACGATATGGATCTCGTTGTAAATCCAAGTCGTAGAGAAATTACCGTTGACCCTGAGAGTCCAAATATACCCCATGCAAGAGTCAAATAAGCTTAAATAGAATTCTTGTTGGATATTTCAATGTTTGGCAATAACCTGAGATAAAGGCTCCCACGTACAAAATAGGAACCATAATTGATCATTTTCAATTCTTAATTATCACTTTTCCATTATCAATTGTCCCTTCTCCTTTGTCTTTAAAAAAGCCAATCTTTAATTTCCTCTCGATTTTCCAAAACCAATTGTTGCTGTTTTGGAACAGGTAAAGTTTCTTTATTGTCAATCCGTAAAAACTGTAAATAATAGGTTGCCAAAGCGGCACGGGTTTCAATAAGCAGACGCCTATTGTTCATTCCATAATCGTCAGCAATAATCTGTTGTTGAAAATCTTCCAGGCGAGGATCGGGAATAATGGAGAGTGATATGACGGTATTCCAAGCGATATCATTTTCGGCCCCGTTTTCAGATGACATTACCGGATCAGGAATATCCTTAATACGAGATAAAACAAAATCACGATAATCGCCGTTTTTCTCACAATGGGCACGAACATGCCAGCGATAACCGGAATAAACCAACGTGTGTGGGGTAATAACACGATACTCCGACTCAGCAGAATTTAATGAAGCATATTGAATTTCAGTCCGTTTTTGTTCCCGTGCCGCTTTAATAATCGGGCGAATAAACTTGGCCTGCACGGAACGATTAGGGGCATGAATCACTTCTGTATTGGCTTGGCAAATATCCAAAAACGTAAAATGACTGACCAGATCACGTCGACTATTTAATAGATGCAAATATTCATCCACCGATCCTTGAGTTAATTGCGGCTTAAACTTTTCCGTTGGTTTATAGCCTTTTAACTGCTTATCATAATCCAGATTATCCGGACCTATATCCCGGATATAAGTATTAATATCCTTAGAAGCCTGCTGACGACCTATACCAAAGGCTTTAATCAAAGCATTGGTAGTTAAACGTCCCTCCCATAAAGCGATAATCTCGATTAAACGATAACGTAATAAAAGATCCCAACGATAGGGCCAGTCTGATTCAGTGCTTGCTCGTGCCATTTTTAAATCTCTTAATAATTTAATTTAGAAACTGCTCACGTTGTTTAGGTTTTGTGTCAGGACAAGGCACTTGCGCACGGCCCTTTTTGGGCGCCACAGGCGTTGTGTGAGCGTATAAGTAATACGTGACCATTTGAGTACGGAAGTAACGCAGTACTGACGCAAAAGATGAATTGTGTGAGTAGTTTCCATGTGCTTGATAATACGACATGTACATGTATCAACTGTATACATGTCGCTAAAGTGTATGATAAATTATGTTTAAACGCCAGAAAAATTAACTTGAACAGGGCAAAACAATGATTAACAGACGCCTATTTCTAAAACAGATCTTCTACTCGTTTATATTACTTCCCTTAGGCATAGTCACTAAAGCTGAAGCAGAACATCAATGCAATCAAACCAAAGCGCAACAACGCTGGGTGATGCTCAATCGATTTTCGGTAGCAGGTTTCCAATATTATCAAGGACGAGAAATAGTCGGTGACCTAGAGCAAAACGATGAATTGGACCTACTTATCGAACCGGATAATGAACAAGACCAATATGCTGTTGAAATTTTTTATCAGAATAAAAAATTGGGCTATGTACCTAAAACCGACAATCGACATATTAGTCGGCTTTTGGGAAGTGGAGTACCTTTACAGTGTAAGGTAATGTCTCTAAATCTGGAAAAACATGCTTGGGATGTCGTGATGGTGGAAGTTTTTATTCAGGTTTAAATAAAAAAAGGTGGATGGGTTATGACCAATGAAACGAAATTCACGCTTGGGATCGCTGGTATCGCAGTTGTTGTTTTATTGATAATTTATTCAAAGTTTGATTTGAAAGGGGTGATAGTTGCCATGTTATTGGTGCCACTGGCATTGTCTTTTAAATCATTTAACGATTTTTTTAAGTTCTTATTGGTTTTAATTGGAATAGGGATTTTTTTTGGTGGGGATGATGATTGTTAAGTATCTGAAGTTGAAGACTTTAGGTGTTAACCAAAGAAAGGGATAGATTTGTAGGAAAAGCCTTACAAGCTTTTTCTTATTTTTATGTTATATTAATGCCTTGTTGCAAAAAGATACCAATAATTTAAAGGAGGGGGCTTTCTTTATCTGTATTGAATCGTACAGAACAAAGAAAGTGTTATGTCGTTGGAACAGCTATCAGATTTAAAAGCCATATTACATTCAAAAAGAGCGAATATATATTACCTGGAAAAATGCCGGGTAATGCAAAAAGGAGGGCGAGTTTTATATCTTACTGAAGCCCAAAATGACAAACAATATTGGAATATCCCAATAGCCAATACCACAGTAATCCTTCTGGGTACGGGAACATCAATTACCCAAGCAGCGGTACGCGATCTAGTTTCTGCCGGTGTCTTAATTGGTTTTTGTGGTGGTGGTGGCACACCATTGTTAGCCGCGTCAGAAGTTGAATGGTTATCCCCACAAAGTGAATATCGCCCCACGGAATTTATTCAGGGCTGGTTAAGTTTTTGGTTTGATGAACAAAAGCGTTTAAAGGCAGCCAAACTTTTCCAAGTGGCCCGGATAGACTATTTAGAACAAGTCTGGGAAAAAGATCGGGATATACAAACAGCAGGGTTTTATATCGATGATTTAGAAATCTCTAGAGCACTATCCGGCTTCAAAAACAAAACCCAAAAATCCCAGAAAGTCTCCAATCTCTTAAATACTGAGGCCCAACTCACCAAACAACTGTATAAATACGCTGCTAATTGCACCAAACAAAACGGCTTTGTTCGGGATCGTAATGCAGAAGACAATGCCAATGCCTTTTTAAATCATGGTAATTATTTAGCTTATGGTTTAGCTGCGACGACTTTATGGGTATTAGGAATACCGCACGGCTTTGCCGTTATGCATGGGAAAACCAGAAGAGGTGCTTTAGTTTTTGATATTGCCGATTTAATTAAAGATGCTTTAATTCTTCCCTGGGCATTTATATGTGCCGATGAAGGGGCTACAGAACAAGAATTCCGCCAACAATGTCTACAAGCTTTTACCCAACACAAAGCATTAGATTTTATGTTTACTGAAGTTAAAAAAGTGGCTTTAATGGGTGACCAATTATGATGGTGACTTTCGTTTCCCAATGTGAAAAAAAGGCCATTAATAAAACTCGACGAGTGTTGGATAGTTTTGCCAATCGAATTGGTTCAAGAACCTGGCAAACGGTAATTACCAGTGAAGGTTTAAATGCAGTAAAAAAAAATCTGCGCCGGACTGCATCGAAAAATACGGCGGTTTCCTGCCATTGGTTGCGGTCGCGTAGCCGGTCAGAACTGGTTTGGATTGTGGGGAATCGCAGAAAATTTAATGAACAGGGGATTGTGCCCGTCAATCATACCCAAAAAAGTATTTTGAATAATCACTGGGAGGATGATTGGCAGTATTTACCTTTAATTAGAACCCTAACCAGTTTAGCTGCATTATTTCATGATTGGGGAAAAGCTTCTGAATTTTTTCAGACCAAATTGACCCAACATGCGGGTAAAAAAATTGGCGATCCCTTAAGACATGAATGGATATCGGTTCTATTATTAAAAGCCTTTATTGATAATGAGGAAGATGAACAATGGTTGACCCGCTTAGCCAATGGAGATATTGATGAATCCTTATTAAAGGCAGAAGGTCATGATAATAACCCATTGTATAAACTTCCCGAAGCCGCCGGTATTTTAGCCTGGTTGGTTTTATCTCATCATCGTTTACCAGTCCCCAAAGATAATGATCATGAAGGAAAAAAGGCCATAGACATTAACGACACCTTTTATTGGATTGTTGATGACTGGGGTTATAAAAATGAGTTTAAAAACTTTAAAAATGATTTGCCACGCTGTAAATACTTCCCTAATGGCCTGCCTAATCAATCTAAACAATGGCTAAAGCGCGCAAAACGCTGGGGAGCAAAACTGCTCGATTTACTTCCCAAACTACGAAATAGCATTGAAGATGGCAGTATCCGAATCATTCTACAGCATAGCCGATTATGTTTAATGCTGGGGGATCATTATTATTCCTCATTGCCCGGAAATTCAAAGCAAAGAATAAAGTATCAAGATACTCGATTATTGGCCAATACGGATAATAAAACCAAGCTACCCAAACAATATTTGGATGAACACTTAATGGGGGTTCAACAAACAGCTCTTAATATTGTTAATTTTTTACCTGCTTTTGAGGGGACACATGAAGAATTGGATAGTGTTAAAGATAACCAGGCATTAAAACAGAAATCCCCACATATTGATTTTAAATGGCAGGACATAGCAGTTAGTAAAATTAATCGTTGGCGAACTGGGCTTGTGGAAAAACTCAATCCTCATCAATTCGGTTTTTTTGCTGTTAATATGGCCAGTACGGGAAAGGGGAAAACCTTTGCCAATGCAAAAATTATGCGGGCTTTATCATTGGATGGTAAACGCTTGCGCTTTATTTTGGCCCTGGGTTTAAGAACTTTAACCTTACAGACTGGAACTGAATATCGTACCCGGATTGGCTTAGACGAAGAAGACCTTGCTATTTTAATCGGTTCTCGCGCTATTATGGATCTCTATGAGGCTAATCAAAAGCGTAATAAAGATGAAGATGAACAAGACTCGGGTTCTGAATCAGAAGAAAAGTTAATCGACAATGAATTGATTTATGATTCCAAAATCCCTGATGATAAATTTGAAACGGTGCTTCAAAACACTAAACATCGGAAATTCCTTTATGCATCGGTGATTAGTTGTACGATTGATCATTTAATGGCAGCAACTGAAACCAAACGGGGTGGCCGATATATTCTACCGACTTTAAGGCTGATGTCTTCTGATTTGGTTATTGATGAAATTGATGATTTTGATGGCAAAGATTTAATTGCTATTGGACGTCTCATTCACTTGGCCGGAATGTTAGGGCGTAAAGTGATGATTTCTTCCGCCACTATTCCACCTGATTTAGCTGAAGGTTATTACAATGCTTATCAAGCCGGATGGAAAATTTTTGCTCAATCAAGAAATCGAAGCAGCTCGATTGGCTGCGCCTGGATTGATGAGTTTGGTTCCCTGGTAGAAAGCATCCACGCCAGTAATGATATACAACAACTGGCAAATTATAAAAAATGTCATCAGCAATTTGTTTCCGATCGGATTAAAGAACTGGCTAAACAAGTCGTAAAACGTCGCGCCAATATTTTTCCGTTAAAACAGCCTGATCAAAATGAATTGCAAGAAACAGTCAAAGAAGTTTTCTTTTCGGCGATTCAAACCGCTATTGTAGAAAAACATCAAAACCATGGTAATACGGATGAAATATCCAGTAAGAAGGTCAGTTTTGGAGTGGTCAGAATAGCGAATATCAATCCTTGTATCGAATTGACTCGTTATTTACTTAATGCGGACTGGCCGGAAAATATAGAGATTCGGGCTATGGCCTATCATAGCCAACAAATACTAATTATGCGCAATGAGCAAGAAGTGCATTTAGATGAAGTATTAAATCGAAAAAAAGGTTATCAAAGCTCATTTAATCATCCTCTTATTCGAAGACATATTCAGCAATCGGCTGCTAAAAATATAATTTTTATATTAGTTGCAACCCCCGTCGAGGAAGTTGGGCGTGATCATTGTCTAGATTGGGCGGTGGTTGAAGCTTCATCTTATCGCTCGATTATCCAGCTTGCCGGAAGAATTTTACGTCATTTACAAATGACTAATGATCTTTCTCGGCCGAATATGACAATTTTGCAATATAACTTAAAAGCTCTAATGCATCAAAAGCCAGCTTATACTCATCCCGGTTATGAATCGAATGAAAATCCGTTAAGTAGTCACGATTTATTTCAATTGCTTGATCACGAATCTATACAACAGCGAATTGATGCCAGTCCTCGAATTAGTAAACCAAAAAACTTAGATCCAGAAAACAACCTGGCTGATTTGGAACATAATACCATTCATAAACTACTGACACTTTACGATAAAAAAGGACCGGAAAGTATGCAGGGTTGGCTGGATAGTTATTGGTGGTTAACCGCTGTACCACAATTATGTGTTCCATTTAGAGAAAGTTCTCCACAATTAACACTTTATTATTATCCGGTTGAAGAGGATAAATGGCGTTTTGTTGAAAAAGATAAACAAGGTAAAGCAACGCCATATCGAGAAGAGCAATATGGGATAAAAATTGATAAAAATTTATCTGAGCCTGAACAAGAGCGTTTGTGGTTAATCCGAGACTATCCCCAATTATTAGAACCTATGCTAAAACACAATTTGAAATATACGGCTTTAATTTATGGTGAATTGGGATTTCCAATGTATTCCGATGAAGATTCGAATGACCTAAGTTATTCCTATTCTAGTCAATTTGGCTTGATGAAAACAAAGACCGCCTGAAAGCGGTCTTTGAGAGGCTGCCTATACGGCAGTGATTGTATAAGTTAATTGTAATTTTCTAAGCTACTTTTACAGTAGTTCGAATGTTATTATAATTTAATTGTAATGGTTGATCAATTAAATTTCTTATGATAAAGTTCATAGCAGATAAGGTGAAAACGAAACCCCATTTGGTAATTGGGGTTCGTCGTTTTTGCTTGTGGATGCTATGTTCTCGTATTACATAGTAGTCATAGAAATCCAGGTTGATTCTTTTGGGAGACTGAATCGACCTGCGATTTTAACATATTAGGAGTGCTCATGTTAGATCCCGCAATACAGAATTTTCTAAATGACAGAAAAGAAAACTGGCTAAAAAAGAAAATTAAATCCAATACCAGTGATGAAGAAAAAGCACAGTTTGAACAATCCGCACTAGAAGACTTTTCTTTAGCCTCCTGGCTACCCAATGCTGCCAAACGGGCTAAACAATTATCCCTTGTTAGTCATCCGGGGAAATTTACCCATCCCAGTGCTCGAATATCATCCATTATTGCTACTGAATATCCCAAGCAAGATGGTTTTGTAAGGACGGGCAATGTTAAAGCAGAACTTGATGTTTTAGGTAATGCCGCAGCCCTGGATGTGTATAAATTTTTAAGTCTTGAACTGGAAGATGGGCAAACTATTTTAAGTCACTTAGAGCAGAGCAGTGAAAGGATTAAACAACAATTAGCCATTCCAACAGCAGAGTTTCAAGAAATTGAAAACGGTTTAATGGCAATTAAATCAGATAATGAAAGTCAGGTAAAAACCAGTGGAAAAATTAAACAGGTTTATTTCCCGGTTAATAAAGAACAATCTGACTATCATTTATTGTCCATCGTCACGCCGTCCAATTTGATGTTTAAATTAAAAGAACGGATTAATGATATCCGTTTTTCAGATGAGGCAAAACTTGCCCGTGAATGTAGAAGACAAAATAAACCTTCAGAAAACGGTTTCTCAGATATCCCCAATTTAAGTGTGATTGGTTTTGGTGGAACCAAACCTCAAAATATCAGTGTGTTAAACAGTAATAATGGAGGAACGGCTTATCTATTGGCTTCTCTCCCTCCACAATTAGAAAAGCGAACGATTCAGCCGCCTAGAGATAATTTTTTTGGTAAGTATCTTAAACCTAAACATTTCCGAGAGGAATTTGAACAATTTCATCAGCAATTAATTGATGAAAAAAATAATTTTCATATCCGTTATAAACGGGATCAATTGGTTAAAAATATTATTTTTCAGCTCGCTGATTTTGTATGGAAAGTTAGATATCTAGAAGCAGGGTGGTCAGATTCAGATCGTTATGACAAATTACCGCATAATCAAAAAATTTGGTTAGACCGACAATATAGGCACGAACGAGAGGAAGAGGGCAATTTATTAGATAGTATTAATTCTAGTATTGCACGTTGGTTTATTAATAGTTACCAAAGCTTATTTGGAGATGATGCTATACCTCTGGGTGATGAACAAATGACTCATTTGAACCAAATGATTCTAAAATGTGAGGGGGCTTTAAAATGAGCAAAAATATTTTATTAATACCCCATATTCAAATTCAAAATGCCAATGCGTTGTCGAGTCCTTATACCATTGGTTTTCCCGCTATGACGGCCTGGATGGGGGCGGTTCATGCTTTACAACGAAATTTAAAACAAATTCAAGAAGCTAAAAACCCCGATTGTTTTAATGATTTAATTTTCCATAGTATGGCAGTAATCAGCCATGATATTGATTTACAAACCTATAAAGGAAATGGCGACTATGTACATTCGATTATTGGGACGGGTAATCCCCTAGATAAAAACGGTGATAGATCTTCTTTTATTGAAGAAGCGCGTTGCCATTTAAAAGTGTCATTGGTCATTGAATACAGTTGTGAAAAAGACCAAGAGTTGAGTGAATGGGTTGATCAATTTATCAACGGGAAAATGAAAATTGCCGGTGGTGACATTTTGTCGTCCAGACCTTCACAGACACTGCAAATTAATTCACTGGAAAAACACAATCGTTTAATTAACCAATTAATGCCCGGATTTTGCTTAATAGAGCGTCGTGATTTAATGCTACAAAGTATGCAAAATGGAAATGATGCAATGGATGCTTTATTGGATTTTCAAAAAATTAATCATCGTTGTCAAGTTGATGAAAATGAAAAAGTTACCTGGATCAGTCAACGCAAAGAAAAAGGCTGGATTGTTCCAATTGCAACTGGGTTTTATGGTGTTTCTGAGCTTGGTAAAGCGGAAAATCAAAGAGATCCAGATACACAACATCGATTTGCAGAAAGTTTAGTCACTTTAGGCGAATTTAAAATGCCGTATCGATTCGAAAATTTGGATGAAATATTATGGCATTATCATTTCGATCAAGAAAATAATTTATACCTTTGCCAACAAAATACATATTTAGAAAGCTCGAATCTAAATGAAAAGATCTTAGATAAAAATCAATCAAATTATATTTAGGGGAAAACCGCCATGGCCAAACAAAATAATATTGCAAGTGTACTCGCATTTGAAAAAAAACTCGTCCCATCGGATGGTTTTATGTACGGAACTTTATGGGAAAAACGTAATGATCCAGAGCAAACAGAGGCTTTAAACCTACAAGAAAAATCAGTTCGAGGCACTATATCAAACCGACTTAAGGCAGCCATTAAAAATGATCCACTAAAACTCAATGCCGAAGTGGAAAAGCCCAATTTGCAACGAGTGGATAGCTGTGCTTTGGGTACTGAACAAGATACCTTAAAACTCCAGTTCACCCTAAAGGTATTGAGTGGTGTGCAAAACCCTTCTGCCTGTAATAACCAAATATTCAATGAAAGTTATACCCAAGCAGCCATGACCTATATAGAAACCGATGGTTTTATGGAATTGGCCAAACGTTATGCCAGTAATATTGCTAATGGACGTTTCTTATGGCGAAACAGGGTTGGGGCAGAAAATATAGAAGTCCAAGTAAAAGTCCTCAATTCCAATTCAGATCAAGCCTGGACATTTAATGCTTTGGATATAAGTACGCGAGATTTTGATGACAGTTCGGCAGAAATGGAAGCACTTGCTGGATCTATTGCTGATGCCTTAAGTGGTAAAACAGATTTTCTATTATTAGAAATCAATACATACGCCCAGGTGGGTAAGGCTCAAGATGTTTACCCCAGTGAAGAGTTAGTTCTGGACAAGGGTAATAGTAAAGGGGGAAAAAGTAAAATCCTATATCAAATTAATGATATCGCCGGGATGCATTCACAAAAAATCGGCAATGCTCTAAGAACCATTGATACCTGGTATCCGGGTTTTAATGAAGTTAATACGGGGCCGATCGCTATTGAACCCTATGGTGCTGTAACAAATCTAGGAATTGCTTATCGGAATCCCAAAGCAAAATCAGACTTTTTTACCTTATTTGATCGTTTTGCCCGAGGTGAAAGTTTGGATGATAAAGACGATGAACACTATGTAATGGCAACTATAGTGCGTGGTGGTGTCTTTGGTGAAAGTGGAAAGGAATAATGTCATGAAGCATTATATTGAAATGACTTTACTTCCGGGGCCGGAAATTCCACTGCACTTTCTATGGAAAAAAGCCTACCAGCAAATTCATTTAGCTTTTGTCGAGTTTAAAAATGAAAATAATAAGATAGATTTTGGTGTTTCCTTTCCTTTTTACAATTTTGAAAGAGGGGCTCTGGGAAATAAGTTAAGAGTATTTTCACCTGATAAGGCGGCTTTAATTGGTGACTTAAGTTGTGAAAAAAAATTGGACCGCTTAAGTGACTACATCCATATTACGAGTATCCGGGATGTACCCGGGAAAATAAAGGGATATGCTTCCTACCAACGAGTTCAACCTAAAAGCAATAATGAACGATTGGCAAGGCGTAAAGCAAGAAGGGAGTCTATTAGCTACGATGAGGCGATTAGTAAAATCGGAGCAAGGAAAGAAATGTATAGTACAGCACCATTTATACAAATGAACAGCCTAAGTAATGATCATAATTTTCCACTAATAATCTATAAACAGGTTAAAGAAAGTGCCAATTTCGGGCAATTTAGTACTTATGGCTTAAGTTCAGTAAGTACCGTTCCTGAATTTTAACCAATAAATTAGCTCTTTAACAATTTGGAAAATAAATCAATAAGTTACAATAGTGCTAAAAAACATTGGTCATTTTAGATAAAATAGCCTAAAGTACTGTTGTAACGATTTTTTTTGCTTTAAAATTACAGCTAACTGCCGAGAAGGCAGCTTAGAAATGTAAAGATGGCATGAATCCTACCGAAACCGAGCTAACTGCCGAGAAGGCAGCTTAGAAAAACGGATAAAAGGAATGAATTTTCTTACAATTGCTAACTGCCGAGAAGGCAGCTTAGAAAATGAACGCATCTGAGACAATGCTTTTTTAAATGCTAACTGCCGAGAAGGCAGCTTAGAAATTTAAAACGGCACGTCCTCACGTGAATAATAAGCTAACTGCCGAGAAGGCAGCTTAGAAAGGAACGTGGTTGCCCCTCATGAAAAAATATTGGCTAACTGCCGAGAAGGCAGCTTAGAAAGTGATCCCGGCAATGGGTGACGAGATAGAGCTGCTAACTGCCGAGAAGGCAGCTTAGAAAAACGGCAAAAATAATGCAATGCGAGTTTATTTGCTAACTGCCGAGAAGGCAGCTTAGAAAATTTATTTTAATCTCAATGACATTATGAACGAGCTAACTGCCGAGAAGGCAGCTTAGAAAACCTATATCGCCATTGCTTCTTTTCCAGAAGTGCTAACTGCCGAGAAGGCAGCTTAGAAATCATATATCACCAAATGGGCGTTTGAATTAACGCTAACTGCCGAGAAGGCAGCTTAGAAATTAAATTCAGGCCATTTAATTAAAGTGGACTCGCTAACTGCCGAGAAGGCAGCTTAGAAAAGTAGATTCATGATCCAGCAAAATAAACCATTGCTAACTGCCGAGAAGGCAGCTTAGAAATTAAAATCGGTATCATTGATGCATTACCGGCGGCTAACTGCCGAGAAGGCAGCTTAGAAATATTAGTAGTGCGCTAACTGACACTAGATATAGCTAACTGCCGAGAAGGCAGCTTAGAAAAAAAATATATCTTAGCCCAACCTATTAGTAGTGCTAACTGCCGAGAAGGCAGCTTAGAAAATTGAGCCTATGGTGTCGGCATTGATAACAATGCTAACTGCCGAGAAGGCAGCTTAGAAAAATATTTCAAATCATTATGTGGTGTTGCTGATGCTAACTGCCGAGAAGGCAGCTTAGAAACAATGAAACCACTTAGCAAACACCAAACGCTTGCTAACTGCCGAGAAGGCAGCTTAGAAATGGTGCGCCGTGATGGATTTTAATTGGCATATGCTAACTGCCGAGAAGGCAGCTTAGAAAAATTCAAAATTGCGTTTCGGCGTGATGTAGTCGCTAACTGCCGAGAAGGCAGCTTAGAAAGCCCCAAACTTCGATCCGGCTGCCAGGACATTGCTAACTGCCGAGAAGGCAGCTTAGAAAACAAGATAAAGATTCCCAGGCCGGAGTAGTTAGCTAACTGCCGAGAAGGCAGCTTAGAAATTCCACGGCGATAACGCCCGCCGAAGATCGGGGCTAACTGCCGAGAAGGCAGCTTAGAAAGCTGTGTGTCGATACTTAGTATTGCAGACTGAGCTAACTGCCGAGAAGGCAGCTTAGAAAACGACGACAACTTTTGTATCATTAAGAACAACGCTAACTGCCGAGAAGGCAGCTTAGAAAGGTAAATTTAAAGCCGCTGAATTGGTAATTATGCTAACTGCCGAGAAGGCAGCTTAGAAATGTTGTATTGTCTCCAAACGAAACAATAGTTTGCTAACTGCCGAGAAGGCAGCTTAGAAATGTTCCAGCCAGTAACCCCAGAGATGAGCGAAGCTAACTGCCGAGAAGGCAGCTTAGAAAAGGCATTAAACACCGAATATGCCAGTAACGCTGCTAACTGCCGAGAAGGCAGCTTAGAAAATCTCGGGGCTTTCAACGTCTACCCCATCGGCGCTAACTGCCGAGAAGGCAGCTTAGAAAGTCCATGGTGTTTTTTTATGCCCGCAGTTTTTGCTAACTGCCGAGAAGGCAGCTTAGAAATGTTTCAGGATTTAATATTAATGTTACTTTGAGCTAACTGCCGAGAAGGCAGCTTAGAAAGATGCGGAATTTTCAGCTCTGCCAACAGATACGCTAACTGCCGAGAAGGCAGCTTAGAAAATTAGACCATCACCTCGATTTCTACCCGGTCTGCTAACTGCCGAGAAGGCAGCTTAGAAATAAGTAATTGACTGTTCCCCCCCAGATGCCTAGCTAACTGCCGAGAAGGCAGCTTAGAAAAGAGCCAATAGGTGTAAGACCTCCTGGAGGGTGCTAACTGCCGAGAAGGCAGCTTAGAAATCCGCAAAATTGCGGGCGCTAAATTCCTTTGAGCTAACTGCCGAGAAGGCAGCTTAGAAAGTCCGGGGAATAGCTGTTAATACCCGGTTTTTGCTAACTGCCGAGAAGGCAGCTTAGAAAGAGGCACTTCCCGATTAAACGTAAACCACCCAGCTAACTGCCGAGAAGGCAGCTTAGAAATACGTGGGAAGACTCATGCCCCCCACTTAATAGCTAACTGCCGAGAAGGCAGCTTAGAAAGCCATCAAACGGAGCACGGCGACTATAAACGAGCTAACTGCCGAGAAGGCAGCTTAGAAATAAAAACATCCTATCAAAACTCATTAATACAAGCTAACTGCCGAGAAGGCAGCTTAGAAAGCATAGAAGTATCAGTATCTCGTTCTTTCTCGGCTAACTGCCGAGAAGGCAGCTTAGAAAGTTGACACAGGACGGGGTTTCGTCAACTTCACGCTAACTGCCGAGAAGGCAGCTTAGAAAATTGGGCTGCAGTATGCTGCTCACATCCCGCCGCTAACTGCCGAGAAGGCAGCTTAGAAAAACACATCAAATAATTGATGTGGATGTTGCTAGCTAACTGCCGAGAAGGCAGCTTAGAAAATACCCCATCAGCTCGCTACCAGTAGCTACAGGCTAACTGCCGAGAAGGCAGCTTAGAAAGTGGCGTTGCCATCGGGTGCATTTGTATTGTTGCTAACTGCCGAGAAGGCAGCTTAGAAAATCGGTATTGCCAGCACTATCATTGATGGTGAGCTAACTGCCGAGAAGGCAGCTTAGAAAGCACTAACGCACCTTGCAAGAGTTTATCGATAGCTAACTGCCGAGAAGGCAGCTTAGAAATAAATCACGATGAAAAAATCCACCGTCTGAGCGCTAACTGCCGGGAAGGCAGCTTAGAAAATAAAGTGCGAAAGCAAATTGCTAAAAATCAAGCTAACTGCCGGGAAGGCAGCTTAGAAAACTCAGCAACCCGAGCGATGAAAGTGGTGAATGCTAACTGCCGGGAAGGCAGCTTAGAAATTATTGAATACGACGAGATAGCAAGAAAAGGCGCTAACTGCCGGGAAGGCAGCTTAGAAAATTGTAGAGACCGTTGTTAATCTCACCTCTGTGCTAACTGCCGGGAAGGCAGCTTAGAAAAAAACGCAAAAAGTACCGGGTATCTCCGTTACGCTAACTGCCGGGAAGGCAGCTTAGAAAATCTTTGTATTGAGCCGATGATTGATATGTGGGCTAACTGCCGAGAAGGCAGCTTAGAAAACTAATGTTGATTTTAGCGCATGGACTGGAGAGCTAACTGCCGAGAAGGCAGCTTAGAAAATAGAAGATGTGCTGGATAATAAAAATTCCGTGCTAACTGCCGAGAAGGCAGCTTAGAAATCACCTAATCGCACATACCAAACGCTATCTTCGCTAACTGCCGAGAAGGCAGCTTAGAAAGATGAAAAGATAGGTTTCTTAGTCCAAAGTACGCTAACTGCCGAGAAGGCAGCTTAGAAATCTTAAAAAAATCCCTGGCCATTACAGCCAGGGCTAACTGCCGAGAAGGCAGCTTAGAAATGCTGCCGCGCTAGTAAGGGCGATACCTGAAAGCTAACTGCCGAGAAGGCAGCTTAGAAATATTCCATTAACTAAAGACGATTATGAGATCGGCTAACTGCCGAGAAGGCAGCTTAGAAACGTACCAGCACCAACAACAGCAACAATAGGCTGCTAACTGCCGAGAAGGCAGCTTAGAAACACAAAAAGGCAGACCACAACCAACTCATATTGCTAACTGCCAAGAAGGCAGCTTAGAAAGTTAACGATTGGTCAGATTGACCATTGATACCGCTAACTGCCGAGAAGGCAGCTTAGAAAAGGAGGCAATCATTTCAAAGGGAGTTTTACCAGCTAACTGCCGAGAAGGCAGCTTAGAAACGGGTATCACCTGGGGTGGTAGCATGGAGGTCGCTAACTGCCGAGAAGGCAGCTTAGAAATTTGTCCTGGTGTCGGCCGGACTGCTTTGTATGCTAACTGCCGAGAAGGCAGCTTAGAAAATCAACTCACTACCTGTAGCAACAGCAGATTTGCTAACTGCCGAGAAGGCAGCTTAGAAATGGAACGATAAAACCGGCAAATGTGAAGCCGAGCTAACTGCCGAGAAGGCAGCTTAGAAAGTTGGTTAGCGCCCTGACCTGTATTTTTAAAGGCTAACTGCCGAGAAGGCAGCTTAGAAAACAAGATTAAATCGGGTTCTCGAAAATACGAGGCTAACTGCCGAGAAGGCAGCTTAGAAAATATTCTAAATATTGATCATAATTCGCCATGAAAGTCGCTCAACTCCCCAACTTTAAACTCCTGCCTCAAATATTCGTGTGGATAACTCAGTTGTAATGTTTTCCTTATATATCCATTGTTCTTCTTTTTTCTCCAATTTCACCTATCAATTTTACATTGCTTTTATCCTTCTCTATGGTACATTAAGGCACTATTTACATCAGTTGTGCAGTGCACTTAAGTCAGGCTGATACATGAATTATCCAAGAGGAAAAAAGACAATGAGTGAATGGAAAATGTTGACTCTGGTGGGTAAAGATAAACCCGGTATTGTGGCTAAAATTACCAGTGTTTTATATGAAGCTGGTGCGCAGATGGGGGAAGCGTCCATGATGCGTTTGGGCGGTAATTTTACCATTATGTTAATGGTCAAGTCTGAGCATGGTATTACTCAGTTAAGCGATTTAATTCAGTCGGTTGTCTCAGAGTTAAATCTGACTTTCCACTTTCAGGATATAGAGGCCGATCTTTTCCATCATGAAATTCCCGATACATGTGTAACCGTGTACGGTGCTGACCGTGCCGGTATTGTGGCTAAAGTGACTTCCGCTATGGCTGAGGCCGGTTTTAATATTACCGATTTGGAATCGGATATGGCCGGAACCGAGGAAGAGTCCATTTATATTATGCAGATCGAAGGGAATGCTAGCAAAGGACAGGATGTTGTTGAAAAAGCGCTTAAAGATGTGATCAATGATGGTATCCATGTCGAAGTTTCCACTATTGATACATTAATAGGGTAAGCAAATGGCATTATTGGATATTTTAAAATACCCGGATGAGCGGCTAAAACAGGAGTCGGTTGAGGTAGAGGCAATTGATGACGAGCTAAAAACATTTATTGCCGATTTGGAAGAAACCATGCGCGCCGGACCCGGTGGTGTGGGAATTGCCGCGCCGCAGGTGGGAAACTTTATTCGTGTGGCAATAGTGGATGTCTCCGCTAAACCGAAAATCAAAAATAACGGTTGTATGATTCTTATTAATCCCGAAATCAACACTTGGGAAGGAATGAAAAAAGGCCGTGAAGGCTGTATGTCGGTACCCGACTATACCGGTAATGTCATCCGGGCGGAAAAGATAACTATGACTGCTTTAAACCTGGATGGTGAAAAGGTAGATTATACCTGCGAAGGCTACGAAGCCAGAGCCGTGCAACATGAACTGGATCATCTGGATGGTAAGCTGTTTTTAGATCGTTTGGTGAGCCGAAGAACGGATTTATTTCAAAGAAAAGTCTATAAATAACAATTAATAAGTGAAAATGGATAATGGAAAATTAAAGTCCACTATCCATTTTCTTTTCATAATCAATTTTCCATTCTCAATTATCCATTTTTCTTACAGGTTATTGTATCTATTGAGATCAAATACTCCCGCTCGCACCGGTTGTGCTTTGGCTTTATGTTCATGGAACCAATCGGAAATATCCCAGAATTTATGGTTGGTTCTGCGGATTCCGTAGTCGGCGATAAATTGCTCAATGGCTTTTTCGCTATTGAGGCGTACAAATCGATCGGTAAAGTGCTTCAAATCTTTAAAGTCGACTTCCAGGAAGAAGTTAGGATAGGAGCCTTCCAGCCAATTGACGATAGATAAACTGTCGTTGGATATATCCCGTTTCTCTGCTGGTTTTTCTCCTTTGAATAAAGATGTCACATTAAAATAGGCTTTGTTGTGAATAATCGAATATGCCAGTGGATCTTGATCCTCTCCAGGCATATTGATTTTAATAAATGTGACATCGGGAATATAACGTAAATTATCGCCTTTAAATGCCGTAACCATATCAGTAAAGCGTCTGATTTTCGGTTTGTACTGTGAATCTAAAAGATGACAAGCACCGCTTGTTTCTATTTCAGATAATGGTTTGTCATTACATTGATTAAACTGCTGTGATTTGGCTGCTAAAGGTTGAACATGCTTTATTAAGCGTTGATTCAGATCCCATTGCGGATCATACGGATAATAGTTCTTTATCACTTCAATATCCTGCCATGCATCGTTGAATTTATAGTATTTTTTCACTTTTTCCCGAATTCCGGTGTACCAGGAATCCCGAATTGCCTTACGGTCTTGTACTGGCATAAAGGCAAGAAAATGATCTTCACCTTCCATACGTAAAAAATCCATATATAAACGGGTGGAAAGTTGATGCCCGATATTGCCGTAAACATCGAAACCGGCGACCAATAAATAATGAATACGTTCCAGTAGAGGAAAGTCGATAAACCAGGTCATACGGGGAACTTCGCCATTTAATCCATAAGAGACGGATGAGCTGTCATAGTGTCGATAAATGGTTAAGGCGGCATTGGGATTTTTCTCTTCGCCACCATCCCAGATAAGGTCAACAGCCTGGTCGATGCTATATTCTTTATCTTTTGCCAGCTTTTTAAATGCTGCAATTTTGGCATCAACAAATTTTTTCTGGATGGGGTAGTAATCTTTTAAAATGGCTAAAAGGTCGAAATTATTTTCCTTTTCGGCCGGTAAGCGAAAGTCGTCTAGGTTATCTTCCAAAAATTTACCATCCAAACTGAAAAGATCTTTGTCAGGATCGAAAAACATCAACCAAAAATGATCTTCAATGACATTTAAGGCAACCTGCCCGCGACAGACCGGGCCTTTGATAAATCCTTCGGCAAAGAAGAAGGTGTTGTCGAGTAAAAACTTATAACGTGAACGAGGTGGAATATCCTTAAACGTTTTAATCGGATTGGCCGCGTCAGCACCATATCCTGGAAGTTTGGTAACGTTATAGTCGGAATCGAGAAATAGCTCTTCATAACGTTGCATTTTTACGGCCGACAACTCATAGACCTTATGTTCTTTAATGACCGGTATGGCTTTATAAGGGCGTAAGCGATAGAAAAATTCATCTCTAAGCTTTTCTTTTTGTTTGGATTTGTGATTGATATAGGGATCATCGTAGGGTCGAACCGTTGCAATCTCTTCGATGTCACCTGTGCGGCTTGTTGCACGGACTAGACGGAAAAAATGGTTTTCTGGATCACCTTTAAAATGGATATGAGCTAAAAACAGGTGCTCGTAAATATAGCGGTTAACTAATTGATTTTGTTTGCCACTCTTGTTAAAAAATTTTTCCCAATCCTCTACTTGATTTTTAACTTCTACGGAAATTTTTTGGGGAGCGTCGACCGGGCTTCCCTGTGCCAACCATTCCACGATAGTTTTATGATCTTTTTGAGATAAGTTAGGCATGCCATAGGGCATTCCCCAACCCGGTTTTTGTTCGGCAAACTTGGCAAATTCATCACTATTGGGGCATTCTAGTTTACGTTCCAAGTCCAACTCAAAAGCTGAGTCCAATTTTCCGATTTTGGCTTGCGGATGCCTTTGTTTTAGTCTTAACATCCGATACATTAGGGAGTTTTGCAAGTTTAGTTGAGAGCCGGGGTTACCCTCGTTTAAAACGCTGTAAAAACCGTTTTTGCGCCATTGCTCTTTGTTTTTGGCATCAATAAACAATCGACTGGGGTTAGCTGGTTTAAAACGCCGAGGAGCATAAACCACTTCTTTACTGCCACCGCGTTCGATTCCTTCAGAGGAAGAGAGTTTCAATTGACAAGGGGCATCATAACAACCATGACAGACAACACAACGTTTGGCTAAAATAGGTTGTACAGTATTGTGGAACGAGATATCTTGTTTAGGTAAATCCGCCAGATATTGGTATTCGAGTGTACTTTCCTCTTTATAGGGATTTTGTGTACAGGCGATAAAGAGTAATAAAATAGTCGTCATCAGTGAAACTTTTATAATTTTTGACATCTTCATTGATAGCTCCATTATTGTATTTTTGCGTGTTTTTTATCACGCTTTTTTGGATTCGCTAACGTTAGTATAAAGTAAAGCAGATATTTCTGTAAGAAAAGTCCTACAGAAAAAATTAATAGTATTAATAAAAAATGGTTTGGTAATGAATAAAAAGACTCCCATAATTAGTCTGATATCGCCTTTATATAACGAACAAGAGGTGATTGATGACTTTCTTAAAAGTATTTCTAAAGTATTAAAAGAGACGGAACTATCATATGAATTGTTGCTCGTTGATGATGGCAGCGAGGACAGTACACTGGAAATTTTACTGCAATTTAAGGAAAAATATCAGGAGCTTAGGATAATTCGGCTATCGCGTAATTTTGGCAAAGAGGCTGCTTTAACTGCCGGTCTGGATCATGCCTTGGGTGACGTGGTTATTCCTATCGATTGTGATCTCCAAGACCCGCCGGAGTTAATTCACGAAATGATTAAAAAATGGCGTGAAGGCTATGACGTGGTATTGGCCAAACGTGCCGATCGCTCTAATGATCAAGTGGTAAAGCGAGTTACAGCGGAATTATTTTATAAGGTACATAATAAAATAGCTGCTACGGAAGTTCCTGAAAATGTCGGTGATTATAGATTAATGACTCGCAAGGTGGTTGATGCCTTAAAGCAATTGCCGGAAAACCAACGTTTTATGAAAGGCTTGTTTGCCTGGGCCGGATTTAAGACCGCTACTATTGAATATACTAGAGAAAAACGGGTTGCCGGACGGAGTAGTTTTAATTCCTGGAAATTGTGGAATTTAGCTTTGGAAGGCATTACCAGTTTTAGTACCGTACCGCTAAGGATCTGGATGTATTTGGGGTTGTTTTTTTCGATTTTCTCTTTTATTTACGGAAGTTTTATTATTTTTCGTACTCTAATTTTGGGGGTGGATGTTCCCGGTTATGCTTCGCTTTTAACTTCGGTGTTGTTTATCGGCGGAATCCAATTATTGGGTATTGGCGTAATTGGTGAGTATTTGGGACGTATGTATCAGGAAGTTAAAAAACGGCCAATTTATCTAGTGGATAAAGAATATTGAAAATACTTAAAAAAAAATTTTATCGGCAAGACGCCGTTACTGTGGCAGAACAGCTCGTTGGTAATGTATTAGTCAGGGAGCGAGAAGGGCAGATTTTTCTAAATCGGATTATTGAGACTGAAGCCTATTTTGGAGAGGACGATACGGCTTGTCATGCCAGTAAAGGCAGAACGCAACGCACTGAGGTAATGTATCAAGCTGGGGGAGTAGCCTATATTTATCTAATTTATGGTATGTATCATATGTTAAATATCGTCACCGGTAGTCGAGATCATCCCCAGGCGGTATTGATTCGAGCGCTCGAACCGTTGCAGAGCAACCTGCAGCTTACAGCGGCCATACCTAAAACGACTCTGTCAACTAAAATTCCTAAGTCGCGGTTAAAAACTAATGGTCCGGGCAAATTATGCCGTTATTTAGCTATCGATAAGGCATTTAATGGCTGGGATGTAACCATTAAGGATAAACTTTGGTTAACTGATCGTGAATCTGAAGAATTCGATATTAGCTCGGGGCCACGAATTGGAATCGATTATGCTCACCCCGAAGATCGTGATAAAGCCTGGCGATTTTGGCTAAAAGGTAGTCCTTATGTATCGAGGCGCTAAATATCGACTTGTTGAGCCTTTTCTGTTACAAATTGGATAAATTTCTCAGTACCTAAAGGACGGCTTAAATAATATCCTTGAATATGGTGACAGCCCAGCTCTTTTAATAAGCTCTGCTGTTCCAGATCTTCCACACCTTCGGCAATGACTTCTAATTTCATCGTTTTTGCTAATGCGATTACCGAGCTGGCAATGGCGCGATCATCTTCATCAATAACAATATCGTTGACAAAAGAGCGGTCAATTTTAAGGGTATTAACCGGGAACTGCTTTAAGTAGCTTAGTGATGAATAACCGGTTCCAAAGTCATCAATAGAAAGTGATAATCCCAGAGTGGATAAACCTTCTAGAATCTGTCGGGTATGATCTGGTTCTTCCATTAACGCACTTTCGGTTATTTCCAGCTCCAAATACTCCGGAGCTAAATCCGTATCCCTCAAAATATTGTCTATGCGGCTACGTAAGTCTTCGGCTTGAAATTGTAGGGGAGAAATATTGACTGAAGCAATCAGTTTGAAGCCTTGGTTATGCCACTTTTTGTTTTGTATACATACCTGCTGCAGCACCCAATGACCAATTTTATCGATTTCCCGGATCTCTTCTGCCAGAGGAATAAACTTATCAGGAGGAATAAATCCCATTTCAGGGTGATGCCAGCGCAGTAATGCTTCCATACCATAAATTTGATTGCTGCTTAAGTCTAGTTTTGGTTGATATTCAATATAGAGTTGGCCATTATCCAGTGCTTTACGTAGTCCTATTTCCAGGAGCAATCGTTCTGAAGCCGCTTTATTTAAACCATCACTAAAAAATTGATAAGTATTTTTTCCACGTCCTTTGGCATGATACATAGCCACGTCGGCATTGCTAAATAGGGTTTGAATATCGGTGGTATCGGTAGGATAGATACTTATTCCAATACTGGTTGTAACGATTACCTCTTGTTTTCCAAGTTGAAAAGGTGTTTGCATACAATTAAGTAAGCGATTAGCAACTTTAGATAGCTCTTCTTGATGAACCGGAGCAGGCATTAAAATGGCAAATTCATCGCCGCCTAGTCGAGCCAACGTATCCGATTCTCTCAAACAATCTAAGAAGCGTTTAGCCGATTCCTGTAATAATTGATCACCGGCCAGGTGGCCTAAAGTATCATTTATGGTTTTAAAGCGATCCAGATCCAGATATAACAAGGCAATGCTAGAATGTTCTCTTTGGCTGGTAACTATTGCCTGTTGTAGACGCTCGGAAAGCAAGCGTCGATTCGGTAATTCGGTAAGAGGGTCATAAAAAGCCAGTCGCTGAATGGTGGCCTCTGCCGACTTACGTTCGCTGATATCTTCTATAACCGCCAGGTAATGGGTAATTTCATCCTGACTGTTTTTAATAGGAGAAATAGTTTCGGAGCACCAGTATATTTCACCTATTTTGGTTCGATTCTTAATTTCACCCCGCCATTCAATACCTGCTTTTAGATTACTCCACATCTGCTCATATATTTCAGGAGGATTTTGATTGGATTTGATAACGCTGGGTGTTTTTCCGACGACTTCCTCTTTACTAAAACCATTAATTTCTAAAAAACGTGGGTTAACGTACTCGATTTTACCTTTCAGATCAGTGATGATTACACCACTGGCACTTTGTTCTACAGCGCTCTTTAGCTTTATAAGTGTATTTTGATGATATTGTCGTTCCTTTAAATAGGAAACGCGTCGAACGGCAAAAAAAACAATGAATCCTAGACCTAAAATCCAGATCCCACCATGTGACATTAATAAAGCATTGCGGCTTTGTTGTTCCAAATTGAAATAGGGAGCTAACGGTATGGCGACATCGGTTGCACCACGGAGATCGCCTACTTTGATATTTGTCCAGGCATGACACTTTAAACAACCTTCCTGCATAATCATGGGTTGCATATAGCGTAATACCGGCTGTCCATTTAACTCGGTGACCTCGCTATAATCTTGTAAGGTCCGAGTTATAATTTTTAGTGACTTTTTCTCCCAATCATCGGGGGCATTAGCTGGATTAAGAAATTGTTCTCCGGTAATTCGCGCCTTGATTCCGTATAGCTGTTCCTGAGTTTCCATTAGTAAGCGTAGAATAATGGCAGGATTATAGAGGGTTAGCTTTTGCCCGGACTCGGTGATGACATCACGTTCTTTTATGTGTTTCATAAAAGGACTGGGCTGTGAATCTGATGAGACTTTTACATATAAGCCCCCCATTTTAGTCGCCCATCGACGGAAGGCTAAATCTTTGCTTAAATTAGCTTTTGCTTCTACCTCTGCTAGTTGTAATATACGGTTAGTTTCTCGCTGTAAATTCCAATATAACGATAGACTGAGCATCGTTGACCAGACAATGAGGATAACGACAGTTCCCTTGACTAATTGCGTGAGGTCATTATTTCCATGTAATGTAGGCATACACTGTGTCTCATTTTTTATCTTCCCCCAAAAAAACAACTCAGCATGAATTAAAATTAGCATAGCCCATAAGGTTTTGCATTGCTAGAAATCAATTTTGATGTATTGTTCTTAATTGATGAACAATTATTTCGTGACATACTTGTTTAAGCTAAATTTAGTAATGCTAAACTGTAGACAAAGAAGTAATTAGGAAAGGGTGGTTATGAGCTGGAAAAACACTGAAAATAGTTGGGGGCTAATTTCGATTTTAATTCATTGGATGTCTGCTGTCGTTATTATTGCCTTATTCGGGTTGGGATTATGGATGGTGGAGCTGACTTATTATGACAATTGGTATACTAAAGCGCCCAATATTCATAAAAGTATTGGAATATTGTTATTTTTATTGACCTTGTTTCGATTAATCTGGCGCACTCTTAATAAAAAACCACTATCACTGTCCAATCATACTGATGTGGAAAAGCGTTTGGCCACACTTGTACATTGGGTACTTTATATTCTACTCTTTTTGATAATGTTTAGTGGATATTTAATCTCCACGGCAGATGGTAGAGCAATTGCTGTATTTGCCTGGTTTGAAATTCCAGCGGTAATTTATGGCTATGAAAAACAAGAAGATATAGCAGGTGTTGTGCATTTTTATTTAGCCTGTACATTGATTGGTTTTGCGCTGTTACATGCTCTCGGAGCTATCAAACATCATTTTATTGATAAAGATATCACGTTAACAAGAATGTTTAAAAGTTATGGAGACGGTTCTTGAAAAATAATTCAGCCATTACCGTAGGCTCACACCATATCGGTTTAACGGTTTCTAAACTGGAAGATTCAGCACGATTTTTTACCGAAAGATTAGGTTGGTCGGAAGTTAAAAGGAATAGCGAATATTCGTCTATTTTTGTCTCAGATGGAGTTATGAAGGTCCGGCTAAACATATGATGTGTTATGAGTCAAGTGGAATACGCATCGAATTTATTGGTATACCCTAAGTAAGAAAAAATATTGAAAACAAACAGTCAACATAATGGAGATTAAAATGTATAAAACAATTAAATGGTCATTTCGTAGTGGATTATTATTAATTAGCTTTCTTGTTATGAGCCCGGTATTAGCTGAAGATTATAAGTTAGATACCGGTCATTCCTTTATTAATTTTAAAATAAAACATCTGGGTTATAGTTGGCTACCGGGACGTTTTAATAAATTTCATGGTAATTTCAGTTATGATGAAAAAAATCCATCGGCTGCCAAGATTGTAGTGGATATCGATACGGCCAGTATTGATAGTAATCATGCAGAGCGGGACAAGCACTTACGCAATAAAGATTTTCTGGATGTAAAAACATATCCCAAGTCAAAATTTGTTAGTACTTCGTATACTGACAAAGGTAATGGCAAAGGTGTAATGAAAGGTGATTTCACTTTGCACGGTGTTACTAAATCCATCACTCTGGATGTGGAAAGTGTTGGGAACGGTCCTGATCCGTGGGGTGGATATCGTCGTGGATTTGTCGCGACTACTCAAATTGCGTTAAAAGATTTTAATATTAATTACAATTTGGGACCTGCTTCTACACATGTTGATTTGGTTTTATCAATTGAAGGAATACGCAAATAAGGATGGGATGCCACCCTCAATCATGAGGGTGGTTAACATTTTATTCACAATCACGGCGATAAAGGCTATCCAGGTTACCGATTACGCCATCCAGAGAACTGGCAAATTGATCACCATCCATGCCTTCCCAACCATCGGCCATAGCATTGACATTACGTGATAAACGTCGGTCATTTTCAATTTTAGCAATGGCCAAAAGACCATCTACAAGATCACCCAAAGCGTTATCGATTTCGCCACCCTCACGAATCTCACCGGTTTGTTCAAAGGCTTCGGCAACCTGATCTAAAATACCGGCGATTTCATCTAAATCTTGACAGCTCGGTCTATTATCGGCATAAGCAGAGCAGGAGAGCAATAAAAATAGGGCCAGGGTAATTCCTTTATTAAACGTCTTCATGGTTGTTCCTTTGAAATTGTGATTATTGATAATAGTGTATAAAAATAATTAAAAAACTCCAGCAAAAATCTATTTTTGACCTTAATCATTCAATTTAATTAGGTAAGACTATACACTGTTTACATTGGTTGTTGATTGTGGAGAAAATGGAAATGACAACTAGCTTGACTGTTGATGAGAGTTTACCGGACGCCAAACCAAGAATATGGGTTCAAGAACCGGCTTCCGGAAGAATTCCCGGAAATATGGCTATTTGGGTGGCTATCTTCTCTGAAATGACCGAATTTGCCATTATGTTTTTCTGCATATTTTTGGCCAAGGTACATTACCCGGAAGTGTTCACTCATGGTATTGATCGGGTCAATACTATGGCGGGAATGTTAAATACTTTAGCCTTGCTTTCTTCCAGCTATTTCGTTGCTAAAGCAGTATTCAGCATTCGTCGTGATCAAGTGGATAAGGCTATACGTTGGATGTGGTTGTCGGTCGGCAGCGCTTGTATGTATCTCATCATAAAGTATTGGGAATACCTGTGGAATATTGAGCAGGGTTATGAAATTGATACAGACGTTTTTTTCACCGTTTACTATTACATCACGTTTAACCATTTTCTGCATGTATTTTGGGGGGGAGGCGCGTTACTCTGGGGTATATATCGTTTAAAAACCGGAGCCTATAGCTCTAAAGACCATGAAGGTCTGGAAACCATAGCCAGTTATTGGCATATGATAGACCTAGCTTGGATTCTAATTTTCCCATTATTGTATGTATTGAGATAGGAGAACAGTTATGACAAGTTCTAAGTCTTTGGATATTATCTGGTTACTATTAATGGGCATCACCGTAATGAATGCCTTTATTGCCGAAAACACCTCAGCCAGTGCAGCCATTACAATTTTGGTCGCTATCTCGGTGGCCTATAAGGGACGTATGGTAGTCGATCATTTTATGGGATTAAAAGGAGCAAATCGGCATATCCGCAATTGGATGAATGCCTATTTTTATGTCATCCCGGCTATGATAGTATTGGTTTACATATTTCCAGAAACATTGGCACAATGGACCAGCCTGAGATAGATGACAATATTAAAAAGATCGTTGCAATCGTATCCCGATAAAGAATTTTCAAAAGTTTTAAAAGCGGAAATAACGGAACTGGGAGAGGGTAAATTACCGCTCCATAAAGGAACTGCTCAAGGCGGAATCGTCGATGACTCCAATTTAAGTGTTACCGTGATAAATCATTCTGCCGACGATAATTTTATTCAGGCCAAAGTCGGCGTATTTTTTAATGAAGTAATTGGTGGTTGTAGCTGTGGTGACGACCCGTTATCAGAAAATGCTTATTGCGAATTACAGGTCCTTATTGACCGTAAAACTGCGCAAACATCCTTTCAGATTATTTAATATTAGGCATTTTGGCTTTTCCTGACGAATAGTTTATTATTCTATTAAAATCATAATAATAAAGGAAATCCATGAAATCTAAATGCCTTCTTAGCTTTTTATTGCTGTTTTCCTACAGTTTTCTGTATGCTGATTCCCCGGTTTGGAAAGTTTCTAAGGGAGATGATTATCTTTATATCGGCGGTACCATACATTTGCTGGGTAAGTCTGATTACCCTTTGCCAAGCGGTTTTGAGCAAGCCTATGCTCAAGCACAAAAAGTTGTTTTTGAAACCGATATTGCAAAGGTAAATAGCCTGGAGTTTGCTCAACAATTACTTGGGCATGTTATGTATCCTCCTGGTACTGATCTGACAAAGGTCTTAAAAGCAGATACTTTTAAAGCTTTAAAGGAACATTTTCAAAGTCGCGGAATGCCCATTGAGGCAATGCTAAATTTTAAGATTGGTATGATAATCGTAACGCTTAGTACCATAGAATTACAACGCCTTGGCGTGGCTGGTGAAGGCGTGGACAAATTCTATAATAATCGTTCACTCATCGATAAAAAGACTATCGGATATTTAGAAAGTCCTGCACAGCAAATCATCTATATTGCGGATATGGGCAAAGGAATGGAAGACAAAGTGATAGAACACACTTTGCGTGATTTAAAAACGTTACCAAAAGTCCTGAAGTCCTTGAAATTTGCCTGGCGAAAAGGTGACAATAAAAAGTTGCAGGAAATCGGTATTGAACCCTTTAAGCAAGATTATCCTGCGGTCTATCACTCCCTATTAGTGAGACGTAATAATGCTTGGCTTGGTCAAATAGAAAGCATGGTTGGCAGTGATGAGATTGAGCTGGTATTGGTTGGGGCTTTACATTTAGTTGGTGATGACGGAATTTTAAAACTGCTGACGGATCGCGGTTATCATATTGAAAAATTATAAGTCGGGAGATAGTAATGAAATTTACCGTGGAACTAGATGCTCAAGAGGTGATTGAATTATATTCGGCCATATCCAATCCCGATAAAGAAGGGTGCACACATTTTAAATATGCCACTAAGTTAGAAGGCATGTTGGCCTTGGAAGCTTTCCATGCTCTGGGATATAAAGTCATCAAAAAAGGTTGGTATGAATGGCAATTACCAGACGGTGAAGACTTTGGCGAAGCTGTGCGGGAATATGAAATCGTCATTGATAGTCCTTACCAATAATTAAATCCACACAATCTTTTGTCTCCTTCCCATCTTCCCAAACATATCCAGGCGCTGTTATCAGCCGACTTTTATGAGCATACCGTTAGCAAATGTAGTTTACTGGAAACCCATATTTCTTGGGTTATCTTGACTGGAAAATATGCCTATAAAATAAAAAAACCGGTTAACTTTGGTTTTTTAAACTTTGAAACCCTCGACAAGCGAAAATTTTACTGTAACGAAGAATTACGGCTAAATAAACGAATTGCTTCTGAGCTGTATATTGAAGTATTAGCTGTTAAGGAAAAAAAAGGAACTTTTAGTTTTAGTGGTAATGGCGAGGTGGTGGATTATGTTTTAAAGATGCATCAATTTCCTCAGCAATCACGTTTCGATAAGCTCTTGGATAAACATCAGCTGAACGAACGACATCTGGGTAAAACTGCCGAAATGTTGGCTTGGTTCCATCATCAATGTGAAACAGCTCAGAAAAAGAGTCCTTATGGAACAGCACTTCAGGTTCATCAGCCGGTGTTGGATAATTTTCAACAGATCGATTATTCATCTTTGGATGACTCGATTAGGAATCGCTTAGATGTAATCCGTACATGGTCAGAAACAACATTCCGGAATTTACAAGGAGAATTCCAAGAGCGCAAACAAAAAGGGTTTGTTCGGGAATGCCATGGAGATTTACATCTCTCCAATCTAGCCTGGTTGGATAATCAACCGCTAGCCTTTGATTGTTTGGAATTCAATGCCGAACTGCGCTGGATAGATGTGATTAGTGATATTGCCTTTTTGATTATGGATCTGCATCGCTGCCAGCAGTTTGAATTGGCTCAGTTTTTACTACATCGTTATTTGGAGTATAGTGGTGATTACAATAGCTTAAACTTACTTGCTTATTATCTATGCTATCGCGCTGTAGTAATGACTAAGGTGGAATCGTTACGTTTAAGTCAGATCAATCAGCAACACTCAGATTTTAAAGCAACTAAAGAAAATTTTTCCACTTATTTACAACTTGCAGAAAAATATACTCAAACCAATAAACCCATGTTAATGATTTGTCATGGCTTGTCGGCGTCAGGTAAAAGCACCATTAGTGAAAAATTGTTACAACGACTTCCGGCAATAAAAATAAGTTCGGACATAGAACGTAAGCGTTTAGTGGGTAGTTGGCCCATTTGGTCGCAAGGTTCACAAAAACCGACCGAGGTTTCAGAGCAGAAATTGTATAGCTCCAATATGAATCAACGGGTTTATGAGCACTTAATGCACCTGGCAAAAATGATAACCGGAGCTGGTTATAATGTAATTGTTGATGCCACTTTTTTAAAAGCCGAAAACAGGTCGTATTTTTTTAACTTTGCTCAGCAAAATCGACTCAAATTTTTAATCCTAAATTTTAAAGTACCCTTCGATATTCTTCGGCAAAGAATCGTTCTTCGCAAGCAGGAAATTTCTGATGCCGATCTTGTCGTATTAGAAAAACAAATTAAACAATATCAACCGCTTCAATCAGATGAAGAACCGTTTTGTGTTAATGTGGGAGCACAAAATCAGATTGATATAAATCAACTTAGTCATAAAATTAAGAATCATCAAAGTTTTTAAATAGACAAAATATGCTAAACTTGTTATTAAAATTTATTTTTTATAGTAAATCTCTAAAGTATTAAAAAAAGGAAATTAGTTATGAATCCTGGTAGTGCTCCTCTGTTTGTTTTATTGTATTTACTGTTTATTTTTCTGGAAGCATTGATGATATGTGCTCTTAATCATCGTAATCCGAATCGAAAAAAGGAAATCTATCTAAAAGATATTCTTCCCGGTATGTACTTTTTCGGCACCTTTATTTTGCCGGTTATTATTCCTGTATTAGTTATTCCAGCCTATATTTATCGTCTTAACAAACAGATTGATGGTCAAGCTATCTAATAGTGAGACAAGGATTCTTTCCATTATCAATTCGTTTTCTAATCTTGCCGTATTTGAGTTAAATACGGCAAATAACTCCCTTTTATCAATAGCATTTGGACAATCTGAAGTCTAGATGCGTTGTTAATATAAATGATATGTTGTAACATAACATGCGTGTTAAAAAATCTGTCAGTATTAATGCTTAAATATAATTTAAAAGGGATATTTGTTTTAGCGGCTTTTCTTCTATTTGCTCAAGCCGCAATATTAAACCATGCGATTGAGCATCCCTTCCACCAAGATGAATCAAATTGTCAAATTTTCCTATTTTCGCAATCGGTTTCCGATGAAACCTTGCCTAATAATATCCAACAGTTTTTACTTCCATCCTATCGTTCCATATCAACAATACCGATCGATAAATTTGTTTATTCAATAAAAAAACGCTATTTCTCCATCCGTTCTCCACCAGTATTGCAAGCCTCCTGGACATAAAAAATAATAAATATTTTGTCAATTGTTGACCTTCGCAAAGATTATAGGTCAACAGGCCTTGGTACACCTTTGTAAATGCAATGATTCCGGATTTGCGGAAGGTGTACTGTTGATTGCAATAAGGAAAAATCATGAAAAAAACAATGCTGGTTAGCGCAATGGCGTTAATTTTTACGCCTCAAATCGGTTTCGGTGGTAGTGAATTAGAATTATTACGCCAAGAAATGCTAGATATGAAAAAAGAGTATGAGCAACGTCTAAAAGTTCTCGAAGAGCGTTTAGTAAAAGCTGAAACTTCGGTATCCGGTGCCAAAAATACCGCTTTACAAATTAAACAACAAGTGAAGCAAAAAAGTCGCTCTGATAATACCTTTAATCCTGCCATCTCAGTAGTGCTGGACGGTCGTTATGGTGATTTTAAAAATAATCCGGAGGATTATGAATTACCAGGCTTTAGTTTAGGAAATGAAGCGGGGCTTGGCGAACAAGGTTTTGCCATCGGTCACACGGAAGTAACTGCCAGTGCCAATGTGGATGACAAATTTTTCGGTCAAGTTAGCGCAGCCATACATGAACACGAAGGTGAAACGGAAGTTGATTTGGAAGAAGCCTATATACAAACATTAGGACTTGATAATGGATTGAGTGTTAAGGCCGGACGTTTTTTATCGGCAATAGGCTACCTCAATCAACAACATGAACATGTCTGGGATTTCGCCGACGCACCATTGATTTATAGAGGGTTATTTGGCAATCAGTTACGTGACGATGGCGTTCAAATTAGTTTTTTAGCACCGACTGAAAACTTTTTAGAAGTTGGGGCAGAAATGCTGAAGGGGAGTCGATTTCCTGCCGGCGGTGAACATAGCGGCATAGGTGCTTGGAGTATGTTTGCCAATATTGGAGGTGATATTGGTTTGGAACACAGTTGGCAAGCCGGTGTCAGCCATTGGCGATCTGATGTTGAAGAGAGAAGTGGTGAAGCCCATAGTCATGGTCATGAAGCAACTGAAATACCGTCTTTCAGTGGAGATAGTAAAATCAATTCCGTGTATTTGGTCTATAAATGGGCTCCACAGGGTAACTACAAAAATAAAAATTTAAAATTACAGTTTGAGTATTTTGATCGACGTGAAGATGGCGATATCCAAATGCTTGAAGATGATATAGCAATAGAAGAAACCAGCTATGATGGACACCAAAAAGGATGGTATGCGCAAGCTATCTATCAGTTTATGCCGAGTTGGAGAGCCGGTTTACGATATGACTGGTTGGATAGTAATAGTAAAGGTTCCGATAAAGATATCCTTGCCGAAGCCGGATTGGATAATGAAGGGATAAAACCAAAACGCTATAGTGCGATGATAGAGTGGTTACCAAGTGAGTTTAGTCGCGTTCGTTTGCAATTCAATCGTGATAAATCTTATCAAGATGCTGACAATCAAATCTTCCTGCAATATACCCATAGCTTTGGAAGTCATGCGGCTCACAAATTCTAGGGGGAAGGTTAATGAAAATAATTATTTACATATTACTTATAGCCATTGCGGCGAATGTGTCTGTTGTTAGTGCGGACGATAAGCTAAATGTTCTGGCTTGTGAACCGGAATGGGCCGCTTTAGTGAAAGAGCTGGGAGGTGACCTGGTCGCGGTTAAGAGTGCTACGGCCGCAAACCAGGACCCTCATCATATTCAAGCTCGGCCGAGTTTAATAGCTGCTGCCAGAAGGGCAGAGCTAATAGTTTGTACCGGTGCTGAACTGGAGGTCGGATGGTTACCCCTATTGCAGAGAAAATCGGCAAATCGAAACATACAATCGGGAAATCCGGGGGCCTTTATGGCCTCTGACTTCGTATTGTTGAAAGGTATACCTGATAAGCTAGATCGTAGTGAGGGGGATATTCATGCTGAAGGGAATCCTCACTTTCACCTTAATCCCAAATTCGTTTCACAAGTTGCTAAATTTCTAAATGAAAGGTTGCAACTGCTTGATAATGCCAATGCGCAAACCTATCAACATCTGTATAAAAAGTTCGACCGGCGATGGCAGGATGCTATTTTAAGTTGGGAAAAAAAGGCAAAACCATTAACAGGTAAATCGATGGTTGTCCATCATAATAGCTGGCTATATTTGTCCGAGTGGCTAGGGTTGCATACTGTCGCAACCTTGGAACCGAAATCGGGGATACCGCCAACGGTGAATCATCTTCAACTAGTGTTAAAAATGACCAAGAAAAAGTCAGCCGACTTTATCGTGCATAGCTCCTATCAATCAAATCGTTCCGCTAATTGGTTATCTAAAAGAACTGGTTTAAACGTTATTGCTTTACCTAATACAGTTGGTAGTAGCCCTGAAGTTAACGATCTGTTTGACCTTTTTGACGAAATCATCGATAAATTATTAAAGGTCCAAATTGATGGAAAATCTTGACCTATCCATAATAGTGCCGGCTTTCATTGCCGGCCTATTGGTACTGTCGACCCACGTTCCGCTAGGGATGGAAGTTTTAAAAAAAGGCATTATTTTTATTGATCTAGCCATTGCTCAAATTGCAGGGCTTGGGGTGATTTTAGCTTATTCTCTGGGCTGGGATATTCATGGATGGGAAGTTCAGGCTATTGCTTACCTTAGTGCTGTCACTGGAGCAATCTTTTTATATCGAATTGAAAAATTTGCAAAAGAGAGTTTGGAAGCCATTATCGGTGTAGTATTTATTTTGGCGGCAAGCTCAGGTCTACTTATCCTGGCTAATAATCCTCATGGGGGAGACTACTTAAGAGAGTTATTAAGCGGCCAGATTTTATGGGTGAACTGGTCACAATTAATTCCCTTATCACTATTATCGGTAGCTATTTTGCTGTTTTGGTTTAAGGCGGGGGTTTTGTTCGGTAAATTGGGTTTTTATCTGTTATTTGCACTAGCGGTAACGGCTTCGGTACAGTTAGTCGGTGTGTATCTGGTCTTTAGTAGCTTAATTATTCCGGCGTTAGCCGTTCGACAGATTGACGCTTATCGATTGGCAATGGTAGTGGCATATCTCATTGGTGCCTTGGGCTATCTTAGCGGATTGTTATTATCCAGTCTATTGGATTTACCCAGTGCTCCGGTAATCGTTTGGGCATTGGTGATATGGGGGCTGTTTATCCACTTGCTCATAAAAAGAAGCGGTGAAAAAATTCACCGCTTTATTTAGGGGGAGGGGAACAATAAACTTTTAATAAGGTCTCATATCGCATGGGCCTTGTCCACGGCCATAGCCCCCCATACCTTTACCGTATGGGCCTTGTCCTCGGGATTTCATGCCGCGACCAAATGGACCTTGCTGTTTAAACGCTTTAAATTGTTCGAGTTGGTCTGCGGTCAATACATTGCCTAATTTAGTTTCCAGTTCTGTGCGATGTTGTTCACGCCATTGCTGACCTTCTTCACGATGTTGCTGCATGATAGTTTGCATTTGCTCTTGTTGTTCAGTGCTTAAATTTAATTCTTTAGCGATACGATAGCCACCACCAGGGCCTGCTCCATATCCAGGACCGCCACCCCAGCCAAAGGCTAAGCCAACGCTACTCAAAGAAACTAAAGCTAATCCGAGTAATAATTTATTTTTTGTAGAGGTCATGATATTTCTCCAATCGGGGTTAAAAGTTTTTTCCTTATCTTGGTTATCATTGTAAAAAAGAACTTTGCAGCCAGTATGGATAAAATGTGGAGAAAATATGGAGAATAGGCATAAACGGTTATTTTTAATTAAAAACAGGGTAATATTGAAGTATCTCTTATCTTTGATGAGCAACAATGAATTTTAAAATTTGGCATAAACTGGCATTGCTATTGGTTGCAACCACAACGTTGACGATCATGATTGGTATCGGCCTATCTCAACGTAGTTTTAAAAGTGGTTTTCAGGAATATCTGCATCGACAAGAACAAAGGCGTTTTAAAGACATTGCCGGTAATTTACTAATGACCTATGAAGATAAAGGTAATTGGGATTTTATTAGGGGTAATCAACAATTATGGTTTTTCTATATTCGTCCTCGACCCGGCCGCTTTGGACCGGTTGCCGGGCGCCATATTCGTGAGCCAAGGCAGGATGGCTTCTTTCCTAGACATGAATCAAGAGGGCCAGGACCGTTTCCGCATATGGGGGGGGGGCGTCGGCTACCTCGTTTAGCGTTGTTGGATGAACAAAAAAACTTAATCGTGGGAAGTTCCAAGTTAAAACAGCCGTATCAACTCTATCCTTTAGAAATGGATAACCAGATTATAGCCTATATTCAAAGTGAGGAAATAAAAGGAATCACCGACAGACTCGATAAGATGTTTGCTGCTCAGCAAAATAGAGCATTTGTTATTAATACCTTGGTGGCTTTTATTGTTTCAATAATCGTAGCCTTATTAGCATCATTATACTTTCGAAAAAGAATTGAGCCTTTAAATCAAATTGCTAAACAGCTAACTTCCGGTCAATATGAACAGCGGGTACAAATTAAACAGCAAGATGAGTTAGGGCAGTTGGGTATGGACTTTAATGCTCTAGCTCAAACCTTGCAGCAAAACCAATTATCGCAACAGCAATGGATAGCCGATATATCACACGAATTACGGACTCCGGTTGCCATATTAAAAGGAGAGTTGGAGGCTTTAGATGATGGTATTCGACCGCTGGATAAACAGTCTATTCATTCATTACAACAGGAAATTCAAAGACTAGGTAAGTTAATCGAAGACCTTTATCAATTATCTGTTTCCGATATGGGGGCTTTAAAGTATGAAAAAACGAATGTTAACTTTATTGAACTTTTCCAGGAATTAGAAGATGCATTTAAAGGGCGATTTGAAAAACGGAACATCCACTATAGTGGTATATCCAGCGATGCAACTATAATTCTCCACGCCGACAAACAACGCTTGTTTCAATTGTTCGGCAACTTATTGGAAAATTCATTACGCTATACCGATTCTGGCGGTGAAGTTCGATTGCAATATGAAAATAATAACCGTTATTTACAAATTGATATTGAAGATTCTGCGCCGGGCGTACCGGACGAAAAACTCGAACAGATCTTTGACCGTTTATTCCGATTGGATAGTTCCCGCAATCGTATCAAAGGGGGAGCCGGTTTGGGCTTGGCTATAGCCAAACAGATCGTACTAGCCCATCAAGGTGATATAGTGGCAACCTGCTCAGAATTAGGCGGTATAAAGATTAGCTGTATCTTTCCAAAATAGCGCTTATTTAACGATGCCTTTATACGTTTAACCTTGTATTAAAAAAAGAGATAGTAAACTTTGATTAGTAAACATATTTTAATTGTTGATGATGAGATCAAGATAGCCAAACTATTACAAGATTATATGCATGCCAGTCAGTTTGAAACTTCGCTATTACATGAAGGTTCCAGCGTCGTGCAGTGGGTAAAGGATAATTCACCGGATCTTATATTGTTAGATTTGATGCTACCGGGAAAAGACGGAATGGATATCTGTCGAGAAATTAGGCAGTTTTCACAGGTTCCTATTATTATGATAACCGCCAAAGTAGAAGAGATTGACCGGATTTTAGGTTTGGAGATCGGTGCAGATGATTATGTTTGCAAACCCTTTAGTCCCCGTGAAGTCGTTGCCCGGGTAAAAGTCATTTTTAGGCGAATAGCTTCCCAACAAAGCACCGAAAAGCTAGCAGTAAATTCCCTGCAATTGGACAATGAAAAATATATCGCTCGCTACGAAAACAATAAATTGGACCTGACACCGGTAGAATTTCGGTTGTTATATGCTTTAAATACAAATCCGGGAAAAGTGTTTTCCCGTGATAAATTAATGGATCTGCTTTATCAAGATAATCGGATTGTTACCGATCGAACTATCGATAGTCATATTAAAAATCTGCGTAAGAAAATACACCAGGCTGGATGTACTGCTGAAGTGGTTCATTCCGTATACGGTGTCGGCTATAAATATGAACCATTTGGAGAAGACGAATAAATCTAAGATACTGTTAACTACATATGGTGAGTCACGGAAATAATAGTTGATTGAAATAAAACTCCAGGTTTTCTATACTGATTCAAATCTCCCGTCACTATTCGAGAATTTATAAAAGAGAGTATTCTATGTCGACTGCCGTAATATCCCATCAAAAGTGTGAATTTCATGAAAATGGTCAGCCTTATCATCCGGAATGCCCGGAACGCCTAGGGGCTATCGATAATCGTTTAATTTCATCGGGTGTTGACTGGGTATTACGTTATTATGATGCCCCTTTGGCTACTCGTGAACAATTAGTACTTGTGCATGATGAAGCCTATATTGACCGAGTTATAGCGACTGCTCCGGAAAAAGGACACACTGCCGTATTGGACGGAGATACAGGAATGAATCACCATAGTCTGGAAGCTGCTTTTGCTAGTGCCGGAGCGGCAATTATGGCTGTTGATCTGGTTATGCATGAAAAGCATAATCATGTTTTCTGCAAAGTGAGACCACCGGGACATCATGCTGGTATCAACCGCGCAGCGGGGTTTTGCGTGTTTAACAATATAGCTGTCGGGGCTGCTCATGCTATGGAAAAATTTGGTTTACAGCGAATCGCCATAATGGATTTTGATGTTCATCATGGCGATGGAACCGAAGCGATATTTATTCATGATCCCAGAGTTTTATTTGGCTCCTCATTTCAGCATCCCTATTACCCCTTTTCAGGGGCTGATACCAAAGCGGATAATGTCCTTAACATTCCATTGCCGGCAGGAACCGGTTCCGATGTTTGGCGAGCAGCCGTACAAGAGAAATGGTTACCGGCCATTGATGCCTATAAGCCTGAATTAATTATGATTTCTGCAGGATTTGATTCCCATCTGGAAGATGATATGGGCGGTTTTAATTTGGTTGAAGCCGATTATCAATGGATTACTCGTGAATTATGCCAACTGGCAAAAACACATTGTGAAGGAAGGGTAATTTCCTGTCTGGAAGGGGGATATGAGCTATCTTCTTTAGGACGGAGTGCTACCGTACATATTAAGGAATTGGTGGAATTCCATTAGTTTATTTTCTACTTAATCTCCATTAAAAATACATATATTAATAATATTTTCTATTAAAAAAATCTATAGTAAGTGTTGCAATGCACAAATTTATTGCATATACTAGCCTCGATATCGCCGCTTTAGGTGTATTTGGCGATAGGTAAGTTTGTTTTTTCTTCTCTCGTATGGATGTTTTATGACAACCCCAGAACCCGTCGATTGGAGTAAGCTAATAAATTCGGGCTCCCGGATTTTTATCGGCTCTACCGCATCAGTTCCCAACGCACTTATTCAAAATCTTATTGATAATAGCCAGGACCTTCATGACATTGAAGTGGTCCATATTTTGACTATGTCCGATCATGAATGGGTTAAAAAAGAATATAGCGATCTGTTCAAGATCAATACTTTGTTTATGGGCCCTGAAGTTCGACAGGCCGTAGCAGCCGGTTATGCCGATTACTCTCCGGCCTATTTATCGGAAATACCAGCTCTATTCAGGGATGAAATACTCTCTCTCGATGCTGCTTTAATCATGGTTAGTCCGCCGGATGAATACGGATATTGTTCTTTGGGTGTATCAGTCGATGTTGTTTCCTCGGCGGTTAAATATGCCAAAAAGGTCATCGCACAGGTTAATCCTTCAATGCCTCGTACTAATGGACATAGTTTTGTTCATATCAGCGATATTGACGCTTGGCTGGAACAGAAACAAGACCTACCTGAAATAAAACCGCATTGTAAAGAAGATCCGGTTATTGATAAAATTGGTCATTATGTATCGATGTTGGTCGAAGATGAAAGTACCCTCCAGATTGGTATTGGTAAAATTCCAGTGGCCGTTACCCGTTACTTGAAAAATCACAAAGATCTGGGAATCCATACAGAAATGATCAGTGATGAAATTATGCATTTGATCAATGCCGGAGTAATAAACAATCGTAAAAAGACATTCCATCGTGGAAAAACCATTGCCAGCCTGGGAATTGGTAGTCAAAACCTGTACGAATTCGTTGATAGAAACCCTCACGTCGAGTTTTTCCCTTCCGAGCATGTTAATTCACCCTTGAATATAGCCCGTAATGAAAAGATGGTTTCCATCAATAGTGCTATTGAAGTCGACCTGACTGGGCAAGTCGTGGCAGATTCTATCGGTTATAACTTTTATAGCGGTATAGGTGGGCAGGTTGACTTTATTCGTGGTGCAGCAATGAGTAAAGGCGGTAAACCCATAATCGCTTTACCCTCTACAGCGAAAAATGGCACTATCTCCCGAATTGTTCCATATATCACCGAAGGCGGCGGCGTCGTAACATCTCGTGGAGATGTTCACTATATCGTGACCGAATATGGAATTGCTTCTTTACGTGGTAAAAGCATGCGAGAAAGGGCATTGGAAATGATTAGTATTGCTCATCCCGATTTTCGCGAGCAATTATTACAAGAAGTTAGAAAGCATTATTGGGTACCGGATTATCAAACCCAAAAACCTACCACGGTAAATGAATTGGGTACCGTGGAATGGAAAAACCTTAAAATTGATAGTCAAACCTATTATATGCGGCCTCTACATCCAGCTGATGAACGATTACTACAAGAGTTTTTCTATTCTCATAGCAAAGAAACTCTGATTATGCGTTATAGCCATCATCCTAAACAGATGAGCCGAGAAAAAGCGGCTACATTAGTTGCGGTTGATCAAAACAAGGATTTAGCGTTATGTGTGGTCAAGCAGAAGGGACCTAAGGAAGAGATCGAGGGAGTAGGGCGTTATTATTTTATTGAATCGGCCAATTCTGCCGAAGCGGCTTTTGTGGTCAGAGAGTCGGAACAAGGTAAGGGAATCGCTAATATTCTTCTAAAAGAGTTGATTAATGTAGCTAAGATACGCAATTTGTCCAGTTTATATGCCTATGTTAGGGCTGAAAATAAGGCTATGCGGCGAGTATTTGAGAAAAATAACTTCGTCCGTAAACCCGGAGACTCACCGCAAGAAGTGGTTTTGGAACTGGATCTGACTGAGAGTCATTTAATAGAACCTAGTCAAGCCATTGCCTCATAATCCAGTATGGGGAGGCACGGAACTTAAAGTTTGATGTCTTCCCTAATTCCAACATCTACATATCTGAGTAAGCAAATACATCTTTCGGGATTATATTGTTAAGATATTGAATGCTCGCTACGGACAACAATATTCCAAAATAAACTTGATAAGCTAAATAAAAATGATTATTATTAACCTAATTGTTAATGGTGAACAAAATGAATTTATCGGAAAAGTTAAGTAAATTTTTAATGCAATTGGCTAAACATTGGGCATTAAAGCAAAAAAATTCTAGATTGCATAAAGAGTATTATAAATCTAATCGACCTAGACATTTATAATCAGGGACGATTATAGAACTGTTTTCTTGCTATAAAAACATGCGAGCTCTACATATAAATCCGTGAATTAAACGCCATAGTTTTTGTATTTAATCATGAATTTGGATTAGCTTCTTCGTCCTTATCTTTATTCTCAGCATCATTTTTATCTTCAAAATCTACAAAAGACTTTACTTTATCAGCCACATCGTTAACGGTGCTTTTTATTTTCTCTCTGGCCTTTTCATCTTTATATAAATATGTTGCCAAAGAACCTACTGCGGCACCGAGTGCCAGTGGAACCAGATGTATCGCCACGACATTACCTCCAAATATTTTAATATTTTGTGTAATTAATTATAGGTCATATAGTTGATATATTCGATAGGTAATTTTAACTGCCACAATAATGGTAGATTAGTCTGGTAATCAGGAGCATAAAGATATAGCAATTGTTTTGGATTCCTGAAAAACAATTTGCAAGATGAACAATTGGCTAAAAATATCAAAAAAACTATATATAACAACTCTCTATAGCAGACAATAAAAACGTCTCATTGCTTATCCTAAGCGTTTTTCTATGTTTGTATGTTGATAAACGTTCATCTGTTGGTTAAATACTCGCACCTAACGATGAAAAGATGCCATAAGATTTTTTAATTGACCTGAAAGTTCACCTAAGTCTTTGCTGGCTTTATTAACCTGTTGTACTCCTTCTAAATCTGCACTGGCTTGATTATTGATATCTTCTAGATTTGTCCGCATATCGTCGGCAACTTTGTGTTGAAGGGAAGAAGAGGTGGATATTTGTTCGTTAAACTGATTAATATTTTCAACTTTATAAGCAATACTTTCCAGTGCCGAACCGGTTTGATTGGATATGTCGACGCTGTCGTTGGCTTGTTCTTGGCTTTGTTTGATAATACCTACCACGTCATTGGCTCCTTGCTGCAGGCTATTGATCATGGATTGGATCTCGGAGGTGGATTCTTGGGTTTTTTGTGCCAAGGTTCTAACCTCATCGGCGACCACGGCAAAACCACGCCCTTGTTCGCCTGCCCGAGCAGCTTCGATAGCCGCGTTGAGAGCTAATAAATTGGTTTGTTCTGAAATTCCGCGAATAACATCTACTATACTTCCGATATTATTACTGTCGTGTTCCAACTCCTCAACCACCTTAGAAGCATTCTGTAATTCATCGGCCAAATGCGTAATGGAACGAATAGTCTTATCTACCAATACTTTCCCGTCTTGGGCCTCGGTGTTGCTTTGATTGGCAATTTTATGACCTTCCTCGGAAGAGCGGGAAACATCGTCAATACTATTATTAAGCTCTTGCATGGAGTTATTGATAGTTAACAATTTTTGCTGTTGGTGTTCGACTCCGGTAGTGGTTGTATGGACTATATTGGAGAGCGAAGAAATGGATGTGTCCATTTCGCTTACTGAGCCTTCCACTTTAATTATCGTTTGGTGAAAATGTTCCAACATCTGATTAAAGGAGTCGACTATTTCTCCAAACTCAGCCTCGCTTTCCAGTTCAAGTCGTTGGCTGATATCGCCGGTATCTTTCACTTTATGTAAAATTTCTTTTAAATGATTGATGGGACACATAATCGTGTAAACAATCAGGCTGGAGACGGCTAAGATAATCAAAGCAATGACTGTGGCTAATATAATTGATTCTATCACTTCATCGGCAATGCGGGTATCGATATCATCAATATAAATTCCAGAACCGATAACCCAGTTCCAAGGTTTAAAGCTTTTAACATAAGAAATTTTTTGAGCCGGTTTTTCCATGCCGGGTTTGGGCCAGTAGTAGTCAACAAAGCCTTCTCCCGTTTCACCGACTTGGCGGACAAATTCTTTAAATAAGTATTTACCGTTGGGATCTTTAATATTGGAGAGGTCTTTACCATTTAGGTTGGGCTTTAGAGCATGCATTAACATTTTGGGCTGCATATCATTGACCCAAAAGTAGCCATCCTTATCATAGCGGAGCTTGCTGATAGTATCTAATGCAGCTTGTTGAGCTTCTTGTTCCGATAATTTATTGGCTTGGCTTAATGAGTAATAGTGTTGGACGATGCCATACACAGTTTCTACCACATTACTGGTATTGTTTTGTCGTGCCTCGAGTAGAATTTCTCGTTCCTGGTTAAGAAATTTAATCTCTAGAGCAATTATTGCTAGAAAGGCCAGGGAAACTATTAGGTAGAGTCTCGTTCTTATACGAATTCTACTGAGAAAATTAATCATACCTTACCTCCGTAGGGTATTACCCTTATTTGAAAAAAATAAGTGATACACCTGTTTGTTTAATTTCCCCTCGAAATTCAAATATTGTTATCGGCATATATTAAGGAAACATAAAAAAAGTATAGAAAAATTGGTCTATTTATCAATAAGTGTAAGAAAAAATATATTTATATAAATAAATCCAGACGGTTTTAACGACTTACATTGACAAAATAGATTAATAAAACTAGATCAATTGAGTAGTTAGATTTTTCTGCAGCAGGGGTAGCGGGGATTAAAATGCGATTACCTAGCCTTAAATATTTGCATTATTTGGTTAATGTTCATCAATATCGTCATTTTGGTAAAGCGGCTAAAGCATGTTATGTCAGTCAATCGACCTTAAGTACGGGGATTGCCAATCTTGAGAAGGTATTAAATGTACAATTAATTGAACGGGACAGTAAGCATGTTCTATTTACGCCATTAGCTGAAGATGTGGTAAAACAATCCAAACAAATTTTGCTGGGTATCGATGAGTTATCGCAAATGGTTGAACGTTATTCCAAGCCATTTGGCGGCCGATTAAGACTCGGTATAATTCCTACCATTTCACCATTTTTATTACCCCAAATCATGCTTTTGATTCGACGCACCTTTCCCCAATTAGAGGTGTTTGTAAAGGAAGAAAAAAGTGATGTGGTTCTGGATTGGCTGCATCAAGGTGAGTTAGATCTGGTTTTATTAGCATTACCATACCCGGCAAACGGTTTGGAAATGGTGAGCTTTTATCAAGATCCCTTTTATTTTGCCTACCATAAAGATAGCCAATATGTTTCGGAAGAAATGCATGATGATTATTCCGGCTTACCGGAAGGAGCCATTCTATTATTAGAAGATGGGCATTGTTTACGAGATCATGCCTTGGATGTTTGTAAACTACGAGGTTCCAATAAAATAAATAGTTTTGCTGCTACCAGCTTACATACCTTGGTACAGATGGTAAATAATGATTTAGGTGTGACATTTTTACCGCATATGGCAATTAAATCCGGAATTTTAAACAATACTGATATTGTCACATCGGTTATATCCCGGCAGCAATATAACTACCGCGAAATCGGATTTTCCTGGCGTAATCATTCGACTCGTAAAGATGAAATTCAAATCTTAATTGAAGTCATTCGAGAACAGATTTCAGTATTTTTATAGCCCTATAGTTTTATCAATAGCTTTTATCCATGTTTATCATCTATAAAATCAATTGGTAATATCCTACCGTTATTTCTACACTTTTTAACGAATAATAGCCAAATCGAATTAATCAATGCAGAGGAGTAGAATCATGGAACTCAAAGGTAGCAATACTGAACAAAACCTTAAAGACGCTTTTGCCGGTGAATCTCAAGCTAATCGTCGTTACTTGTATTTTGCCGCTAAAGCCGATGTTGAAGGGTATAACGATGTCTCAACCGTTTTTCGCTCTACCGCAGAAGGTGAGACCGGTCATGCTCACGGCCATCTGGAATACCTGGAAGAAAGTGGTGATCCGGCTACAGGATTACCAATTGGCGGTACCTCCGATAATTTAAAAGCAGCTATAGCCGGAGAAACTCACGAATATACCGATATGTATCCAGGCATGGCAAAGACCGCTCGTGATGAAGGCTTTGACGAAATTGCTGATTGGTTTGAAACCCTGGCGAAAGCAGAACGCTCACATGCCAATCGTTTCCAAAAAGCATTAGATAATCTCGATTCGTAAGTTGTTATGGGGTGATTTTTTCACCCCATTATTGAGTCAAAATGAGGAGGAATTATGGCAACGGTTCGTGAAGGTAGTCTGGAAGCCCCGACTCGGCATGCTTTGGATTGGCAAGGTGAAGCATTCTATAGTCAGTCTTCTCTTTATCAAGAGATGGAACGGGTATTTGATATTTGCCACGGTTGTCGTCGTTGTGTGAATTTGTGCAATGCTTTTCCATCTTTGTTTGATCTGGTTGATGAATCGGAAACCTTGGAGGTAGATGGCGTTAAAAAGGAAGATTTTTGGCAAGTAGTGGATCACTGTTATTTATGTGACCTTTGTTACATGACCAAATGCCCGTATGTTCCACCTCACGAATGGGAAGTTGATTTTCCTCACCTAATGCTAAGGGCCAAAGCTATTGCTTTTAAACAAGGTAAAACAAAACTTCGAGATAAGGTGTTAACCAGTACCGATATGATGGGACAAATTGCCGGAATTCCCATTATTGCTGAAGTGGTTAATAGCGTTAACAAAATTAAACCGCTAAGAAAAGTTCTGGATAAAACTATTGGCATTTCAGCAGACGCTGTATTGCCGGAATTTTATAGTAATAATTTAAGAAAGCGTCTGAAGAATTACTATGGGGAATCAATTAGGGTAGCTCCAGCCGAAAAGGCCGGTCCTACTCAAGGTCAAGTAGCACTGTTTAGCACCTGCTATATGAATCGTAATGCACCGAATATTGGTGAAGATTTTATTGCTGTATATGAGCATAATAATATTCCGGTTCGGCTTCCTGATAAAGAACGTTGTTGCGGCATGCCGAAAATGGAATTAGGGGATTTTGAAAGCCTACGAGAGCTTAAAGAGAGCAATATTCCGGAATTGGTGAAGTTGGTTGATCAAGGCTGGGACTTAACTGCATTGATACCTTCCTGTGTATTAATGTTTAAACAGGAGCTACCTCTATTATTCCCCGATGACAGGGATGTGTTAAAAGTCAAAGAAGCTTTTTTTGATCCCTTCGAATACCTGAGTTTAAGGGATAAACATGATAAATTGATAAAAGACTTTAAACAATCCTTAGGCAAAATCACCATACATGCTTCTTGCCATCAGAGGGTACAAAATATCGGACCAAAAACCAAAGAAATATTATCCTTAATACCCGATACCGAGGTTAATCTAATTGAACGCTGTTCCGGTCATGATGGTACTTATGCAGTAAAAAGTGAATTTCACCAAAATGCGGTAAAAATTGCTCGTCCGGTAGTCAGGCAAATTAATACGGTAAAGCCGGAATACTTTGGTAGTGACTGTGTTATGGCTGGGCAGCATCTTGCTCATGTACTTAATAACGGTCAACAACCTATGCATCCCATCACTATGCTGCGCAAAGCCTATGGTATATAAACTATTTGCCCGAAATAAGGAATGGTAATAATGAAAAAACTGAGTAGAAATGATTTGTACAGCCTGGAAGAATATTCACAAATCCGCAATGAGTTTCGCAATAGGGTAATGCAGCATAAAAAGAATCGACGCATTGCTTTAGGAGAACATGCTACACTCTATTTCGAAGATAGATTAACGATGCAATATCAGGTTCAAGAGATGTTAAGGATTGAAAAAATTTTTGAAACAGATGCTATCGAAGAAGAGTTGCAGGCTTATAATCCTTTAATACCTGATGAACAAAACTGGAAAGCTACATTTATGCTGGAATTCGAAGACGTAACGGACCGTCGCCAGGCTTTAGCGAAACTTAATGGTATTGAAGAGAAAGTGTGGGTTCAGGTTGATAATCTGGAAAGAGTTTATCCGATTGCTAATGAAGACCTTGTGCGCTCCAATGCAGATAAAACATCGGCAGTCCATTTTATGCGCTTTGAGTTGGATTCTGATATGTTGGCTGCTTTAGAAAATGGCGCCAACATCAGTATGGGGATAGAGCATCCCGCGTATAGGCATAAAATGGATAGAGTTCCCGAGCAAGTTAAAAATTCTTTATTAGCTGATTTGCATTAGGCCCTAATTTTTACTGAATAAATTAAAATTTATAGGTATAATTCCTTAATCAATCAATTTACCGGAGGGAATTCATGATAGTAATAAATACCTTCCGGGTAGCAGTTTAGAAAAAAACGTTACCCGGCTATTCAGTCGGGGCTAGTTCGGCCCCAGGTTTAAACTGATCTTGACGCTGTTTCATGTGCTAATGGCACAGACATAACTGCGTCCTGGGGAACATCATGAATTCTTTTTCTTTGTCCCAAATGGGATGGAAACCTTTTTTTCAACAACAACTGTCACTCACCGAATGGGAACAAAACATTCCCGCCCGAATAATGGCACAACATCGTTCTGGGTTTGTCTTGATTTCAGAACGGGGTGAAAGTCATCTAAGCATAACACCCAATCTTCCCACGTTAACAGTAGGTGATTGGATTTTATTGAATCAAGAGATGCAGTTTTTTCGATTGCTGGATCGAAATTCGTTATTCTCTCGAAAAGCAGCAGGCAATAAAGTCAGCGAACAGATGCTGGCGTCTAATATTGATACCGTATTTATTGTTTGTTCCTTAAATCAAAATTTTAACCTGAATCGTATCGAGCGTTATCTTAGTTTGGTTAAAGAAGCTTCGGTACAAGCCGTAGTGGTATTAACCAAACGGGATTGCTGTATTTCAGTAGAAGATTATCTGCAACAGGTTAGAAGTATTGACCCGTTATTAATAGTCGAAGCGGTTAATAGTCTGGATTCGGTTAGCGTTTCGGTTTTAAGCGACTGGTGTGATATTGGACAAACCATTGCTTTTCTTGGTTCATCGGGTGTAGGTAAGTCCACTTTAATTAATACCTTAATGACGGACCAGGTCCGGAATACCGGTTCCATTCGAAACGAAGATGCTAAAGGACGACATACTACAACCGGACGCTCACTACATTTTATGCCAACTGGAGCTATCCTTATGGATACACCGGGAATGCGTGAACTGCAGTTATTTGATTGCGAAAGCGGTATTAACGAAGTTTTCTCAGATATTAGCCAATTGGCCATGCAATGTCAGTTTAGTGATTGTCGTCATGAAACTGAACCCGGATGTGCAGTACTAGTAGCTATTGAGACAGGTGAAATTGAGCAGAGACGTCTCTTTAATTATAATAAAATGCTTAAAGAACAAGCTTTTAATTCTGCCTCACTAGGGGAAAAAAGAGCTAAAGACAGAGCATTGGGGCGTTTTTATCGAACGGTACAAAAGGAGAGCCATCAGCTTAAAAAAAATAGCCTTCAGCGCAAAAAACGATAGCCATCAGCGCAAAAAACGATAGCCTTTAGTGCAAAAAAAGTTAGTTTCTAATCAATGGCCTGTTATCAACACTAGCTGATAACAGGCCTATTAACTTTACTTGAAATTGGATAAGAGAGAGTTAATTATAGAATAACCAGGCTGACATTATAAGCTAGAAAAGAGAGCACCCAGGCCGTTCCAGTGGTAAATATAAATAGATAACCTAGATATTTCCAACTACCTGCCTCTCGCTTAAAAACCATAGAAGCTGCCAGGCAGGGCAGATAAATCATCACAAAAACAATAAAGGCAATGGCACTGGCCATTGAGATATTGCCGCGAATCTTTTCAATTAATTGGGTACTGCTTTCATCATGCTCTTCACCCATACCGTATAAAATTCCGAGTGTGGACACCACAATCTCTTTGGCAGCCAGACCGGTTTCTAGGGCAATTGCCATTTTCCAATCAAACCCTAAAGGTGCAAAGAAAGGTTCGGAAGCTTTGCCGACAATTCCTAAATAACTATGTTCCAGGTTATACATTAATAGTTCATTGTTCAGTTCGTTTACCTGGGTTTGTTGGTTTTGCTCGCTAGCCTGCTCAATTCTAGCTTGATAAGACTGCTCAACTTCCGGATATTTGGGGTAATTACTGGCAAACCAGATTAGAACCGATGCCATTAAAATATAGGTTCCGGCCTTTTTTAAATACATATAAGCTTGGTTGGAAACCGTATGCCAGATTAACTTAAGCGAAGGCCAACGATATTTTGGCATCTCCATCACAAAAGGTTCGTCTTTGCCTTTGAAGGCCGTCATTCGCAGCACTTTGGCAGCAATAATCCCCAATATTGCTCCAACAATATAGATTATAAATAATACGGTTCCCGCTGTCTCAGTGGCGAAAAAAGCTCCGGTAAACAAGACGTAAATGGGTAATCGTGCACCGCAGCTCATAAAACCAATAATAAACAGGGTTAATAAGCGGTCACGATCATTTTTTAAAGTTCGAGCAGCCATATAAGCAGGTACCGAACAACCAAATCCTGTCACCAAGGGAATAAAGGATTTTCCATGGAGACCAAATTTATGAAAGAATCCATCTAATAAATAAGCGACTCGACTCATATATCCTGTGGTTTCCAATAACGCGATCCCTAAAAAAAGAATAACTATATTAGGAAGGAAAAGAACCACTGCACCAACGCCGGCAATTGCACCATCCGCTATTACTGAAGCAAGCTGAGTATCACCCAGAAAGGCTTTGGTCATATCGATTAGATGACCAAAAAAAGCATCGATCCAATCCATTGGGATACTGCCAAATTCAAAAGTTATTTGGAACAGGGACCACATCATAAAGAGGAAAATTGGTAGTCCAAAAAACTTATGCATCAATATTTTATCGATTTTATGGGTCGGACTAACATGGTGTTGGTTTTCAAATTTGACGGTTTCCGCTACTAACCCCCGGCTTTGAGAGAGCTGTTCTTCGTTAAAAATATCGTCGATATTTTTGCGTTGATAATGCAAAAAGATATGCTCTAAAGCTTTAGTCAGCAATGGCTGCAGTTCAATCCAAATGGGATCATCATGAATATGTTGGTAGGTCTCTTTTTCCTCTTTCAATAATTGAATGGCAAACTCTCGATAGGGAGTCGGGCTTTGGTACTCTTTTTCCTTAAACAGTTCTACTATATTGCCCAACTCCTCTTCTATAACGTCGCTAAATTGCAGTCTTGAAGGCGGATTCGGTGCTTGATGAACGTTGATAATGGCATTTAGTAGATCGGAAATGCCGGTTTTTTCGACGGCTGATGTTTTTAAGCAGGGCTTACCAATAATTCGACAGAGTTGTTCACTGTCTATCGAAACATTTTCCTTGCGTGCTTCATCGGACATATTCAGGGCAATGACCATTTTTTTGTTGAGTGCGAGTAACTCCGTGGTCAAATAGAGATTACGTTCAATATTGGTGGAATCGATCACATTCAATATTAGATCGTATTGCTCGTTAAATAAGAAGTTTTTAGTAACTTTTTCTTCCTGAGTATAGTCATTTAAAGAGTAGGAGCCGGGGAGGTCGATGATTTCAATTGCCTGATCGTTGTATTCAAACTTAACTACTTTTTTACTGACGGTAACGCCACTGAAATTTCCAACCTTTAAGCGAGTATTACCAATAGCATTGATTAGCATACTTTTACCCACATTGGGTTGTCCGACCAGAGCAATGCGAATAGGTGTATCGCTGCTGGCCTGAGAATGTGGTTTATCGAGATAGTCGCAACACTGCCCGGTATTTTTTACTTTGATATTTTGAGCTTCGGTGGCGGTTAAAAAGCGCATATATCTATTGCTGATTTTTGTGCTTTCTTGCTTAGGCTCAATTTTAATTTTTTCTGCCTCAGATGTCCGCAAGGCTATTTGAGTTCGATCAACGACAACGTCCATGGTCTGTTTAGCCAAAGAGTAAGCTTTGACTTTGATAATTACTCCATTGGCCAAACCAAGTGAGTTGAGTCGGTTTTTTAATTCGGTATCGGCGAGGATATCTTTGACTAAGGCGGAATCACCTTTGTTAAGTTGATGAAGTCTCATACAATTAAATTACTATATAGTGAATTGCTTAAAAAGCATTTATTTTAAGCGAAATTTTAATAAAAAGTCTAATAGAACGAGATATTAAAAGACCACGATTAAACTACATAACTTACCCACAGCCACAACTATTATTACAGCCTGAAGTTTCGGGAGTTTTTTTCCCGAAACTGAATTTTAGTGCCATATAGAGAAGGATGACGGCTGAAACCTGTTCGACAAAACCTAGCTGTTCTTTCTCCAGAGTTTGTTGGATAACGTTTTGTAAAGTTTCGGCAAATAAGATATCCATTGTCAGTCCAAATAACAGACTACCGATAACAACCGACAATAGATATATCAATAATGAACGGCCTCCCAAAGCGTTTTTCACAACGCTCATGGTTACAGTATTGGTGGCAGGTCCGGCCGTTAAAAATATAAAAACGGCACCCGGGCTAAATCCTGCTGCTAATAGAGATAATCCTAACGGAATAGAGGCGGTTGCGCAGACATATAAAGGTGCGGAAATCAGTAATATCAGTAGGTAATTTAGCCAGCTGTTTTGACTTATCATGGTAGAAAAATCTTCCGGTAATAGCGTAATAATGAATGCACCGATGATAATACCGATAAGAAGTGATTGTGCTATAGCACCGAAAACTTCATTAAAAGAATGTTCAAAGCGGTCTATGAAATTGGCAAAGCTATCCGGTTTTACGGAAGTTGTCGTAATGGAAATAGTATCTAACGATAAGGGAGGTTTTGTTTCATTCTGAGTGGATTCAGGAATAAAAAGTAGTGATAGCAAACCAGCTATTAATGAAATAACTACCGATGAAATTAACCGAAACAAGGTAAAAAACCAGCCAAAAACTGCATAAGTGGCAAGGATGGAATCTACACCGGTAATTGGTGTAGATATCAGGAAAGTTTGGATAGCGCTTTTCGAAGCACCGCTTTGCTTTAAACTACTGATAAATGGAATCACACTGCAAGAACATAGTGGTAACGGAATTCCCAGAATAGCCGCCTTTATATTGGCCATAAAAGAGTGCTTACCTAGATGTTTACGAATATAGGATTCGGGTAAAAACTGTTTCAAAAGACTGGCAAAAATTAAACCTAGCAATATGAAAAATGCTATAGAGGTTAGTAATAACCAAAAATTTTCAAGAAAAATTAAAATAGTTTCTTTCATTTTTTTAACTAACTAAAACCGAGTAATACAGGATTACAACAACCCATCTTAAATAACCTTTCAAACTATACCATAAAATTAAATGTTTGCTAATACTAACTTAATGGATAGTTGTAATGCAAATGATAATAAGTTGCATTAAGAATAAAAATTGATATAATTCCCAAAACTATTTAAACGCAACGGCAATAATCCGTGCTTTCAAATGGCTAGATAGCTGTTAACACAGAAATAAGCAAAGCTTGTGAAGAGGAATTTTAATGAAAAAGAATTTTAAAAAATATGGGTTGTTGGCTTTAAGTCTTAGTGCCATGTATTCTAATGTAAGTGCCGATGAGCTGGCTGAGCTAAAAGTGCAAATGCAAGAGATGCAACAACAAATGCAGTTGATGCAGCAGAAATTAGATGTACAACAGAAGCAAATGCAACAGCAAAATCATATGGCGATAAAGTCACAAGTTAGTGCTAATGATTCCGGAATAAAGGCGATTGCTCATGAGCTAGCTGACAGTTTAACCATAAGTGGAGAAGTGGTTATTAATACCTCTCGTACCGATAGTGATGGCTGGAGTGGTGAAAGCACCAGCGATATTATTGCCGATACCGTAGCGTTGGGTATTGATGCTCAGGTAAACCCTTGGGTAAGTGGATATATCGGACTTTTGTATGAGCAAGAAGATGATGACAACCTAAAAGTTGATGAAGCCACCATTACAATTGCCAATCCCGATGTTACACCGGTATTTCTAACAGCAGGTAGAATGTTTGTACCCTTTGGTAACTTTGAAAGCCATATGATATCTGATCCGATTACATTGGCGATGGCGGAAACCAGGGAAGAAGCTTTCCAATTAGGTGTGGAATTAGATAACGGTTTGACCGGCTCGGTATATGTTTTTAATGGAAAAATAGACGAATCCAATAGTACTTATACTAATACCAGCAATTCACAAATCGATAATTTTGGTTTAAATGTCGGTTATAGCATTGAAGCTGACAATATGAATTTAGATCTGGGTATCGGTTATATCAATAATATCGCCACTACGGATGGTATACAGGATTTTGTCGGAGATAACGGTCTATGTGGCGGCGACGGTTGTATTAAAGATTATGTCGGTGGTTTATCTCTACATGCTATCGCTTCCTTCGGCGATATTACCGTAATTGGTGAATATATAGCTACAACAGACGAATTTGAAGCTGGCGAGATCACTGGAGATGAAGTACGGCCAAAAACTTGGAATATTGAAGCGGGTTATAATTTTGAATTAATGGGTAAAGATGCCAATATAGCGGTTGCCTATCAAGGCTCGGATGACTTTTATTTAGACGCAGAGTCGACCGAACATTTTGAAAAAGCATGGTTGCTTGGCATGAATGTGGATATTTACAAAAGTACAACACTATCATTTGAATGGAGACATGCCAAGGCCTATTCAGAAGTCAAAGATGTAATCGGGAATGATTATGAAAATGAAAACCTATTGCAGATGAATCTTTCTGTCGCTTTTTAACTTTTTAAAAGAACGGCCTACTAAACAGAAGTTTGGTGGGTCGCTAACCAATCTATATGCATAATAAAAATACCTCTTTTTTTTTACTAACTAGTCGACCCTTAAATAATGCCTAACCATTTGATTAAATGGTATAAATTGTCTTTATTGATCGTCAGTTTCGGGACTGGTCAAAGCCGCTTTACACTCTAGCATGATTGAATGGATACCAAAGGGAGTCATCAGCGGGTACATCTGAGATAATATTGTTACCACACAAACATATTCAGAGGCCCGATATGAGCGGATT